>ERZ773013.391-NODE-391-length-27628-cov-25.676132_pt1 | contig 27628 bp, 24 predicted proteins | sample MGYA00511670_ERZ773013 | MGnify/ENA primary metagenome ERZ773013 (study PRJEB29015, sample SAMEA2738120) | human oral metagenome | biome: human oral; feature: human-associated habitat; material: saliva | place: China | collected 2257 ... | reverse complement strand
AAGTTTTCCGCTTGATATTTCTTATTATGAAGACATGCTTCATGCGAATGAAGTATGATGTCATCCTCTTTAGTTCCGCCTGGAATATCATCCTCCTTACAGAGGTAAACAGTCTGTGGGATATGCTTTAAGTCTTTGATGTGAGCACCATTCTCTAACTCCTGTGCAATGCTAATTACTTGTTTCTCGCCCATACCATAGATAATCATGTCGGCATGTGCATCGCAAAGAATACACTTGCGGAGACGGTCTTTCCAATAGTCATAGTGTGTAAGACGACGCAAAGATGCCTCAATTCCACCTAAGACAATAGGAGTGTCAGGATAAAGTTGTCTGAGAATATTAGAGTAGACTATGCTTGGATATTCTGGGCGCAAGTCATGTCTTCCGTCAGGTGAATAGGCATCTTCTGAGCGTAAACGGCGGTTAGCTGTGTATTTGTTCACCATCGAATCCATTGCGCCAGGTGCTATACCAAAATATAGTCGTGGTCGTCCGAGTTTCTTAAAGTCTCGGAAATCTCCATGCCAATCTGGTTGAGGTACTATCGCAACCTTATAACCAGCAGCCTCAAGTGTTCTACCGATAACAGCTGCTCCAAAAGCAGGGTGGTCAATGTATGCATCTCCGCTAAAAAGAATGATATCAAGCTGATCCCACCCTCTTAGTTCTACTTCTTTTTTTGTTGTCGGAAGAAAATCTGTCAATTTATATTTTGAATGAACTGACATTGACTGATGAACATCTATTTTTTTATATCCTTTCTTTTGTGCAACAATGGCTATTCTATCTTGTTTAGAATTTTTCAATTTTCTTTTTTATGACTACTCAGTGACAGGGGTGTTATTTACTTCTTGAGAAGGTAATTGCCTCACAGACCATTCCTTATATAGTGTTACCAGATTATCTAATCCAATTGCTTTCATATTCTGATTATAAATTACATCTAGACATAAATCTAGTAAATCTTTATCTTTACCAGGTTCGGACTCTAACAGGCCTCTAATATTGAATCTTAGCTTGTTAACGATATCTTCATCTACTATCCCGTTGGAATCAACTAGTCCAGAGAAGAGAGAATATTTTTGAATTGTCTCAAGATGTTTCTCCGTTACTACTATAGTTCGTGTACCAGAAGCATTTGCTTTAATTTTATACATAGATTTTTTACTATTTTGTTATAAGAGACAGTGCCCTAATATTCTATTTGTTCGTCATATAAGTAATAATACCCTTTATAATACTATTGCGTGCAGCCACATCCTTTATACATTCAAATGGGAATGACATTGTAAAGACACAATTATCAAGTCCCTTATAGGCTACAGCTGCACTATGCCCATCTGCATAATTCAATACACTAAAAGCATTGTTGACAGGTACAATATTATCTGGAGAATATGCGCCATAATGCTGTTCATTGATTGTACGAAACACGTCGAAACTCATACCCATACCACTAACAAAGGAATTATAATTATCAACATTACTGCCATCATATGCAATTTTTAGGTTATTTTGAATCCATACTCTTTCTTCATAACTTTGCATATCTGAAGCTAAATAAGAGCCACTGACGAATAACTTTCCATTTTTATTAAGATAATTAGCTATTTGTTGGCGTAGTGCAGGCTTAAAAGATTTGTAGTAATACAAGCTATGACCATCATCTTTCTCATTACCTAAGAGTAGATCTACTAATGTATATCTAACAAGATTAACCTCACCATCCTCTACTGCCCTACTACAACAACTTACGATGTTGTATTTACCTGCATGATATAAAGCTTCAATGTGTTCCTTTACATAATTAAAATCATTACCGGCAATAATTTTCCCAACTAATTCTTCTCCGCCATAACCAAGTGCATTTATTCCTTCCTTACCTATCATTGATTTATCAAAGTTTGCTTGCCTACCACTCCAGCCAGCCGTAGGCCCATAAGTTAGGCCTGGATCAGCTTCGATATCAAAGCCTTGCTCTGTATCAGAATTAATAATAGCAGGAGAAGATAAACGATGAAAACCATTTACGACAAGAATTGTCTGTGTTGCACCATCACGGCACACTGCAGAGAGGGCCTCTGTTGGAAAACTTTCACCACCGCGATTGCAAGCTGTAACCTTAAAATTATATATAAGTCCTGGAGTAAGATCTATCTCATAATATGAGTTAGTAATATTTACTCCGTTATCAAATCCACCTCTTCCTTCTGAAGTATAAATATTATACGAAGCTGGGATCGAAGTAGGCTCTTCCGTATCATAAGTTGCTTTCCATTGCAAGCGTATTCTTTTTGGAGTAATAAATTCAATTCTGAAATTATCAGGTGCTAACGGTTGTACAGTATATTTAGTATGGTGCATATTAGCTTCATACTTTAAGATAGTCTTATAAATAGAGCGCGCTATTGTGAATTTAAAATTTGGATCTTGCCCCAACTTAATATCAGGGAAATTTTGATGAGAGAGCGTTTCTATTATAGCAGAAGGTACTTCTGGCAAACGGGTTTCACTATAATTACGATCCCACACAGATCGAGTCACCCAATTTATCTCAAAAGCCTTATCTAAGTCTGTCTTTACATTGGAAACAAGCTGTTGTGTAAGAGCTTTAGACACTTGCCTAGATAGTCCATCTCCTAAAGTCCTAGTTCCTTGTTGTGTTGTACATATCCCCAGTGTTCCTACAAAACTCCCATCAAGCTTTACACCAGCATCGCTATGAACAGCTAATGCTAACTCAATTGGGACATTTTTACCGCCATTTACATTAGGAACATAGCAAGAACCTCCAGCTAGCCAGTTTGTCATCAAAGAACGTGAGTTTATATCATCATTATAGTCATTAGCACCATTGCTTTTACTTACAACGTTCCAAGGGGCCCCTGCCCATTGTGCAAAATATCTTGCCCCTTCTAACGAACGGGATAAGCCACTAACAGAACCGCCACGTGATATATTTCCCATTCCTCCCCCAAATCGAACAGCATCTGTAGTAACTATCCCTTTATGAGAACTATGATTCGTTAATACCACGGAGTTATTGATACTATTACCCTTATCAAATTCGAATGTTCCAAGATAGACCCAAGTACCACCTCCCATACGTTGATTCACACGAAAATGAGTCTCTTGTCCTTTATGAAAAACAATATATTCAGCATCTACAACACTCTTCTTTTGTGTTTGATAGCTCACATAAACAGCATATTTCCCATTTTCTGGTATTGTTGGCTGATAAATAACAGAACTAATTTTTGTATCTTTTGTCCTAGCTTTTACTTGCCGAGCGGTGCCCGATGTGAAAGGATTTTCCCCATCATTATAATTTCCCAGGTGAAAAGAAAACCCTTGATTTGAGGTGTTTTTCCATTTCTTCTTTAAACTTTCCTCTTTATAGTCATTACTATGGCCATCATTATCAACTATAATCTCTTTTCTTTGCCAATCTCTTTCACGTGGACTAAAAACTATAGCTCCAGCATTTTCAAGCATAGGGATGAGGTAGGGAAGAACTATAGTCTGAGTATAAAGGTCCTCTGTCGTACCGAATAAAACTGGACGTTGCCATTTCCAAACGCCTTTATTTCCATCATAATATCTACCATGCGAAGACCAAACAGAGAGGTGTCTATTCTGTAATCCTTCTGAAATTTGGTTTGGACGAGATGCATTAAATACCCAGGGAGCATCTTGATAATTTGTTTTCTCCCATGTCATTTTACCTGCTTGTGCATAAGCTTGTAAAACTAATATTATAAAGAGTGTACACAAAAATATCTTTTTCATTGATTAGCCTATTTCTCCTACAGTAAATAATTCTGGGTATTTACCTTTAAAATCTTTAAAGTATGACTTTATATCTTGCATATCTGTATCAATGTCACCAGAAGGATTAATAAATTTTGTACAGGCAATAAGCTTCCTTTCATAATCTAATCCATATAAAAAAATCGGTAAATTAGCTTTTTCCGCTATATAATAAAATCCCATTTTCCAATTCGAGTTTAGGCTTCTCGTACCTTCTGGGGTAATACAAAGCTGAAACTTATCGACCTCTTTTGCCATCTCAGCCAATCTATCTGTCATACTTGTATGCTTGTCTCGATATACAGGGATGCCTCCAAGTTTTCGAAAAAACACACCTAAAGGTCCTATAAACCACTCTTTCTTCATAAGAAAATTTCCTCGCAATCCTTCTGCCTCTGCATATAATTGACCTATAAAGAAATCCCAGTTACTTGTATGAGGTGCAAGACAAATTATAGCCTTTTTAGGTAATTTAAACCTAATATCCTTCTTCCACCCCATACATTTATAAAGCAAGAACTTAGATAATGTCTGTAACATTAAGAAATGTTGTTAAGTTGATCTGTTATTTCGTTTATCTCTTTAGTAAACTTCTCTTTTAGGTCTTTAAAGTATACTTTAGCTGACATACCAGGCTCTATATGCGATACTCTTCTGATATAATTATTATGTATTACTAGAATAGATGTTAAAAGAACCTCTATATTACTAGAATCATGTATGTCGCTATAGAGGGAGGTTGCTATACCTTCTGCGAACAAATCACTACAAACGTAGTTTATGGTACGTTTTAATTTTCTTTTGCTATTCATCTTAATCCCAAATATCTATATTATACTTAATTATTGCTCAAAGATAAATAAAAAAAAAGAAAAGCAAGTATTTCTTCAATGAAAATAGAGTTAAAAAATTAATTTTAGATCTTTTATTTTCTAATATGGGATTAAAAAGGTAATTTTGCAAAGCGTATATAGTAGATAGTTTTAAAGTAAATCTTTATATTTAATCATTTAATTAAACAATGGAAATAAGTGCATTACAGAAAGAAAGAGCAAATTATCAGCCAAAGCTGCCTAAAGCTCTTCAGGGTGCGGTAAAGGTAAAAGAAGGTGCTCCTACACAGAGTGTTGACAATCAGGAAGATATTAAGAAACTATTTCCTAATACTTATGGGATGCCTCTTGTTGAGTTTGAGCCGGCAGATTCAGCCAACAATGCAAACATAAATGTCGGTGTAATCCTCTCTGGTGGTCAAGCACCTGGAGGACACAATGTCATTTCAGGTCTTTTTGATGAAATTAAGAAGTTGAATCCAGAAAATAAGCTTTATGGTTTCCTTATGGGGCCAGGTGGTCTTGTCGATCATAATTATATTGAGATTACAGAAGAGAATCTCCAAGCTTACCGTAATACGGGTGGGTTTGATATGATAGGATCTGGTCGAACTAAGTTAGAGAAAGAAGACCAATTTGAGAAGGGGCTTGAAATTATCAAAAAACTCAATATAAAGGCTATTGTTATTATTGGTGGTGATGACTCTAACACGAATGCATGTGTCTTGGCTGAGTATTATGCTGCAAAGAACTATGGTATACAGGTAATAGGTTGTCCTAAAACTATTGATGGTGACTTAAAGAATGATCAGATAGAAACTTCTTTCGGTTTCGATACTGCAACTAAAACTTACTCAGAGCTTATTGGTAATATTGAGCGCGATTGTAATTCTGCTCGAAAATACTGGCATTTTGTCAAATTGATGGGTCGTTCTGCTTCTCATATTGCGCTTGAATGTGCCTTACAGACCCAGCCAAATATCTGTCTTATCTCTGAGGAAATTCAAGCCAAGGATCAGACATTGAATGATATCGTTGAATATATTGCTGATATTGTTGCTTATCGAGCTGCAGAGGGTAATAACTTCGGTGTTGTTCTAATCCCTGAAGGCCTTATAGAATTTATCCCTGCCATCGGTCGTCTTATCCAAGAATTAAACGATTTATTGGCTGCTCACGGAGCTGATTACATGAATCTTGATAAGGATGCTCAGCGTAAGTATATCCTCGAACATCTGTCAACTGAGAACAAGGCTACTTTCGAAACTCTTCCAGAAGGTGTTGCTCGTCAGCTTTCTCTTGATCGTGATCCTCATGGAAATGTACAGGTTTCTCTCATTGAGACTGAGAAGCTTATTTCTGAAATGGTCGCTACTAAATTAGATCTATGGAAGAAAGAAGGTAAGTATAAAGGCAAATTTGCAGCTCAGCATCACTTCTTCGGATACGAAGGTCGCTGTGCGGCTCCTTCTAACTTCGATGCAGACTACTGCTACGCCCTTGGTTCATCAGCAGCTCAATTGATTGCTAATGGCAAAACTGGTTATATGGCAATAGTTAAAAACACCACCGCAGGTACAGATCAATGGAAGGCTGGGGGGGTGCCAATCACTATGATGATGAACATGGAGAGACGTAACGGAGAAATGAAACCAGTTATTCGTAAAGCACTTGTTGAACTTGATGGTGCTCCATTTAAATCTTTTTCAGCTCAACGTGAAAAGTGGGCAAAAGAGACATGCTACGTATATCCTGGCCCTATTCAGTACTGGGGTCCTTCTTCTGTATGTGACCAAACAACTAAAACACTCGAGTTAGAACAGCAGAAATAAAACAAAAAAAACGAGGAGAAATAGTGAGAGAGTCTCTTTCTATTTCTCCTCTCTTTCTATATATAGAATAATTCATAAGGTAAGCATAAAAGATTCATGCCTAACTCCAATTATTTTTACTCATGCCTTAGGCTTTGCTTTCAGTTACCGAGTTGGGTAAAATGGGGGATATTTTTGTTTATTTGTTCTATATATAGTATTTTATTTTATAACCTCTTTGTATCTCCTACAGGTTTTAGATGGCGTGCTATATATGGTGATCCTGATTACCCTGTAGGGTATACCATTCATGGTATCGACGTAAGTAGGTATCAGGGAACTATAAATTGGAGTAGACTAAGGAATGCCATGATAGAACGTTCCCCTATCCGTTTTATTATTATTAAGTCAACTGAAGGAGGAAACCATATAGACACAAACTTTAGAGAAAATTTCTCTAATGCTAAAGAAGCAGGGTTTATACGTGGTGCATATCACTTTTGGAGCAATAACTCGACCGCACGTAGACAAGCTTATTATTTCTTAGCCATGGTTCACTTAGAACAAGGAGATCTCCCCCCTGTACTTGATATTGAAAATAAACCTCAGAATATATCCACAGAAGAATTTCAGCAGAATATCCTCACGTGGCTTCATATTGTTGAAGATAAATATCATGTCAAACCTATCATATATACTTATTATAAATTCAAAGACCTCTATTTATCAGATTCCCGTTTTGACGATTATCCTTATTGGATAGCACATTACTATGTTGACAAAATGGAATATAAAGGTGATTGGAAATTCTGGCAACATACTGATGCTGGAAGGCTACCTGGCATAAATGGCTATGTTGATTTGGACATTTATAACGGGAGCTTTTACGATTTACAACAGTTACTCATCCAAGAAGTTATGCCTTCTCAAGGAGTAAGCAGCACCAATTTTGATTCAATAGCCGCTGACTCTCCTTCAATCCAATCCTTGTTGCCTGCTGAAGAATAACTTTAGAATCTTGTTCATAAAATCCACTTAAAATAATCTTTGCATCATCCGACATTACACTATAAAAGGTTTCTAAATCTTCAATAATTATGTTGCGATTAATATTAGCTAATACTAAATCAAAAATACCATTTACATGTGACAAGACGTTTTTATCCCCTTCAAGTATGTCTAACTTCACATTATTTAACTCTGCGTTATGCTTTGTGTTACGGACACTCCAGTCATCAATATCATAACACACGACATCTTGTGCTCCACATTTGGCAGCAACAATGCTCAGAATACCAGTACCACACCCACAATCAAGAACCCTTTTACCTTGCATATCTTGATTGAGCAATAAAGATACTATCATTTGTGTTGTTTCATGCGTACCTGTTCCAAAAGATTGCTGTGCATCTATGATAACCTTCATTGGACTTTTAGCTATTAAAGTTTGCACAGATTGTTTCTCCATCGTATTTTTACATATTACGGCACAACGATTATCAATAACAATAGGATTAAACCCTTTTTTCTCCCATTCTTCATTCCAATTTTTATCTTCAATTTTATTGATTGAAAATGTTATCTGTATATTTGGAATAGGAAATTCATCTAGTATTTTTTTTAAAGAATGTAGATTAAATACACTCTCTTGGCAATACCCGATAAGCTCATTGTTTTCTTCTGTGAATGATTCAAAACCATTAGAACCTGCCAATGCAACAAGAATATCTCTTACATCCTGGCTATCAGGGGCTACGGTAAATTTGACCTGTATATATTTCATCTTACTTTATAAAAACTGTTGCAAATTTATAAAAATTAGGGAAAAACCTATCATGGATTAGGGAATTTCCGTACATTTGCAGTATAAGTTATTTTATTTTTGCATTATAGAAAACGTAAATATACGATACTTAGATATAAGGAACAAAAAGTAATAAAGTATATATGTTATGAGAAAAGCAATATTATTTTCGGTCTTTTTTAGTGCCTTGCCACTATTATCACAGGCGCAAGATGATCTATATTTTACCCCTTCAAAGGCTGAACAATCTGCCTATCAGCAAGCTAAAATAGAGGCTGAGCGTTCAGATTATTATAGTGGTATTGGTAAAACAGATGAAGAATATAATCGCCGTGGACAGTATACATATAAAAAAATAGGTGTTGATTCTTTAGGAAATGATATTTTTATGTCAAAAGTATCTACACAGCATGGTGATTCTGTTGTTTTAGACACTATTTATAGTGGCTTTACTCGCAAATATGAAGGGGATAATGACGATTTTGCATACAGTAGACGTTTGAGTCGTTTTGATGGATTTTGGGGTGGATACTATGATCCTTGGCTTGCAGGTCGCTCTTCTTTTTATTTAGGATGGGGATGGCATTCACCATATTATGGTTATAGTACCTGGTATGATCCATGGTATGACGATCCATTCTATTATGGATATTATGGTGGATATCCATATTATAGTTATTATGGCAGATATCCATATTATGGCTATCCATATTATTATGGATATGCAAGATATGGATGGTATAGTCCTTGGGATAGTTACTATGCTTGGGGTTATCCTTACTATGGATATAGGAGAGTATATTACTCTCATAATGGTCATACTGGCACTGCTAACCACTGGGGCAACGCTCCAAGAAGTTTTGGGAATCAGTCAAGGTCAAGAGCATATAATGACTATGGTCAGCCAGGTTATTCTACTCCCCGTAGTAATATAGGCCAAAACCAATATGATAGGAGTATGGACACGTATCAAAGTCAGTTTGGAGGTGCAAGACAAAGCGATTATAATAATCAATCACGTCAGGTTTACTCACGCCCAGACAATTCTTTCTCACAACCATCAAGAAGTTCATTTGGTGAAACAACTAGGGGAAGCTTCGGAGGAGGAAACTTTGGAGGGTCTCGCGCTGGAGGTAGCAGTTTCGGGGCTTCACGCAGTGGTTTTGGAGGTCATAGATAATACAAAATAAAAATATAATTTAATGATTATCGTATTATGAAGAGTAAATATATATTCTTTGCCGTATCTTTGTTCACAGCATTATCTGTTAATGCTCAAGAGACATACGAGAATGCTAAATTAGCTGGAGAAGATCTAAACGGAACCGCACGTTATGTTGGTATGGGTGGAGCTATGGAAGCTTTAGGTGCGGATATTTCAACTATTGGAACTAACCCTGCAGGCTTAGGACTTTTTCGTCATAGCAATATCAGCCTAAGTGGTGGTTTAGTTATGCAGACTAATGGAAAAGAGTTTGCTAACGGCAATAAGACTAATCCAAGTTTTGATCAGATAGGTGGAGTATATTCTACTCGCACAGGACAGAAGTCTTTTATAAACTTTGGTTTTAATTACCATAAGGGAAAGAACTTTGATTATATACTCAATGCTGCGAACTCACTAAACGGTAGTTCTCAAAATAAGCAGTCTTATCTGAAAGGAGCACTTGGTGATGAGGGTAAAGGTGGATTTTATATTGACAAAAATACTAATGGGGAAAACATTGGATATATAAATGCAACCGGTAAATCTGTAGCATATACTTGGAGTCAAATAGATTATCTCTATTGGAATACACTTATTCCAGGAAGTCCTGCAGCAAGCTCTTACAACTACGAACCTGCTTCTTCCTATGATTTTAATCGTTCTCATACAGGATATATTGGCAATTATGATTTCAATGTAAGCGGGAATTTGAACGATAGGGTATATCTTGGTATTACGTTTGGTCTGAAAGATGTTCATTACAATTCATATAGTGAGTATACAGAGATCTTTGCGAATGGGGCAGGGGCTATTGTCAGCGACAATAGAAAGATTACAGGATCTGGGTTCGATGTTACAGCTGGTGTCATTGTTCGTCCTGTTGCAGAATCTCCTTTTAGAATTGGCGCATATATAAAGACACCAACATGGTATGATTTGACAACGTCAAACATAACTACGCTTACATACAGTAATGGTACAACTAAAAAAGAAAAAGGTATATCAAACTCTTATGATTACAAGATATGGACTCCATGGAGATTTGGTCTATCACTCGGACATACAATCGGTACTCGTATTGCTTTAGGGCTAACATATGAATACGAAGATTATAGTAATATAAACAGCAGAATCAATGATGGGGGGTATTATGATTACTACTACGGTGAATATTATGAGTCTTCAAGCCCTGATAAATATATGAATGATCATACTCGCCAAGTGCTGAAAGGTGTTAGTACCCTTAAACTTGGCGTTGAGTATAAGCCAGTAACCAACCTTGCTGTACGTTTGGGATATAACTATGTAAGCCCAATGTATTCAAGTGATGGTCAAAAAGATCCTGGTATTTCTTCTTTAGGAACGTCTTATGCTTCAGCAACAGATTACACCGATTGGAAAGCGACGAATCGTTTTACTTTAGGTTTAGGATACCAATTTAGGAAATTTAATATTGATTTAGCTTACCAGTATAGTGCACAAAGCGGTGATTTCTATCCGTTCTCTAATATTAGAGGTGTGACTATAACATCCACTAATCCTGCAACAGGTACAACAACGACAGTTTCGGAATCAAATATAGCAACAGGTTCTAAAGTAAAAAATGACAGAAGTCAGTTATTACTTACTCTTGGATATCGTTTTTGATTTTAGAACGCATAATTAGTATAGTCTGAAAGAGGCAAAGGAGCTATAATTCCTTTGCCTCTTTTTCTTATCCTCAATGTATATGAATTATAAGAGAAGATTATAATTTAATATATTTATCATAATGTTGATTATGAATGAAGTATTAATTGTATTTCAAATATATGTTATTAGCTCCATTAAATTGACTATAAGAGGAGTCTGAATATTAATATTATGAGAAAGATTAAGCTATCATTTATAAAATCATTCTATATAAAATACTTTTACTAAAAAGGTCTTCGTTCAGCTTTTCAATCAAATTAATTAGAACTAAAACAATGGGAATGAACTAATCCAAAATGACTTTTAATGTAAGATAAAAGTCATTGCTATTTTAAAAAAGTATCTATTAGATTCAGAAAGATGCCCTTTTACAGAGTGAAAGAGCACCTTTTACTTGATAAAAGGGCATCTTTTACAATGTAAAAGATGCCCTTTGGGCTGCTTAATCATAACTATCTGATATTGTGAAGAATAAAGATAAGAAAATAACTTAATCCTCTATTCTTGTGAATATCCATACTTCATATTTTGTAAGAATTCTCTACCTCCCACATATAAAATACTCAATATCCTATCATGTCCTTCTATACCTTAATTATAAAGTATAGCCTATTTACTTCTAGAAGTAACCTTAATTGGATTCTTTTATATAGTTAACAATCCAATTGCCAACTTCCTTTGTACCGTAATGCTTGCCACCTTCGACTTGAATCTCTGGTGTGCGCACATTTGCCTGTAAACTTGCCTCTACAGCTTCTCGGATTATTCTGTCTTCATCTTCTAATCCAAAATGCTCAAGTAGCATTGCTGCTGATAATATCTGAGCCACAGGATTAGCAAGATCTTTACCTGCTGCTTGTGGCCAAGATCCGTGTACAGGTTCAAATAATGGCGTATATTCTCCAATGCTTGAAGATGGTTGCAGCCCCATAGAGCCAGTAATACACGAAGTCTCATCTGTTAAGATATCCCCGAATGTATTTTCTGTCACAATAACATCAAAAAAAGTTGGTTCTGTCAATACGCGCATCGCACAGTTATCTATAAACATATAATCTGTAGTTACATCAGAATATACAGGTTCCATCTCTTTTGCTATCTGACGCCATAACCGAGAACTTGCAAGGACATTTGCCTTGTCAACAACTGTGAGATGCTTGTTTCGCTTCTGTGCATATTCAAAAGCAACTTTTAAAATCCGTTCAATTTCACTACGATAATAGATGTCTGTATCATAGGCCTTGTCATTGTCCTGATATTTTTCTCCAAAATACATTCCTCCAGTTAGTTCTCGAATAACAATAAAATCAGCTCCTTTCAACAGTTCATCTTTTAGAGGTGATTTATGCAATAGGCAGTCAAAAGTTGCCACAGGACGCACGTTTGCGAATAATCCCAACTGCTTTCTCATAGCTAAAAGTCCCGTTTCTGGGCGTACTTTAAGAGTTGGATCGTTATCAAATCGTGGATCTCCTACAGCAGCAAACAATACTGCATCAGCATCCATACAGGTTTTGAATGTTTTCTCAGGGAAAGGATCCCCCACTTCATCAATAGCATGTGCACCGCAGATTGCCTCATGATACGTGAATTCATGCCCAAACTTCTGGGCTATAGCATCAAGGGTGGCTACACCTTGTTGCATTATCTCTGGTCCAATTCCATCTCCAGGAAGGATAGCAATATCTAATTTCATATCTAATAGAATTTTATTATTTATTTTTATCTACTTGTTCTTCCTCATAGAGGTTTAACATTTTAATAGTAGCCTTTATAGCTGCCTCAGTTTGATCAGCATCTACAGCCCTCGTTGTCAGCTTACGTCCATTATCTTCCCACACTATGATTGTCTGTACAAGGGCATCAGTTCGTCCTCCAGGAGGAATACTTACGGCATAATTCAGAAGTATTGGAAATGTCCGACTCATTTTTTTCTTGTAAATTTTACGTAACGCTTTTACAAAAGCATCAAACTGGCCATCACCTGTATCATCTGATTCATACTCCTGACCATTAATCTCTACCTTTACACTTGCAATAGGCTTTAAACCATATATGGTACTCACCATATAACTAATCAGCTTAACGCGGTTCTCTGGTACTTGATGTCTGAGGACATCCGATACTATATAAGGTAAATCATCCTGGGTTACCAGCTCCTTCTTATCACCTAACTCTGTAATGCGTTTAGTTACAAGTTTTGTCTGTTCAGGACTAAGCTCTAATCCTAGCTCTTCCAAATTCTTGGCAATATTAGCTTTTCCACTGTTCTTGCCTAAAGCATAAGACCGTTTTCTACCAAACCGTTCTGGTACAAGATCGTTACAATACAGATTGTCTTTATTATCCCCATCTGCATGTACACCAGCTACCTGCGTAAAGACATTCTCCCCAACAATCGGTTGATTGGGAGCAATAGATATACCGCTATAACCCTCTACGAGCCGTGAAATCTCGTTCAAACGATTTTCATTAATATTTGTCTTTACCTGAAGTTGGTCTGCAAGAATCACTTGAACACTCGCCAAAGGGGCATTACCACATCGCTCCCCCATCCCATTCACTGTTACATGTAGCCCCTTTACACCGCTCATTACAGCTGCTAGAGAATTTGAGACTGCCATATCATAGTCATTATGTGCGTGGAAATCAAAATGAGAATGTGGATATCTACTAGTCATTTGTTGCAAATACTCTAAAGTATTTATAGGATTAAGTAGTCCTAACGTGTCTGGAAGGAGGAAGCGTCTTATACAAGAATCATTCAATTCATCCATCATTTGGAATACATAATCAGGCGAATCTTTCATACCAGAACTCCAATCCTCTAGATACAAGTTAACCATCATCCCTTGTTCTTTCGCATAAGCTAATACATCTTTTATATCATTAATATGCTCCTTGGGCGACTTATGTAACTGATGAATGCAATGTTTTAAAGACCCTTTTGCTAATAAGTTGATAACCTTCCCTCCACAATCTTTTATCCAGTCTATGGAAAGATGCCCATCAACAAAGCCTAGGACCTCTACCCTATCCAGCATTCCTGCATTTCGAGCATAATTACAAATCATTGTAACAGCATTCTTTTCTCCCTCAGAAACTCTTGCTGATGCAACTTCAATCCTGTCAATGTTGACGTCTCTTAGAAGCATACGAGCTATCATCAGCTTCTCATGAGGAAGAAATGATACGCCATTTGTCTGTTCTCCATCTCTAAGGGTACTATCCATAATCTCTATAGACAGTTGTTTCCCTTGCAATGTAATATCTTTTGTACTCTTTGTCATCATCCAGTCTTTTCCTACTTTCTCCTAGCTTCATATTCCTCTACACACTTCCTATTTTGAACAAGGAAGTCTACATCATCTAATCCATTCATAAGACAATGTTTTTTATATCCATTTATTTCAAAACTCTCTTGCTCTCCAGTAGCTTCGTTTATCACAGTTTGGTGAGGTAAATCAACCGTTACAATCATCTTTGGATTATCTGAGATACTGTCAAACAGTCGTTTTAAGAAACCTTCAGATACAACAACAGGAAGTACAAAGTTGTTAAGTTCGTTATTTTTGTGAATGTCTGCAAAGAAAGAGCTAATAACAACACGGAATCCATAGCCTGCAATGGCCCATGCTGCATGCTCACGGGAAGACCCTGATCCAAAGTTACGCCCAGCAATAAGTATACAACCACCATACTTGGGGTTATTTAAAACGAAATCTTTTATAGGTTGATTATTCTTGTCATATCTCCAATCTCGAAAGAGGTTATCACCAAACCCTTGCTTATCAGTTGCTTTAAGGAAGCGCGCAGGGATTATCTGGTCTGTATCTATATTTTCTAATGGCAGTGGAACACAGGTTGATTTGATTATATTGAATTTCTGTTTCATGAGAATCTTTCTCTTTTATGATTAAATAATATCTTTATCTTAACACAGATTCTTAAAGCAATGTTCGAGGATCTGTGATCTTCCCAGTAATAGCTGCAGCTGCAGCAACTAATGGCGATGCAAGTATTGTTCGTGCTCCAGGTCCTTGTCGCCCTTCAAAATTACGATTACTGGTGGATACACTATATTTACCAGATGGGATTTTATCGTCATTCATCGCAAGGCATGCAGAACATCCTGGCTGACGAATGACAAAGCCAGCATCACTTAAAATCTTGTCAAGTCCTTCTTCACGTATTTGTTTATCAACTAACCATGAACCCGGTACTAACCAGGCTGTTATATTTTGTGCCTTCTTATGTCCTTTTACTATAGATGCAAATGCCCTAAAGTCTTCTATACGTCCATTCGTACATGCTCCAAGGAACACATAATCAACCTGATGGCCTTCTAATTTCTCACCATCTTTAAATCCCATATAGTCTAGAGACTTCATAAAACCTTGTTTCTCTTCATTTGGAATTTTGTCAAGTAATGGCACTCTCTCTGTTATGCCGATACCCATACCTGGATTCGTTCCATAAGTAATACGAGGTTCAATATCTGCAGCATCAAAAAAGTATTCTTTATCAAAAACTGCATCTTCTCCGCTTTTTAACTCCTTCCACTTTTCTACAGCAACATCCCATTCTTTGCCTTTAGGGGCATATTCTCTACCCTTTAAATACTCAAATGTTTTTTCATCAGGTGCAATAAAACCTCCTCGCGCGCCCATCTCTATTGACAGGTTGCAAATAGTCAACCGCCCTTCCATACTCATATCTTTTATGACTTCACCCGCATATTCAACAAAATATCCTGTAGCACCACTTGTTGTCAGTTTAGCCATAATATAGAGTGCAACATCTTTTGCAACAACTCCTTTAGGCAATTTGCCATTTATACTGATTTGCATTGACTTTGGCTTTTGTTGTAAAATGCATTGGGAAGCCATAACCATCTCTACTTCTGAGGTCCCTATACCAAAAGCTATCGCCCCAACTGCACCATGAGTAGAAGTATGAGAATCTCCACAGACAATAGTCATTCCTGGGAGTGATAAACCCTTTTCAGGACCAACGACGTGGATTATACCATTATCTCGCGTATTCATTTTAAACTCTGTCAGTCCAAACTCTTTACAGTTGGCATCTAAAGTATCAATCTGTTTTCTCCCAATAGTATCTTCCACGGGTTTATCTTGATCATGGGTTTGCACATTATGATCTGGCATGCAGAAGATATTTTCTGGACGAAAACATTTTAAGCTCCTATTACGTAAACCTTCAAATGCCTGTGGTGATGTAACTTCATGGCAATAAAGACGATCTATATATAGCTGTGTAGGGCCATCTTCAACAACTTGCACAACATGGGAATCCCAAATCTTGTCAAATAATGTATTCATAAATGCTTTTATTTTATTTCTTAAACTTATTGATACAATCTATATATGCCTCTACAGAAGCAGTAACGATGTCTGTATTAGCTCCAAAACCGCAATAAACATGTCCATCATATTCTACTTGCATATGTACCTTACCGACATCATCTGAACCTTTGTTTATCGCCTGAATCGTAAACTCCTTTAATGTCATATGCTTATGAATAATACTCTTCAGAGCATTTATAGCTACGTCAACAGGGCCATTTCCCGAACTTGCAGACTCAAACTTTTGTCCACTAATGTCAAGTCCTATACTTGCAACACTCCGGACTCCTTTACCAGTTGTTACTTGTAGGAAATCAAGTCTCAATGCCTTGTCATCAGAGACATTAGTACCTGCTAACATAAGAATATCTGCATCAGTGACTTCTTTCTTTTTGCCTGCTAATTCTAAGAACCTTTGGTAAATGACATCAAGATATTCTTCACTACATGCTACACCATTTGCCTGTAAGCGATATTTAAGAGCTGCGCGTCCAGAACGGGCTGTTAGAATGATGTTATTATCTTCGACTCCGACATCTTTTGGATTGATGATCTCATAGGTTTCAACATTCTTCAGAACACCATCTTGATGGATGGCCAGAAGAATGGGCAAAAGCATTTCGACCCACAATAGCTTTATTAGCTTGTACAGGCATATTCATTAGACTTGATACAAGCCGTGATACGGGAGAAATTTTAGTTGTATTAATATTTGAATCAATTCCTAAATGCTTATGACATTTAAGAATCATTGCGATTTCTTCCAATGAAGTGTTCCCTGCTCTTTCTCCTAGACCATTTATTGTCACCTCAACCTGACGTGCTCCATTTAGAACCCCTTCAAGCGTATTAGCGGTTGCCATCCCAAGATCATTATGACAATGTGTTGATATAATAGCCTTATCTATTGAGTCAACATGTTTCATAAGATATTTAATCTTTGCACCATATTCATTTGGTAGACAATATCCTGTCGTATCAGGGATATTGATAACTGTTGCTCCAGCTTTGATTACAGCCTCTATAACACGAGCAAGATATTCATTGTCTGTTCGTCCTGCATCTTCTGCATAGAATTCTACGTCCTCAACATACTGCTTAGCATACTTCACAGCTCTAACAGCTCTCTTGATAATCTCTTCCCTACTCGAGTTAAATTTAAATCGGATGTGTGAGTCACTTGTCCCAATACCTGTATGAATTCGTTTATGTTTTGCATATTGTAGGCTCTCTGCAGCAACATCTATATCTTTCTCCACTGCGCGTGTTAGCGCACATATGGTAGGCCAAGTTACCGCTTTACTGATCTCGATGACAGAATTATAATCACCTGGACTTGATTTTGGGAATCCTGCTTCTATGACATCTACACCTAACTGTTCAGGTTGTTTAGCAACCTGAATCTTCTCTATGGTGTTCAATTGGCAGCCCGGAACCTGCTCTCCATCACGCAAAGTTGTGTCGAAAATGTACAATCTTTCATTCATATGCCTACTGTCTACACTTTTTACTCCATCTAAAACTCAAAAAAAAAACCTTTCAAACTTGTTTGAAGTACGAAAGGCTTATAACTCTTGTTTCATCATCTACATGCACGTTTCACCATTCCCACTCCAATCTTGAAGTCGAATTTGAATAATAATACTTAGCCGGTGAGAAAGAATAACCATATCTGTTGCTTTAAATTATTATCACTTGCAAAGTTAAATAACATACCCTTAATTACAAAGTGAATTATAACTTTTTTGATAATAAATATTACTAAACGTAGTTTTATACACTTTTTTATCTATTAAGAAAGAACTAATAAACTCATTAGATATGACTTTTTACATATGTGCTGATGCCCAACACTATCGGTGCTTAAGCCTAACACAAATAGTGTTAACGCCTAACACAAGTCGTGCTTTACCATGTTTATACAACCATATATCCCCTCTCCAAAAATATGGAACTATATATTATTATAAGGAAGAAGGCAAAAAAGATTCTAGAGAGATCAAAAGAAATAGAAAATATAATATTGTAGCACTAAAATAATACAGAAAGGAAGTTTTTTAATGACTATTAAACTAGGATAATAACCCAGATTTCTTACATTGTCGACACGAGGACTCTTCAAAAACGTACATGTAGAGAAGGTTTTAATACTATAACTGGACTAATGACCAATACTATATTTTAAAACCTAAGGAAATACCGAGTCGGTAAAACAGGGCTTTTCTTATAGCATAAAATATACTATCATTTAAGAACAATGTCATTCACATCTGAAATAAGTAATAACTTTCTTTGGATTTCTCAAGAATGTTATATACTTTTGCCAATATGGAAATTATCCGCTTACAATGGACAACAACAGTATTAAATTTCGCATTGGTACTATGCCGATAGTGAGCGCGCGATGAAAACGAGTAGCGAGCACGAAGCCATCCATGTGGATTATCGTGCAACTCGAGTGTAATACCAAGCTTGCTTCAATGATGGCTGTTAATGGCGCAAAGAATCAAGGAAAATAGGAAAGGGCATGCAAGAAAAAGTTAGTAGATATTCAAGCACCCCAAGATATTCTAAAGAACCTCCAGGTAAACTAACTAAATTGCGTGGTGGACAGGGATGGAAAGATAAGAAAGGAAATATTTGGAAAAAGGACAGAAAACATAAAGACCATTATGATGTTACAAATCCTAAAACAGGAAAAAGGTTAATGGGATTGATTATAATGGTAACCAAATATCGCCAAATAGATCTAAAAATAAAAACAAAAAATAAATTATGCAACACCCATGAAAAATACGAGCAGGATAAAACGACGATTGTATTTATAACCATAGAACAACCAAAACTAATCAGAAATATCCGAGTGTAAATCTTTAATTACCAGCATATTCTAAAATTTAACACTTTTCGGTTGCCATTTGTCGCTTCCCAAATTTCCACATATTTTTGAGACGTATTTCTGACGTGGAGAATTTGCGGGGCTTGTTTTTTGTCACACCGTGCAGACAGTTGACAAGGGTTTACAACCGTTTACGACAAGCGACAATAACCGCCCCGATATGCGGAAACAGTCACACTGTGTAGAAAAGCGACAATGGTTGACTTCCGTTCACATCCGTTTACCATTTCAGAGATATAGGATTGAAGAAATGAACCATTAAACGATAAAACGGTATGAAAGCAACCAGAAAATGCAGTTTTTGCGGCAAGTCCTTTGTAACCCGAAGCGGTATGCAAAGATATTGCAGTGAGGCTTGTCAGGCAGAAGCCAAACGAGCCAGAGTGATGCAGAAGAACAACCTCTTCAAAGTCGCCCAACCCTTGATGGAGATACAGCATCAGGAGTATCTCACCTTTTCCAAAGCAGCCATCCTCATGGGCTGTTCCCGACAGTACATTTACAAACTTGTAGCCATCGGCAAGCTGAAAGCCTCACGCATCAGCAACCGCATGGCATTCATCCGCAGAGCCGACATCGAGCAGATGTTGGAGGGCAATCCCTATCACCGCATCCTGCCCGGCAACACCTCCACACCAAGGAAATCATCTTCATCTTCCTTACCTGCCAAAAGAGAAAAAAGGGAAAAGGAAAGCGAAGAAGTGTTGGACTTCTATTCGGGCGAGGAGGTGATGTCCCTTTTTAAGGTAAAGCAGTCATGGCTTTACACTTCCGCCAAGCGTAACCATATCCCCATCTGCCGTATCGCAGGAAAGAACTATTACAGCAAGAAGCATATTGACGAGTTTTTCGGTGTGGCAGTTGATATTAGCGAAATTACCGACTGGCTACTGACCGAGGAGGTGGAGGAACTGTTCGGCATGAAGCCGACCGCACTCCGTGCCTACACCTATCGCCATAAGATACCCACTAAAAGAGAGTACGGGCGTACCTATTACTCCAAATCACATTTGAACGAACTCCGCAGAACTGACCTTGTGAACGATGAACGCTACTATACCGTTGAGCAGGTGCAGCAAATCTATGGTCTTTCGTCAGCCAACATCTGCCATATCGTCAAGGTGAAGCACATCGAAAAGATAAAGGTGGGTGTGAAAAACCTGCTTTTGCGCTCAGATGTGGAGCGTGTCATGGCTGAAAGGAACAAATAACCGTGAAAAATCGGGATTATCGAAAATTATTTCAAAATGATGTATCGTGGAGGTATTCACGGATATTTCACGTTGTTCCTTTGCCATCGGAAACATGGATACAACTCCAAAATGTATACAACCAATTAAAACATAATTATTATGAGTAAATGCAAAACAGTTACCTTGCGTAAGCGCAAGATTAAGAACGGGACACAGTATTCACTATGCCTTGACTACTATCCCGGCTACCGTGACAATGTCACCATGAGAGTGATTACACGTGAAGCCTTAGGAATTTACATCTTCGCCAAACCTGCAAACCAGCAGGAACGGGACTTCAACGCACGCATGATGAAGAAAGCGGTCATCCTGCGCAACCAGCGCTACGAAGCCATTTTCAATGAAAACAACGGCTTTTTTGACAAGACCAAGATGAAGGGCGATTTCCTTGCCTATTTCAAAGGACTGGCTGACCGCAAGAATATCAAGTGGCAGCACGTATACAAGCATTTCCAGCGGTTCGTGAACGGCAAATGCACCTTTGAGGAGGTGGATGTGGATTTGTGCCGCAAGTTCATGGAATACCTGCTTGATGCACCCCAATCCATCCACACCAACCAAAAGCTGCACATCAACTCCGCAGCAGGCTATTGGTCAACTTTCCGTGCCGTGCTGCACACCGCCTACCGTGACAGGAAGATAAAGGAGAACCCAAACGGCTTCTTAGACCGCATCGAGTGCATTCCCACCATCAGGGAGCATTTGAGCCAAGAGGAACTGATACGGCTTGCCGAAACACCCTGTGAGGAGGAGGTCTTGAAAAAAGCTTTTCTTTTCGCCTGTCTTACGGGACTGAGAAAGAGCGACATCAGACAGCTCACGTGGCAGCAGATACAACCATACACCAACGGCAGGATGTTCGTTACCACCCGTATGCAGAAAACCAAAGAAATAGTGCATAACCCCATCAGTGATGAAGCCTATGGACTGCTGGGAGAACGGGGCGAGGGACTTATCTTTGAGGATTTCAAGGACAAGATGCTGCAAGGACCACTCCAACGGTGGCTCACGGCAGCAGGGATAACCAAGAAAATCACCTTTCACTGTACCCGCCACAGCTTCGGAAGCCTGCACGTGGAAATGGGAACGGACATGGCTGTCATCCAAGCCTATCTCGGACATAAGAACATTACCACCACACAAATCTATTCCAAGATAGCAGCGCAGCAGATGTGTCAGGTGGTGGACAAGATAACCTTGAAGCGCAAGGAGGCATAAATGTCTCACATTGACAGGTATTCAGAGGGGCGGTTATGGCTACAAGGCTATAATCGCCCCTCTATGTTTTTGGCTTGATGCCACCATTTATAAGCCCCTCAGAGTATGAAACAGAGTATGATATGATGACATTTCGTGAAATACATTGAAAAAGACCGTTCTAACTGCAAATAACGGGCAGTAATTGGGAAAAATAGCATTAACTTTGCACAAAATAATACAGGAACATTCAATCTCTCAACGAAATATGGAATCATCAATCAAGGACAAATACATCATCTTGGGCTTTGTCGGCTTCGCCATCGTCCTAATATCTTCCATTGCCACGCTGGTAATAGCGGACAGCTTCAACCAAGACAACTTTGTCAGGTGGATAGTATTCGTATGCTGTAACCTGTTGGGATGGTTGCTCTATCTCTCCTTTCAGACACTTATCTTTGATACATACGAAATCTACAAAATCAAGTTCGGCAAGAAAGAAACGATTGCCGAAGCCATAGAGGTGCAGGAAGAACTGTCACAAAATACACTTGAAGAAGCCACATCTGTGCCTGGACCTACATCAGTCCCTGAGCCTGTACCCGAATCATCCCCGACAAAAGAAGAGACACTTATCCAAACACAACCGATAGAGCTTACTATCGCCCCGGATCTTCACGAAAAGAACCGTGCCAATTACGCAAGCAGAGAGCAACGGGAAAAGGAAGAGCGCATCCGCATGGTCATGGAGTATTGCCATTATTACCTGCCTCGCATTGCCGACCAAGAAACCGTGAACCACATCTGTACTGAGGTGGACAAATGGATGAATCTTAACACTTATACCCCGAAGCCCATACAAAGACCGTTTACCAAAGACATCAACAACATTCCACTCCGTCACTTCGTATGGAATATCTCTGAGCGTTTCCTGTACAAGAGATACTACAATGGGGATAACCGTGCCAAGTTCATCAAAGCCCTTTTCCCGAAATCGTTTGCTGATACAGACTTATCAACCATCAAGAATTTCAAGGTAGAGCCGTTAAAGACGGAAATTCCCATTGATGAACCCGAAAACGGCAAACTTGATTTCCACTATCCCGAGGATTATGTGCGGAATTAGGATAATCACGACACCAACGACAACCATCCGGTAACTCATAACCGCCTGTTTTACATCGTTTCCCGAGTAATTTTACCCGTCATTTATGGCTGGGCTTAATTATTCGGGAATTATTTTGCAATGACGTGTCGTGGAGATATTCACGGATATATCATTTCAGTCCTTTGCGCCAAGTCTTACAAAAGAGACGAGTACGCGAATGGAAAAATCAATTCTTACCTTCAACGACCTCCCCGAGGTTGTCGCTCAGCTTCGAGACGAAGTGATGAGCCTGAAAAGCCTGCTCGCCGAGCAGCGCAGTGTGAACAATGCCAAAACGGTGGACACCCACGTGCCCATGTCTGTGGACGAGGCAGCAGAGTATTTAGGTATCCCTAAGGGTACGCTCTACATGAAACTGTCAGAAGGGACAATCCCTGCCACCAAGCCCGGCAAACGCTATTGCCTTTACCGTGACGAACTGGACAAGTGGCTGGAAACCGCCCGAAAGAATCCCATACCGTTGTCAGACGAGGAACTGAACAAGTCCTTATCCTCTTCCCACCGTCGCAAGCCCAACCCACGTAACTGGTGAATGATATGGAAGAGGATAAGAACTATATCAACCTGATACGTGGCGACCTCACAAAAGCATCCCAAGCGCATAACGGTATGCCCGACAGTGTAGGCATGATGAATATCAAGACGGCAAACCAAACCATTCTTGAAGCATCGTTATTGCCTACGCCCCGTGCGCTGTGGGACAGCTTTTGGTACGAGGGGGAACTCTCCTGCTTGTTTGCCGATTCCAACGTGGGCAAGTCCATCCTTGCCGTGCAGATAGCCGACCGCATCGCCCGAACCGACAATGTGCTGTATCTGGACTTTGAACTGTCCGAAAAGCAGTTCCAGCTCCGCTATACCAACGAGCATGGAGAGCTCTACACCTTTCCCGACAAAATCTATCGGGTGTCTATTGACTGCAACCAGCTTTTGGATGCCAACTTTGAGGAAGCTATCATAGGCGGCATTGAACAGATGGCTGTGCAGACCGACTGCAAGATTTTCATCATTGACAATCTTACCTACCTGTGTTGCGCCATGGAGAAAGGCGATGCCGCAGGACGGCTGATGATTCAGCTGAACAATCTCAAAAAGAGATATGCGCTCTCTATCCTTGTCCTGGCACATACGCCCAAACGCTCTTTGGATTGTCCCATCACATCCAACGACCTTGCCGGAAGCAAACGGCTCTACAATTTCTTTGACAGCGTGTTCACCATTGGAAAAAGTGCCCAAGACGGAGGGCTTCGCTATGTGAAGCAGCTTAAAGTGCGCTATGGCACGTTCTCTCATGATGCGGATAATGTAATCGTTTACGAGATTGACAAGGTGGATGCTTTCTTGCAGTTCGTGTTCAGGGGCTATTCCACGGAAAAGGAACACTTGAAAAAATTGGGCGACAATGAATCAAGCCAAAGGGATTGCCAAATTCTGCAACTCTCCCAATCGGGCAAGTCCGTCAGGGAGATAGCCTCACAGGTGAATTGTGGCAAGTCCACCGTAAACCGTATCATCCAGCGCAGCAAAGAGAGTAAAAACGCAGGTGTCCCAAGTGTCCCACTGTCCCAACCCTTAGAGTGTGGGACAATGGGACAGGATGGGACAGCCGACAATCAACCATCAAAAACGGACTAAGCTATGGGCAATTATTCATTACAGAAGTATAAAGGAACGGCAACACGGCATACCTGCCCCAAATGCGGAGACAGGCATTCTTTCGTCTATTACGTGGACGAAAATAATGTGCCGTTGCATCCATCGGTCGGCAGATGTAACCACGAAAGCGGTTGTGGGTATCACTACACTCCGAAAGAGTATTTTCAAGAGCATCCTGAACACAGAACTACCAATGATTTCTCTTTTGACAGGCAAAGAGCAGAGCAGAAGAAAGTGAAGCAGCAAAGTAAGCCGACAGCCATCGGCTATATTCCCCCTCACTATGTGGAGAAGTCGCAAAGCGAGCGTAGCAATTTCTTCCGTTTCCTCTTCACACTCCTTACTTCCTACTATGGCGACAAGGCGAAAGAGGTGTTGAAGCGGTTGTTGGAGGAATACCGTTTGGGGGCTACCCGTGACGGCTCTGTTATCTTTTGGCAGATAGACAGGACGGGCAAGGTACGCACGGGAAAGGTGATGCAGTACAATCCCGAAGACGGACACCGTATCAAGGGAGGACAGACATCGGCAGTGAACTGGATACACAGCATATTGAAAAAGCAGCGTGTGTTGGCAGAGGATTGGCAACTATCCCAATGCCTTTTCGGGGAACACTTGTTGAAAACGCATCCCGACAAGGTGGTGGTCTTGGTGGAATCCGAGAAGAGTGCCGTTATCGGTTCTGCTATCTTCCCCGATTATGTATGGCTGGCTACGGGTGGTAAGAGTCAGATGAGAGAAGAGAAACTCCGTGTACTGTCAGGGCGAACCGTGCTTCTCTTTCCCGATGCCGATGCTTATGCCGAGTGGAAACAGCGAGCCGAGAGCATGTACTTTTGTAAGGTGGTGGTTTCGGACATCATCGAAAGGAATGCCACCCCGAAACAAAAAGAAGCCCATATCGACATAGCCGATTGGATTATCTTTCAGATACGGGAGGGCAAGGTGATGAGTACAGCCAACCACTTGGTCGAGGCTGAGAGAATCCTCCAGCGGATGATAGAGAAGAATCCCGTCCTGCAAAAACTGATAGACGATTTAGACCTTGTGCTGGTCGGTGCATCTCCAATCGGCAACGATGATGAAAAACCTCCCTGACGGAGGAGAGCGGAAGCCGTAGGCTGGAGTTTGCAGACAATGGCTTGCCATTGATATAGCCCACTATAACTACACGCTCCGCTTACGTAGTTGTGGGCTCTCCCGAGGGGATTAGGGTTTTACCCTAATGACCCACTCAGGGCGTTTCTCCCCTGAGAACCCAGAGCAAAGAGTGACCCTCTCTTTGCAATCTCCGCTTATGGGTTGCACCCCTAAGAACCCCATGCGTTTACGGACAGCGGAAAAGCAAACAATAAAGTACAAACCCAAAAAACAAGTATCTATGGCAACAAAATCAAGCATACATATCAAGCCCTGCAATATCGCATCGAGTGAGGCTCACAACAGGAGGACTGCCGAATACATGCGCCACATCGGAGAGTCCAGAATCTATGTCGTTCCTGAACTATCCACCGATAACGAACAGTGGATAAATCCCGACTTCGGCAGTCCGGATTTGCGGATGCATTATGACAATATCAGACAGATGGTAAAGGAAAAGACCGGACGTGCCATGCAGGAAAAGGAGCGTGAACGCAAAGGCAAGAACGGTAAAATAGTCAAGATTGCGGGATGCTCCCCCATACGTGAAGGAGTGCTGCTTGTCAGGTCGGACACCACACTGGCAGACGTGCGTAAATTCGGTGAGGAGTGTCAAAGACGCTGGGGAATCACACCGCTGCAAATCTTCCTGCACAAGGATGAAGGGCATTGGCTGAACGGTCAGCCGGAAGCGGAAGACAGGGAAAGCTTCAAAGTCGGGGACAGATGGTTCAAGCCGAACTATCATGCCCATATCGTTTTCGACTGGATGAACCACGAAACAGGAAAGAGCCGAAAGCTCAATGACGATGACATGATGCAGATGCAGACCCTTGCATCCGACATCCTGCTGATGGAACGCGGGCAGTCAAAGGCTGTCACTGGTAAGGAGCATCTGGAACGGAACGACTTTATCATTGAGAAGCAGAAAGCTGAACTGCAACGCATGGATGCAGCCAAACGGCACAAAGAAGAACAGATAAATCTTGCCGAGCAGGAACTGAAACAGGTGAAATCAGAAATACGCACTGACAAGTTAAAGAAGACAGCCACCACGGCAGCGACAGCCATAACTAGTGGAGTTGCTTCTCTTTTCGGGAGTGGAAAACTGAAAGAACTGGAACGTGCCAACGAAAAACTGCAAGACGAGGTTTCAAAACGGAACACCAATATTGAAAAATTGCAGAGCCAAGTACAGCAGATGCAGAAACAGCATGATACGCAAATCCACAATCTCAGAGAAATGCACAGGCAGGAACTTGACATGAAAGAAAAAGAACTGTCACGGCTCGCCAGAATCATAGACAAGGCTTTCAGGTGGTTTCCGATGTTCAGGGAAATGCTGCGCATGGAAAAGTTTTGTGCCATGCTGGGATTCTCTAAAGAAATGACTGAAAGTCTTATAGTCAAAAAAGAAGCCCTGAAATGTAGCGGTAAAATCTATTCCGAGCAACACAGGCGGAACTTTGATATAAAGGATGATATTTTAAGGGTGGAAAATGACCCTGACGATGAAAGCAGGCTGAACCTGACAATAAACAGGAAGCCGATTGCCGACTGGTTCAGGGAGCAATGGCACAGGCTTAGATATGGAGCAAGAGTGCCGCAACAGGAAGAAAGAAAAAGTAGAGGATTCAAATTATAATAGAAGCAATTTGATTAGTAATCTAAAAGCACTCCGATAACGATTAGAGTGCTTTTAGATTGTTTATCATTAATTATCAAAGCAAGTGCAGTTTAAGATTTTACTGAAGTTTGCATTAATAAAGAATATACTACAGCTGATATA
>ERZ773013.388-NODE-388-length-27733-cov-21.542272_pt1 | contig 27733 bp, 19 predicted proteins | sample MGYA00511670_ERZ773013 | MGnify/ENA primary metagenome ERZ773013 (study PRJEB29015, sample SAMEA2738120) | human oral metagenome | biome: human oral; feature: human-associated habitat; material: saliva | place: China | collected 2257 ... | reverse complement strand
CGTACAATACTCTATTGTTTGAACCCATGTGCCAACGAAGTTCTTGCCACTATGATTGGTAATTTTCAGGATGGTTCATGTCCGGGGAAGATGCAATTCGGCTCAGGTTGGTGGTTCAATGATCAGCTTGACGGTATGACTAAACAGCTGAAAGCCCTTTCTGTATTGGGTTTGTTGAGTCGTTTCGTTGGTATGTTGACAGACAGTCGCTCGTTCTTGAGTTATCCACGCCATGAATATTTCCGTCGTTTGCTTTGCAATCTGTTGGGTAATGACGTGGAGAAAGGCCTTCTGCCGAATGATAAAGAAAGTCTGGCGCGTATGGTGGAAGATATTTCCTATAACAATGCCTGTCAGTATTTCAAATTCTATTAAAAAGCTTTTCTGATTATAGAGCAATCCCCTTGATTATCAAAGGGATTGCTTTTTTGTGGTTCACTTGTTTCTTCTGCTGTTTTAATTTGCGTCAGAATAGCGTGCAATATGCCTCATTTCATGTTGTAATATGGCTCATATTACAATGCAAAGTGCCTCATGTTGCAAACTGAATGCTATAGCTTTTAAAAAAGAAATGCCAATCTCGCAGAGATTGGCATTCTATTGTTTGTTTGGAATAAGTGCTTTGTTATTTAAGCTTCAGCCTTTGTTTTTTCTGCGTAGGCCTCGGGAGAGAGTACTGATACAGTGCTCTTGTTGAACTTGCCCTTGTGGAAGTATACCACACCATCAGCAAGTGCATAAAGCGTATCGTCTTTACCCTGTGCAACATTCTCACCAGCATAGTGTTTGTTTCCACGCTGACGAACGATGATGTTGCCTGCAATGATCTTCTGACCACCCCAAATCTTTACGCCTAATCTCTGTGAAGCTGATTCACGTCCGTTCTTAGAACTACCTACACCTTTCTTATGTGCCATTGTCTGTCCTCCTGATTTTAAGCGTTAATTGATTTAACTGTTACTTCTGTAAATTGTGAACGATGACCATTTTTCACGCGATAGTCTTTACGACGCTTCATCTTAAATACGATTACTTTGTCGCCTTTCACGAGTGGGTTCACAACTTCTACTGTTACTTTTGCACCGCTAACTATTGGTGCACCGACTGTTACTGTACCGTTGTTATCAACGAGTAGTACCTTGTCGAATTCAACAGTCTTACCAGCTTCGGCATCTTTGATGTGATGCACAAAGAGCTTTTTGCCCTCTTCAACCTTGAACTGTTGACCGTTAATCTCTACGATTGCGTACATTTTTTATATATTAAACGGGTTTTTCCGCCAGGCGTCTGACCTTTGTCAGCACTTCTATGAGCCCAAAACGGACTAAATCTGTGCAAAGGTACGTAATTTTGTTTGAATCAAATGCGTAGCAAAAGATAAATCTTGTGCTTTTTAATACACGTTAACTTTTATTTTCCAGTCAATTCATGTGCTGTTTTTTTGGCAGTGACAAATTTCTTGTCCCCTTTTTCTTGCTGATTAATAGCCCCGAAAGTATGGATATTGACGAAGATTATAAATGTGTAAACATAGCTTAGTAAGAAAGAAATGATAATTGTAGAAACTATCATTAGGAGAGTGAAACAACCTGGAAGTTTATCAGGATCGCCCATATAAATCATATTATGTAGGTTTACTCCATAAGCCGCAAATAATATAAATAGTGGTAATCCAAGAATCAAGATGGGGATAAAACAGCAGAGTGTTGTAAGCATTTGACTTAAAAATAGTTTCCCCCAATAGCGTAATCCGGTGTGATATCCCTGACAAAAGATGTCTTTGAACTTCGAATTTATATTGCAGATATAGTGAGTCAAGCTATAGCTTAATGGTAAAACAAAGATAAAAATGAGTATAAAGAATACCCCAAGAAGTACGATGTTCAATATAATGGCTGTGAGAACCGATGTAATCTTACTTGTAATGAGCCAGTGTGTTACTATATCAGACACTATAAAGGGGAGCAAAAGTGCTGCAATCGAAACAATGATGGCAATAAGGGTTGTTATGCTTGTGCGTTTGAGAACAGTCTTGAGTGGTTGCTCAATGAGATAAACAATATTCTTGGATGACATATATATAGATGTCAAGCAATAAAGAATAAATGCACATAGCAGTAAAAGCATTGTCAGTAATGAAAGTGGTTCATTTTTGATTAGCATCCTGCCAAGTTGTGCAAAGATGAGAAGAATGAACGTAGTACTTATGGTCCAGACGATGTTGCCTATCCAAGTCTTTTTGAATATCGTTGTGAAGTTCATGATTAGCTCGTCAAAAGACGATTTAATACATGCTGATATACTTCTGTTTTTATATATATTCTTTTCCATATTCTATTTGATTCTTATCGTATTCTATTTACTAAGTCTTCTAAATTCAGCACATGTGATAGCTGTTGCTATAGCAACATTTAGCGATTCTGCAGTCGCTGCATCTGGTGGATAATTAGGAATTCTAAGTGGATGACTTACTAATTGTCGAATTTCTGTAGATATTCCGTTGCCCTCATTTCCCATGATAATTAGTCCATTTGTAGAAAGTTGCTCATTATAAATATTGTTTCCTTCAAGCAAAGTTCCATAAATGGGATAGTTTTCTGGTAGTTGTTTGAGTACCGATACCAATGAAACATAGTGGAGACGCACTCGTGTGATGCTACCCATTGTGGCTTGCACGACCTTAGGATTATACAAATCTGCCGTTTCATGTGAGCAAAAGATGTCGTTGATTCCAAACCAATCGGCGATTCTTATTATTGTTCCGAGATTCCCTGGGTCTTGAATGCCATCCAGCATGAGTGTTAATGCTGATATGTCTATGGTGTCATTACCTGTTTGAAAGAAAGGGAAAACACCGAGAACTTGTTGAGGATGTTGTAACAAACTTACTTTTTTAAGTTCTTCTTGGGTTACTTCAATAACCTCATTAGCTTGTACACAAGATTGGTTTTCAATCCATTCATGTGTAGCGATAATGGTATGTGCTCGTTGTTTAGCAAGCAGTTCTCCCACAAGTTTATATCCTTCGGCAAGAAAAAGATGTGTTTGTTCGCGATTCTTTTTTAGCTGAAGTGATTTAATAAATTTGATTTTAGCTTTACTAATCATGTTGCAAACTTACATAAAATTTTGTAAATACCTACGCAATCTCGATGTTAGTGAATGTTAAGACTTATAATATTTCAAAATCATGTTATATCTTACACCTTTTATATTGACTTGCATATCTCAAAAAAAGATATTATCTTTGTGCGGTTTATGAGTTATAAATGGATTTACATATTATCGTTTTCGCTGCTGTTGATAGGCTGTAGTTCGACTAAGTTTATACCCGATGGACAATATCTATTAGAGGATGTAAAGATAGAGTCGGCTGATAAGGGACTTGATGCTTCAACACTTCAGGCCTATATTCGTCAAAAGGGAAACTCCAAATGGTTCTCTTTATTTAAGATTCCTATGGCAACTTATTCGCTTGCAGGCCGTGATTCGACGAAATGGCTAAACAGAACGCTGAAACATATCGGTGAACAACCTGTTATCTTCGATTCTTTACAAGCGCAACTTTCAAAGAAAGATCTCACTACAGCCATGCAGAATATGGGATATATGCATGCGAGAACAGAGATGAATGTAAAGCATCGAGGACATAAAGTCAATGTCGTTTATAGATTGATTCCTGGAGAACCTTATCGGATTTCAATGGTAAATTATGATATTCAGGATAGTTTGATTAAGAAATTGTTGTATACATACAAAGGAAGAGATGCTTTTAAGCCGTCTCTGAAGACGGGAAGTCGTTTCACAGTTGATGTACTTAATGAGGAACGCCGTAATCTAACGACTTTCCTTTTGAATCATGGTTATTACAAATTCCATAAGGATTTCATTCAATATAGTGCTGACTCGGCTCGCAATAGTCGTGATATCAACATTACATTAAAACTTCTTCCTTATCGAACTGCAAATCATTCAACTGATACTTTGCATCCATGTTATTCCATAGATACAATTCGTTATCATAGTGGAGATGATGATGAACGGCTTCATTTGAAAAAGAGTGTGCTGAAAAATGCCACGATGATAGATGTTCATGCGCCTTATAGTGCAGAAGGTTTACAGCAAACCTATAATAAATTTGCACGATTCCAGGCTGTGAGATATACGAATATAAGTTTCCGAGAGCATCCCGATACAACATTACTTGATTGTGATGTTCAAATTAGTACCAATAAACCCAATAGTATTTCGTTTCAACCAGAAGGGACAAATACTGCAGGTGACTTAGGTGCTGCGGCCAGTTTGACATGGGAGAATCGTAATCTTTTCCATGGTTCTGAACTGTTTAGTGTTACTGTTCGAGGCGCTTATGAGGCAATAACAGGGCTTGAAGGTTATCAGAATCAGAACTATGTAGAGTATGGTTTGGAGTCAAAACTTAAGTTTCCACGTTTCCTTGCTCCCTTCCTTTCAAGCACTTTCAAACATAAGAGTCTTGCTACTTCTGAATTATCTTTAAGTTATAATCTGCAGAATCGTCCCGAATTTCATCGCCGAGTGTTCTCGGCAGCATGGCGTTATCATTGGGCTGAACCACGTCATCACATCAGTTATCGTGTTGATTTGTTGGATCTTAACTATATATATATGCCTTGGATAAGTGCTACTTTCAAGCATGATTATCTTGATAATGCCAGTAATCGTAATGCAATCTTGCGTTATAATTATGAAGATTTGTTTATCATGAAGAGTGGGGCTGGCCTTACTTACAATGACGGAGTAAATGCAGTGCGAGCTAATATAGAAGCTTCGGGAAATATTCTCAATGGCTTGTCAAAGGCTTTTCGATTCAAACAAAATGCTATTGGGCAGTACACCTTATTTAATATAGCCTATGCTCAGTATGCAAAGTTCGATATAGATTACACCCATCTCTTTCTTTTCGATAGTCGAAATACATTGGCTGCTCATGCAGAATTTGGGATTGCGTGGCCTTATGGAAATAGTTCTGTATTGCCATTTGAAAAGCGTTATTTTTCGGGTGGTGCCAATACTGTTCGCGGATGGGGTGTAAGAGAACTCGGGCCTGGTAAGTATCATGGTACAGATGGACGTATAGATTTTATAAACCACACTGGAGATGTGAAGTTAACGCTTAATCTTGAATACAGAACTTACCTCTTTTGGAAACTCAACGGAGCTGCTTTCATCGATGCAGGAAACATTTGGACGCTCAGAAACTATGCTGAACAACCGGGTGGTCAATTTAAGATGAACACGTTTTATAAGCAGATTGCCGTTGCTTATGGCTTGGGATTAAGATTGAACTTCGATTATTTCATTCTTCGTTTTGATGCAGGAATGAAAGCTATTAATCCTGCTTACAGAAACAAGGAAGAGCATTTCGCTTTGATACATCCTAACTTTGGGCGTGATTTAGCATTTCATTTTGCAGTTGGTTTACCTTTCTAAATCATCTAATCTCGCATATACGGACTGATTATAATAGTTCGTATAAGCCAGTAGGAACCTTTCTTTTCAATACTTCTACAGTGAAATCAACTCCTGCAATGATTCCATGGTTTCGCAAAACATCTTCAATTGTCTTTTGTGCAAGTATGGGATGATTGTTCTCTTCGCTTAGATGACAGAGCCAAACCTTTTTTAATCGTGGCGTGGCAAAGGTCGCGATTGCTTCTCCACAGGCTGCATTGCTGAGATGACCATCAAGTCCTAATATCCTGTTTTTTAGGTGTTGAGGGTATGTTCCATGTGTAAGCATTTCTATATCATGGTTTGCTTCTATGACTAAATAATTGGCCTCGCCGATAAATGTCTGCATTTCTGTAGTGATATGTCCTATATCTGTCATCAAAACAAAGGTGGTATCGCCATATTTAATCATATAACCAACATTGTCAGAACTATCATGAGGAACACCAAAGGGAGTTACAATAAAGTCTCCTATTGTATAAGTTGTGCCCTTCTCTATAACTTTTTTGTGTGTGGGTTCAATTCTTTTCTTAATGAAATAGTTATGTTCTATGCCTTCATGCACACGTTTTGTAGTATATACATCCAGGTTATAATCCTTACTTAAACTACCTACTGACTTCACGTGGTCAGTGTGATCATGAGTAATTAGCAAATGGTTTACATCCTCCAAATGCAGTCCGTAGTTTTTGAAATGTTTCTTTAGCGTTCTTATTCCGACGCCTGCATCTATAATTAGACTATCTTTTTCTGTGAAAAGATAATAGCAGTTGCCACTACTGCCACTACCTAATGATATGAATTTTAGCATTTTAATCGTTGTCCTTTCTACATAATAATGTTGTTGACGCTACCATTTTTTGTTCCATTTAGTATGGATTGATAGCGTTGCTCTCTACAAAATTATTAAGAAAAGATGAGAAATCCAAAGATTTTATCTATCTTTGTTTAAAATTAAAGGATAGTATATGCATCGTTTTAATCATCTACTTTTTAAGTTACTTGCTGGAATCTCATTCTTTATAATACTCTTGTGGTGTTTTTCTTCTTGTGGTCACATCCATCAAAGAGATTCTGCTGAAGCATGTGTTGATTCGTTTTCTCAGCACTATTTCAATTGGCAGTTCCAACGTTCCATGCCATTTGTAACGCCAACATCACAGAAATGGTTACGTTATGTGGCCAGCCAAGTCCAACAAGATGATGTTGAGCAGTTACGTAATATGCCTCAAGGAGCGACTTACAAAATTATAAATGTGGATACAGAAGATGGAGATTCTGTAGCCGTATCTCATGTTTTGGTGAGAGGTTTCTTATGTATGGATACAATAGGAAAGAAAAGTCATGTGATTGATGAGGCTACTTATGAGATAAAATTGCATTATCAAGGCGGAAAGTGGTTAGTTAATCTTGATGGACTTCCTAAAAAAGTGAAATGAAATAACCTAATTTATATATCATGTAAAGTTTTAAGTTAGGATTTTCTCCACAAAGTATTGTACGCCATTTTCTCCTTTTTTGTTGGAAGATAAACAAGATAAGATAATGTAATCCCCATCTACGGAGGTGATAGTTTAGTGTTAATAATGAAGAAAAACCACTTAATTCGTTTCTAAAAGTGTATAGTGTTTGCAAAGCCTCTTCTGTCTTTTCCATATATGAACCGTTAGTTTCAAAATGGTCAAAGAGTAGAGGATTATTAATCTGCGCAATGCAAACATTATGTTCTTGCAATCTTTTTCCTAAGAGAACATCCTCAAACCCATAGCGTTTGAAACGCTCATCAAAAGGGTAGGTGAGTGCCGTAGTTCTCTTCATCATGAGGTTTGCTGTGTGTAAATGGTGGTAAGGATGCCGCTTTCTCTGCTCCGTCGTATGCTTGGGTGCTGCATCTTTTTCATAAAGGTATCGTAGATTAGTTGTATTTTCGTTCCCCACTTCATAGCCACCATAAGCTACCAAGAATGTACTATCAAGTTGAATATAACTCAGAATGTAGTCTTCTCGTATGATACTCAAGTCACTATCCACAAACAAGACCCATTCGTAAGTAGCTTGTTGCACAAGAAAGTTGCGGATACATGCGCGACCTATATTCTTTTTCCGTGTGATATATCGAACATGTTCCAAATTCAATAGTTCTTCATTCAATAAACATAAGTGTTTATCTGTACTACCATCGTCAGCTACAATGACCTCATAGCGTAAGCCCTCAATGTCTTCACATTGAGTGACTAATCCCTTCACTAATTCTACACACTGGCAGTTGTAGCAGGGAATCAGTATACTTAATTCTTTTTTGGGGGGCAATTTTTTAGATTTTTTCTTTCAAATAACGTCCTGTAATGCTTGTTTTACATTCTATAAGTGCCTCGGGTGTGCCTGCAAAAACAAGGTTTCCACCTTTGTCACCTCCGTCAGGTCCGATATCAATTACATAGTCGGCACACTTGATAACATCGAGATTATGCTCTATAACAAGAATGGTATGACCACGCTCTATGAGTGCTTTGAAGGCGTCAAGTAGGCGTTGGATGTCATGAAAATGCAGGCCCGTTGTTGGCTCATCAAAGATAAATAAGGTGGGTTCTTGTTTTTCCTGACCAATGAAATAAGCCAATTTCACACGCTGATTTTCACCTCCAGAGAGTGTACTTGAATTTTGTCCGAGTTTGATATAGCCTAATCCTACGTCCTCAAGTGGTTTGAGTCGGTTTACAATGGCTTGCTGCTTATATTCTCCAAAGAATGTAATAGCTTCAGAAACGGTCATGTTTAATACGTCATTAATGTTCTTTTCATGGAACCGAACTTCTAAGATGTCATGCTTAAAACGTTGTCCATGACAAGCTTCACACTCTAAAACCAAGTCAGCCATAAACTGCATTTCGACACTGATAACGCCTGCTCCTTTACATTCTTCGCATCGTCCACCTTCGGTGTTGAATGAGAAGTATTGTGGAGAAAAGCCCATCTGTTTGGCTAATGGCTGTTCTGCAAAGAGTTGACGAATAGCATCATAGGCTTTCACATAAGTGGCAGGATTCGACCGAGTGCTCTTTCCAATTGGGTTTTGGTCTACAAATTCTACATGCTTTATAGCCGTCCAATCACCTTCAAGCGCTGTATATTCCCCTGGAGCATCGGCAACTTCGTCCAAATGTCGTTTCAAAGCGGGATATAAAATGCCTTTAATAAGACTGGATTTTCCTGAGCCTGATACACCTGTTACACAATTAAACACGTTGAGCGGGAACTTTACATCGATGCCGCGGAGGTTGTTCATACGTGCTCCTTTTAGTTCAATGGCTTTATTCCATTTACGTCTTGACTTAGGTGTTTCAATTACATCTCGTCCTGTCAAGTATTTAATGGTATAAGAACGAGGGTATTTCTTTAGAATGTTTTCAGGTGAATCATTAAGTTCTTCTGTACTACCTTGGAACACAATCTCTCCTCCGTGTGTTCCAGCATCAGGGCCAACATCAATCAAATAGTCTGAAGCACGCATGATTTCTTCGTCATGTTCGACAACCATTACTGTGTTACCAAGCTGTTGAAGGTCTCTCAATACATGGATTAAGCGGTCGGTATCTCGGCTGTGCAAACCTATACTGGGCTCATCAAGGATATAAAGCGAACCTACTAATGATGAACCTAATGATGTCGTTAGGTTGATACGCTGACTCTCTCCGCCACTAAGCGTGTTGGATTGTCGGTTGAGTGTTAAGTAACTTAAGCCCACTTCAGCAAGGAATCCCACGCGATTCTTAATTTCTGTTAGCAATCGTTTGGCAATTTGTTCTTCATGTTCTGTGAGTTGCAAATGGTCAAACCAATCTTTAAGATTGATGATAGGCATCTCTACAAGCTCTGTAATGCTCTTTCCACCCACCTTCACCCATGTGGCTTCTTTCCTCAATCGGGTTCCATGACAATCAGGACAAACCGTCTTACCCCTATATCGGCTCATCATCACTCGATATTGAATCTTGTACTGATTCTCTTTAACCATTTGGAAAAAGGCATCAATACATACCTTATCATGAATATCAAGCGTCTTCTCACTTGGCAGTCCATGCCAAAGCATGTCTTTGTATTTGCGGTCTAATTTATAATAAGGTTCAAATATAGGAAAATTATCTGTGGCAGCACGCCGAATGAATTCACTGCGCCAACTCCCCATTTTGTCACCATGCCAGCATTGTACACAGCCATCATATACACTCAAAGAAGAGTTAGGAATGACAAGTTTCTCATCAATACCTATAATGCTTCCGAATCCTTCACAGGTAGGGCATGCCCCCAAAGGAGAATTAAAAGAAAACATATTATCATTGGGCTCTTCAAACTTTATGCCGTCAGCTTCAAAGCGAGTTGAAAATTCATAGGTGATATTTCCTGGTAAAAATACAAGTTTCAAGAGTCCATCACCTTCATAAAATGCCGTTTCTGCCGAGTCGGTCATACGTGAGATGGCATCCTTACTATCGTCAACACTCATTCGCGCGATAATCAAAAAGAGACTCGAAGCATCTGTATCTGAAATATTATCTTCGTTTAACAAGTCTTCAATGCGTAGCACTTCACCCCCCTTGTACAGGCGAGAATAGCCTTCCTGCATATACATTTCTAATTGCTTTTTAAGGGTTCTTCCTTCAACAACATGCAGTGGTGAGAGCATCATAAACTTCGTTCCTTTAGAGAATCCCATGATACAATGGATGACGTCCTCAGGTGTATGACGTTTTACTTCCTCTCCACTTATGGGTGAATAGGTATGTCCTATGCGTGCAAAAAGCAATCGCATGTATTCGTAAATCTCTGTACTTGTGCCCACAGTTGAACGTGGATTACGTGAGATAACTTTCTGTTCGATGGCAATTGCTGGTGGAAGGCCTTTGATAAAATCACATTCAGGCTTGCTCATTCGGCCCAAGAATTGTCTTGCATAAGCCGAAAGACTCTCCACATAGCGTCGTTGTCCTTCAGCATAAAGTGTGTCAAAGGCCAGAGATGATTTTCCAGAACCTGACACTCCGGTAATGGTGATAAACTTATTGCGTGGGATATTGAGCGAAACGTTCTTGAGATTGTTAACGCGTGCCCCTTTAATTTCTATATAATTATCCATATATGATTACAAACTTTCAGTGATTAGCAAAGATACTTAATTTCTTTGACATTACAGAAAAACATGTGTTTTAATTCTCTTCTGTGATGTTTTTTTTGCCGTTTCATGTTGAAAATTAAAATAAATTGATTAGTTTTGCATTCACATTTGACGAAGGAAAGGTGCTCGAGTGGTTGAAGAGGCACGCCTGGAAAGCGTGTAACCGCCTAAAGCGGTTCGTAGGTTCGAATCCTATCCTTTCCGCTTTTAGTAGTGAGATATCGTGTTTTCGGTATCTCTTTCTTTTTTATAGTGATGTGTCTTCAATCAAGAAGGTGCACGATGTGTGGGTTATGTGACAGAACAAAAGCTCATAACTAAACGCAATATCCAAGTGTTTGTTTCCGGAAGTGCTTTAAGTCAATTTTGTTTTGCATAGGGTTAAGTTTGTAAAACAAGCCATTTAGTGGTGTGAAATGAGTCGTTTTGCATGATCAACTGGCTTGTTTTGTTTGATTAAATGATAGGTTTTGTATTATTATTCTTAATCTGTTGATAATCAATTTGATATAAAATATTTATTAACTTTATGGTATAATTGTTTTAAGCAGGCCTGTTCTTGAGAACGAAAGCATTTAGTTTAATAAATTATGTTAGCCTTTTTAAGAAATAGATACCATGGTTTACCAAAAAGTATTTAGGCTTTTTATACTTACAATCCTTAAGAAACGTTGTGCATATAAAAAGTATGGCCTTCAGTCTTACAAGCAAATTGAGTTACTAATATCATTTAATGAATGAAAAATTTGCCGTTCTGAAAAAATAGAATTAAATTTGCAGAGATTTAATTTACCAACAAAGGATATGAAAAAATCATTGGCTTCGTTGCTATTTTTAGTAGCACTTTTATTATTAAGTGGTTGTGCTTCAGTAAAAAAAGTGCCTTATTTTCAAAATATAGATCAAGTAGATTTAGCGGCATCTAAAGATCTTTATAATGCTCATATTATGCCGAAAGATTTGCTGACCATATCAGTAAATACGATAAATCCTACGGTTTCGGCTCCATTTAATCTTTCAACAACAGCATCGTCTGGTGCAAGTAGCACGGCACAAGGTTATTTAGTAGACAACGCTGGAAATATAAACTTCCCCGTGTTGGGTAAGATTCATGTTGCTGGTCTTACGAAAGAGCAATGCGAAGACTTGATAAAAAATAAGATTACACCATATCTTTCAGCTGACGAGAAACCTGTTGTCACGGTGCGAACTTCCAGCTATCGAGTAACTGTTATCGGTGAAGTTAACGCACCAAAAGTTATCCCTGTTTCGACAGAACAGATGAGTGTAATAGAAGCAATAGCCCAAGCTGGTGACCTAACCGTATATGGAAAGCGAGACAATATCATTCTTCTTCGGGAGAAATCAGATGGAAGTAAGGAATTTCATCGACTGAATTTAAATGATGCAAACATAGTAAATTCACCTTATTATTATTTGCAACAAAACGATGTTATCTATGTAGAGCCTAACAAAGTAAAGGCAAGGAACTCTATCATAGGTTCTTCAACGTCACTCTGGTTCTCCTTTGTGGGAATCGTTACGAGTTTAGCTTCTCTGTTAGTTACTGTGTTAAGATAAATAAGATATAAGAAATGAAGAATGAAAATGGATTGTAAATCAGTTTCATTCTTCTTTTTTTAATTCTGAACGATAGATTTATGAGCGGAAGTTGTGTATGGAATCATTGTAAGCATTGCTGCACAATGTGTTTTCGTTTGGTATAATATGCTAATGATTCCAACAGGCTTAAAAAGCTAACATGATGATGAAAAAGTTAAAGTCGAATGATGATTATGTTTAGGCAGACATCAGATGATGGAATCTTTTTAATATAAACAAGATGAAATGCTTTTGCGTTGAGACATTGAAAGCTTCTTTGTCATGATGTAGAAGATGTGAACAAGAAAACAAGTTATAGACAAGATAAGACAAAATCTGTTACAATAGAATAGTCAATTAAATGTGATGGAAGGAATAAAAGAAGATTGTGGAGTTGCGTTAATACGCTTGCTGAAGCCGTTAGAATACTATCAGCAGAAGTACGGAACATGGATGTATGGTCTGAACAAGCTCTATCTTATGATGGAGAAACAGCATAATCGTGGGCAGGAAGGTGCTGGGTTGGCTTGTGTAAAGTTGGATTCTACACCAGGACATGAGTATATGTTTCGTGAAAGAGCTGAGGGATCGAACGCTATAACCGAGATTTTCGGCGAAGTACATAATTGCTTTACAAATGTTGATGCGCATGATTTAGCTGATGCAAGTTATGCAAAAGCAAACTTACCTTTTGCTGGTGAGCTGTATATGGGACATCTTCGGTATAGCACAACAGGCAAAAGCGGAATCTCTTATGTACATCCTTTTCTTAGAAGAAATAACTGGCAAGCAAAGAATCTCTGTTTCTGTGGAAACTTTAACATGACAAATGTTGATGAGATCTTTGAGAAACTGACGCTTCAAGGACAATGCCCTCGTATCTATAGTGATACGTATATCATGCTTGAACTCATGGGGCATAGGCTTGATAGAGAAGTAGAAAGGAACTTCGTTGAGGCTCAAAAATTGAATCTTACCAATAAAGATATCACACGATATATTGAGGATCATGTCAAAATGGAGAATGTCTTAAAAACGACAATGCCTGATTTTGATGGAGGATATGTTGTTTGTGGTGTGACAGGAAGTGGGGAAATGTTCTCTATGCGTGACCCTTGGGGAATCCGACCTGCATTTTATTATAAAGATGATGAAATCGTTGCATTGGCCAGTGAACGCCCTGTTTTACAGACAACCTTTGATCTTGACTGTGAGGAAATAAAGGAATTGGAGCCTGGTATGGCTTTGATGGTTAAACGGAATGGTGAATGTTCGATTAAAAGAATCCTTGAACCGCGAGGAGAATCTGCCTGTTCTTTTGAGCGAATCTATTTCAGTCGAGGTTCTGATCGGGATATTTATAATGAGCGAAAGAAGCTTGGTGAGCAATTGACCGAACCTATATTAAAGGCTGTTGACTATGATACTGATCATACAGTATTTTCATATATCCCTAACACTGCAGAGGTTGCATATTATGGTATGCTTGATGGATTTACGCGATATCTAAGTGAACAGAAGATTAAGAAAATAGAAGCGCTGGATCATAAGCCTTCACATGAAGAACTTGTTGATATCATGCATGAATATGTTCGTTCAGAAAAGGTGGCATGGAAAGATATTAAACTCCGCACGTTTATCACAGAAGGTAATAGCAGAAACGATTTAGCCAGCCATGTATATGATATTACTTATGGTAGTATTGAAGCCGGACAAGACAATCTTGTCATTATAGATGATAGCATAGTTAGAGGAACTACGCTAAAGAAGAGTATCTTAAGAATACTTGATCGGCTTCATCCCAAGAAGATGGTGATGGTAAGTAGTGCACCACAGATACGCTATCCAGACTATTATGGTATAGATATGCCCTGCCTTGAAGAGTTTTGTGTGTTCCGTGCGACTATCGCTTTGTTGAAAGAACGCCATCTGGAGAGTGTGATACATGATACTTACAAGGCTTGTCAAGAAGAGTTGTTGAAACCTAAATCGATGATGGTTAATCAGGTTCGTGCGATATATGAGCCATTCACTGTAGAAGAAATCAATGCTAAAATCATTGAAATGTTACGGCCAGAAGGCGTAACTACTCCGATAGAATTGGTTTATCAGAGTTTGGAAGGATTGCATAAGGCTATTCCTTTGCATAAGGGTGACTGGTATTTCACAGGACATTATCCAACTCCTGGAGGTACTAAACTCTGTAATCAGGCTTTCGTCAACTATTATGAGATGCATTTCTCTCGTTGATGAAGCTTGGATAGTGACATAAATAATAATCTGTTTAAAGCTTATATAAAGGTATATAATGAGAAACGTAACTTTAGTCTTGAGTGATGGAAGTAAATTCCATGGCAAAAGTTTTGGCTATGATGCCCCAGTTGCTGGTGAAGTGGTATTCAATACGGCAATGGTTGGTTATCCAGAAAGTCTGACTGACCCCTCTTATGCGGGCCAATTGATGGCGTTAACCTATCCTCTTGTAGGAAATTATGGTGTTCCTCCATTTACAATGGAAGCCAATGGAATTCCTACTTTCATGGAAAGCGATAAGATTTATGCTTCAGCAATCATTGTAAGTGACTACAGTAAAGACTATAGTCATTGGAATGCTGTGGAGAGTCTTGCTGATTGGTTGAAGCGTGAACACGTACCCGGTATAACGGGAATCGATACTCGTGAGTTGACTAAAGTATTGCGTGAACATGGTGTGATGATGGGAAAGATTATCTTTGATGATGAACCTGACAACATACCAGAAGCTGATTATGAAGGTGTAAACTTTGTAGACAGGGTCTCTTGCAAAGAGATTATTCGTTATAATGAAGGCGGTGGTAAGAAGGTTATATTGGTAGATTGTGGTGTAAAAGCCAATATTATTCGTAGTTTAATTAATCGTGGAATCGAAGTTATTAGGGTTCCATGGAACTATGACTATACGAATATGGAATATGATGGTTTATTCCTTGCCAATGGACCAGGCGATCCTGATATGTGTTCGGATGCCGTTGAGATTATAAAGAAACAGATTAATCAAAGCACTAAGCCCATTTGTGGTATTTGTATGGGTAATCAATTACTCTCAAAAGCTGCAGGTGCAGAGATTTATAAATTGAAATATGGACATAGAGGACATAATCAGCCTGTACGCTTGGTAGGTAGTGAGAAGTGTTTTATCACGAGTCAGAACCATGGATATGCGGTGAATGCTGCAACCTTAGATAAGGATTGGGAAGAGCTGTTCGTGAATATGAATGATGGTTCGAATGAAGGCATACGCCATAAGACAAATCCTTGGTTTACATGTCAATTCCATCCTGAGGCATGTTCAGGTCCTGTTGATACAGCTTTTATATTTGATGACTTTGTAAAAACTTTAAAGTAGAAAGACGATGAAAGACGAAAAGATAAAGAAAGTATTGCTTCTTGGCTCAGGAGCACTAAAGATTGGAGAGGCTGGAGAGTTTGATTATTCAGGCTCACAAGCCTTGAAAGCTCTTCGGGAAGAAGGCATAGAAACTGTACTTATCAATCCAAATATTGCAACAGTACAGACATCTGAAGGAGTGGCTGACCACATTTACTTCCTTCCTATACAGCCTTATTTCGTTGAACGAGTTATTCAAAAGGAGCAACCTGATGGCGTGTTACTCTCTTTTGGTGGTCAGACTGCTTTGAATTGTGGTGTTGAATTGGAGAAGACTGGTATCTTTGCAAAGTATGGGGTCAAAGTTTTGGGTACACCAGTTGCCGCAATCATGAATACCGAAGACCGTGAACTGTTTGTTGAACAGTTGAATGAAATAGACGTAAAAACTATCAAAAGTGAAGCTTGTGAGAATGTAGAGGAGGCACGAAAGGCTGCATCTACACTTGGTTATCCTGTCATTGTGCGTGCCGCATACGCTTTAGGAGGGCTTGGATCAGGCTTTGCAGATGATGAAGCTGAACTGAATAAACTCTGTGAAAAGGCTTTTTCTTTCTCTCCACAAGTGCTTGTTGAAAAGAGTTTGAAAGGCTGGAAAGAGATTGAGTACGAAGTAGTTCGCGACTGTTATGACAATTGTGTCACTGTTTGTAATATGGAAAACTTCGATCCATTGGGTATTCATACAGGCGAAAGTATTGTAATTGCCCCCTCACAGACATTGACAAATAGCGAGTATCACAAGCTTCGTGCATTGTCGATTAAGATAGTTCGTCATATAGGTATTGTGGGAGAGTGTAATGTGCAGTATGCATTTGATCCCAAAAGTGAAGATTATCGTGTAATAGAAGTAAATGCGAGACTGTCTCGTTCGTCTGCACTTGCTTCAAAAGCAACGGGATATCCACTTGCCTTTGTTGCTGCAAAGTTAGGGCTTGGATATGGATTGTTTGAATTAAAGAATTCAGTTACGAAGACAACTAATGCTTTCTTTGAGCCTGCACTCGACTATGTGGTTTGCAAAATCCCTCGTTGGGATCTTTCAAAATTCCATGGTGTCGACAAAGAATTAGGCTCAAGTATGAAGTCTGTAGGTGAGGTTATGGCGATAGGACGTAACTTTGAAGAGGCTATTCAGAAAGGTCTTCGCATGATAGGGCAGGGGATGCATGGTTTCGTTGAGAACAAAGAATTAAAAATTAACGACCTTGATGCAGCACTCCGTGAGCCAACAGACAAACGTGTGTTTGTCATATCAAAGGCTATGCATAAAGACTATTCTGTAGAACAGATACATAATCTCACAAAGATTGATAAGTGGTTCTTGGAGAAGCTGAAGCATATCATCGATATTGATGAGGCCTTGAAGAAGCAAAATATAAATACTTTAGATCGTGATTTGCTACGAGAAGCAAAGGTTTATGGCTTTACTGACTTCCAAATTGCACGTGCCATTGGCTTGGAAAATGAAATCGGTAACATGCATAAGGCAGCTCTTTTGGTTCGCAATAAACGCAAATTCTATGATATACTTCCAGTCGTAAAGCAAATAGATACGCTTGCAGCTGAGTATCCAGCACAGACGAATTACCTATATGTAACCTATGGAGGTGTGAAGAGTGATGTCGTGTTTGAGAATGATAAACGCTCTGTAATTGTGCTCGGTTCTGGAGCATATCGTATCGGTAGTTCAGTCGAATTTGACTGGTGTGGGGTGCAAGCTTTGAATACAATCCGTAAAGAAGGCTGGCGTTCTATCATGATTAACTACAATCCCGAGACTGTTTCTACAGACTATGATATGTGCGATCGCCTTTATTTCGATGAGCTTACATTCGAGCGAGTTATGGATATTATAGAGTTAGAGAATCCTCATGGTGTTGTTGTTAGCACGGGAGGCCAGATTCCTAACAATTTAGCGATGAAGTTAGATGCTCAGAATGTTCCTATTCTTGGAACGAAAGCACAGGATATTGATGGTGCAGAAGATCGCGCAAAGTTCTCTGCTATGCTGACCGAAAATGGTATTAATCAACCAGAATGGAGTGCTTTGACGAGTATGGAAGATATCGATGAGTTCATTAAACGAGTTGGATTCCCTGTTCTCGTGCGTCCTTCTTATGTCTTATCGGGTGCTGCCATGAATGTTTGTTCTAACGAAGAAGAACTTAAACGCTTCCTACAATTGGCAGCAAATGTAAGTGAAGATCACCCCGTTGTCGTTTCTAAATTCATTGAACACGCTAAGGAAATAGAGATGGATGCCGTTGCAAAGAACGGAGAGATACTCGCTTATGCCATCAGTGAGCATATAGAGTTTGCAGGTGTTCACTCGGGTGACGCCACGATTCAGTTCCCTCCACAGAAACTATACGTAGAAACAGTTAGACGCGTTAAGCGAATTAGTCGTCAGATTGCTAAGCAATTGCATATCAACGGACCATTCAATATTCAGTTCATGGCGCGTGATAATGACATACTTGTTATTGAATGTAATCTTCGTGCGAGTCGTTCATTCCCATTTGTAAGTAAGGTTTTGAAGATTAATCTTATAGAGTTGGCTACAAGAGTAATGTTAGGGCTGCCTGTTGAAAAGCCAAATAAGAACTTGTTTGACCTTGATTATGTTGGAATCAAAGCCAGCCAGTTCTCATTTAATCGTTTACAGAAAGCGGATCCAGTATTGGGTGTTGACATGAGTTCTACGGGAGAAGTTGGCTGTTTGGCTGATGATACGAACGCTGCACTATTAAAGAGTATGTTAGCCGTAGGGCAAAGAATTCCTAAAAAGACGATACTCCTTTCTACAGGTGGAGCAAAGCAGAAGGTGGAGATGCTTGATGCGGCGCGTCAACTGGTAGAAAATGGCTATGAACTCTATGCAACAGGAGGTACAAGTAAGTTCCTTGATGAAAATGGTATAAGCAATACACGAGCTTATTGGCCTTCTGAAGCAGGGCAAACTCCTCAAGCTTTAGATTTGTTGCATGAGCATAAGATTGATATGGTGGTTAATATTCCAAAGAATCTTACTGTACATGAGTTGACAAATGGGTACAAAGTGAGACGCGCGGCTATAGATCTTAATGTACCATTAATCACGAATAGTCGTTTAGCCAGTGCCTTTATAAACGCTTTCTGCACATTAAAACTTGACGATATAGACATCAAGTCATGGAATGAATATTAAAAAATAACAATGAAAAGAGGCATTCCCGGGGTTCTGTTAGAACTTTGGGAGTGCCTTTTTCTTTATCAAATTTTAGAGTGAGGGAAAGTGCATTGTCTTGTTAACAATATTTTGCAGTTTGTAAATTACTAATAATCAACAACTTAATAAAAAGTTACAGACGGAGTAAAAAAAAGTAGTTAAAAGATGAATGTGAATTAAAAAAAATAGTTACCTTTGCATCGTTTTAATAAACAAATGATTGTTTTACAGATTTAAAAAGCAAAGAAAATGAAGAAATTAGTTTTAATGTTCGTAGCTATCGCAGCTATCTCTTTCGCATCTTGTAGTGGTAACTCTAAGCCAGCTCAGAACCCTGACTCTACAGCTGATTCAACTGTAGATTCACTCAACTCTGACTCAGCTGCTGCTGACTCTGTTGCTGCTGATTCAGTAGCTGCTGACTCTGTTAAGTAATCAGAGAACGAACAGAAAAAGAGAGAAATTGGCCGCAGGACATTGTCCTGCGGTTTTTTTCGTTTATAGACATGAGGTAATCAGAACCATGATTAGCTTTAATTCAGAATTCATAATTCATAATTCATAATTATGATTACCACTATTGCTGTAGATAAGATAACTAAACCACTTTGAGACAAAGTAAGATTAAGACAGGATAAAATAAAGACAAAGTAACAGAGAAACAAAAGAAGGGCGGAATATAAAGACAGAGTAACAGAAAAACGTTTCTTTTGTTGACAAGGTAACGAGTAGACAAGATAACAAGTTACTTGTAAGCAGGGAAAATGAAAGTCAGCATAACCCTAAGAACAAAAGTTGAATTAGATTAAGATAGGGGAATAGAAGTACAATTGATTTTCGCACCCTTCTGCCTTTTAAAATCTCTATAGCTTTTGCAAGAAGCATAACTTTTTGTAAATAAAATTCTAAGACAACAAACGAAAAGGGCGTAAATTGGCTTCCAATTAACGCCCTTTTGGCTTGCTAAAGATGCCCTTTTGAAGCCCAAGTAACGCCCTTTTGAAGTCTTACTAAGCACCTTTAAAAACGCGATTATGCAACTATCTGATTCTATGCAACTTACAAAGGCGATCTTATAGCTCGTTTTTTTGCCTTTTAAAGCCCAAAAGCACTTTTGTATTGTAAATAAAATTCAAACAGATTCTCGTATTATTAGCTTTAAGAATAGGACTCAAAACATCTTTCTTATTTATAGGTTGTTTCCTGATAAGCACGAGGTGTCAAGCCCGTTTCACGTTTAAAGAATTTGGAAAAAGCAGAAGCACTGGAGAAGTTCATACGATTTGCAATCTCATAAGCCATCATTCCGTTGGTCTTTAACAGCAGCTTTGCTTCCTGTATAGTAGCTCGGTTAATCCAATACATCACGCTCTGCCCGCTTGCCTTCTTTATCGTCGCAGAAAGATGATGTGGCGTTACATGCAGTTGAGAGGCATAATAAGGAATTGAGCGTTCCTGTACACAATGCTGTTTTATCAGCCGTTTGAATTGAAGGAAGAGTTCCTGAGTACGCGTAGAGCCTTCATTCTGAACGTTTTGTGCCACCACTTCGTTTAGTTCTTGCACATCTGCAACAATCGCTTTAGACAAATACTGTACGGTCTTTCGGCGATAAGGAGCAATGTGTACGACATCCCATAAAAGATAGTACATTCTCAACAATCTATCAAATTCCGTAGGCGAAGCTTTGTGTACCACCTCTTCAGACATTTCAACATTATCCCTAAACACAATAGCCAATACACGAGCATCATCAGAAATCTCATTGACTTCAACGATGGTGTCGGCAGGACTCAACATAACATTTCCTTTTTCAATATGATAATCCTGCAGATTGATACAAACCTTTGCACTTCCTTCCATCACAAGAATGAAACGTGGGTCTACCATTTGATAGATTTCTTCCTTACTAAAAACAGGAATCCGCTGTACATTTCCATTAAGGATAAGAATCACATCGTCATTGACAAAGAACTTATCTTGATGGCTAAGAACTTCATTTAAGTTCAGATTATCTACCGAAAGATGATTTATGACTTTTGTAGTACTCATAAAATTTCCTTTTTGTATGATTTAATTGCAAATATAACATTATTCTGCTAAGTTAAAGAATGATTTTAAGACTAATCGTACAAAATGGCAATCTTATATAATCTTTGGATAATCAGATAGCAAGGAAGACATGATAACTTTGCATTATCCAATCAAAAAGAGGACAGAAACACAGTAAACAAGCATATATATAAAGGTATGAATATGAAGAAAATAATGATAAGCCTTGCTTTAATAATACTATCTTCCGGTAGTTGGGCGCAGACATTGGAAGAATGTCAGCAGGCAGCAGAAAAGAATTATCCCCTCATCAAACAGTATGGATTAATTGCTAAGACTACACAACTTACGGTTAAGAACATTCAGAAAGGGTGGCTTCCACAAGTTACGGCTTCAGCTCAAGCAACCTATCAAAGTGCTGTTACGGCTTGGCCAGAGAGTATGCAGAGTATGTATCAGAAGATGGGACTCAATATGAAAGGGCTGAGTAAGGATCAGTACAAGATAGGTATCGACCTTCAGCAGACTATCTATGACGGAGGTGCTATTAGCAGTCAGCGTAACATCGCACAGCAGGAGGGAAAAGTACAGGAGGCACAGACGGAGACAAATCTATATCAAGTGCGTCGACGTGTCAATGAAATATATTTCTCATTGCTGTTGCTGAACGAACAAATCCAACTTAACGAGGATGTAAAAACACTGCTACTGTCAAGTGAGAAAAAGATTTCTGCCATGGTAAAAGGCGGTACGGCTGCTACAAGCGACCTTGACAATGTGCGAGCAGAACGACTCAGTGTTGAGCAACAGAACGAGAATCTAAAGCAGCAAAAGCAAATATTACAGCGTATGTTAAGCGTCTTCTGTGGTCTCGAGGTGAACAATACACAGAAACCAGCACCTGTCCAGATAGCTTCGCCAGTAAATAATCGCCCTGAGATGCGCCTATACAATAGTCAATTAGAACTTACAGAAGCAAAGGAGAAAGCCTTAGACACACAATTGCGTCCCAAGTTAGGACTTTTTGCACAAGGCTTTTACGGCTATCCGGGACTGAATATGTTTGAGGAAATGATGAACCGCAAGTGGAGTCTTAATGGTATCGTCGGCATCAAATTGTCATGGAATGTAAGTGCTTTCTACACACACAAGAACGACAAAGCAAAGTTAAATGCACAACGAGAAATGATAGAGAATGCGCGAGAAGTATTCCTTTTCAATAATAAGATGGAAGAGATACAGCAGTCTGAAAACATCAGTCGCTATCAGACGATGATGAAAAGCGACGATGAAATCATCGTATTGCGTACGAATGTACGTAAGGCAGCAGAATCAAAACTTACTCACGGAATCATAGATGTCATTAGTTTGCTGCGAGAGATAAACAATGAGAATGCAGCCAAGACCCAACAAAGCATCCACGAGATTGATATGCTTAAGGAGATGTATAACTTGAAATATACAAACAACGAATAAAAAAAGACAAACAAAGGATATGAAAAAGATCGTTTTATTAACAAGTCTTGCCGTTATCATGGCATCTTGCGGAAAAGATAAGAAGGATTATGATGCTACAGGAACATTCGAAGCAACTGAAGTAACGGTATCAGCGGAGTCTACTGGTCAACTGATAAGCTTCAATATTACTGAAGGACAGCTGCTTAACAACGGACTAACAGTTGGTCAGATTGACTCCCGCCAACTCTCACTAAAGCGTGAACAATTGGCTACAAGTAACGAACAACTAACCGCAACACATAGTCAGCTCGAAGCTAACAAGCGTCAGTTGCAAGCGAATAGACAAGCAACAGCAAGCAGACAGTTAGACCTTGAAAAGCAGGTGGCATCTATTCGCCAACAAATTGCTAATCAACTGCGTGAGCGCGAACGCTTTGCCGAGCTCTTAAAAGACGGTGCTGTGCCACGTAAACAGGTTGATGACATTGATTATCAGATACAAGTACTACAGAAACAACTCGTTGCTACGCAGGAACAGATTGCCAGTCAGAATGCATCTTTAGCCGAACAGAATAAGGGTTTGGCTGCTCAAATGGACGGAATAAGCTCACAGCAGACTGGAGTAAGCGCACAGCAAGCTGGCGTTCGCAATCAGCAAGCCCAGATAGACGACCAAATTGCTCACACCTTTGTGAAGAGTCCGCTCACAGGAACAGTCTTAGAGAAGTATGTTGAACAAGGAGAATTTGTCTCTGTAGGCAAGCCTTTGTTCAAGATTGCAGACACCAAGCGTATGTACTTACGCGCATATATCACCTCTGAACAGCTCAAAAACGTCAAGTTAGGACAAAAGGTAAAGGTGATAGCAGACTATGGTGGCGGCGAGAAAAAGCAATATGATGGTGTCGTTACATGGATATCAAGTCGCTCAGAGTTCACTCCAAAGAGTATTGTCACAGAAGACGAGCGTGCCGATTTAGTCTATGCTATCAAGATACAGTTCCAAAATGACGGTTATGCAAAGATTGGAATGTATGGTGAAGTGAAGTTTTAATATGGTAAATACACGATGACAGCAATAGAAGTAAACAACATATCAAAGCACTACGGAAAGGTTCAGGCACTGAAAGAGGTGAGCTTCTCTGTGAAAAAAGGTGAGGTCTTTGGACTCATCGGACCTGACGGAGCTGGCAAGACTTCAATGTTTCGCATCCTTTGTTCGCTACTTTTGCCAGAGACAGGGACTGCTACTGTTGACGGATTTGACGTGGTGGGCCAAATAGAAGAGGTGCGCAAGCGAGTCGGTTATATGCCTGGAAGATTCTCACTTTATCAGGATTTGACAATAGAAGAGAACCTTCACTTCTTTGCCACACTCTTCAATACAACGGTAGAAGAGAACTATGAAGCCATAAAACCTATCTATTCGCAGATCGAACGATTTAAGGATAGAAAGGCAGGAGCACTCTCTGGCGGTATGAAACAGAAGTTGGCACTCTGCTGTGCATTGGTCCATCAGCCAAGTGTTCTCTTCCTTGACGAGCCTACAACAGGTGTTGATCCAGTCAGCCGAAAGGAGTTTTGGGAGATTCTCAGCCAACTGAAGGAGCGTGATATAACCATCGTTGCCTCCACACCTTACCTTGATGAGGTGAGAAGTTGCGAGCGAGTAGCCTTCCTTTCAGAAGGAGTAGTAAAAGGAATAGGCACAGCTAACGATATTCTTACTGAATTTAAAGATATCTTTAACCCACCAGCTATTGAACGAACAACGAACGATAAGGCAACTAACGCTACAAACAAAGAAGCTGAAAATGTCATAGAAGTAGAACATCTTGTCAAGACTTTCGGTTCATTCCACGCTGTAGACGACATCTCCTTTACGGTGAAGAAGGGTGAAATCTTTGGTTTCCTCGGTGCTAACGGAGCCGGAAAGACCACCGCTATGCACATGCTCACAGGCTTAAACCAGCCTACTAACGGCACAGGAAGGGTTGTTGGCTTTGACATACGCACCGAGTATGAACAGATCAAACGACATATCGGCTACATGAGTCAGAAGTTCTCGCTCTATGATGACCTCACCGTTGCCGAGAACATCAGCCTTTTTGCAGGTATCTACGGTATGAAAGACGACGAAATACGCCGTAAGACGGATGCGTTATTAGAGCGTCTAAACTTCTCAGAACACCGCAATACGTTGGTAGCAAGTCTGCCTTTAGGATGGAAACAAAAGCTTGCTTTCTCTGTAAGTATCTTCCATAATCCTGGTGTTGTGTTCCTTGATGAACCTACAGGAGGCGTCGATCCCGCCACACGTCGTCAGTTTTGGGAACTTATCTATGATACTGCAGAGCGTGGGATAACGGTATTTGTGACCACACACTATATGGACGAAGCCGAGTATTGCGACCGTATTTCCATCATGGTAGACGGTAAGATAAAGGCTTTGGGTACGCCCGACGAACTAAAACAAGAGTTCAACCAGCCCGACATGGACCACGTATTCACCTATCTTGCACGTCAAGCAACCCGCAGTTCGGATTAAGCACACACATTCAATATAAATAAGTAATTATAAATGAAGCAGTTTTTTTCATTTGTTCTCAAGGAAACTAAGCATATTACTCGTGACAAGCGCACGATGTTGATGCTGTTCGGTATGCCCATCGTAATGATGCTTCTGTTTGGTTTTGCCGTCACCAATGATGTGCGAAACGTACGTGTTGTCATCGTGATGAGCAATGCTGACAATGCCACTCAGCAAGTAGCAGACCGCTTGGCAGCATCTGAATACTTCACACTGACAAAGGTTGTAGCTACTCCTACCGAAGCCGAGAAAGCTATCCGTGACCAAAAAGCCGACATGGCAATCGTCTTTTCACAAGATTTTGCAAGCAGAAAGTCGGGCTATCAACTCATTGTCGATGGGGCAGACCCCAACATGGCACAGCAGTGGACCACTTATGCCAATGCCGTTATCAACAATACTGAGGCAAAGGCTGTGAACACAAAGCTACTATATAACCCTCAGATGAAGTCTACTTACAACTTCGTTCCTGCCATTATGGGTACGTTGCTGATGCTCGTCTGTGCGATGATGACGTCCATCTCCATAGTCCGTGAGAAGGAGAAAGGGACAATGGAGGTGCTGCTTGTATCACCGACAAAACCCTTAATGATTATCGTTGCGAAGTTAGTACCTTATCTTGTGCTTGCCTTCACCATTCTTTCAATCATCTTACTCATGTCGTCCTTCGTATTAGGCGTACCTATAAAGGGTTCCTTGGTCTGGATATATGTGGTTTCAACTATCTACATTCTATTAGCGCTATCGTTAGGAATCCTTGTGTCAACAATAGCCGAGACACAACTCGTTGCCCTCCTCATATCAGCGATGTTATTAATGATGCCTGTCATTATGCTCTCTGGAATGATGTTCCCAATAGAGTCAATGCCGAAGATATTACAATACATCTCAGCCATTATCCCTACTCGTTATTACATCAGTGCGATGCGTAAACTGATGATTATGGGTACCGGAATTGAAGAAATTTACTTTGAAGTGTCCATACTAATAAGTATACTCATAGCCTTGATGTCGCTTGCATTAGTAAAGTTTAACAAACGATTAGAATAGAAAACTATGATACTAAAATATCTTTTAAGAAAGGAATTCACCCAGATACGTCGTAACTCCTTTCTGCCAAGACTTATCATTACCTTCCCGATAATGATTATGTGCGTTATGCCGTGGGTAATGAATATGGAGGTTAAGAACATTGTTGTGGATGTTGTCGACAACGACCGCTCTACCCTCTCACAACAATTGGTACACGAGATAGAAGCAAACAAATACTTCATCTTCCATGGGCAGCAGTCTACCTACGCACAAGCACTCAAGAATATAGAACATTCTGAGGCGGATATCGTGGTTGTTATCCCCCAAAACTACAGCCGTGACTTAAACTCAGGACGTGTTCCGCAGGTTCTGATTGCGGCTAATGCTGTCAATGGAACAAAGGGAGCGTTGGGTTCGGGATACCTTTCTCAGATTGTTTCTGCAAATGTCTTACCCTCTACAACAGCCATAAAGTCAAAGATTGACACGCTTTATCTCTACAACAAACATCTTAACTTCAAGGTTTTTATGATTCCTGCACTGTTGGCTATGGTGATGATGATGATAACTGGTTACCTACCAACACTTAACATCGTCAGCGAAAAAGAGAAGGGAACAATTGAACAGATAAACGTGACACCAGTGAGCAAATGGACTTTCATACTTTCGAAATTGATTCCTTATTGGATGATAGCTTTCTTCATCGTGACGGTTTGTCTGTTGTTGTCTTGGCTTCTCTACGACATCACCCCTGTGGGGAATATAGCCCTCATCTATCTTCTTTCGATGTTGCTTGCACTGTTCTTCTCATCCTTTGGACTGATTATTTCTAATTACTCCGATACCATGCAGCAGGCAATCTTCGTAATGTGGTTCTTCATGGTCATACTCCTGTTACTCTCAGGACTATTCACCCCAACACGTTCGATGCCACCTTTTGCTTATCTTTCCACTTATATCAACCCTGTGAGCTACTTCATTGAGGCGATGCGTACAGTATTCATCCGCGGTGGAAACATCAGTAGCATAGCTCATCAGCTGCTTGCTCTCTCGGGAATAGGTCTCTTTATGGGTACTTGGGCGGTAATGAGTTATAAGAAGAACAAAAGATAGAGTAACGTTTTGTTTAGTTGACGAGTTAACGAGTAGACAAGTTAACGAGTTGCTTGTAGACAGGGTAGATGAAAGACAGAGTAACAGAAGAACGATTGATTTTCGCATACTTCTGCCTTTTAAATTCTCTATAGCTTTTGTAAGAACGAGGGGGTTTGTAAATAAAATTCTAAGACTGCAAACGAAAAGGGCATAAATTGGCTTCCAATTAACGCCCTTTTGGCTTGCTAAAGATGCCCTTTTGAAGTCCAAGTAACGCCCTTTTAAAGTCTTACTAAGCACCTTTAAAAACGCAATTATGCAACTATCTGATTCTATGCAACTTACAAAGGCAGTCTTATAGCTCGTTTTTTCGCCTTTTAAAGTCCAAAAGCACTTGTGATTTGTAAATAAAATTCAAACATTAAAGAAGTATTTTAGGGTCTTCAGGATTTTGGAGTGATAAGGTTTGCCACTTGTGTTTAGAGTTTGTAGCAATGTCACACGGAGGCACGGAGAGGACGGAGAATTATTAAAACAAAGCAATAGAAGTAACGGAGGCACCGTCGGTGCATAGAGCGACGGAGCTTGTTAGCCAATTCT
>ERZ773013.387-NODE-387-length-27811-cov-3.112192_pt1 | contig 27811 bp, 21 predicted proteins | sample MGYA00511670_ERZ773013 | MGnify/ENA primary metagenome ERZ773013 (study PRJEB29015, sample SAMEA2738120) | human oral metagenome | biome: human oral; feature: human-associated habitat; material: saliva | place: China | collected 2257 ... | reverse complement strand
AAAGGTCGCAGGGCGAAAACTCTTATGCGGCAGCGAGAGCTACCTCGCGGAAAACGGCGTCATGTTGGAAGCGCCGATGCGTGAAGCCTTGGACCGTCTGCGGGCCGAAGGCAAGGCGCTCGTGCTCGCGGCGCAGGATCCCGCCTGCCTCGGCGCGCTCGCCCTCGCCGACCTCAATGTCGCGGGTCGGGTGGGCGGTGGTGTGCTTGAAGATGGTCTTGACGCCGTTGAGTGTGCCGGTGGTGGGCGTGGTCTCGGTGATGGTCTCTCCCTGGAGGAACGCGGGGCCGCCGTCCTCGTTGCCGATGACCGTGCCGTCGGTCATCTTGGTGGGGAAGTTCATGAAGCCCTTGATGGAGGTGGTGTTCGGCATGGTTGGTTTCTCTTTCTGTGGCGTTGCCCGGTGGACGTTTCTTTCACCACCGGGCGGGTGGTTTGGTTTTCGGTGGCGGTTTGTTTCCCGCCGACAACATGTAGTCTACACGTGTAGACGCGTGCGTGCAAGCTGGAAAGCTGTTTTTGTGGTGTGGGATACGTTTGGGGGTGGCTGGGTTTCGGTTAAGCAATTCGCCCCGCCACCGGCTTGCACGAGAAGGCTCCGGTGGCGGGGCGACGCTTCTGTCCGCTCCCGTTAGATAAGTGGCGCGTAGCCGTCAATCATTTTCTGAATGTATGGCTTGATTCCGCGATCTTCGTTCTCGAAGTAGTATGCGGAGTATTCGTCAACGATGTCGGCGATGAGGGTGTCGATTGCCGCCTGTTCCGCCTTGGCGCGGTCGCTGGGATACATGAGACATACTGCGACGCTGCGCTCGTCGTTGGCCTTTTCGGCGCTCTCGTATTCCTCGCCGTACTCGTCGAAGAAGATGAGGTCTGGGAATGTGGCGGCTTCGATGTCGCGCGTGAACTGCTCCACGTCATTGATCGGGTCGCCCAGCCAAAAGCTTTCGCAGTCGTAATCGCACCCGTTGACGACGTGCTTTGTCTCGTAGGCGCGGCCATCACTCATTTCGACGCGGAACGAGAGTTTGTGGCGCTTGTAGGTGACGTGTTGGAAGATGGCCGAAAGTTCTTCTTCGCCGCCAATGGTGTCGTACCACTCTTTGATCTTGCGGACCTTGGTGACTGCGATCTTCACAGCTGTCCTCTCTCCCTTGCTTGTGCGTTTCACGCGTCTTGTTGTGTCTCTTTTCTGCTCTCATTGTATCACAAGTTGGGGTGGTTGGCGCGACGCTTTTGTGACGCTGTGCGGCGTGGCACTGTATGCAAATGACGTTCACGCATGGTAGAATGGTCATGTTGGTCCGCCGGGGTGGCGGGCTAGAAAAACGGAAGGAAACAACAATGGCACTCGTGAACGCACAGTGGAATGGTGAGGGTTTTGTACTGTCGGAGGATGAGCTGGTTCGCCTCATCGAAAGTGACATGGAGCTGACCGCGCTAGAGTGCGGTGGTGTCGATAATTGGGATTATCGCGGTGAAGCGTGTTGCGATTACCTGGACGCGATGGGTTTTGACGATTTCGAGGATGCTGCCCGCGATTCTGTAGCTGCACTAAAGGGTGGTGTAGACGCCGAGTGAGCGCCCGGTGTCGGGTTCTTTTGTTGGGGCGGGTGTGCCTGGTGAGTGGGTGCGCCCGCCCGTCCTGTTTGCGTGTTTGCTGCGCGCCGTGAACGATACTTATGGTATAGTTGGGTGTGTTCGCGTGCTGTAAGCGTTTTGTTAATCGCGCGAGCGGAAAGTAAACAAGGGACTAGCCGATAGAGGGGATGACCGTATGAGCGTCACGGCTGTGGATGAGTTGCGTCGCGTGTGGGGTGGCGTGCGCGTGGATGACGTGTGCGCTGTTGACCGCGCGCTGCGTAACGGCTCGAAGCTTAACCGCTCTCCCGTGGAGACGGCTTCTTACGTGTTTGCTTCTGACCCGTCGCTCAGGCGCGTCGCGGCCGGGCGGCGTAACCTCCCCGGCGTGTTCGTGGACGTTCTTGCGGGTGATAGCAACGAAGGTGTTGTTGTCGCATTGTTGCGCGCACACGCTGACCGTGTGGGCGATGAAGCGTTGGCTGAGGTGATTCGGTGGCATCGCCTGCGGGCGACGAAGGTGCTGGTAGAGAACCGTCTGCTCACCGACTGGCAGATCAGCGTGATGGGTCTTGATCTGATGCGTGACCCGGAGGATTATGAGCGGATGCGCCCGTGGGAGCGTGAGACCGCTCGCGAGTTTGAGCGCGGCGACAAGCTGGTTGTGCGCGCTCTCAATGCCCGGTTGGATGCGGGTGACCCGGTTTCCGCTGGCACGCTAGAGGAGCTTGTGAAGCGCCACGGCGGCGCAGTTGCCATGTGGTGCGTGAAACATGCTGACGATTATGTGCTCAGTGACGCGGTGCTGGCTGCCGTTAGGACGAGTGAGGATGCGGCTCTCGCCGCTGTGGTGCGCGAGGAGACGATGCCTGACCGCGTTCTGTTGGCGGCTATGGACGCGTGGGAGAGCGCCGCCGTGAAGATCGCCCGCGACAGTGCGGGTTTGCGTCCGTCTGTGCGTAACCGTCTGATGGGTGATGATCGGGGTAAGGTGTTGGCGTCGTTTGCGTCGCGTGTGGATGTGTCGGACGCTGAACTGACGCTGCTCGTGTCGCGTAGCCAGAGTGTTGCTCGTAGTGTTCGCTCAGGGATGCGCCGATCAGCGAGAGCGCTTTGCTTGCTGTGGTGAACGCGCTGGATGATGTGTCGCCTGTTCTGTCGCGTGCCGATTTGACGCCCCGCGTGTTGGCTGCGGCGTGTGAGCGGGTGGACGCGGATGGGGCGCGCCGTGTCGCTCGGCGCGGAAGCGTGGATGTGGCGGTTGCGGCTGGTTTGGCTCGTAACCCGTGGCCGTCTGTGCGTGCTATCGCCGCGAAGCTGGCTGATTTGCCCGCCGACGTGGTGGATAAGCTGGCGGCTGATGGCGATGATGAGGTGCGGGAGGCTGTCGCCGTCCGCGCGGACCTGTCGCGTGAGGTGGCGCGTAAGCTGTGGAGCAAGTCGCTACCTGGGTCGCGCCCGCGCGAACTGCTGTCGAAGAACGAGCGCGTGCAAGCTGGGTGGATGATTGACAAGGTGAGTGACATGCGCACGTATGAGCTTACTCATTTCGTGACGCGCGGCGGCGAAGGCGTGGACGCGCTGTGCGAGGCTGCCGCCCGCGAGTGCGGGGAGGAGACGCGCACGTGGCTCGCATCGTGGACTGGCGTGCCGGAGGCCGCTGCCAGGGTGTTGGCGGGGGATAAGGTGTGGAGTGTACGTCGCGCGCTCGCCGATAACGCGAGCGTGCCCGGTGACGTACTGGCTGCGCTGTCGCAGGACGCGGACAGGCGCGTGTCAGAACGCGCGGAACTGTCGCAAGCCTATGTGCGCGCAGTGCGCGACCACAACGGGGATGACGCGGCCCTGTATCAGGTGAAGGTGGAGCGCGCTGCCCGCGTCGCTGATGAGCGTGTGCGCGCCACTCGTGAGCGCGTGGAGCGTGACATACAAGCTCGTTTCGATGCTGTTCGTGAGCGTGCGGAGAGCGGCGCTCGTGAGCGTTTCGGGTCGAACCATTCGGAATTTCCGAACAGGTTCCCTCCACCGTGATGCTTCTCGACGGTGGGATGATTCACGCGGCGACGTAGCTCCTGGTAACAAGCCGATTGTGTTTATGGCTGAGGATGAGATGGTGGAGCTTGCGTCCAGCCCTGGGTTGAGCTACAAGGACCAAAATTCGCTCGTGGTTTTCGGTGGCGAGCGCGTCCACATGGCGCTGGCGGGGCGCGACGATTTGTGCGAGGGCGCTCAAATGGCGCTCGTGGTACATGGCGACCGTGCGTGCTCAGGTTGCGTTGGCGCGTCGTCGTTCGTTGAGTGAGCGCGTGCAGGTGGCGTTGGCGGTTCACGGTGATTTTGCCGCCCGGCGCGCATTGTCGCGGCGTTTCGATTTGTGTGACCATGCGCGTCGCGTGTTGTCTTGACGGGTGAGCGAGGTGTTGGCGGGCGCGTCTAGCTTGTTGTTGGCTGGGTGCGCCCGCCGCTTTGTGTTCTTTCTTCTAGTTGCTTAAAATTTAGAGAAAATTAGAAGTAACTGGAGGGTTAGGGGTGTGCCGCTATTGCGGTGGCGTGAATGTTGTTCGCGTCACCGTGGGGCGTCTGGGCGCGTTTGCGTTTGGGTCGCTGGCTTGGTGTCGCATAAGTTGAGGGGGCTGTTGTGTCTCGTACTTTTAAGGATCGCAAGTGGACGTTGAAGATGCGTGATAGTGGGGAGTTTGTTCCTCGTCCGCGCGTGTATGGTCGTCGTGTGAGTGCGGCTGAGGTGTTGGCTGCGCTTGGTGGTGGTCGTGTGCGTGAGGTCACGTCTGCGGTTGGTGAGGTGGAGCGTGACAGTGAGGTTGCGCGCTTGGAGGCTGCTGGTTTTGACGTGGAGGTGCGCCTGGTGTCTCCGCGCACTCTGGTTGGTTATCGGTGGGTGGACCGTTCCGGTAACATGTGGGATACAACGTTGGGTGAGAATGAGGGGATGATTGGGTTTAATCTGGCTCGTGCTCGCGGTAGTGTTGTTGGGTTTGAGCGCGTGTTTTCGCTCCCGGTGTTTGAGGTTGTGGGCGTGAAGGATGTGTCCGCTGCTGGCGACCGTGAGGGAAGCGAAAACGAGGCGTTGGATGCTGTTGCTTGCGGGCCGTGCGTCGGCGGTGAGTGTGCGCTCGGGGTTTCCTCTTCTGGTGACCCTGTTTGTGGCGGCGAGTGTGTGCTGAATGAGTGTGTGGGCGCTGACGCGTGTGCCGCGTGTCCCGCATCCGGCGATAGTGCTGCCGGTGGTGATGTGGAGTTGACGGTGGGTGAGGCTGCTCGCCTGCTGGGTGGTGCGGCTTTGAGGGCGGCGCGTGAGCGCGGTAATGAGTTGAAGGCTGCGCGTGACGTGTTGTTGGACCCTGATTTCGCGTCTGGGTTGGATTGGCGGACGTTGCAGGACCGGGAGACTGGTCGTGTGCGTCGTAACATTCGGTGGGAGCGTGCGGGAACGCGTCGCCGCGTGGAACCGACTCGTATCCCTGTTCCCAGTGGTTCGTGGGACGGTGTGGAGGCGCGGGCGGCTGTGCGTCGTGCGCGTCATGAGGCTGCTCGTGTGCTCGCAGGGTTGGCGCGTGCCGTGAACAGTGGGGTTGATCCGTTGGATGATGAGAAGATGTGACGGTTTCCGCGTGTTTTGCGAGATTTCGCTTGTTGGACGATATTGGTTTATCGTGAACTAACCGAATGGTTGTTCTATTTGGTTTCGGTTCGTACGTGTCCCATGCGGTTGCGTTTGTTGCGTGAGTGTTTGGGTGGGTGCGGGTCGGTGGATATTTGTCGTTACCGTCGCGGATTGTGCGGCGGAATGAGATGAGAGGTGTGCCTTTTGGCAAAGATGAAGAATACGAGTAAGATGCGTGCCGGTCGCGTGGCTGGCGCGGCGTTGGCGGCTTTCGCCGTGGGTGCGCCGCTCGCTGCGGCTGGCGTGAACGCCATCCAGCCCGGTCATCACGTGGGTGAGATTGGTTCCGCTTACGCGGAGAAGAAGCCGGACGAGATTCCGGTTGCCGCGTCGAACGAGTTTTACGCGTACGTGAAGGCTGGCGAGCAGTTGTGGATTAAACCTGACGGTAGTGTGCGTGGCGTGACCGACCAGGACGGTAAGACCGTTACTGCTGGCTCGGACGGGTACTACCCTGCTGCGACGGCGGACGGCGTGTGGAAGATCGCGTATGAGCCCCTCACTGACGTGTCCGGCTGGATTTACAACACGGCTGATAAGGGTGGCCAGAATTGGGAGATGGGTGTTTACTCTGGTAATACGCGTCATGAGGGTCGCGTGTGGGTCAAGCGCCTGAACATGTCCCAGAAGTACGACGGCACGTTCAGTGAGCGCTCGCTTGTCGACCATGCGGGCACGCTCACCATGTACCCGGTGTCCTCCACTGGCTACGTGTACAAGCTGGAATTGAAGGGCGTTAACGGTATCGAGTCCGTTATTTCTGCCACGTCCAGTGGTATCAATAAGGTGTCTACTGTTGACGGTAAGACCGTGTATGAGCCGACCAACCAGTCTCTTGACACGTGGTACGTGGAGCAGGGCAGTGGTTTGGACGCGTACGCGCCAGCGTCTCGCAACCTCGACGCCAAAAACTGGCTGCTGGCCGAGAATTTTAACGATTCTCCGTCTACGACCGTGTACAACATGTTCTTCGAGGAGCCGTCCAAGGACTTGCCGGAAAGCATCGTCCCGAAGGTGAAAACCATCGCCGACGCGAACATCACGTGGGAAGGTGACACGCCAACGTCCGGCAACGGGTATGCGACGATCACGAACCTTGACCCCGAGGTCACCTACGTGTTCGAGGCCGCCGGTAAGACCCAGGAGTTCACTGGTTCCGACAGTGCGAAAGTCCGCGTAGAGGCCGGGGATAGTATCGAGAAGGTGAAGTGGAAGCTCACCGCGAAGAGCCAGTCGCAGCTCCACGTCATGCTGGATGACATTGAGCGCCTGGGCGGCATCACGATCACGCAGTTGAACGGTTCGACTGCCGGTGACTCGACCGTGTACTGGGACGACTCGAACCTGAAGCGCCCCACGTTCGATTCGCGCCCGACGAGTGCGGTCAGCGCGTTGGAGGGCGTGAACTCGTACGTTGACAGCGGTGTTCATGGCTGGCTGGGTGTGACCGACTCGCGTGTTGAGGGTCTTGGCCTGGACTCGCGTGACTTTAACGGCGGTGACTCCACCACCTACGGTGACGGTCGTATTATCGACACGTGGGCGAACAGTGGTGAGAAGCGCGAATGGGAGGGCGAGTTTGAGATCAAGCAGCCTAACCCGCACGTCAGCATTGTTAAGACGGTTCGTGAGCCGGAATACGCGGAAGGCGACACGCTCCACTGGGACTTCAAGGTCACAAACGATGGTGAGACCATCTTGAATGACGTGAAGGTCGTGGAGGACCAGTACACGGGCACAAACCCGCTGACAGACGTGTCGTGCCCAAGCACGACGCTCGCTATCGGCGAATCCATGGACTGCTCGGCTACCTCGGTCACATCCGACAAGGACGTGGAAGCCGGTAAGGTTGAGAACACCGCCCACCCCGAGGGCAACGACCCAGGCGGCAAGAGGGTGAAGGGTGACCCGTCGAAGGCTGTGACGAAGCCTGAGCCGAAGCCTCAGACCCCGCCGACGACTCCTCCGGCTACCCCGCCTGCTACTCCTCCCGCTCCGGTGACTCCTCCGGCTACTCCTCCTGCTCCGCAGGAGAGCAAGCCTGCTGCTTTGCCGGTGACTGGTGCGAGCGCCCTGGCCATTGCGGGTGGCGTGGCTCTGCTTGCTGGTGGTGGCGCTGCTGGCGTGGCTGCTGCGCGTCGTCGCGGTAAGTGACATGGCGATGCGCGCACGCCATTGTGGATGAAACGGTGCGCTAGTGGTGGGGCGAGATGCTTCCCAAGGTTTTCTTGGGGGTGTCTCGCCCCACTTTATTTTGTCGGTGGCGCGCGTGCGGCGTAGTTGCGTGTTTGCGTTGCGTGGTACCCGCGCGACGTGGTATGATTGACTTGTTGGAAAGATTGTTACGCCGCGACGGTTTAGTGCGCGGTGGGTGAACATTGGAGGCTTGTTATGGGTTCGTTTTCTTTCATGTACGCGGACGGCGGTAAGAACAATCAGGCGAACATGCTGCCTGGCGATAGGGTGCGCGTTCTGGTCCCCATGTTGATGGGTGGAGGGTCGCTGAGCGGAACTTACGCGGACTATGGCGTGGTTGAGTTTTCCGACGGCACGTCGGTGGACCTGTATGAGCTTATTGCGCTGTGGAACAGCGCGGCTGTGCGTGCTGCCGCCGCGAAGGTGACGGGGGTTCCCGCGCTTGATGCCGCGTGTAAGATGGTGGATGGCGAGTTCACGCCGTTCGCCCGCAATGTGGGTATCCGCGTTGGCTGTTATGATGAGGATATGCTGCGTCTTGATTGGCCGCTGCGTATTGTTCCCGCAGAAAACGGGGACGCCACGTATGAGAACGTGGAGGGCGTGAGCGTGGGCGACCCGAATCAGGGTTTTTATGCGAGGGCGTGGGATGAATACGCCATTTATGATCTCGGCGAGTCGCTGGGCGCGTACCTGAGCGAGTTGCGCGAGAAGAATGAGCGCGATGGCCGTGTACCGTGGGGTGATGTTGCTCTGACGGAGGCTGAGCGTGAGCGCGTGGAGGAGATTTTGCGCGTGTCGTGATCGTTATGCGCGCTCACTGACCTGGTTGGTGTGTGCGTGTGGTGCCGTCCCGTCCCTGTTGTGGGGTGGGGCGGCGCTTTTACTTTTGCGCGGTCGCGAGGGGTGTGGATTATCTGCTCAACAAAGGTGTGGGTGATGGTTCCGCTGCGCGGGTGCGGGTGTTGGCGGGTGTGTCCTGAGTGATCGCGAGCGTCGGTGTGGTGCGCGGCTTGCGTGTAGCGCGCGTGTCTGCATGGTGTGGCGTGCGTGTGTTGATGCGCGGTATTTCGCGTGTGGGCGCGCGGTGGTTGTCCTGTTGCCGCCGTGTGGCGTGTGCGGGGCAGGTTTGTCGGTTGGTTGCGTTTCTGCGCCACCGTGGTTGTTGTATAACCATGTTTATTAGTGGTTTCGCCGTGTTTTTGGCCCCTGTTAAGCGGTGTTTGTTTTTGGCGGTTTTGCGGGGTTTTCTGACGTTTTGACGGGTGTGATATTGTTTGCTATTTTCGCGGAGTAAGCTGACCTCTAGGTAAAGGATACCAGTCATATATGGTAGCAGATAGTAATGGTGCGCCCCGTAAGGGCGCACGTCGTAACAGGTTTGCTCGCGCCCTGTTTGCGTTCACGGCGACGGCGACAATCGCGGGTGGCATTGTTGGCGCGGGTGGCGCTTCCCCCGCGTGGGCGGCTGACGCGAGCGTTGCACCTACGCCGGAAGCGGTACGCGCGCAAGGATACAACAAGGTGAGTTTCCAAGACGAGTTCGATGGAACTTCACTGGATACCTCTAAATGGGGTTACCAGTACGGGTGCTTTGACCCCGCTCAGCGCTCACAGGCACAGTACACGGACAGCCCGGATAACGTCTCCGTGCATGATGGGCACCTGAACCTGACTGCCAGGTATTCGCCGACGAAAACCAAGTGGGACGGTTCGCAGGTTCCACGCACGTGCAAGAACGGCGACACCACTTATGACGCTCCGTTCACGTCCGGCATGATTACGACAAAGACAAAAGACGGTAAGGTGTTGTATGCAGCGCCGGGAACTGGCTTCTACGCCGAGGCGCGCATCAAGCTCCCGAGCTCGCGCTCGTCCTGGTCATCTTTCTGGGGGACCGGCACCAAGGGCGGGTGGCCCGCTAACGGTGAAATTGACATCTTTGAGAGCAAGGGATATGACCCGAGCTTCTTGATGAGCAACATTCACACGCCCAGGGCAGGCAACCCCAAGAAAACCCAGCAGCACCAGGGCGCAATGCACGGCGACACGGCTACGTCGCAGAGCGAGTGGCACACCTACGGCCTGCTAAAGACCGCTGACGCAATTGAGTTCTACTTTGATGGTCAGATGACGCATCGCGTGAAGATGAGCGACATCAAGGGAGAGAGCAACCCCTTTGCGGACCCAGACAATAACCTAGTCCTCAAACTCAACCATATGGTTGGCGGCAGCTACTTGGCTAAGCACGATAACTGGGCCGACAAGACGTTTGTCGATGCGACCAAGTTTACTGATGACTATAAGAGCGCTGATGGCGCTGGTTCGACCATGTATGTTGACTACGTGCGTGTGTGGGAGAAAGACCCGAACGCGCCTACGGTGCCGGAAACACCGGCACCAGAGCCAACACCGGCACCGACCGCCGAGCCAACGCCTGCACCGGCTGAACCGACGGTAGAGCCAACCGCTGCGTCGACTCCGGCTCCTGAGCCGACCGTCGCACCGGCACCGTCTCCTGAGCCGACCGCTGAGCCAGCTCCCGCGCCGTCTACCGAGCCGACCCCAGCTCCCGAGCCGACGAAGCCAGCCGACAACAACGCAGGCAACGCAACCGACATTGATACGGGACACCCCGGCGAGGGTACGCCAGCAACGCGCCCCGTCGAAAACACGACAGGCGACAACAGTGCGGCCGAGAAGCCGGACAAGCAGAGCGTGAACGACAACGCTTCAACGGGCGACGCAAACAAGCCGGGCGACAAGCCAGCCGACAAGCAGCCGGAGACCCCGGCACCGTCAGCCGACAAGCCAAGTGGCAACAATGGCGCGGATAAGCCCGCTCCCGCCCCTGAGCCGTCGCAGTCAGCCGACAAGCAGCCGGAGATCCCGGCACCATCGGCCACGCCAAACGGCAACGTGAACAGTGACACCAAGCCTGGGGAAGCCACCCAAGGGAAAGGTGAGGGCCACGAGCAGCCCTTTCGCACAACCCAGCAAGCCACAGGCGAAGCCGGTACCGGCGGTCGTCAGGTGGGTTCAGCCGGTGGTTCTCAGGGTGTGGGCGTACATTCCGCATCCGCGCTTCCATCAACCGGCGGTAACGTACTGGTCTTGGTGGCGTCAGCCGGTGCGCTGGTGGCAGCTGCCGCAGTGGGGGTGGCCGCGTTGGTGGTGAGCCGTAAGAGCAAGCGAGGCTAAACGCCTAGCGTTTCCTCGATGATAGTAGGGCTGGGACGGCCTCTATTCTCTGATGTGAGAGTAGGGGCTGTCCCGGCCTTGTTCGTGTCTCTTCGCGCTCGCATATCTTGCTGTCCGCGAGTGTGGGGTACGCTGGTGTCGGGGCGTGTGAGAGGCGGTGGGAAAGGGGCGCGTGCGCTCGTGGCGCGGTACTGTTCTTTTGCTTGCGTTTCTTCCCGGTTCATATTGCTTGTTTCTTATCTATCGTTTATTGTAGGGGTTGGTTCCTGTGGGTAATGTTGTGTTGGGGCGTACTGGTGGTCCGAAAGGTCCGTTGTCGGTGTGCAGGGCGAAGCCGGAAAACCGTGGACGCGGCCTATGTCGCCATTTCGAGCACGTGACCGTGCCAGCCGATCAAGCTGAGCAGATGATGGAGGCGGACAACGCGGAGAAGGTCGGCGGGTTCACGCAGGCGGTTCAGGCGCGCGCCGAACGTGGCGAGTACGATAACAGGTTGACGGCGCTCAACCCAGAGAGCCTGGGTATCACAGAGATGAGCGTGTACGGGAAAAGCGGGAAGCCTCTCGCGCCTGTAGCTGCGGGGACTAGGTTTGACGCGACTGCGAGCGCCGAAAAAGCGGCGAGCAAGTACAATGTCACCATTGACGAGGCGCTGAATGACGCGAAGGTGCGAAACAAGATCATGCGCGACGTGCTCAAAGATGCGGTCGCGGAAGGGTTCTTGCCCAGCGAACTCAAGTATCGGGTGTCTGGCGGCAGGAACAGTCAGATGACGATTAAGATCATGGTTCCAGGCACGTATGATAATCCACAGTTTAACACGTGGAGCGTGTCGTATTGGGGGAGTACGGGGATGAGTGGGCGGGATGACCCGCGTCATGTGCGTGTGAGTCGTGAGCCGTCTGCGACGATTTTGGAACTACAAGAGCGTGTTCGGCCGGTACGAGGAGCACGAGGGGGACGGTCAGTGGCATGATTGGCATAATCCGCTGGTGGAGGTTGTGGGCGCTGACGTGAAGCCAGATTTTAACGCCTACTACCGTTACCATGATTTCACGGACGATGAGCGCAGGGAGTTGTCGCGTATTTGGGACACGGTTGAGCCTGAGCCGGTGCGTGGCATGATCGCGCATTGTGAGACTGCGCATCCGAGCAAGCGCCGTAAGCAGCCGTATAACTACTTTATTCGCGGTCGTGTGGTGGAGCGCGAGCCGTTTACTTGGTTCGAGAACTAACTGGCAACGTTTGCGCACTGTGGCGCTTAGCGTGCGTGTTCACCCGGCGTCCGGTGTGAGGCGTGCGCCGCGTGCCCTGTCTCGCACGGCTTGCGCCGTTCGTTGTCGATAGATTCACTGTACGCGCTTCTGACGGCCTTTCATTACACGGTTGCCTAATCGGGCGCATGGGTGCGTGAAAGCCCCGCAGGCGCTCGCCTTGACCCCTTGATGAGGGGTGTGGGGCGGGCTTGTTGCCTGCGGGGCTTTACCGTGTGCCCGGTATTGTGTTGTCAGTTTGTTGCTGGGGGTGCGGGCGGCGGTGGTACCGGCGGCGCTGGAATGGTCGTTGTTGCGCCCGCACTGTTGCTTTCGCCGCTGGGTGGCGGCGGGGGTGTGGATGCTGCCTCTAGCGCTGCTCGTAGGCTGCTTTTCTCCCAGTCGGGTGGGAGTGAGCGTTTGCGGCCTTCCCACACGGCGAACAGTTCACCGCTGTCGGTGCCGGGCTTGCGCATGTGCTCGGGTGGCTTCACGCCGGGTGTCTTGTGTGGCTGTCCGGGTGTGCGGCCCGCGTACTTGTCTGTTGAGCGAGCGTATCCCTTGTAGAGGCTGTCGTTGTCCATGTGGACGCGCTCATACTCGCCTTCGCCGTCATTCTTGGTCGCGCCGCCGTACCCGTTGAAGCCGAGCGCCGCTTGCTGCCATTGGAAGTGCTGGTCGCGTTCCCTGTAGGCGCGCGCGTGCGTCTCTGTTGCTTTGAGTGCGGGCCTGCGTCCGTTGATGATCTGTCCGAACTCGTAGCCGGGCGCGCTCTCGTGCGGTGTGATGCTGGTCATGCCGGTGTCTGCGACGATCTCGCCGATACTGTAGAAGCTGCCCTCTAGTGGCGTGTCCTCTTTCACGATGATTGTTTCACCGTTGTAGGACAGTTGCGTGCCGATTTCCACGGTGGACGCGGTGAATCGTCCTTTCTGCCCGGTTTTGGGGTCGTCGAATACGCGCACCCACGAGCCGCCGTCCACTGTGTTAATGTGGGCTTCGCCTTTGGCGGTCACGTTCGCTTTGTTGGTGGCGTGGTGGATGCCGGTCCCGTTGTAATCGCGCACCGTGCCGCCGTCCACGTGTTCCACGGTTCCGCCCCTGATGGTGTCAAAGTCGCAGTCCAAAGCGGTGATAACGTGCCCACTGTCGCCGAGCTTGCGGAACCCACTGTTGCGGGCGACGTGTACTACGCCGTCGCACTGGTTGAACCCGGTCTGGTCAGCCTCGTACACGCGTCCCTCGCGCCCAACGGTGACGCCCCAGTTGCCGGACAGGTTCACGTTGCCGCGCCTGATCTCGATGTTTTCGCAGAGTCGGTGTTGTGGGATGGTTGGAACGTTCGCGTAGCTGGTTGGACCGAAACCGAGGTCAGCGTGTTCGAGGGTGATGTCCTCGTTCCCGTCGGTTGCGACGCGACGCGCCTCAGCCAGGTCGGGGCCTTGCACGCCGAGCGTGACGAACGGTGTTTCCGCGTCGTACACAAACCTTTCCACCCACTGCTTACTATCGTAGTCCTCTTGCTTGCGGCGCATAAATTCTGGTGATTTCTGGTCCCACCATTTCACGCCTGCCGCGTTTTGTACGGAGGTTGTGTACACGGTGGGTGCGTTCGGGTCGTCGCTTGTTGGTGGCGTGCGGGTGATGACGCTGCCGGGAGCGTTTGGCATGTTGTAGTGTGTTTCTACGCCCGTTGCTGGGTCGCGTTCACTTCCGTACCCCCATGTGAGCGAGTCGTGAAGGTGTCGCCTCATAGCGTCGGCGACGATCCTGTTCACTTGCTCTTGGCTGGCGTTTGGTGAGAGGTTGCTGGATGTGTAGTAGAGGAGCCAGTTCGGTGTTCCGCTGTCGCCTCGGGGCATCCAGTCGGGGTTGCCGGTTTGTTCGCGCATGGTGAGAATGTAGGCGCGCATCACGGGGTCAGCGAGCGGGTAGTCTCGGTTGACTATATCTTCCCGGTACATGCGGATGTCGTGGTCGTCGGTGGGGAGCGTGAACCCTTGCTCGAAGATGACGCTGTTGAGTGCGCGGGCTTCGTCTGCGGTGAGCTTACGGTGTTCGCCGACGTGGTTGCAGCCGCGAGCGCCGAAGAATGATGCGCTGCACGGGGTCCATGCGCCGTCTTTTTGGCGCTGCCCGTATTTTGTTTTCTTTGCTTTGTTGTCGCCCATGCTCTTTATTGTTCCTTCTGTGTTTTCTCGCGGTTTCTTTTACGCCCGCTTCTGCGCGTGGCGTTAAATGCGCGCCCGCTTGGCTTCCATTTTTGCGCCTCACACCCGCCTTGTTGGCGTGACTTCTTCTATTGTGGTAATATCGTGTGCAAGAGTAGCTATTTGTTGCTTTTTATTTAGCTCCGTATAGCTTCGTACCTGTTTATTGTTGAGAGGTTTTCTATGGCGTTTAATGGTCGGGTGCGCGCTGTGTTTGTTCGCGCGCATGAGCGTTTGATGTCCGCGCCGCGCAGTGTGGTTGTTGTTGTCGCGTCGCTTGCGTCTGTGCTGGTTGTGGCGGCGTGCGCGTTTGGCGTGTTGTCGTCTCGCCACGCGGTGACTGTGGTGGATGCGGCGGACGGTGGGGATGGTCGCACGGTGGTGTCGTGGGGGCGCACGGTCGGCGACCTGCTTGCTGACGGTGGCGTTCCGGTTGGCGAGTGTGACCAGGTGACGCCCAGTGTTGACACGTCTCTCGCGGGCGTTGACGAGGTGAGCGTGGTGCGGTGCAGGTCCGCTCTCGTCCATGATGGCGCGGGCGGCGTGGTCGCTGTGGGGACGGTGCGACCGGACACGTTGGGTGTGTTGCGTGACGTGGCGGACGCTCGCGGCATGAACGTGGCCTCTCGCGCATCACGCGACAGCGACGACGATAGCGGGCTTAGCGGCGCAACTGCCGGACTTTCGCGCGGTAACGATAGTGCGGGCGCTGTTGTCGTGTCTGCCCCGTCTCAGGAGGGTGTGCCCGTCAACAGTGGTAGCACCCCGGTCCCGGCGCGCGTGGTCGCCGACGGTAAGGCTGTGAACGGTGTCGCTGAGGATGGAGCGTCGGCGCGTGACGTGGCAGCGTCCGCTGGCGCGACCGCCTCCCCGTTGGACGAGGTGACCGTGGGTTTGGGCACTGACGGCGGCGTGGTGGTGCGCGTGGTGCGCGTGTGGCGCGGAGAGGAAACTGTTTCCACGGCGGATAAGGCTGTGGAAGAAAAACGCGACGCGGATAGCCTGTTGGTGGGTGAGTGGACGTTCACGCCCGGCGCTGACGGCGCTCACGACGTGACCATGTTCTCGGTGAAGCGCGACGGTGAGCGCGTCCATAGTGTCGTGTTGGGTGAGAACACGGTGGCGGCTCGCCCCGCCGTGCGAGAGGTGGGCACAAAGCCCGTGTCGCCGGAGGTGCTGGTTGCCGCCGGGTTGGACCCTGCGTCGCCTGTGAGCGAGGAGACGGATAGCGCGGGCGTAGTGACGGCCAGGTACCGTGCGCCCCTGTATTCGTTGACGAGCCGTGAGGATGTAGACCGTCTGCTCGGCAAGACCAGCGGCGCTGATACTGGCTCCTCACAGGGCGCGGATGGTGGCGCTTCTGCTTCTTCTGCGCCCGCGTTTAACCCGTCCGGGTCGAAAGCTGATTGGATGCGCGCAGCCGGTATCAGCGACAGTGATTTCGGGTACGTGGACTACATTATTTCCCACGAGAGCGGCTGGAATTACCATGCGGTTAATCGTTCGAGTGGCGCGTATGGGCTTCCTCAGTCGCTTCCGGCTGGCAAGCTCGCGTCCGCTGGCGCTGACTGGCGCGATAACCCAGTGACGCAGTTGCGGTGGGCGCACAATTATGCGGTGGGTCGTTATGGGTCGTGGGAGGCGGCGTACCATTTCTGGACGGTCAACCACTGGTGGTGACGTTTCGGTGTCTACGTTGGCGCGCGTGATTGCGTGCGCGGGCGCGGTTGACGCGGATATAGCGGGTGTGCTATTGTGGTGTTATTGAACCGTTCCGCGCGTTCGCGCGTCCAGGGCGGTTCTTCTCAACCTCGTAGTGAAACGCGGTACGCTCGTGCTAGGGCGTGGAGCTGTTCGTTTCTGCTTCGCCCGGTTTGTCGTGGACTGGTGTGAGTGGAACGTGCGGAAGTGATAGAGGGGACGCCTTTTTCAGCGGTTAAGCTGCGAGTACGAGGGCCTGGGGACGGCGCGACTGTGCCCCAGGCTTTCTTGTACCTACGCGCGGTTTCTCGTTGTCTGCTGTGGTATGATTGGCGTTATGAGCTGTGAAGAAAAAGATGGCCGCGTTATCGATGATGGGCGTGCTGGTTTGCCGTCCGAGTCGTTGTCTTACATTCTGGCGCGCGCTGACTCGTATGATGCTATCCGAGCTGACGAGAAGTTTGCTGCGTGGGCTGGTCGTGTTGGTGGTGTGGACGGCGTGTGCCTGCGCGGCTCCTGGCTCCACGGGCTGAACCATCGGGATAGTGATTGTGACCTGTTGGTGGTGGGTGCGAGTGTCGATGATAAAGTGCGGGCGGTGAATGTTCATGCTGGTGGCGTGGATGCGCTGTGCGTGACGGCTGGGCGGTTTGCTCACTTGCTCGCGCAGGCAGATCAAGTATGCGTGGAGGCTCGCACCTATGGTGGCGCGTTGTGGCGCGACGGCGCTGCGGGGCGCGCTCTGGTGGAGAGTGTGCGTGTGCCGTTGCCGTTGTTAGTGGCACATTATCGCGGCCAGGCTAAGCGTGACAGGGCTGCACTCGCGTCTGGGCGCGGCGATGTGGGTCGGCTGGTGAAGTTGGCTCGTAACGTCGTGCGTCAGGAGGCGTGCGCTGACAGTCTCGCTGAGCGCGGCGTGTTGCCTGTGGTGTCGTGGGAGCGCGTGGTGGCTGGCGTGCGCGCATTGGCGGGCGCGGGCGTGGCGGATGCCGGTGTGTTGGCGGGTGTGGAGCGTATGGCTGGTCTGGGCGAGTAAACGGCGAGTGTGGCGCGCATCTCACGGTTCGCTGTTGCGTGGTAGCGTGTGCGCGTGTTATTGTTAGGGTGTAGCAAGATTGATAGCCTTGATAGACTATCGTTGTCATGTTGTTAACATTTTTACGCTCCTCCATGCGGACGTTTTGGAGTGAGGGTCGCTGCCGCCACGATGGGACTGAGCGCGTACCTCCTGCCGCATCGGGGGAGCGTAAAGTTTTCTCACTCGCTTTTCACACCACGATGTTGTGGTGCGCACATCTTTCCTTGTCTGCGTGTTGGCGCTGCGCGTTTCCTGCTGATCGTGTACGATGGTGTTCAGTTAGAGGAAACAAAACTGAAAGAGGTAGCCTCGTGATTCTTGTGCCCAACGCTTTTTTCGTCGTTATGTTCATTGTGTTGGCTGTTATGGCTGTTCTGATGCTGCGTCGTGGCGCGGTAGCTGAGACTGTGTGCGCGGCTGTTGCTGCCGTGGGGTGTGCGCTGCCGCTTGTCGCTATCGGCCTTGCTCCTGCCGCCCGCGAGGGTAACGTGGTTGCTGCCGCTGTCGTGGTTGCCGCGTACATTCTCTCCTACGTGTTTACGTTTGGCGGCGCGGCGGGCATGTTTGTGTTTTCGCGTGCTCGCATGAAGGCGGCGCTCGCTGAGCTGGAAGGCGAGGGCGAGTGACTATGCGAAGCGCGGCTGCTGAATTGTCGATGGTCGGTCTCGTTGGTAAGCGCGACGCTTTGGCTGGTAAGCGTCTTGCTGGCGGGGCGCTGCCTGGCATTGGGCTGGCTGGTCCTATGGGTGCGGGGAAGGATACGACGGCCGGTGCTCTCACTGACCTGTTGCGTCACCCGTCTGTGGCTCATGTTGTTGGCGGGCGCGCGGCGCATCGCGTGGCGTTCGCTGACGTGTTGAAGCGAGAAGCGTACCGTCAAGCGTTGGCGGTGAAAAGTATTCTCACGCTACGTAGCGGCGTGGAGACCGCGTTGGATGTGGAGCGCGCCATCGTGGAGGACGCGGCGTTGTGCGAGTCTTTTATGCCTGCTGGCGCTCCTCTCCCCGGTGGTCTTGTCGGCTTGTATTGTCAGATTTTTGCGGACGCGCAGCGCGAGGGCGACACTGGCGCGTGGGACGAGGGTGTGTTCATTTCCGTGAAAACGCCTGCGAAGCGCGTCGCCTACCAGCTTCTCGGTCAGGCTGTGCGCGGCGTGGACTCTGGGTATTGGGTGCGCGCCGCCGTCAACGGTGTGGACTGGGAGCGCGAGTTCCCTATTTTCACGGACGTTCGTATGCCGAACGAGGTTGCTGCTTTGTATGATGCGGGCGCGCCTGTCGTGTGTTTGCGCGTGTCACCCCAGGTGCAGCGTGAGCGCCTGCTGGCTCGTGACGGTTCCATGCCGAGCGAGAGCGCGTTGGCGCATGAGACGGAGACGGCTCTTGATGATGCTGTCCAGTGTGGCGCGGTCCCGGTTGTTGACGCGTCGCAGGGAAGCGCTCACCAGGTGGCGTTGCGCGCGCTGAAAATGGCGAGAGCGCTGTAGGTGCCGACTGTTAGTGTGGCGCACGTCTCGTTGATAATACGTTGCGCGCTTGGCGGCGAGTGCGCTATTGTGGTAGCAACAGATCCCCCGCCGGGCCTCTCCTACACGTCCACTACGGGCGTGTGGTGACGCATAAAAGGCGTGGGCCATGCAAAGTGAGGTAGCGTCCTTTGGGTGTTGCTTCTGCCCGCAGTCGGAGGTGGTACCGCTTCCGACTGCGGGTTTTCTTTTACCGCCGCTCCCGTTCTCTTGTGCGCTCCTGTTGTTTTGTCTGCTCGTGCGCTGCTATATGCGCTCGTTAGCGCACTGACCGATCCGTCTGTGCGTCGGGTATTGGTGACGGTTAGGTGAGGGGAATGGGATGTTCTTGCTGTTGAGTTGAGTTGGTTTCTTCGACGATATTGTGTTACTATCAGTAACATGTTGGTAAGTGAGCGGGAGTGGTTTTGGAGGTGATTGCCAGATGTGTTCTTATGAGGCTATTAAAGTGAGGCTTGACCCTACGCCAAGGCAGGAGCGCCTGATGGCGAGTCATGCCGGGGCTGCTCGGTTCGCTTACAACGCTGGTCTCGCCCACGTGAAAGAAGTGTTGGATAGTGGCGAGTCTGCCGACTGGTCGCATTATGGTCTACTCCGTTGGTGGAACGCGAACAAAGATACTCTCGCCGTTAACCCTGATACTGGCGTCGTGTGGTGGAGTCAGAACAGTAAAGAATCCTACAATATGGGCCTGTATGGCTTGGCTCGGGGTTTGTCGAACTGGTCTAAGTCCCGTAAGGGGCAACGCAAGGGGCGTCGCGTTGGGTTTCCTCGTTTCAAGTCGAAAAACACTGTTGCGAAGTTCGCGTATTCCACGGGGTTCACTGCGCCCAAGGCTAGTGACCCGTATGGGTTGAAGCTGCCGCGTATTGGCAGGGTTCATTGTATGGAGAATGTGTATAAGCGCATTTCTGGGGCGCGTCTTGTCCGCATAACCGTGTCGCGTCGTGCGGGCCGTTGGTATGCGAGTTTGACTGTGGAACGCGAGCCATCCGTTACCACGGTGCCGAAGGGCGGCGCGGTTGGTGTTGATCTTGGGGTGAAAAATCTTGCCACACTGTCGGACGGGACTGTTATCCCTAACCCGCGCGCCCTGGGCGCGAGGCTGAGAGCGTTGCGGAAAGCTCAACAGGCGTTGAGTCGCAAGGTTATGGGTAGCGCCCGTCGTGAGAAGGCTAAAGGGCGCGTTGCTCGGCTGCGCGCTCGCGTGGCGGACGTGCGGGCTGATGCGATTAACAAGGCTACGACAATGATTGCCAGGTCCTACAATACTGTGTGTATTGAGGACTTGAATGTTGCGGGAATGGTGAAAAACCATCATCTCGCCCGTAGCCTGTCGGACGCGGCTCTGGGTGAGTTTCGCCGCCAGCTAGAATACAAGACGGCTCGTTCTGGTACCGTGTTACGTGTGGTTGATCGCTGGTTTCCGTCCAGTAAAACATGCTCGAATTGTGGGGTAGTGAAAGCCAAGCTGTCCCTCGCTGAGCGAACGTTCAACTGTGACGCGTGCGGTCTGTCCATTGACCGTGACCTTAACGCGGCTATTAATATTCAGGTCGCCGGGAGTGCCCCGGAGACGTTAAACGCGCGTGGAGGAGACGTAAAACGGACCAACTCATTGTTGGGTAACGTGGTCCCCTGTGAAGCGCGAACCAAGCGGGTGCAGAAAAGCGCTGTGAGACTTGGAGCTGGCCTTGGTAACGAGGCCATACAAACTAAAGCAAATTAGTTTGTAACGGGTTTCGCCACATTCCGAGTTATAGTTCCAGGTGACGGAAAAGTTAATGTCTAATGGCGCGTCCGTGGTGTCTGCGCCTGGCCTGTGGAAGAAGGGTTTATTGTGTCTGGTAAGAGGGTGTCGGCGGTGGTTCGCGTCCCGTGGGGCGGGAGCGTCCTAGAGGCTGTCGAAGAGGGTTTTAAGGATGGTCTGGTGGATGCTCAGGCGAAGCTGGGTGCGCTCAGCGCTGAGGATAGGGGGCTGGTTGAGCGTTGGCATGATTCTATCGTGTGGTCTCGTCTGCGTGAGATTTTTGTGGGCGCTGACGAGGATGGTGCGGGCTTGCTGGTGGATGCGGGTGCGGATGCTGACGAGGAGGCGTGTCGCCTGGTTTCCGGGTTGCCGTCCCGGTGGGAAGATTTGAGCGGCGATCAGGGGAATATTCATGTGATGCACGGTCGCGGCAACAGGTGGGGGTTGTGTAGTGATCGTGAGGGCAGGGGCGTGCGTTTGGGTGATGCGCCGACTGCGTTGCTTGCTTATGTGCGTCGCGTGAGTTCTACTGCCGTGTTTTATCAGGTGAAGTCGTTTCACAGCTCGGTTATGTGATGTGGCGGGCGCGGCCGCGAGATGTGGGTAGCGCCATTTTTGTCGTTGAGATTGTGTTGGGGGTTGTGTGCCGTCGAAGAGGGTGAAGCGGGAGAGTATTCCCGCGCACGTGGAGTTGCCGCAGCAGAACGGTAGCGACGCGGAATTGTATGCGCGTAAGCCTGCGCGTAACGAGGAAGAGATTATTGCTGCGATTACGAGGCGTTCCGGCATTGATAAGGGTATTGTGCGCGCTGTTGTTCGCTTGTATGGTGAGGAGATCGGCGCGGACTTGGTGAATCATGGGCGCGCCCGCTTGTTTGGTGGCATGTTTAACGTATCTGCGAAGCCGATGGCTATGAAGCAGGAGGGGCGCAAGTATTTCAACGGCGCTCGGGTGCCGGAGGGCGCGGACCCGGATGAGGTGTTTCCGCCTGACTCGTACACGTTGTCTCATTCGTACCGGCTGCGGGTTGACCCTGGGTTGCAGTGTTTGCGTAACGCGAGGGTGTGGGGGGATGAGTCGTGGGATGTTCCTGTGACGGCTCGCACTTTGGGTCGGTTGCGTGATTTGGCTTATGCTGAGGGTTTGCGTCCGTCTCATTTGCGGTGGCCTGAGCGGCCTGTGGGCATGTCTGTGGGTGGGTATTTCGCGGCTTTGGGTGTCAACATTGATGAGTGGGAGTCGGCTCCTGGCGAGAATGGTGAGGAGTATTACGTGCGGTAGCCGCCTCGCTGGTTGCGTCGGTCATCTCTTAGGGTGCGTTTTTGTGCGTGTGGCGGCGCGTTTTTGCTGCCGCTATTGTTTGGTAAGGGTGTGTCGCCGCTAGGGTGGCTTGGTGTCCCCGCCCACTCGAAAAGACGGGGCGCATGGGTGTGAATTTTGTAGTGGAGAGTGTGAGCGTGTTTGTGTCAAATGTTGGGGGCGGTCGCGTGGTTCGTCGCGCGTTCGCCGCTTTGTGGTCTCTTGTGGCCGTGTTCGCTGTCGCGGTGCCGTTCCTCCTCCCATCCTCTATGCCCGCGTGGGCTGACAACGACGCGCAGTCGGGTAGCGAGGAGCGTTCCGCGTTGCAGAAGCAGTGGGACGATTACGCGGTGCAGTCCGGTGGTGAAGTGGACAAGCGCGCGACGCTACAGAAGATGCGAGCCGACAACGATAGCAACAGCATTGGTTACGCGTTGTCGCGCCTCATGACACCGCGTTACATGAACGCTACCCCGTTGTCTGCGAAGAACGCGAAAGATACGAACTGTGACGCGCAGGATAAGCGGAACGGGACGCTCACCTACCATAACTGCGACGTGCCCAACATTGCCGGGGAGATGTTGCAGGACGCGTTCTCGTTCTTTGCGCCGTCCGGCATTATCGGCGGAGAAACATCGTCGAACACGTTGAGTTTCCCGTCCCTGGGGTTGCCGAGCGACCTGCCGGGTGGCGGCGCACCCGCTAACCCCGGCGAACGCCAGGCGAAGTACACGGCCCTAGAGTTGTACGGTTACAATCTGCGGTACACGAGTTACGTGGGTGAGTGGGACCACATTAAAGTGCTGACGGCGGCGCGTAGCCTCAGCAATTATGGGTGGATGGAAAAAATCAACCTGGGTGTGACCGCCGTCATTAACGGCGTGACGGGCGCGGTATCCACCGCCGCCAGTAACGCCGCACAGTCGTTCAGCAAGGGCGACCTGATCGGCGGCATCGCATCCTTCTACACTGGCCTATTCTCTGGCGGCGCGGGGGCGACTGCGAACACGCTGTTGGATACGAGTGACCAGAACACGCTGGACCTGTACGCCTGGTATCGTGTCGGATACGGCGCTACCTTGTATGGTGGCCGCGAGTTGACGACTGAGGAGATCGGGGCGCGCGGTCAGCAAATGCTGATCGAAGCGATTAGCGGTGGTCGCCCGGACGCGGCGAAAACGCCGGACGATCTTATGGCTATCCGCGACCTGCCCGCCATGCCTAAAGATGACATTGCGCTGTGCATGGTCACAAAAACTGACGGCACCGTGGAGGAGCGCCTACACTCAGATATTGCTCCCGGCCCGACCGAGGCCGCTTGTAAGGCTGAGCAGAAGAGCGTGGACCGCAATAAGAAAGCTGCTTGGACGGTTGACGGCAACGGGAGGAAGGAAACCCTCGCCGACTGGCGTACACGCAACGATAGCCTGTTCAAGGCGGCAGAAAAGTACGGCATCGCTATCCCTTACGACGCGGACGAGTCGAAGCGTGCTGACACTATCAAAAACATGCAGGCTGGTTGGGCTGACAAGTGGCAGAAAGCGAACAACACGTACTTGGAGGGCGCTCAGGGCGCGAACAACAACAAGTTCGTGCAAGGCGTTCTCGCGTCCGCTGTGAAGAAAGCCATTGAGGCGGACCCGGAGAAAAACTACAATGCGCCGTGGAACCGTTTTGTGTGCGTCGGCGATGACGGCCGCGACGTGCTGGATGAGGATGGGCGTACCGTCAACGTTTATTTGAGTGACGGCACGGTGAACCCTGCGTGTGGTCACGGCGTGCGCTCCCCCATCCAAAACGGCTTGTTCGGTAACGGCTACCTGCCGTCGCAGGAGCAGCCTGCCGCTGATTCGCGCGTCATGTCGTCGGATGAGGTGGTTGGTGTCCTGTTTGGTTTGCCGACTGCTTCTAACGCGCTTGCTAACATGGGGCTTGCCGTGAGCGGGTTGGCGACGCGCGTGTCCAATGCCGCCATCGGACTGGCTTACTCGCCTATCTTGGACTCGCTGAACGTGAGCGGCGTGATCGTGAAAACAGTTGAGATCATCCGTGACGGCTTGTATTTCCCGCTGGTTGTGCTGGTAGCTCTCGTGGCATTGTGTTACGCGTTGTTCCGTGGCTTGGTGACGGGTACTGTCAGTATGGTGAAGATGGCGTTGACGACGCTGATTGCCGCCGTGTTCGGTGCTACCCTCCTGGTGGCTCCTGCTGCCCTGGTGCGCGCGGTGGACTACTATCCGGCGAAAGCGGACGCGGCTATCACGAGCGTAATCTTGTCCACGGGTAATAGTGTGGACAATAACTTGTGTACCGCGTCGAACGGCAATCAGGCACACGAGGCCGACAGTAGCGAGAATAGTGTGGGCGGCGACTGGCAGGCATCCACGGCTGTGCGTACTCTCATGTGTGAGAATTGGCGGGCGTTCTATTTCGGCCCATACGTGCAGTCTCAGTGGGGCGCATCCTACGATGACTTGTACGCTGCCGGGTATGCGCCCGAGGGTGGCGACGCTTTGTCGAACACGAACACTACCCTGGTGGGTGACGCATCCGTGAACATGGGCGGCGGCATCGTTGAGCGCAACTGGGCGCTGTACCAGGTGGACGCTATGGGGTCTGGCACCGCGTCCCATGAGGCCGTGTCCCGCACGGGTCGCGCCGTGAACCCTAGCCTGTACAGGGTAGTGGACGCGCAGGCTGGCCTGTTTGGGTCAGGCTACGATTCCCGTCATTTCGCGGCGTGGAAGAGCGGCGGTAGCCTATCGTGGAGTGGCATGTTCGCCCCCGTGGTCGCTATCGCTGGCAGCGTGACAGTCGTCGCCTACAGTATCGCTAAGATCACAGTGACGTTCACAGCGGCGCTCATGCTGCTCTTGTTGCCGTTCATGCTCCTCATCGCGTTGCATCCGACCGTGGGTTGGCGCAAGTTCACCATGTACGCGGGCAACGTCGTTGGCCTGATGATTCAACGCGTCATCCTGGGTATGATGCTCGCCGTCATGTTGCGTATTCTCGTGACCGCAGGTAACAGTGGCACGGGTGGCGGCGCTGGCATGTTGTTCGCGTTGATCGTGTGCGTCCTGTTCATGATGGAGCGTCGCACAATCTTGAATGTGACGGGTGAGCTGGCTGAAGGTTTGGGCGGCGTCGGAGGCGTCGGTGCCGGGTTTGTGCGCGACCCGTTCTCGACGCGCTCCACGGGCACCGGGTTTATCGCTAACAAAACGCAGCAGGCCCGTGTTGCGGCCGTGTCTGCGACGGGCGGTTTCATTGCCGGTACTGTGAGTGCGCGCGGCGACGTGCGCGAAGGGCTACGTGAAGCTGGGGACGCGATGAAACGTGAAGGCAAGCAGTTGTTCTTCCGTCAGCGTCGCCGTGGTTTCGCCGCCCTACAGACCGCCGAACAGGTGTCCAAGAACGTTGGCGGTAAGTACCGTGAGGATGCCATGCAGGATAAGCATGTGCAGCATATTGTGGGCGACCAGTACAAGAAAACCAGCGAGTACCAGGAGTATGAGCGCCTGTTGTCCGCGTGGAACGAGCTGTCGGGCCGCGTGCTCGCTGACGGCGACGGACAGTACAAGCTGGTTAACGGTGAACGCCAGTACAAGCCGGTGCCTCCCGAGCGCTCGGACGTTCTGGGCGACAGGAAGATGCGCCGCATGGTGACGCGCGCTGCGAAAGACCGCCGCGAGTACGTGGAGTCGCAGAACGCGGGTGTGGACGCGGTGAGGTCCAAGCAGGATATGAACCGTGACACGGTTGACGTGGACGTGGAGTCTGTCGCGTCTACGGCGGCAGCTATGCGCGCCCACAACGCTGCGCTGGATGAGGGCAGGCGCGTGTCGAAAGCGCGCGTGCGCAAGATGTTGGAGAAGTCTCGCGCGGATATTGCGCGCCTGGATGCTGAGCAGGACCGCTTGTTGGCGCGTGACGCTGAGCGTGTGGCGCGCGCGAAAGAGCGTGCTGAGAAGGGTCACCGCGCGTCCGGTAAGTACCGTGATGGTGGTTTGCGCGGTCAGGATGTTGGCGGCGTGTGGGAGACGGAGCGCAAGCGCCGTGAAGATGGCGCGTCTCACCGTGGCGGTTCGAGTGACGGAAAGACTCTTGGTGACGGTCACGGCGCGTACGCGGACGACAGTAGCGTGAACACTGCCGCTGGTGGTGGAACTGAGGAGGAGAACTGATGGTGTCGGTGAACGCTGGCGGCGCTGGCGCGTGGAGTGTTTCTGCGCGCCACCGCCGCGCGTCCGCGACGGTCGGCGCAGCCGTGTCTGCCGTGTTGGCTGTGATGGTGTTGTGCCTGTCCGTGTTTGGTTCTCACGTGGTGCCGCGCGCGTTGGCTGACGACGACAAGCAGGATAGCCTGGGTGTGGTCGGTTGGGCGATGTGTCACCTGGTTCCCGGCGGCGACATTATTTATAACATGGTCAGTACGGACGTGGTTCCATACGAGCTGTTGTCGAAGAGCGCGGCCGCGTCCTTGGACCGTGTGGACGCGGGCATTAACGGCATGATCTCCTACGCTGGCCGCGATTTCGCCGAAACGAACAGTCGTATCGTCGGCTACAACGTGTCCGTAACACCGAGGGCGGCGGACGCGGAGGAGCTGTCGTTTAACGGCGGCGAACGCGTGACGCCCTATGATCGTTTTGGCGTGTCCGGGTTGAAGTTGAGCGCCTATTACGGGGAGTGGAAGTATTACAAGTTTGACGCGTGTAAGGGCGAGGACCCGCAGGACTTGAAGGGTAGCGTGTTCTACCCCGGCAGGTTGGAGCCGAAAACCACGTACAGTGCGTTGTCTGCGTCTCAGGACGTGCGCTCTCAGGCTTACGATTCGTCCACCATGTACAAGTGGGGTGTGGGTTTCGCTAACGGTGCCGCCAATTTCGTGTTCTTGTTGACGAAAATCGTTGTGGGCGCGACCATTGCGCTCATCGGGTTGGCGTTCGCTGACCCTACCGCGTCGTTTGGCCTGTCGAGCGTGGTAGACGGCGATAGTGGCTTGTTTGTGCGCCTCATGGAGGGCGTGTTTACGCCGCTGTCGGTGTTGGCTGTTATTTTGAGTCTGATGGTGGCGTTGTGGGCGTTCGTGAAGTCCGGTAGCGTGCGCGCCGCATTGAAGCTCGCCATTCGCCCGTTTGTGATCTTGTTCGTGGCTGGCATGTTGTCGGCCATGCCTTCCCTGGTGGTGTCTGCCCCTGCGCGTGCCGCGTCTCTCGTGCATGGCGTGGTGTTGTCTGGCGTGTCTCAGCAGTTCGAGTCTCAATCTACGATGTGCGGCAAGACCGTCGGCAACGTGGGAGGCGTGAACGATGGCGAGAGCGTGGAGGCGGCGCTCACGCGCGCCGGTTTGGACGCTCAGAGCGCGGTCGGATGCCAGTTGTGGGAGCAGCTTCTCTTGCGGCCGTGGAGCATCGCCCAGTACGGTGTGGACTACAATCATTTGTGGGCGAACGGTTACGCGCCTGAGAACATGGTGGACGCTGAGGGCGAGCAGGTTAGCGAGCTAGGTAACGTGAACGATTCAATGGTGGGGGACGCTCCCGTGCCGTTGGGTGGCGGCGAGTTCATGCACAACTGGGCTGTGTTCCAGGTGAGCACTCAGACGCGTGCGCACGCTCTTGTCGGCAAGGATGGGGTGGACCCGTTGCCGAATCTCGCAGTGCAGACTGACTGGTATCGCGTTGTGGACGCTTTGTCGAATTACGAGGAGGAGCAGAGGAGCGAAACACCGTCGGGCGCTACTGCGGCTGTGACATATACTGCGCCGAAAGATAATCAGCCGTCCCCGTACTGGCAGATGTGGACGGGCCGTGACATGTTGGCTCGCCTTGGTGCCGTATTCTCGTCTCTCGTGGTGGCTGGCGTGGCGCTTGTTGCTCCCATGTTGCTGGCTTTGTCGAGTGTCGTGTTCGGTCTTGGCCTGGTCATGGTGATGTGCCTGTTGCCGCTGTTCCTCCTGTTTGGGTTGTGGAGTGGTCCTGGTTGGCGTGCGCTCGGCCAGTGGTGGCGACTCTTGGTGAAGGTGTTTGCGTTCAAGCTGGGCGCTGGCCTCCTGTTGATCGTTGACTTGCTGTTCACTGGCGCGCTGTTGAACATGTTGGGCGAGCTTTGCCTGTATTTTCCTATTTTTTGCAAGTCCTACTCTGGTTTCTTTCCTGGCAAGTTCGACAGACGGTTACTTGATTGAAAATGGGACTTTATACCTACGCATCAGTTCTGTATTCTATCCATTTTTGAGTCTTTTATTGATCTATAGAAATAGCTTACAGGGGCTAGGGCAAAAACTCTTGCCCCTCGTATCTAGCTTTATCGAGTTGTTTGGGAAAAT
>ERZ773013.382-NODE-382-length-27949-cov-8.886355_pt1 | contig 27949 bp, 23 predicted proteins | sample MGYA00511670_ERZ773013 | MGnify/ENA primary metagenome ERZ773013 (study PRJEB29015, sample SAMEA2738120) | human oral metagenome | biome: human oral; feature: human-associated habitat; material: saliva | place: China | collected 2257 ... | reverse complement strand
GGACTGACCAAACTACGGTAGGCGGCTACCTTCTCTTTTTTTTCTGTTAAATTGTACTTAGTCATAACATATAGGTTTTAGTTACCACTCTTGTTATATGATGCAAATATAGTATAATTAATTAATATTGTCAAGTTTAAGACGATATTTTTAATATCCTTTAGTTATTATGATTTAAAGCGTAAATCCTTATTTTTTAGCTTTTCTTTAGGTTTATTTTTTTTGTCAATCTTTCCCAGTTGATTGTACATAAAGGAGTTTCCTATTTTCCTTTTTATATTCCTTTTTACACTTAATACATCCTTTGCGCTATAAAACTGCGGTTTTTTATTTAGCATTTATTAACACTGTAAGGGCACAAATGTTACCTTTTGCGTTGCTTACAGGCTTTAATTTTGCACTCACATTTATTTCGTTAAAGAAAACAAGAAAACAGATTATGGCAGAAAACAAGATGTTTTGTTTCCAATGTCAGGAGACAGCAAAGGGTACAGGATGTACTATTCAAGGTGTATGTGGTAAGAAGGCGGACACCAGTCGTTGGCAGGATCTCCTTCTTAGTGTGGTTCGTGGAATTGGAACAATTGCTGATTCCCTTCGTCAAGCAGGCGTAAAAACTGGTCAAGAGGTAGGCGATTACATCGTTGACTCTCTCTTTGTGACCATTACGAATGCCAATTTTGATGACCAAGCAATCCTCAATAAGGTTGACAAAGGTGTACAAATAAAGCGCGAATTGCTCGACCTTGCTGTTAAGAATAATGTCTCTCTTCCCGACTATCAAGAAGTAAAATGGGGCGGAGAGAAGTCTGATTACGAGGCAGAAGGTAACCGTGAGAGCATTCTTCGCAATGAGAATGAGGACCTTCGTTCGCTGAAAGAGCTCACAGTATTGGGCTTAAAGGGTATGGCAGCTTACTATGAGCATGCGTCAAGACTTGATCAGCGCAACGAAGAGATCGTTGCTTTCATGGAGAAAGCACTGGCAACAATCAGCAATCCAGCTGCTGACATGGACACTTTGCTTGCTATTGTTCTCGAAACCGGCAAGTTTGGCGTTGATACGATGGCTCTTCTCGACAAGGCTAACACACAGGCTTATGGCAATCCAGAGCTTACTAAGGTGAATATCGGTACGGGTAGCCGTCCAGGTATCTTGATTTCAGGTCACGATTTGAAGGATATTCAGATGCTTCTTGAGCAGACTGAGGGTACAGGCATTGATGTTTACACCCACAGTGAGATGCTTCCAGCTCACTATTATCCAGAGTTGAAGAAGTATAAACACCTCGTTGGTAATTATGGTAACGCATGGTGGAAGCAGAAAGAGGAGTTTGAGACCTTCAACGGTCCTATCGTCTTCACAACAAACTGTATCGTTCCTCCAACTCCAAAAGCAAGTTACAAGGATCGTGTCTTCACCACTAACGCTTCAGGATTCCCTGGTTGGAAGCACATTGAGGCTGATAAGAACGGGCACAAGGACTTCTCAGAGGTGATTGAACTTGCTAAAACATGCAAGGCTCCAACTGCTATTGAGCAGGGAGAGATCGTTGGTGGATTTGCTCATGCACAGGTTTTCGCATTGGCAGACAAGGTTGTTGAGGCTGTCAAGAGTGGTGCTATCCGTAAGTTTATCGTGATGAGTGGATGCGACGGACGCATGAAGAGCCGTGACTACTACACCGAGTTTGCTGCCCAATTACCAAAGGATACAGTCATTTTGACCAGTGGTTGCGCTAAATACAAGTACAATAAGCTCAATCTTGGTGATATAAACGGTATTCCACGTGTGTTGGATGCAGGTCAGTGTAACGACTCTTACTCATGGGCTGTTGTTGCTTTGAAGCTGAAAGAGATCTTTGGTGCTAACGACATCAACGACCTTCCAATCGAGTTTAACATCGCTTGGTACGAGCAGAAGGCTGTTATCGTGCTGCTTGCATTGCTCTCTCTGGGCATCAAGAACATCCATATCGGTCCTACGCTCCCTGGCTTCGTATCTCCAAACGTACTGAAAGTTCTGATTGATAACTTCGGTTTGGGTACGATTACCACTGTTGAGGAGGATCTCAAGACCATGGTTGGATAAACTGTCAATAACATAAAAGCTATCCTATAAGGACGTCTTTCCACGTAAAAGTGGGGAGACGTCTTTTTATTATATAATGTTCAGAACCTGTTGTAACTACTTTGAGGATGCCGAAAGGGCTAAAACCCACAAGTAAGAAAAGGTTTTACAAAAATCAAACTCCGATTCACTGTATTTCAAAGGATAATGGTTAAAAATCTGCTTTGTAACCTCCACGTTTTCAAATGGTTACAAAGAGGCTCGTAAAAGACGCCCTTTTGCGTTGTAAAAGACGCCCTTTTACACGTCAAAAGATGCCCTTTTGCAATGCAATACATGCCCTTTTACAATGCAAAAGGGCATGTATTGTTTTGCCAACTATCATTTCTTTTTACAACAGACAGCATCCTTCACCTCTGAATCGGTTCCTATGTATGATCCGTGCAAGACACTCTTCAGCATTCATTGCGCCTTTATGTCACGGAATCCATAGGCTGACGGATACAACAGAGAACCCCTAATACCTCCGCAAAGAATATGATTCCCTGCGCACAACATGAATCTATCATCCTTAAAACCGCCCACGTTTCCCACTCCCTCAACCACTGATAACAAAGCGAAAGACCACGAAAATAAAGGGTAAAGCGCAATCTTTAAAGTCATAATAATTAATGGATAAATATAGATAACTGTGATTATTCCTGCTTTTTTCACCAACCAAAGATAAGGATTCAGAAGATTATTAGTATCTTTGCAGGTATATATTCATATAATGAAACTTATGAAGCCAACGGCAATACAGTCATTGCCGCGGTTCAACCAACAGGATATCAGCCCCGAGGTAACAAGATTTAAAAAGGAAAACTCCATTGCTGCTTATCCGAAACACCCCATTAATGACGCCGTTCTGCCAGCCATCGCCACAGAGACAACGCCCATAAGCCACCGTCCAGACGAGGCTAAGCGGCACCGAACGGCTATGAATAAAAAACAAAAGAAAATAAAACGATAATCAAAAAACATTTTGCGAGAATCATGTTAATAGACTATAAGAAGGTAAACATATACCAAGACGAACGTCTGATACTGAAGGATATCGACTTTCAAGCCACAGAAGGCGAGTTCATCTATCTCATCGGACGTGTCGGTTCGGGCAAGAGTTCACTGCTAAAAACCTTCTACGGTGAGCTTGATATCGACCAGGAAGATGCCGAAAAGGCTGAAGTGCTGGGCGAGAGTGTACTTGATATCAAGCAGAAACGCATCCCGGCACTGCGCCGACAGATGGGTATTATCTTCCAAGACTTCCAACTCTTACATGACCGTTCAGTAGCTAAGAACCTCAAGTTCGTGCTTCAGGCAACAGGATGGAAGGACAAAGAGAAAATCAAACAACGCATCAGAGAAGTGCTGGAGCAGGTGGGCATGATTGACAAAGCAGCCAAAATGCCAAGCGAACTGTCGGGTGGTGAGCAGCAACGCATCGCCATTGCACGTGCATTCCTCAACAATCCAAAGATCATTCTTGCGGATGAGCCAACGGGAAACCTCGACCCTGAGACGGCATCAAACATCGTCAGCATCCTGAAAGATACCTGTAAGAACGGTACAACAGTCATCATGTCTACTCATAACATCAACCTTCTGAGTCAATTCCCAGGTAAAGTGTATCGCTGCATGGAGCAGGCACTGGTCCCAGTGACGAATGAAGCACAGACAAAAGACCTTGAGGAAGACAGCACTTCAGTTGAACCGCTGATTGAACCCGTGCTCGAAGAAGAGGCACAGGCAGAGGATTCAAAAGAATAAACATACAGGAAATCTACAAAGAAAACAATAGAAGATTATGAAAGTAATGAAATTCGGAGGAACATCCGTTGGCTCTCCAGAGCGTATGAAGGGTGTAGCTTCATTAGTAACAAAGTCAGGAGAGCCTACTTTCGTAGTACTCTCAGCCATGAGTGGTACAACTAATACACTCATAGAGATATCCGATTACCTTTACAGAAAGAACCCTGAAGGGGCTAATGAGGTAATCAACAATCTTGAGAGGAAGTACCTCGGGCACATTGAAGAGCTGTATTCAACAGAGGAATACAAGCAGAAGACCCACGATTTCATTGTAGAGGAGTTCAATTACCTGCGTTCCTTCACCAAGGATCTCTTCACTTCCTTCGAAGAAAAGAGCATCGTTGCACAAGGAGAAGTCATCTCAACAAACATGGTTGTGAACTATCTGCAGGAGCAAGGGGTAAAGGCTACATTACTTTCTGCACTCGATTTCATGCGCACAGATAAGAATGCAGAACCCGATGCACAATATATTAAGGAGAAACTGACCGCCATCATGCAGCAGAATGAGGGCTATCAGGTATATATCACACAAGGGTTCATCTGTCGGAATGCCTATGGCGAGATTGACAACCTGCAGCGTGGAGGGTCTGATTACACCGCTTCTCTGGTGGGAGCAGCCATCAATGCCGAGGAAATACAGATATGGACAGATATCGATGGAATGCATAACAACGACCCACGTGTGGTAGAAAACACGGAAGCCGTACGCCAACTGAACTTCGAAGAAGCATCAGAGCTGGCTTACTTCGGTGCTAAAATTCTCCATCCTACCTGTGTTCAGCCTGCCAAATACGCTGGAATACCCGTCAGACTGAAGAACACCATGGAGCCAGATGCCGAAGGAACCATCATTGATAACGTACTGGTAAGAGGCAAAATCAAAGCTGTCGCAGCCAAAGACAACATCACAGCCATCAAAATAAAGTCCAGTCGCATGCTCGGAGCATCTGGTTTCCTCCGCAAAGTGTTTGAGATCTTTGAGAGTTATCAGACCTCTATCGACATGATTGCAACCAGTGAGGTGGGCGTTTCCATGACTATTGAGAGCGCAACTCATCTGAATGAGATCGTTGATGAGCTGAAAAAGTACGGTACAGTGACTGTAGATACAAACATGTGCATCGTCTGTGTGGTAGGAGATCTTGATTGGAGCAACCTCGGTTTTGAGACTTTAGCCACCGATGCAATGAAGGATATCCCTGTAAGAATGATCAGTTACGGTGGTAGTAACTATAATATCTCATTCCTCATCAAGGACTCTGACAAGAAACGTGCACTGCAATCACTGTCAAAAGTGCTCTTCTAAAAAAGAGAAAAGCAGAAGGATAACGGACAAAAAACAGGCTGGGTGCATATGAGAGTGCACCCGGTAATATTTCAAAATACGACACAGGACAAATGCAAAAGATATTTCCCACTGACAAATTCAAGGATATTGAGACACCATTTTACTATTATGACAGTGATCTTCTACACGAGACGTTAGAGAAAATCAACGAAGAAGTAAAACGACATGAGGGCTTTGTAGTGCATTATGCCATAAAGGCTAATGCCAACCCACGTGTACTTAGCATCATCAATCATGCTGGTTTAGGTGCCGATTGTGTTAGTGGCGGTGAGATACAACGCAGCCTTGACAGTGGATTCCCAGCCAAAAAAATTGTCTATGCAGGTGTTGGTAAGGCTGATTGGGAGATAAACTTAGGACTTGATCGTAACATTTTCTGCTTCAATGTAGAGAGTATTGCAGAGCTTGAGGTCATCAATGAACTGGCAGGAAAGAAAGGAAAGGTGGCTAATATATGCTTCCGCATCAATCCAAACGTCGGTGCTCACACCCATGCAAAGATTACTACAGGACTCGCAGAGAACAAGTTTGGCATCGCAATGCAGGACATGGAGGCGGCAATCCATACTGCTTTGGAGATGGATAACGTCCGTTTCATTGGCTTACACTTCCATATTGGCTCGCAAATATTGGACATGAGCGACTTTCAAGCACTCTGTAACCGCATCAATGACATACAAAACGATTTGGAAAAGCAGCATATCAGGGTTGAAAACATCAACGTTGGCGGTGGATTAGGTATTGATTATCAACATCCAGACCGCATGCCTATCCCTGATTTCAAGGCATATTTCGATACTTATGCACATCATTTGAAGCTGAGAGAAGGCCAGAAACTGCACTTCGAGTTGGGTCGTGCCATAGTAGGACAGATGGGTTCACTCATCACAAGGACGCTTTATGTGAAGCAAGGAACAGCCAAACAGTTCGCCATCGTGGATGCTGGAATGACCGATCTCATACGTCCTGCACTCTATCAGGCGTATCATAAGATTGAGAATATATCCAATGATGATGCCAAACAAACCTACGATGTCGTCGGTCCTATCTGTGAATCGAGTGACGTTTTCGCTAAGGCTGTAGACTTAAATACGGTCCATCGCGGCGATTTCATAGCACTTCGCTCTGCAGGAGCTTATGGTGAGATCATGGCTTCACAGTATAACTGTAGGAAACTACCCATTGGTTACATGTCGGACGAACTGTAAACGCTACACAGGATGCTGCCATTCAGCATCCAAAACAATACGGGAAAGATGGGAAATCAGCACCTTACACCCACAAAAGACGAGAAAAAAAGAATAAAGAATACAAATGTTTACCTTTGACAATACGACCATCATCCTCTCAGCAGTGCTGCTTGTCATGGCATTGTTGACGCCTCTTGTCAGTCCTTTCTTTAGAAAAGTGAGGATGACAGAGCCTGTATTGGAGGATGAAACAGACACAGAAGAGGAGAAGAACGAGGCAAAACTGCCCCCAATCTCCATCATCTTCGCACCTGATGACAATGCTGAAGAACTATCAAAGTACCTCCCACTCTACCTGAATCAGCAATATGAAGCTCCCTTTCAGGTCATTGTTGTGGCGCCACAGAAGGACAATGAGACCGAAGATGTGCTGAAAAGGTTTGCTGATAATGAGCATCTTTACACCACATTCATACCCCAATCGTCCCGATACATGAGCAGAAAGAAGCTCGCAATCACCTTAGGTGTCAAGGCAGCAAGGTATGATTGGGTACTAATGGCAGACATCTGCAGCTATCCACAGACGGAGAAATGGTTGCAGACCATAGCCAGGAACTGTACAAAAGACAAGGAACTCGTCGTTGGTTACACCCGTTACGAGGATGAAACACCTGCTTATCGACGCTTCGAACAGCTCTTTCGTGCGTTATATATCATGCGTGAGTATCAGAAAGACAAGGCTTACCGTTGCTGTTTCACTGCTCTTCTCTTCCGAAAAGGTATCTTCTTGAAGGAAGAAGGCTTCCGTGGAAACCTCAAATACCTACGGGGTGAATATGATTTCATGGTGAACAAATATGCCAAAGGGCGTAACCTTGCCTTCGAAAACACACCAGAAGGAACGCTTATAGAGGAGATTCCAACGGAAAAGATATGGAAAAACAAACATCTTTTCTATATGGAGAACCGTCAACACATGTTACGAACACCACGACACAGGCTCCTTCCATGTCTTGATCAGGTGGTTCTGCATCTCAATTACCTCATGGAGATAGCTGCAATCATCACTGGTTTACTGCTCAACCAGCTGACAATCGTTGTTGCAGCGGCGTTATCACTACTGCTGACGATGATCCTTCGCACGGTGATAGCAAAGAAAAAGCTGAAGCAATTCAATGAGAATATCCCCACATGGAGGGTTGTTCCTTACGAGATAGCCATCATTTGGCACTACATAAGTTACAAGATGATGTATCACAAAGCAGATAAAAACGACTTCATATCACATAAAATATAAATGCGAATCATCCATTACATTGACAGATTAAAGGCTGGTGACCTACTATCAGACAGTATTCTGCGACTCACAACGGCTGAGAAGGAATACGCTGATGTGCTGACTGTCACACGCAATGACGACTTCAAGAAGATCATTTCTAAGGAAAAACCCGACGTAGTGCACATCCATGCCTGCTGGGATTATCAGGCTTCACTGCGCACACGATGGGCTTTGGCGACAGGAACTGCCGTCGTTCTCTCTCCACACTGGGGACTTGAGGAGCGTATTCGTACCAAAGAACAGAAGATAAGGAAGTTTATGAAGTCCATGATTTACCAATATAAGATGGTACATAAGGTCGATGCAATCATGGTAAGTACGGAACGTGAGAAGCAAACCATCAACCGTCTGGGATGGAAAAAGCGTATTGACGTGGTTCCGGACAGCATTCTCAACAGTCAATTCAGCGATGATGACATGGCAAAAAGCGCTGTTGCCTTTTATAAAAAGGTGCTTGACACACGTTACCAGTCGGCTATGGGCAGCATGGAACAGGATGCTATACCAGCTCTACTACACGTTGGTCTGACGCAAGAGTCGATACATAACATCCTACCAAGCGACCAACTGCTGAACCTTCGTAGTCTGAAGCCGGAACAATGGCGCCGCATTCTGCTTTATGCGGATGATGAAGGAATAAGAGATATCATTGATAAAGGCATTGAAATGATGCAACTCAACGCCCCGAACATTGATACTGAACGCATACAACGCTATGCCTTGATGGCACCAAAGGAGGCAAAAGCGATTGAAGACAAGAAGCTTGTGGGCAGACGACCACTGATGAAACAACGACTGAATGACAACACCAAGCGGGAAGAAAAGCTCATTCGACAGATTGCTATCATGATAGCTAACATCCAACAGGTGCAGAAGAAGCGCATGTTATCACTCCGTCATCTGGCTGATCTGTACACAATCATCAAGTACAATGACTACGATGAGGACCGACTGGCTGATGTTTTGCGCCACATGAGGTTATACAGTTTCGCACGGCGTATCATCCAGTTACTTGCTGATAAGCTGCGGTTGGAAGAAGGATACATGCCCATCAAACCTCTGAATGACCGTACAACAAGGGGCATCATCAGGCAGAACTTCACACAAAGACACTAAGAAAGAAGGACTAAAACATTACGAACAAGAAAAAGAAAGATTATTCAATGACATATAAGAAATACGACTTAAAGAAAGACGAACGTTACTTACAGCTGCTCTCACAGTCGTTTCCTACGATAGCAGATGCCAGTACTGAGATCATAAACCTTGAGGCAATAGCCAACCTTCCCAAAGGAACTGAACACTTCCTTGCCGATATTCACGGTGAATATCAGGCGTTCCAGCATGTGCTGAAGAATGCTTCGGGAAACATAAAACGTAAGGTTAACGAACTCTTTGGAGACACTTTGCGAAGCACGGAGAAGCGGGAATTGTGCACACTTATCTATTATCCGGAACAGAAATTGGCGTTGGTGAAGCGCGAGGAGAAGGACATCAAGGACTGGTATCACATCACAATATACCGCTTAGTAGAGGTTTGTAGAGACGTATCAAGTAAGTATACACGTTCAAAGGTACGCAAGGCGTTGCCTGTTGACTTCTCTTATATCATCCAGGAGCTACTGCATGAGCATGCTGACGACAAGGACAAAACCGACTATATCAGTGCTATCATCTCCACAATCATATCGACAAGGCGCGCAGATGACTTCATTATAGCCATCTGTGAGGTGATACAACGGTTGGTAATCGACCAACTTCACATCCTTGGCGACGTCTATGACCGGGGGCCGGGGGCACATATCGTCATGGATACACTGAAGGCTTACCACACATGGGACATCACATGGGGTAATCATGACGTACTGTGGATGGGGGCTTATGCCGGAAATGATGCCTGCATATGCAACGTTATCCGTATCGCACTGCGCTATGCTAACATGACAACCATTGAGGATGGATACGGTATCAACCTCATTCAGTTGGCTACTTTCGCTATGGATGCGTATGCAAACGACCCTTGTGAGGAGTTCATGCCGAAGGTTTCAAAGGATAACCCACTCGATGAACGCAGTAAAACACTTACTGCACAGATGCACAAAGCCATCAGTATCATGCAATTCAAGATTGAATCGCAGATCATCAGTAGGCATCCTGAATGGAAAATGAACGACAGACGACTGCTGAACAGCATTGATTACAAGAAAGGAACAATCAGAATAAACGGGAAAGAATACACCATGCGGTCGTGCAACTTCCCTACTATCGATCCGAAGAACCCTGATAAGCTGACGAAAGAGGAAGAGGCTATCATTGAAAAACTGCACCAGTCGTTCACATCAAGTGAGAAACTGCGTGGGCATATACGCTCTTTGCTGCGGCATGGCTGTATGTATAACATCTTCAATCATAACCTGCTCTATCATGCTTCCATCCCTTTGACGAAAGAAGGGGAGCTGAAAGAGGTTGAACTGAAGCCCGGATTGAAACTGAAAGGTAAGGAACTGATGTACCAGACGGGTATGCTTATCCGATCAGCTTTCCAGGTTCCGACGGATGAAGAGGGCGAGGAAGAACGTGATTATGCCATAGATTACTTCCTTTATCTGTGGTGTGGACCAGACAGTCCACTCTTCGATAAGGATAAGATGGCTACCTTTGAACGCTATTTCATTGCTGACAAGGAGACGCATCAAGAGGAGAAAGGCTATTACTTCAGCATGCGTGACGATGAGAAAGTGGTGGATATGATACTCGATGAGTTCGGTGTTGAACAGCCTAACCGCCATATCATCAACGGCCATGTGCCTGTACATGTGGTGAAAGGAGAGAACCCTATCAAGGCAAACGGTAAACTGATGGTCATTGATGGGGGCTTCTCACAGGCTTACCACAAGGAAACTGGTATTGCTGGGTACACCCTTGTGTTCCATTCACGTGGCTTCCAGCTCGTTCAGCACGAACCGTTTACCTCCACAGAAGATGCCATTGAGCGTGGAACGGACATTGTTTCTACGATGCAGATTGTGGAGATGAACGAACGTCGTCTGCGTGTTGAGGACACTGATAAGGGGCGGGAATTACGTCACCAGATTGATGCTTTGAAGGAGCTTCTCTATGCTTATCGGTCGGGATTCCTCACAGAACACGAGCGGAAGAACCCACCGAAGATATAAAGGAAACCCAAGGAAAGGATGAGAAGGAGCATAGATTAAAACAAGAGAAGATCTCTTCTCACTTCTAATCTACTGTCTCTCGTCACAGATGACTGCGCCTGCAATGAATGCAACAGGCGCAGTTTTTTTTGTCTTGAAATACCCTTACAAAATTTAAAGGGGTATTGTTCCCAAATCAGACAATAATCACTAAAAAACGTCTTTGTAACCTTTGGAGTATCAAGTAGTTACAGATAGGCTTGTAAAAGGTGCCCTTTTGCGTTGCAAAACATGCCCTTTTACACTTCAAAAGATGCCCTTTTACATTGCAAAAGGGCATCTTTTACTATGCAAAAGAGCCTCTTTTATTTTCCGAATAGGAATTTATCTTACAATCATCCCATGCCTTCCCTGCTTTCATTGGATATCCATCGGCATTGGATACATACTTTTCTGCATTGTCAAAAAACTACTTCGCCACTCCCCTATATTATATAATAAGGTGTAAACATGAAAGAATATCCCCATCGTATAGTATGATATTTAAATTTAATTCGTATCTTTGTGCATTCTTTAGGGAATATAACTAACGAAAGAAACATAATATATAAACATCACATAGAATGGGAAAGATTGCTCTTATCACTGGCGTAACTGGTCAGGATGGCTCTTATTTAGCAGAGTTATTACTCAGTAAAGGTTATGAAGTACATGGTACGATTCGTCGCTCATCGGTTGATTATCGTGAACGTATCGCTCATCTGGAAGGAAAACCACACTTCCACTTGCATTATGCTGACCTTGGCGACTCAATGAGTATCCTCGGTGTGATCAGCAAGGTACTCCCAACTGAGATTTACAACCTCGCTGCCCAGAGCCATGTTCAGGTTAGTTTCGACTCTCCAGAGTTCACTGCTGACGTTGATGCAGTGGGCGTTCTGCGTATCCTTGAGGCTGTTCGCCAGCTCGGAATGACGGAGAAATGCCGCATTTATCAGGCTTCCACATCCGAACTCTATGGTAAAGTGGAGGAAGTTCCACAGAACGAGAACACCCCATTCCATCCCTATAGCCCTTACGCTGTGGCTAAACAGTATGGCTTTTGGATTGTGAAAGAGTACCGTGAGGCTTACAACATGTATTGCTGCTCAGGTATTTTGTTCAATCATGAGAGCGAACGTCGTGGCGAAACCTTCGTTACCCGTAAGATAACACTTGCTGCTGCACGCATCAAACAAGGGAAGCAGGATAAGCTTTATTTGGGTAATCTCGGTTCACTTCGCGACTGGGGATATGCCAAAGACTATGTAGAATGTATGTGGTTGATACTCCAGCAGGACAAACCAGAGGACTTTGTGATTGCTACAGGTGTGCAACACAGTGTACGTGAGTTCTGCTACCACGCCTTCAAACGTGTCGGAATAGAGCTCGAATTCAAAGGTGAAGGCATGGATGAGAAGGGTATTGACAAGGCAACAGGTAATGTTCTCATCGAGGTAAGTCCTGATTTCTATCGCCCAACTGACGTGGTGAACCTCTGGGGTGACCCAACAAAGGCAAAGGCAAAGCTTGGTTGGAATCCTAACAGTACCAGCTTTGAGGAGCTTGTCAACCTGATGGTAGACAGCGATATGGCTAAGGTCGCATCTGAAGGTGCCGCTGAAAAGGTTAGAACGAACCTTGAAGAGTATCTGGAAAAGGGTATCGTGAAGTAGCAATAAGGCTCGGAGTGCAGCCCCATCCCTCCCCTTTGGGAGGGTGATGTGTTGGGGTATGGACAGTTGAAGAGTAAGAAACAGGACACATCATCGGCTCTTTCGCCTCCAGAAGAAGATGATGATTGGAGTCGATGGAGGGTTTCATACTGGCAACATCAGGCTGATTCTGATAACACTTTGAGAACATTTAAGTTTTAAACAATAATATAATAAGGTATATTCCGCCATCTTTCCGCTTCTGATATAGAAGATTACAGCACCTATATGTGGGGCATTCATAGAAAGAAACCACATTCCCTTAGGCGCTTTCTCCCCACAGGGAGGGTTGAGACGGGGCTTTTTTCTTATGGATAAGAATAGTAAAATATATATTGCTGGGCACCATGGGCTGGTTGGATCAGCCATTTGGAACAACCTAAAGCAAAGAGGTTACACCAATCTTGTGGGCAAAAGCCACAAGGAACTCGACCTGACTGATCAGCAGGCAGTAAAGAAATTCTTCGATGAAGAGCGTCCTGACGCTGTCGTTTTGGCTGCAGCCTTCGTCGGAGGTATCATGGCTAACTTGCTATATCGCGCTGATTTCATCATGCAAAACATGAAAATGCAGTGCAATGTCATTGAACAAAGCTATCTACATGGCGTAGAAAAGCTGCTATTCCTTGGTAGTACGTGCATCTATCCTAAGAATGCTCCACAGCCAATGAAGGAAGATTCGTTGCTCACATCACCTCTTGAATATACCAATGAGGAGTATGCCATTGCAAAGATTGCCGGACTGAAGATGTGTGAAAGCTATAATCTGCAGTATGGAACGAACTATATCGCTGTCATGCCAACCAACCTCTACGGTCCGAATGACAACTTCCATCTGGAGAATTCACATGTTATGCCAGCGATGATGCGCAAGATTTACCTCGCAAAACTTATCCATGAGCATGATTGGGAGGCTATTCGTAACGACATGAACAAGCGTCCTATCAACCCAACTGACAAGCTTCGGGCTGAGATTGGAGAAGGAAATGTGGACGGAAAGAACACGGAAGAGCGCATACTAAAGGCTCTTGCCTTCTACGGAATAGAAGATAATAAGGTGACATTGTGGGGCGATGGCAGTCCACTTCGTGAGTTCCTGTGGAGTGAAGACATGGCTGATGCCAGCGTACATGTGCTGCTGAATGTCGATTTTAAGGACATCATAGGTATCGAGAAGTACTCAAGTGTCTTCTATGGAGCAAAGATTGACGGTGCTGTAGACCGTAATAACTCGGAAGGAAGAGGTGGTGCTATCCCTTCATTGGGCGAGATTCGCAACTGTCACATCAATGTTGGAACAGGTAAAGAACTGACTATTAAGGAGCTGGCAGAGCTTGTTAAGAAGACAGTCCACTTCACTGGAGACATCATTTGGGATGCAGATAAACCCAACGGAACGCCCCGTAAGCTCATTGATGTTGAGAAACTCCATCGCTTAGGGTGGACACATAAGGTTGAAATAGCCGATGGTGTGGAGAAACTTTACGAATGGTATCAACAGAGTTTGAAGTAAAATGAAGTGTCTTCCATCCCTTTTCATTGCATGAGAAGGGGTGGAAGACATCTTGTTTTCATACTTTTCATGGCGTTGCTGATGGGATTTCACATTGCCCAAGCACATGTAATACTCGATAAAGTACTGAAGTTACGGGCGTTGCTGATGGGATTTCGCAATGCCCAAGCACATGTAATACTCGATAAAGTACTGAAATTACAGGCGTTGCTGATGGGATTTCGCAATGCTCACACACATGAAATCAACCCTCTCTTACAAGGGAATACGATGCTTTTCAATACCGATAATCATAACATCTACCTATAATTTCACAAAAACTATTACTATTATGAGAAAACATCTATTGTTAATAGCGGCAATATTAACCGCAACAAACATGGTAGCACAGAAGATTATTTATCCTCAAGCACCCAAAGATGGCACAGTAGATACGTACTTTGGCGTGCAAGTTCCTGACCCTTACCGCCCTTTAGAGAACGATAGTTCACGCGCAACTGCCGACTGGGTGAAGGCAGAAAATAAGATAACACAGGATTATCTGTCCCGTATTACCTTCCGTTCTAAGCTCCTTAAGCGCATGAAAGAGCTTGTAAACTACGAGAAAGTGTCTGCTCCGTCGTACATAAAGCAAACTGGTAAGTGGTATTTCTATAGGAATAGCGGTCTACAAAACCAAAGTGTGATGTACGTTATGGACCGTTTGGGCGATGAAAAGAACGCCCGTGTCTTCCTCGATCCTAACAAACTGTCAGACGATGGTACGGTAGCTTTGAAGGGAATCAGCTTCTCTCACAACGGGAAATACGCTGCTTACAGTATCTCACGCAGCGGAAGTGACTGGCAAGAGTTCTACGTTATGGATGCAAAGACGGGCAAATTGCTTGATGATCACATTGTTTGGGCGAAGTTCTCGGGTGCTTCCTGGCAGGGAGATGGCTTCTATTACAGTGCTTATGACGCACCACAGAAGGGGCGAGAGTTCAGCAATGTCAACTCAATTCAGAAGATTTACTATCACAAAATAGGCACTCCACAGTCGCAGGATGTCCTCTTCTATCAGAATCCTGCTAACCCAATGCGCTTCTATTCGGTGTATGTAAACCAGGAAGAGACGATGATGTTCCTCACGGAAAGCGGTGCCGGATCGGGTAATAACGTATATGTTCGCGACCTACGCCAGCCCAACAGCCAGTTCATTCAGATGACATCCAACCTCGATCTACAGTATAGTCTGGTTGAAACCATCGGAGATAAGATGTATTTCCTTACCAATGACGGTGCTCCAAAGAACCGTTTGATGGTCACAGACCTTGCCCATCCGGGCTTCAACGAGTGGAAAACGCTTGTTCCAGAGGCTAAAGACATGCTTGAAAGTGTGACGTTTGCCGACGGAAAGATGATTCTTAACTACATGAAAGACGCTTCAAGCCACGCTTTCGTCTACTCTTTAGATGGTAAACAACTGTCGGAAATCAAGTTCCCAACCTTTGGTAGCGCAGGCTTCTATGGTGAAAAGGACCGTAAGGAAGTGTTCTTCTACTTCTCATCCTTCACCGTTCCAGGTTCAATCTACCAATATGACCTCGCAACGAACACCAGTAAGGTGTATGTTTCGCCAAAGGTTAAGTTCAATGAGAGCGACTATGTCAGCGAACAAGTGTTCTATCCAAGTAAGGATGGCACACGTATTCCACTCTTCATCACCTATAAGAAGGGTTTGAAACGCAATGGTAAGAACCCTGTTTATCTATATGGTTACGGTGGATTCAACATCGCTATGCCTCCTTATTTCTCATCAAATCGCATTCCTTTCCTTGAGATTGGTGGCATATATGCCCAGGCTTGTCTGCGTGGTGGTAGTGAATACGGAGAGGAATGGCACCTTGCTGGAACGAAGATGAACAAGCAGAATGTCTTTGATGACTTCATCTCAGCTGGCGAATGGCTGATAAAGAACAAATATACAAGCAAGGATTACCTCGCTATCGTGGGTGGTTCGAACGGCGGATTGCTCGTTGGAGCCTGCATGACACAGCGTCCTGACCTCTTCAAAGTATGTATTCCGGAGGTGGGAGTAATGGATATGCTACGCTATCATAAGTTCACCATCGGTTGGAACTGGGCTCCTGACTATGGGACAAGTGCTGACTCGAAGGAGATGTTCGAGTATCTGAAGGGCTATTCCCCACTCCATAACCTCCGACCAGGCACTCATTATCCTGCCACACTCATTACTACTGCGGACCACGATGACCGTGTTGTACCTGCACACTCCTTCAAATTTGCAGCTACTTTGCAAGCTGATAATGCAGGAAACACACCAACGCTCATCCGTATTGACACCAAAGCAGGACACGGAAGTGGGAAACCTCTGTCGAAACAGTTGGAGGAACAGGCTGATATCTACGGCTTTATCCTTTATAATATGGGGCTAAAGTATTGATAAACAAGCAGAAAAGGAGTTAGAGAAGTGAAAGAGTTTAAGGCTTAAAAAGAAAGAAATGCAAATCATACTGGCATCAGCAAAGATAATGAACAGCACCACTGAGGTGCAAGTACCCGATACTCATCAGCCTTGTTTCCGACAAGAAGCGGGACAATTGGCGCTGGAATTGGGTGAGATGTCAGCAGAAGAGCTTGCCACAGAACTGCATTGCAACAAGAAGATAGCTGTGGAGAATAAGCTGCGATACCAGGATTTCTTCAACGAAAAAGCAACTTTGCCTGCAATATTGGCGTATTATGGACAGGCATACAAGTGTCTGAAGGCACAGGAATACAGTAAAGACGACCTTCGTTATGCTGATTCTCATCTTTGGATAACGAGTTTTCTCTATGGTTTGCTGCGTCCTTTAGACCTTATTCATCCCTATCGGCTGGAAGGAAAGACGAAACTTCCATCGGCTGATGGTGCCAATATGTTTGCGTATTGGAAACCCCGACTGACGGATATGCTGATCGATGCGGTGAAGAAGGACGACGGAACGCTTGTTCATCTGGCTACGGAGGAGTTTCAACATCTTTTCGATTGGAAAAGAATCCTGAAGGAAGTGCATGTCATCCAGCCGCTTTTCATGGTCGACCAGGGTACTCGGTTGAAGGCTGTCAGCGTCTATGCAAAGAGTTGTCGGGGAGCAATGACGAGCTTCATCCTGCGCAACCGACTCTCCTCACCAGCTGATTTGCTGGGTTTTGAGTACGAAGGCTTTACGTATCAAGCCAACTATGGCGATGCCGAACACCCACATTTCATCTTAAGAGCATAACAGTTCCCAACCGCAAAAGTCAATTCTTAAATATCAATTCACATCATGTCAATAGAAGAATATCGCCAAGAAATCCTCTCAATACTCCTCAATGTAAAGAACAAAAAGGGCGAACTACGCTTTGATGAAGCATCAGCTAAGGAGCTTCTTCGCCAACTTTCAGATGAAGAACTGGAGGAAGGTATGCTCTTTAATACGCCTGAAGACGTGGCTGAAGTGCTCTCCGAGGTGGGGAAACTCTGACAGTTACGACTGTCAGGGAGCTGCAAGGCTCATCTTCATGGCTTGCTCCTGAAAGAAGAAAGATATGCAAATGGTGCTTTTGAAATAACCTTACATATTTCAACTCGCCATTGATTGAAAATCCAAGTAAATCCCATTAAAACAGGCTTTGTAACTGTCAAGGAATCAAAAGGTTACAAAGAGGCTTGTAAAAGGTGCCCTTTTGCGTTGCAAAACATGCCCTTTTACTCATCAAAAGGTGCCCTTTTACAATGCAAAAGGGCACCTTTTGCATTGCAAAAGAGCATGTATTGGTTAGCAGACCATGAAATTCTATTACATACACTGTCCTTCCTCGCTCTCTGGTTCTATATAAGCATGAAAAGAAAGGAGCAACCCCTGCAGTGAATTTATCAGTTTCCTGCTTTACGCTTTTGTTCTTTTTGAGTCTAACAGACTGGTTCTTTAATATCTATAGAATCATTATAAATGTAGATAACTCACGTTATTTATAGCCCATTTCCCTCCCTATTTTTTCTAATTCTATACTTGCAAATATTACAAATAATACGTAACTTTGTAGAGTCTTACGCAAGACACTGGATAACTTGAAGATAGTAGATTACCTGAGACATTAGAAAATGTAAAGAACTCTCTTAGACATTAAGATGCGAGGGATTATCTAAAACACAATTATAATTATTAAAAACAAACAGGTTTCATGGCAACAAGGATAGCTTTTTTCGATGCAAAATCGTATGACAGAGAGTCATTTGATGAGGTAAACAAAGATTTTAATTTCGATATTCGCTACTACGAGGAGCGTTTAAGTATCAGTACTGTACCCTTGGCAAAGGGAGCTGACGTGGTATGTATCTTCGTTAACGCTGAGTGTGACGCACAAGTGATTGATGAGTTGGTGGCAAATGGCGTTAAACTTATTGCACTTCGTTGTGCTGGTTTCAACAATGTCGACCTCAAAGCAGCCGAAGGTCGCATCAGAGTAACACGTGTTCCAGCTTATTCACCACATGCTGTTGCAGAGTATGCAGTGGCGTTGATGCTGAGTCTGAACCGTAAAATCTATCGTGCTGTGAACCGTACACGTGACGGAAACTTCACCTTGCACGGTCTGTTAGGCTTTGATATGTACGGCAAGACAGCTGGTGTCATCGGTATGGGACGCATTGCCAAGGAGCTGATCAAGATTCTTCATGGCTTCGGAATGAATGTGATGGCGTACGACTTGTACCCAGATGAGGAGTTTGCAAAGCAGTATGGTGTGAAGATTGTACAGTTGGATGAACTGTATGCCAATAGTGATATCATCTCATTACACTGTCCGTTGACGCCGGATACGAAGTTCTTGGTCAACAAAGACAGCATTGCCAAGATGAAAAAGGGCGTGATGATCATCAATACTGGTCGTGGTCAGCTTATTCATACAGAGGATCTTATTGAAGGATTGCGCACAAAACAGGTTGGATCAGCAGGTCTTGACGTGTACGAAGAGGAGAAAGAATATTTCTATGAGGATAAGAGTGACAAGATGATTGACGATGATGTCTTGGCTCGTTTGCTCATGGTTCCAAACGTTGTTCTTACCTCTCACCAGGCATTCTTCACCAAAGAGGCACTCTATAACATTGCTGTTTCAACGCTCAATAGTGTGAAAGAGTTTGAAGAAGGCAAGGAACTGAGCTGTGAAGTGAAGCATTAAGAGCCTGAATAAAACAAGGTTTTGAACACGGAATGAAGTGATTGAAGCTTCAGGAAGATAAGCTTCTGAGCTTGAAAATGAGGCATTAAGAACTTCCAGAAAGTAGGGTTCTAAACTCGAAATGAAGTGAACGGAACTTGTAACGGACTGTTCTTTGGGTGCGAATCACCGCTTCTTTCAACAGTTTCGTTGCACATATACATAATGTATCATCATGCATATATATAATAAGGTGGGCACATGCAGTATGGCAAAGTGCCCACCTTATCACGTAATACACGCAAAGCATTCGTATATGTAATCACCTTAGATAACGATAATAAATACTATTTAACGCACAATTCTTTGAAGATTATATTTATTACTATATCTTTGCCCCGTTTTAAAAAGTAATAAGCAATAAGTAAATTGTATTCATTAGATATTTACTAAACTAAAAAAAGAAAGTTATGAAAAAGGTTTTATTTGCAGCATTGATGATGTTTTCATCAGTAGGAGCATTTGCTCAGCACGCAGTTGGTTCATTTAATCTTCAGCCAAAGATTGGTGTTAGTATCGCAAACCTTACTGACATGAAGGATTCTGACCCACGTGTAGGTCTCGTTGCAGGTGTTGAAGGAGAGTATCAGGTTAGCGATATCTTCTCAATTAGCGCTGGTGCACTCTATTCTATGCAAGGTGCAAAGAACACAGTATCAGCTTTAGGCCAGTCAGCAACAGCTACTACGAAGCTTGATTACATCAATGTACCTATCATGGCAAACGTTTATGTTGTCAAAGGTCTTGCTGTTAAGTTGGGTATTCAGCCTGGTTTCAAAGTTAGTAGTACTTTAAAGACAGACGTTAATACCTCTTTTGGGTCAGGAAGTGGTAGTCGTGACATCAAAGCACAGTCTGTTGATTTCTCAATTCCAGTAGGTATTTCTTACGAATACAGCAACTTCCAGCTTGATGCTCGTTACAACTGGGGCCTCACAAAGGTATTTGAGAACGGTAAAGATAAGAACAGTGTATTCCAGATTACACTTGGTTATAAGTTCGATTTGTAATCAGAATTACACATCATAAACAATAAAAGAGGGGACGATTTATCGTTCTCTCTTTTGTTTTAAGTCAATGAATAACACACGAATGAGACTAAACAAGGCTCTATTTGTATGAAAATACAGTTTTTTTTCGTACCTTTGTGGCCGATTGTATCAGTCCATTTAAAATTAACTTTATGAGTTATCAGTTTGCGAAATACGCAACCCACTATCGTAATCTCACTTATTTAGGCGTCCCAATCATCATTGGTCAGCTGGGAAACATTATCCTTAGCTTTGCCGATACACTGATGATCGGGCACCATAGTACGCAAGAATTGGCGGCAGCAGCCTTCGTTAACAACATGTTCAACCTCGTTATCATCTTCGCTTTGGGCTTTACTTATGCCGTAACAGCGCTTGTTGGCAACCTATATGGGCAAGAAAAGACGGGAAGAATTGGTGAATTGATGAAGAGTGCAGTAGCTGCTAACACGTGTATGGCACTGATCTTGGTAGCGGGAATGTCCCTACTCTACCTTAATCTGCACCGTTTAGGACAGCCGGAGGAGCTTCTTCCGCTGATGCGTTCCTACTTTCTGATACAGTTAGTGTCGTTGCCTTTCGTGTGTTGGTTCAATACTTTCAAGCAGTTTGCTGATGGAATAACCGACACAAGGCTCCCTATGTGGGTGCTGATAGCAGGAAACGTGATGAACGTATGCGGCAACTGGGTGCTTATATATGGTAAATTCGGCTTCCCAGAGATGGGACTTGACGGTGCAGGACTGTCCACTATGGCATCCAGAATCATGATGACTGTCGTAATGGCTACGATCTTTTTCTTTAGTAAAAGGTATAAAGAGTATCACAAGGGATGGCAGCAAGGCAAGATTAACCGTACTGATTTCAGACAGCTCACGTCTATCGGACTACCGCTTGCACTGCAGATGGGTATGGAGACGGCAGCCTTCAGCTTATCAAGTCTTATGGTTGGATGGATCGGAACGACGGCTTTGGCAGCGCATCAGGTGATGTTGACCATCTCACAGTTGGGTTATATGATCTACTACGGACTGGCTTCTGCTGTGGCAGTACGCGTCAGCAACTTCATGGGACAGCGTGATTATGAAGCCGTAAGACGCAATGTCACAGCTGGATTCCACCTTGTTCTGCTACTTGCTGTGGCTACTTCGGTCCCAATCTTCCTGCTCCGAAACAGCATTGGAGGGTTGTTTACCGACAATGCAGCCGTTACATCCATGGTGTCTTTGACCGTTATACCCTTTATGGTATATCAGTTTGGTGACGGATTGCAGTGCAATTACGCCAACGCCATGCGTGGAATAGCCTATGTAAAACCACTGATTTGGATTGCTTTCATTGCCTTTTTCATTGTTTCCCTACCCTTAGGTTACTTGTTGGGAATACAGTTAGGCTATGGATTAGTAGGTATATGGTTTGCCTTCCCGTTTGGTCTTACAACGGCAGGCGTGCTCTATTACCTCTATTATAAGAAGGGATTAAGACAGATTGAAGCACGATAAAACAATTACCCCCAGCTCCTCTCCGAAAGGAAAGACGCTGGGGGTAACTGTTTTCTGACGGTTTTAACCCTTGTAATGGATTGCTTCCATGAACCGTTGGATGACTTCTGGCTTACCAGTATGCTTGCCATTGTCCTCTGATATCTTGCAAGTATCGTTATAGAAAGGCCATAACTCCGTTATTTTCACCGACACCAGCTTGATAACTATATTCATAGGCTTCACGTGAGGGAAGTCATTCGTGAAGTGAGTACCAATGCCGAAGGATGGTTTCACCTTACTTTCAGCATACTTCTGTATCTCTATCGCACGGTCAGTGTCCAACGCATTGGAGAACAACACCTGCTTGGCACGGGCGTCAATACCGAAGGATTTATACTTATCAATGATCTTTTCCAACTGCTCAATGTTGTCTCCAGAGTCAACACGAAGCCCTTTGAACTGGTTGGCAAAGTCCTCTGAGAAGTTATAAGAGAAGATATCCCAACCGAAAGAATCGTAAAGATAAGTTCCAAGTGCACCACGATAGGTCTTACGCCATGCTTCCATAGCCATGTAATTCGCCATTTGCGGACCGAACATACCACCGATTGCACAGATAAACTCATGCGCCATGGTGCCGACAGGCATCAGATCATACTTCATTGCAAGGTGGATATTACTCGTTCCAACGAACCTTCCCTTCCACTTACGGCTCTCATAGCAGTCTTTCATAGCACGGACGGCAGTGTCTTCAGCCACTAAACTGGCACGACGACGTGTACCAAAGTCGGAGAAAACACACCCTGCTTCAAGCAAACGTTCAGCCTTATGATAGGTCTTATCATATAGTTCCTGATAATCAAAGCCTTGTGCTTGCTCATTAAAGAGGTAAAACAACTCTGAAACAATAGCCAAAACCTTCACTTCAAGTAGGATTGTATCAGCCCATAAGCCCTCAAACTCAATGTGCAAATGGCCTTCTTCGCTTTGCCAAACCTTCACCCAATCACGTGAAAAGCGGAATCCTCGGAGGTAAGTAAGGAACCATTCTGGAAGATAATTGCATTTTCTGCGGAGGAAACGGATCTCTTCATCGGTGATAATGACGGACTCAAGCAATGCTATCTGGTGTTCCACTTCACGCGCAAAGCCCTCTGGATAGACCGTATCATCACGGTCTACGAACTGATAACATACGTGTGCACGTGGGAAATTGTCAATGACGGCACAGCACATGGTCAACTTGTAGAGGTCATCATCTGTGAAATATTGGATAATTTGTCGCATAATATGTATTTTTTTTCAGGTGTCAAAAGTATAAAAAAGATATGGAAAGACAAAGCGTTTTATGGAAAAATGCCGATTGATGGGCTTCTTCCACGGATTACACGACACAAAGCTACATGCTGTAACATTGCAGAAGAAAGTATGGGATACGCTGCTTTCAATCGGCAGACAGGAGTGTCTGACAGGGCAGGAAGAAGACATTATGTAATAAAAAATCGTAGTGTATAAAACAATACATGCCCTTTTGCATTCCAAAAGGGCATGTTTTGCAATGTAAAAGGTGCCCTTTTGAAGTGTAAAAGGGCACCTTTCGCAGGTCAAAAGGGCGTCTTTTACAACCCTATTCATAACCTACTGATAGTCTTAAAGTTACAAATCAGAAAATGAACGCTTTCGTTTGATTTTAGAATTTATATGTATGTTAGTTTTGTAAAGGTAATTCTTAGCACAACAATACTTAGCTTAAGTTATACGTATGTACGCTCACACCCTGTGCAGAAGGAAGGTAATTGATTCCCCACCAGCACATCTGAAGCAGACAGAAGGCAATGATAAGCACCCACAACGCAGGACGAATGTCGCGTGAACGGTACTGACGATAGTGTACATAGACCAGATAGGAAAGCCAAGTGATGGCTGCCCACGTCTCTTTAGGGTCCCATGACCAGTAATGTCCCCATGCTTCTTTCGCCCAAAGGGCACCCATGAGCATACCAAGGGTCATGAAAGACAATCCAACATAGGTGAGATTATCAGTGATCTCCATCTCTTTCGCAGTGTCATCGCCTTTCTTGAAGAAGAGCAGATACACTGACATGACCACCGCAGCACCCAAAAGTGCATACGCCATCATGTAGACTATGACGTGAGGAGCAAACCATGGGCTCTGCAAAGCAGGCATAAGGGTCTTGGAATGAATCTCTGGTTTGAAGAGATTGACGCATACAAAGACAGTTGCAAGGAGTGTTGAGAAACTCAATATCCACTTGTATTGCCAACGACTGTAGACAATGACGCCTGCCAAAGGAAGGAAGAAGCTATACCAAAGACGCGTCTCTCCCATCGTACGGAGCGGCGGACGCTCCAGAGTTATCCACATAATAAGGATGTAAGCAAAGAAAATGGCGAGTCCAAAGCCTGTGGTGGCAAAAGCCAAAGCACGACGATTGCGCCATGCAGCCCATGCGCCTGTTGCCCACAAGACTACTGATACCAATGCGAAAATAATGAAATAACTCCAGATCATGGCTCTACCTCCTTCTTACGACTTGCTGTCAGGAACATCCCAACAGCACCTATTAATAACATGAATATACCTATATAAACTACTGGTAACCAAGGATCGGTCACTAATTCGAAGACACTCAGATTGCTCCATTTGCCCATCTGCTCGTTATAACTGAGCTGATAAATCTTCCAACCCTCAATGGTGAAAGGCTTGTTGACCTCAATCTCTGTCTGAATGTTCTGTCCACTTTGGGTGTAAATATTAACAAGTGAAGCGAAACGACGTGGTTCACGGTTCGGCATGGCTAACATTCGGCCGTCTTTCAGGCGCAATGCTTGATAAGGGAAGAGGTAACTGCCACTGGTAATCCAGCCCGTCACAACTTGCTTCTGACCTTTTATCAGATTCGTATCACTACTACCGTTGGCATTGACACCCCTCGTCACTCTTACCAATAACGCACAAGCTGAACCGGAAGCATCACTGGCAATGTAGCCATCCTTGTTCCTTGCCTGACCTAAAGAGTCCATACGGATGTTACCCATCATACCTTCGGGCATCTTACCGATCATCTTACTGAGCATAACAGGTACTGCATTGTCAATACGTTTGAGTATATCTATCTTGCAATCAAGCAGTTGCCCGCTCTTCATTCCATTATCAACAAGTAGATTCTCAGGCTTGTCCTGAGGAAGAGGACGCCCTGTCTTGTCAATCAACATGAGCTTGGGAGGATACTCATCAATGGTGAATTTCTCCAGTTGTATAGCCACAGGAAGCTGATGAACATTGTTAAACGCATCCAAACCACGCCACTCTGGCTGACCAGTTTCGCAATACATCTTCACACGAAGCATGTCTGCACTACCGAGTGTGCCGCATGTCAGAATGAGAAACAGCCCGACATGGCTTACCAATGTGGGGAAACGACGCCATGAGAAACGTACTATCTGGTTGATAGTGACCTCGCCTACGATAGCTGTCATCCATACATAAACTAAGATAAATGGCCAGAAACTGAGCATTTTCGTTAGTCCGACAGGATCCATAGGACGCTTTCCTTCTGCCACTTGCTTGGTAACTCCCATGATAAGAGTGAGTATTGCCGCAGCTGCAATAGCAGGTATCGCCGCTTGCATGGTGGACATGAAGAGGCAGAAATACGACCGCTTACGTAACAAATATGCTACGATAAGAAGGAAAACGAATAAGATAAGAGTGATAAAATTGGCTGGCCAAGCGAAGAGTCCCCACTCTAAGGGACCTAATGTTACCTGTAATAATCCGCCTGTAACCAATAATCCAGCGACGATTGCTGTACCTTCTTTCAGAGTATAAGGCTTATTCCACATAGATACTATTGATATTTGATACTAAAATGTTCACCGATGAAAGTGTTGAAAATCCTTTTCTAATATTTTAAAGCTCATGCCCCAACCCGTTTATAGCCCGTGATTGGCACCTGCTTGCTTGTCTTTTATACCATTTAAAGCTCATGGTTGGCACCCGATAGCTTGTCTTTTATACCATTTAAAGCTCATGGTTGGCACGAATTTGCTTGTCTTTTATACCATTTAAAGCTCATGGTTAGCATCCGATAGCTTGTCTTTTATACCATTTAAGCTCATAGTTGGCATCCGATAGCTTGTCTTTTATACCATTTAAAGCTCATGGTTGGCACGGATTTGCTTATCCGTTAAACCGACCAAAGCCCACGGTTAGCATCTGATTGCTGATGGTTGAAACTATATCAAGCCATGTGATTAACATGTAATAGTTTACCATTTAAACCATCAAAAACCCACGGCTGGCACGTGATTACTTATCTTTTAAACCGACCAAAATCTATGCTTGGTATGGATTTGCTTATCCGTTAAACCGACCAAAGTCTATGCTTGGCATGGATTTACTTATCCGTTAAACCGCCCAAAGCCCACGGTTAGTATCTGATTGCTGATGGTTGAAACTATATCAAACCATGTGATTAACATGTAATAGTTTACCATTTAAACCATCAAAAAACCACGGCTGGCACATGATTACTTATCTTTTAAACCGCCCAAAGCCCATGCTTGGTACGGGATTACATATCGTTTGAACCGCCCGAAACCTATGGTTAGTGCCCAATAGCTTATCTTTTAAACTGCTGAAAGCTTACAATTGATCTTTGAAAGTAGGCTGATTTCATAAAAGAACATCCCAAAGCTAAAGATCATCTACACTTAATACGCCCAATGATTACCACCTATCAGCCCAGTATTCCATGCGTATCAACCAACTGCAGACCGTCTCTTGTGGAAGATTTTATGCACGCTCGCATAGGAAGTCATCCTTACTTTCTGCATCAAAGTCAGACAAAAAGGTCATGAAGTGTTCACAAAAAGATAGTTGACAGCCCTTAAACCATCAACTATCTATTGTTAACCATCAACTAACCTTACATAGGTTTAGTGATGAAACGCTTATTCTTCTTTGCAATTTCAATCCACTTTGGAACGATAGTGTCAAGGAACTGCTTCTTCTGACCTTTCAGTTTAGGCATGTCAAGACCAATATAAGCCTGAGCCTTCGCCTTAGTTGAGATGTCAGGAAGTGGTATCTGACCCGTGAAACCGTGACGTGCTACGACACGAGCTATCTGCAATCGTGCGTCTTTAGCATACTCCATAGCACTCGCAAGTAGGCGCATTACCTCCTGAGGAGCATGGAATGCTGCACCATGGCTGGCTACTGCATAGTCCCAACGCCACTGTCCTTTGCGCAAATCCTTAAGAACTGGCTCCATTTCAGCTGCTGTTGCACCCTTATCCCAAGCAAATTTTGCCTCAATATGTGCTGCTGAAAGTTCCTTTTCTACGTGTGTACGGAAGTCATAGACCTTCTGTTGACGCTCATAAACATTCTGTCTGAGGGTCTCAGCATCCTGTCTGTGACAGGTCTGGCACGTACGATTGATGTTAGCCAATGGACTTGTGATGTGGTGATCAGTGTATTTCACACCGCCTTCAGAGATATATGGCATGTGACAGTCGGCACATGAGACACCACGTTGCGCATGAATACCCTGCAAAGAGATCTCATATCCAGGATGCTGTGCCTTTAAAATCTTCGCTTTAGACAGTGGATGGATATAGTCATAGAAGCCAATACTATCGTAATATTCCTCTGCTGCCTCACACGTCATACCCTTTTCTTGTGGGAAATGGAGATAATTTCCATTCTCTTTCTCGAAGTAATATTCCGTATGGCACTGTGCGCAAACCAGGCTACGCATCTCTTGATGACTGGCTTTCTTTACATCTTTGCCCACACGAGCCCATGCTTCATAGAGCGCAGGACGAGCAGGACGGAGCTTCATAGTCCTTGCATCATGGCAGTCAGAGCAACCGACGGTGTTCATGACCTCTGGTCCCCAGTCGCTCCACTTGGCAGCATAGAATTTATC
>ERZ773013.378-NODE-378-length-28243-cov-7.028345_pt1 | contig 28243 bp, 32 predicted proteins | sample MGYA00511670_ERZ773013 | MGnify/ENA primary metagenome ERZ773013 (study PRJEB29015, sample SAMEA2738120) | human oral metagenome | biome: human oral; feature: human-associated habitat; material: saliva | place: China | collected 2257 ... | reverse complement strand
CCGTAGAAAAAGCTACACGTTTTAGCGGAAATATTAACTTAAATTTAAAAAACGAAAAATTGCCAATAGAATTGAATTTAAAAAACTTTTCGCATTCTTACAACGAACGGTCAAACATTCCACAAGAATTAGTAATAGAAATTTTTAAAAAAGTTAAAAAGGAATTGGAAGATGAAGCATAATGAATTGTTAAAAGAACTTGAAAAGAGAATGAGTCGCTACGGCTATTGTGATACATGGAGACACATAGAATTTTTTATCAAAGAATACGAAGCCTTAACCAAAGACGAAAAGCCAATCAGACTGAAAGACGTTATAAAACGCATTAAAGAATTTGACAACGTAACGAAGCTTAAATGGACGTATGATATTTTGAAAGAACTTGGAAGTGATTTTGCTTCAAAAATTTTTCATGAAGCATATCAACAAGGCAAATTTGAGGGATCATGGGTTGGCAATCAATTAAAAGATGCTGATAAGATTCGACAAGAATTGAATAAAGTGCTTCTTCCTGAATTTATGTATGACTGGGTTTTTGAATGCCAACTTTTAAGAAATTTTAGTTTGAGTGGTGCACTAGATAGTAACACAATCCATCTCTACGCTAAAAAAAGCGAATTCGTGAAGAAATGGCTTAATGATAAAAACAACCAAGAACTTTTCGCTCGAGCATGGATAGATGACTATGAGCTTGAGAAAGAATCAAAGTACAGAGTCAAGTTAAAAAATACAGATGACTATTTAAACGAAACAGAGGTTGGATTCCATTTTTATAACAATTGGAAAAATAACAAAACATTTACACGAAAGGAACTAGAATATTCCGATTTTGCTTGGGTGCTCGATTGCCCAGGGATTGAACTTGAGGAGGTGGAGTGATGACACGACCAAACAGATACCCTTACACAAGAAGCCAGTGGATTGAAGAAACCACTGATTATTATACATACGAAGACGGTATTTATTTTACAAGTCATATTTCAAAAAATAGACTTACTGGAGAAATTAAGAGCAAGGAGGTGGAGTGATGTCTCTAAATAAAACACGAAAACGATTGATTATGAAGTTTCGTAGAATGTATAACAGTTACCCAATAGGCGTAAAAATCAGCACAGATGGAGGAAATACTTTTACAGCGATGGGAAGAGTTGTTGAAACCTTTATTCCAGGTACTAGTGTTAGAAAATCCGGAAATATTAATGTAAGTAAATTACAATCTGGCTATATTTCTTTTAAAAACTTTGAAATAACTATTAGTCAGGGGTTCACCAAGGAAGAATTCAATAAATTGAATGGTGGTGTTTTATGATGCTGAAACGTTTCTTAATTGGATACGCATTACTTACCACTTGCTTGTTATTCATGCAACGTAGTCAGCTAGATAAACCCTTGCTAGTCTATCATGCAGATAGTAAATACGCTATCACTGGCAAGGTTACAGAAAAACGAAAAATCGGAAATCTATTTACTATCACGGTTGACGGGAACGTGTTTGTGGTGAATGAACAGAAATATAATAATACAGAAATCGGAGATAATATCGAATTATGAACACACTAGAAAACGTAAAGCAATGGTTTATTGACCGTGACCTTGAAAACGGTGGACGGTTAGATAAGCAATCACTCAAGCTCAGTGAAGAATTTGGAGAGCTATGTGCTGGGTATCTCAAGAAGAATGAGAAGTTGACCAAGGACAGTATCGGAGATTGTGCGGTCGTAATTGTCGGTCTGGCATTACTCATTAAAGAAGATGTCAATCAGATTTTTAAAGAGTCTGATAACATCAGAAAGAAAGATGTGATGGAAAGTTTCATCTCAATCAATGCAAACATTAGTGAGTTTCAACTGTCTCAAGGATTTGCTAGCAAGGAATTATGTCGACACAATCTAGTACGCTGCATTGGTTATCTGAAAAATCTTGGTTATGATTTTGATGAATGTTTTGAATTAGCTTATCAAGAAATTAAAGACCGTAAAGGTCGCTGGATTGATGGTAGTTTTGTCAAAGAGGAGGATTTGTTAGATGATTCCAAGATTTAGAGCATATGACAGTGGCTCATTAAGTCACATGTACCAACCAGACGAAGTGATGGTCTGTGATGGGAAAATTTGGATACAGGATGAAGATTCTGAGGCTAACGAATGGATTGTAAATAATGACCTTAACCTCATGCAATCAACAGGACTTTGTGACAAGGAAGGTACAGAAGTTTTTGAAGGTGATATCTTACATCATCAGATACAGACAGAATATACCTTTATTGTCAAATATGACAAAGACAAAGGTCGTTGGTACGGCGATGGGCTAAGTCGTACCTATCGGATTGACATCACAAAGGAATTTTTACCATACTACAAAGTCATAGGCAACATCCACGAAAATCAAGAACTTTTGGAGGTAGAGTGATGATTTTAGAGGAACTGAAAAAAGCGGAAGAAATCAGACAACAAATTGAAGTCTTAGAAAAGATTATCAATCACAAAACAACACCATTTGAAAAACTCTTTATAATAAAAGAAGCACCTAAGTTCAGACTGGCAATTAAAACAAATTTATCTTTCGGCATTGAAAATATAACTGTCACATCGGACATTGTATCAGATGCAATCAAGAAAGCATTGAAGCAAACGATCGAGGATTTAAAAGGGCAATTAGTCGAGTTAGGGGTTGAAATCAAGGAGGTGGATAATGAGGATTAAAACATCGAATGGTGCAATCGTCAACGTCAACAACATGAAACGAAGCATCACGATTGAAGGAATCGAGCTTGGTTCAGATTGTCAAGCTCTAGTATCTAAGCATCAAGATGGGACAGGTACGATTACTTTAGTCTTTGATGGTAAAATCGTATAAAAGGAGGTCGCTGTGGTCAAGAAGAACTTAACAAAATCACGGAGAGATTATCTTGAATTTGAACTCGATGATAAATACTTGAAAATTGATAAACTCATTGGTCAGCGTAGACATGAATTAGAACGATTGTACGAAGTAAAACACCTCATAGTTCCTGGTATTGATGATACAGGATCAAGTGGCAGTGGATCATTCGTTAACAGGTCTGAGAATCTAGCAATTGCATACGCAAGCGATCCGATGGTTTTAAGACTGGAAAACTTTCAAACAGCAATTTCAAAGCTACTTGACGCACTTGAACCTGATGATAAAAAAATCTTTCATTTGAGATGGGGAGAACACACTAGATACGATTGGGTTCAAGTTTGGCATATTATGGAGAATGGTGACACTGGTTATCTATATAGACACAGCAAGCAGATTTACAGAAGAAGAGAAGTGATTCTAGATACACTTGCAAAGTTATTGTTCATGTAACTTGTCAAAAAAAAGTATAGAATTGACAAAAAGAATATGATAGATTGATACTATCCAAAGCACTGAGAAAATCTTAGTGCTTTATTTTTTTTGTGAAAGGAGCAAAGAACTATGAATATTGTTGAACCGTTAAGAGATAAGGATGATATCCAATCAATGAAGGACTATCTATCATCTTGGAATGAAAAGTATTACATGTTATTTCTTTTAGGAATCAATACAGGTTTTCGAGTTGGGGATATTCTCAAACTAAAGGTTAAAGATGTTCAAGGTTGGCACATTAAAGTTAGGGAGCAAAAGACAGGTAAATACAAGAGCATCAAAATGACAAGACCGCTCAAGAATGAATTGAGGGAATTTGTCAAAGATAAAGAACCACATGAATATCTATTTCAGAGTCGTGTTGGAAAGAACAAGGCACTTAGCTATAAGACGGTTTACTGGTTTCTTAAAAGAGCTGCTGAAGACTTAGGCATTGACAATGTCGGTACTCATACTATGCGAAAAACATTTGGCTATCATTACTACAAGAAGTACAAGAACGTTGCAGACTTGATGTCATTATTCAATCATTCAAGTCCAGCAGTCACACTAATTTATATTTGTGTAAGGCAAGATGAACTTGATACCAAGATGAGTAATTTTAGCCTCTAATATTTTTTTTGTTTTTTTCAACTATCTATAACGAGGGAGTTTCTAGTTTAAATTTTTAAAAGAGCCTGAGGTATTGCCAATACTAGTTTTTGGATGTGAAACAAAATTGGATAAAATATAAGATATAACTAATTCAACAGGGATATTTTACATAAATTCAAAACTCAAAAATAAATCTTGTCAAAAAAAGATATAGAATTGACAAAATGAATCTGATATATTTGTATCATGAAAAAATCCAGAAGTTGAAGGTGTTGCATAGGCGATGGCTTATTTTAAAAATCCTAAACACTCTGACTGGTTTAGAACTTGGCAGATTAAATTCTACAACTCGAAACCTTGGAGAACTCTGAGAAATAGAATCAGAAAAACAAAGCGTATGCGCTGCGATATGTGTGGACGTTTAATTCATGGCAAGAGCATTGTCGACCATATCATAGAGATAGATGAAACTAATTATCAAGATGAGTCTATTACTCTCAACGAAGATAATCTGCAATTACTTTGTCTCGAGTGTCATAATACAAAAACATTTCAAAGTAAAATAAATTTAAATTTAGAAAATCGAAATATTAATTTATTTTGATTTTTTTATTTTTTGATTTTTATCAGATCCCCCCTATTTTAAATTTTCACACACCCAAAATAATAACGGTGTCAATCCTCTTATATACCTCTCCCCCAAAAATGACGAAAATTGATACAAGAAAGGAGCATGATTTTGAAAATCAATGAAGTTTTAGAAAAGCTAGGAATAAGTCGTGCTACCCTCACCAGGTATCGAAAAAAGCTAGGCATATTTGAAGAAACTCGGTCGAATATCACAAAAAGTCAGTTCAAAGAGTTAGAAAAGCTTGCAAATCAACGACAAAAGTATACAAGAGAGGAACGTGTAGAGCTATCTCGTAAGACTTTTAAACTGATTCCAAAAGAAAAAATGCTTGAAATCAATGACAATGATTCAGTAGGTTTGAAAAATCTTAAAACTCAATACAATCATAATCAAAAAGTTATTGAAAACTTCCAACTGGAAATCAATAAAGTCATCAATGATGGTGAGCTACCTGATAAGTATTTACTTGATGGAATGGAAAAGTATCAAAAGCTAAACATGCAGATTATGTCAACGATTGAAAAGCAAAGTCCACAGGGTGATAGCCTCAAAGAAATGATTCAGGAGAAGTTAGCTCGATATGGTTAAGATGAGATATTTCGATAAATATGCTCAGCTGGTTTACTCAGGGAAGATTCGTGTTTGTGAACTTACGATGAAGTCGATTAAACGAGTAGAGAGGTACAAGGAGCAATACATCTTTAAACAAGAAGAAGCTGATAAACGGATTGAGTTCATTGAGGAAGAGTGCAGCAACACTAAAGGTCTCGCTGGCAAGTTACGTTTAGCTTTACCTCAGAAGGTCTGGCTAGAAACAACGTGGGGTTTTTATCATACAGTTGAAGTTACAAAAACAGATCCCGACACACTTGAAGAATATAAAGATTTTGAAGAAAGGCGTCTCATTCATGAGGTGCCTATTATTGTACCTCGTGGTACAGGAAAAACCACACTTGGTTCTGCCATTGGTGAGGTTGGTCAGATTATTGACGGTGAGTGGGGGGCTGACATTCAGCTTCTGGCTTACAGTCGTGAACAAGCTGGATATCTATTTAATGCTTCTAGAGCTATGCTGTCGAACGAAGAGAGCTTGCTACACTATATGCGTGAGGCTGACATACTACGATCAACAAAGCAAGGAATCTTGTATGAGACAACTAACAGTCTTATGTCAATCAAGACTTCTGACTATGAAAGTCTTGATGGGACCAATGCTCACTACAATATCTTTGATGAGGTGCACACTTATGATGATGACTTCATCAAGGTTGTGAATGATGGTTCGAGTCGTAAGCGCAAAAATTGGATAACCTGGTACATCACCACCAATGGTACGAAACGAGACAAGCTTTTTGATAAGTATTACAACATCTGGGTAGATATTCTTGATGAAAAGATAGTCAATGATTCGGTCATGCCTTGGATTTATCAGCTGGATGATGTTTCTGAAATTCACAATCCAGATATGTGGCAGAAAGCTATGCCTTTACTTGGTATAACGACTGAGAAGGAGACGATTGCCAAGGATATCGAAATGAGCAAGAATGATCCAGCACAACAGGCTGAGCTGATGGCTAAAACATTTAATCTACCTGTTAATAACTATCTTGCTTACTTCAGTAATGAAGAGTGTAAGGGTTGGTCAGATAAGTTTGATGAGAATTTGTTTGTCGGAGATGAGGAACGGAGTGCTCGCTGTGTACTTGGTGTTGACTTGTCGGATGTCAATGATATTTGTTCGGTCTCATTTATGGTCGTGCGTGGGGAAGAGCGTCAGTATTTAAACAAGAAGTTCATGCCACGTCATACGATTGAAGGACTTCCAAAAGAACTGAGGGACAAATACGCTGAGTGGGAGCTTAGTGGACAGCTTCATGTTCATGAGTTGGATTACAATGACCAATCCTATATCTTCGAAGAGTTAAGACAGTTCATGAGTGAGAATAGAATCTTACCAGTTGCAGTTGGATATGACCGCTGGAATGCAAAAGAGCTTATCCGCTTAATTAATGACTACTACGGAGATATATGTCACGACATTCCACAAACGGTCAAGAGCTTATCCAATCCTTTAAAAGTGTATAAAGAAAAAGCCAAGATGGGGAAAATCATATTTAACGATCCTGTGGCAACTTGGAACCATGCCAATGTTCGTGTCAAGATAGATGCGAATAACAATGTATTTCCAAATAAAGAAAAGGCAAAAGAAAAGATTGACGTATTTGCTAGTCAGTTAGATGCTTTTATTTGCTACGAAAATTTCAAGGAAGACTTGAGTTATTACTTTGATTGAGGTGAAGAATGAACAAATATATAAATAATCTAAGAGAGGTTTTTGCTAGGATTTTCAGACCAAGCAATAGAAAATCCACTAGGACCTATTTACAAAGAAATTTGAATTATTGGAGAAGAAATTCGATTTACTTAGACAATATCTACAATAAGATTTCAACAGATACTGCACAAGTTCGATTTAAGCATGTGAGAATCACTCGAAATCCGACGGGAGTTGATAAGATGGAGTGGTTTGAAAATAGTGATCTTGCAAATGTTTTATCTTTCTCTCCAAATCATCTTGAAGTACCAGTTGTATTTTGGGCAAATGTAACAAGAGCTATGCTGAAAGATGGTGTTGCAGTCGTTGTTCCACGTTGGGAAAATGGTCGACTGATTGAAATTTGGCTTGCAAAGAAAACAATATCATGGACTGCAGAGAGAGTTGAAATCATGATTGATGATGTAGAGATTGAGTTACCTCTTAGTGATGTATGGGTTTTTGAGAATCCTAAATTAAATGTGACAAGTCAACTAAACCAAATCACAGAATTAATTGATATCAACCTTGATGCGTTAACTGAGAAGTTAGGCAGAGGGAATTCAAAGTTGAGAGGATTCTTAAAATTACCAACTAAAGCAGCAGATGAACATTTGAAGAAACAAGCTAAGAATCGAGTTGATAGCATGATGGAACTTGCTGCAAATGGTGGCATTGCCTATCTCGAGCAAGGTGAAGAGTTTATGGAATTAAACAAAGATTACTCAACCGCTTCTAAAGAAGAAATGGAGTTTCTGAAATCTCAACTTTATCATGCTCATGGGATTAATGAGAAATTGTTTACTTGTGACTACACAGAAGAACAATATAGAGCTTACTATTCTAGCGTCATGAAATTATATCAACGTGTATTCTCAGAAGAAATTAATAGAAAATATTTCACGAAGACGGCAAGGACACAAGGAAACAAGCTCTTGGTCTTCTTTGATATGGCTGACATGATTTCATTCAAGGATCTAGTAGAAGGTGGATTTAAATCTAAATACGCAGGTTTGATGAATTCAAATGAATTCCGTGAAACCTATCTAGGACTTCCAGGATATGAAGGTGGAGAAGTATTCGAAACCAATCTAAATGCAGTCCGTATTGATCCGAGCGAAAGTAATTAAAAATAGGGTGGGCGGTTGGCAGAAATTTTAAGAAAGGAGGTAGGATATGGAAAAGTTAAAAACCTTTGTCGTCAAGTCAGTTGAGGAAGAGTCAGCTGACTTTCACTTTGAGGCTTATGCCTCCACCTATGGCAATACCGACAGAGATGGCGATGTGATGGCCAAGGGGTGTTTTGACAATACCCTGAAAACTAAGGCCGTCGTCCCTATGTGCTTAAATCACGACCGCAATCGTGTCATCGGTAAGCATGAGCTGTCGGTAGATGAAAAAGGTCTGCGAACACGGTCAACATTTAATCTAAGTGATCCAGAAGCTAAGAAAACCTATGACCTCATGAAGATGGGGGCATTGGATAGCCTGAGCATTGGATTTTTCGTTAGTGATTATGAGCCAGTTGACGCTAAGCAACCCTACGGTGGATGGATTTTTAAAGAAGTTGAAATCTTTGAAATATCTGTCGTGACCGTGCCATCCAATCCTCAAGCAACCGTTGATAATATTAAGGGATTTGATATGTCTGTGGTTGACAAGCGAATCGCTCAGGCGAACATGAAGCAAGACATCATGAGTAAACTTGCAACAATTTAAAAAAGGAGAAAAAAATGAAAACACTAGTCGAATTGATGGAAGAACGACAAAAACAAGCAGATGAGTTATCTGCAGTCAAATTAAAAAAAGCTTCAATCGAAGAGAAATTGAAGTCAGCAACTATTGGAGAAGAAGAACTTGCACAGTTGAAATCTGATGCAGAAGAATTGGTATCCAAAGCAGAGGAACTCAAGGAAACAATTTCTAATTTAGATGTTGAAATTGAAGAAAAAGAATACAATCTTAGTAAAGCTGCTAAATCTATCAAGGAAGTACAGAAAGGCAAGACACAAATGGAATACTTAAAAACAAAAGAAGCTGCACTTGATTTCGCTCGAATCCTCATGGATAACGAGGGAAGCTCAAACAGTGCCCGAAAAGCGTGGGAAGCAAATCTTGTTGAAAAAGGTGTAACTGATGTTAACAAAATCTTACCTGAACCAGTATTGATTGCAATCCAAAATGCATTTAATGACTACGACGGTATCCTTAACCATGTAACCAAAGATCCTCGTTATGCAGTACGTGTTGCGCTTCAAACGCAACAAGCAAAAGCTAAAGGTCATCAGAAAGGCAAAACAAAGAAAGATGAATCTTTTGTATTTATCGATTATACAATCAACTCTGCAGCTGTCTACATCAAGTACAGTTTTGAGTATGCTGACTTGAAGAAGGATACAACAGGTGCTTACTTCAACTATGTGATGAATGAATTAGCACAAGGATTCATCCGAGCAGTTGAACGTGCTGTCGTTATCGGAGATGGTAAGAATAATGAAGATGATGACAAAATCACTGAAATTAAATCTATTGCAGAAGAAACACTTACTCAGCTATTTGATACACAAGAAATCAATGTTGACGGGGAATTTGACAGTACTGTTTTAGAAAACCTCGTCAAAGGGATTGATAAACTTGCTGCAAATACAACTCCAATTTTGGTAACTTCAAAAACCATTGCTCGTAAACTTAAAATGGTTAAGGATGGTGAAAAACGCTACATTGATCCACAACCATTCGCACCAATTTCACAAACAGGAAATATCATTGCTGGCTACCAAGTATATGTCTATGACTGGATGGAAGATGCGACTAACCCAATTATCGCATTTGCTGACAAGGCTTATAAGATGATTGGTGATGATGTCTCTGCTGACCGCTTTGAAGATTATGATGTAACGATGAATCGCCGTCATATCGAACTTGCTAGCGTGCTTGGTGGCCGACTTGGTCAGTACAAATCAGCTGTGAAATTCACAAAAGGTTGATTTTAAATAGAAAGGGGAGTCTAAAATGACAATCCTTAACCAAATTAAAGAAATGGTTGAAGTTGATGTCGAAGAAGAGATCTTCGACACTCAACTTTTAAGCTACATAAATAGTGGGATTTCATATCTAAAGAGAAACAACATTCCTATCACTCGCATCGATGAAGATAGCGAATTGACAGAATGGAATGAGATTGAAGAGGATGATAAAGAAACAATTTTAGATTGGTTACATTTGAGATGTGTTCAGAGATTTGATAAATCCTTGATGACAGTAAACTCAACAACAATGAGCTGGATTGATGAAGAATTGACAAATATTCTCTATCAATTAAAAGCCATTTATGGAGTTAAATCATGAAATCATCTAGAACATCAATCATCCTTTGTTACGATAAGCGTACAGAGGTCGAAAAAGGTGTTTTTGAAAAACAAGTTGTAGAAAAGAAAGTCAAAGCTGAAAAAGAGAAGATCTATCAACGTAGACTTGATAAAGCTTTGGCAGATGGTCAAGTTTTGACAGCAAGATTTCGGATACGTTCTAACTATGTGACTGATTCCTTAGACTACGTGAAGTACAAAGGGAAAGAATACAAGGTAAATGTTGGAACTGAATCTGATGATGGCCACTACACGATAATTGAATTAGGAGAATTGAAATAATGGCTAAGAAGTTCTTTACCAGGCAAGAAATTCAAGAAATCCTAGAAAAAAACACTTTAAAATCAAAAGTGTTCTATATGGAACGTGAGGAAAAGTCCTCTCCTGACAACGTTATTCTTTACTATCGTTTAACTCCGGGTAGTAGTATTACTGCTGATGACACGGTACATATTAGAAAAGTGACTATTCAAATCAGTCACTATCACAAGAAGAAATTAGACAGCATTGAGGAATTGATGTTGTCTAATTTTATGTGTGAACCTAGTCAGTTGAATCTAAAACAGCCTGATACAGATTACTTACTTACAACTTACAGAATCGAGGTATTCACAAGTGGGAAGTGGTAGCGTTAATGTGAAAACATTAAAAATCGATATACAGAATCAAGTTTTAGAAATCATAGAAAAAGCAGGAAAAAGCACCGCTGGAGACATTAGAGACGGAAGTCCTAGAAGAAACGGAGTTTATGAAAAAGGATGGACTCACGAGACCGTTGAAGATATCGCTGTAGTATATAACAACGGGAAAGAGAAGTCGCTTGCTCACTTGTTAGAAAATGGCCACGCAACAAAAAATGGTGGATTTGTAGCACCTCAAGAACACATCAGACCTGCTTATCTCAAAAATAAAGAAATCTTTCTCAATAATATGAAATCAATAAAAATCAGACCAAATTAAGGAAGGAGTCACAATGACTTATAAATATGACACACGAGAGGTTACTCATGGTAATGCCATGGGATTCTTTGCTAAGATTGCAAAAACAGAATCTGGCGAACTCGATCTAAAAAAACCATACCCATTTACAGGATTGCGAAAAACATCTTTTGAAACTTCGCAAGAATCAAATGCATACTACGCAGACAATGTGGAGCACGTCCGTCTTCAAGGTAAGAAATCGACTGAGGGATCCATCACGACTTATCAAATTCCTAAACAATTCATGATTGATCACTTGGGTAAAAAGCTGACAAATTCAACTCCACCAGCGCTCATTGATACTGGTGTGAATGCGAATTTCATTTGGGGATATGCTGAAACAGTGACAGATGAGTTTGGTTCTGAGGTTGAAGAGTTCCACATCTGGACCAATGTGAAAGCATCGGCTCCAAAAGGCAGCACTGCAACAGATGAAAGCTCTGCTACACCAAAAGAAATCGAAATTCCATGTACTGCGTCACCTAACAATTTCATTCTAGATTCAGATAAAAAACCTGTTTCCGAAATTGTATGGCGTGATACAGACAAAGGGGTGGTCCGTGCTAAATTTGATAAATTGTTCGCTTCAAGTACCCCAACGAAATTGATTGATTTTATCAATGAAGCTTTAGGAACAACAGCAATCGTGCCAGGAGGCTAATATGATTAAAAAAGAGCTATCATTTATTACCTTTGATAGCTACGGAGAAGAAGTAGAGCGTACCGAAACGGTGCGCTTTCTTTATTCTCTGCCTGCTATCAAAATGTATGAACAACGGACTGGAAGAAACTTTTTTGACGACAATCAAAAAGCAATTAGCGTGTATACGCAACTTGCTTCTAAAACTGGAATCAAAACTGAATTATCAGACCTTTCTGATGATGAGAAGATTCAGCTATTACCGTTATTAATGGACCCTGATTTTATGAATTTCTTGACAGATGTGATTCCTTGTTTATACGGAGAAGTCGAAAACGGACGATTAGTCCAGAATGAATTGACTGCAGAAACAGCCTCACTTGCTCCATGGTTTGGCGATTTGCTAGACATCACCTTCTTCTCTGACTTGTTCTATGAATTTAATCGTAGCCGAGCGAAAGTACCTCAAGATAGAAAAAAGCCTCAACAGAAGTTATAACTTCTGAAAAAATTTATAAGGTTATTTTTGAAAATAGGATGGATGTTTTTTGGGCAGAAAGTCAACATTTTAATTATTTGATGGGGACATTACATCAAATGAGTGTCAATGAAAATGAGAAGAAAACATTATCAAACGCAGAATTACTAAATGTAATGTCTGACTAAAAATGAAAGGAGGTAATCAATGGCAGAGACATTTGAAGGGCTGTATGTAAAATTTGGAGCTAATACAGTTGAATTTGAAAAATCTGTAAAAGGGATCAACAGTGCTCTTGCAAGTTTGAAAAAGGATTTCACAAATATCAATAAACAATTGAAAATGGATCCAGACAACGTCGAGCTATTAACTAGAAAATTAACAAACTTACAAGAACAAGCCCGTGTTGGTGCTCTCAAAATACTTGAGCTCAAAAAACAACAAAAAGCCCTTGGAGAATCAGAAGTTGGTTCAGCACAGTGGAACAAACTACAGATTGAGATTGCCAAAGTAGAATCTCAAATGAAAGTTGTTGATAGAGCTATGGAATCAACAAAGAAAAGAATAGAAGATGTCGGAAATCCAAAGTCTATTTTAAATCTCAATAAAGAAATCAACAATGTCGCAAAAGAACTTGACATCGTCAACCAGAAGCTAGAATTAGATCCTAAAAATGTAGAGTTGTCCGAACAAAAAATGAAGTTATTAAGTAAACAATCTTCATTAGCTAAGGACAAGGTCCAGGAGTTGAAACGGAAACAAGCGGAATTAGGAAAGGAAAAAATCGGCACAGAAGAATGGCGACAACTTCAAAATGAAATTGGGCAAGCAGAAGTTGAAGTTTTAAAGATAGATAAAGCAATGGATAATCTAGGGGATTCTAGCCGTTCAGCAACAGGAAGCATTAAGGAAGCTACAGGATATCTAAAAGCTGACGTAATGATGAACGTTGCTGAAAAGGCAGGACAACTAGGTCAAAAAATGGTTGATGCTGGTAAAAAAACAGTAGATGCATGGTCTGAGATTGACGAAGCAATGGATACTGTTACAACAAAAACTGGACTGACTGGGGAGGCCTTGTTAGGACTACAGGGAATTGCAAAAGGAATTGCCACATCTTTACCAGCGACTACATTTCAAGAATCTGCTGATGCAGTTGGTGAGCTCAATACACAATTTGGCCTTACTGGTGATACTTTGAAAGTTGCAGCAGAGTATTTATTGAAGTATTCAAAAATAACTGGAGAAGACATTTCAAATTCTGCAATAAACGCTAAGAAAGCAATCGATGCCTATGGATTATCCAATGAGGATTTAGCAAGAGTATTAGACTCAGTTACCAAAGTCGGCCAGGACACAGGTCAATCTTATGATTCAATTTTTCAAAAAGCCATAGATGGAGCTCCACAGATTAAGATGCTGGGATTATCTTTTGAAGAGGGAGCAACATTAATTGGTAGATTTGAAAAAAGCGGGATTGACTCTTCTGCTGCTTTATCTTCTCTTTCAAAAGCCGCAGTAAACTATGCCAAAGATGGGAAGTCCTTGACGGACGGATTGAACGAAACTGTCAATGCAATACAGAATTCAACTAGTGAAACAAAAGCTTTGAGTATTGCTTCGGAAGTTTTTGGGAGCAAGGCGGCACCACGTATGGTAGATGCTATACAACGTGGGGCCTTTAGTTTTAGTGATTTAGCTGAAGCAGCTAAATCCTCATCAGGGACTGTCTCAACAACATTTGATGAGACGGTAGATCCGATTGATAAACTAACAACATATTCCAACAAAGCGAAAGAAGGACTTGCTGAGGTAGGCGGTAAACTGCTAGAAACACTTATTCCAGCATTAGAACCACTTATTGACTTACTTGATAAGGCTGTTGAGTGGTTTACCAATTTGAACGAAAGCGATCAACAAACAATCGTTATTCTTGGACTTGTTACAGCGGCCGTTATGACTTTACTTGGAGCTCTCGCTCCAATTGTTATTGCGATTGGGGCTATAGGAGCTCCAATCGGGGTTGTCATCGCCGCAATAGTTGCAGCTATTGCCGTCATAACTCTGATTATACAGGCAATTATGAATTGGGGAGAGATATCCGAATGGCTTCAAAATTTATGGGATGGATTTGCAAACTGGATTTCAGAATTATGGTCACAGATATCGACTACTGCAATAAGAGCATGGGAGGCGTTAGTTACATGGCTTTCAAATCTATGGACGAACATTACTGAGACAGGAAAAGTATTATGGACTGTCTTTGTGGCTGGGTTAACTGGAATCTTTCAAAATCTAGTTACAGGAGCACAGGCATTGTGGCAGAACTTCACTTCTTTTCTTTCAAATTTATGGACTAGTTTGACATCTATGGGTTCAAACTTGTTCAGAGATTTAGGAAGTTCAATTTCTAATGTTTTTAATGGAATCTTATCTACTGCTAGCAATATTTGGAACTCTATCAAATCAACTATTTCAAATGCTATTGATGGTGCTAAAAATGCAGTATCTAGCGCTATCCAAGCTATTAAAAATCTATTCAATTTCAATATCAGTTGGCCACATATTCCACTACCTCACTTTTCAGTGAGTGGTTCAGCCAATCCTTTGGACTGGTTAAGTCAGGGCGTTCCAAGCATCGCTATTGAGTGGTATGCGAAGGGTGGTATTATGACCAAACCAACTTTATTTGGAATGAATGGAAATAGAGCAATGGTTGGTGGAGAAGCTGGTGCAGAAGCAATCCTTCCACTCAACAAGTCAACTCTTGGTGCGATTGGACAAAGTATTGCTAATACGATGAATACATCGAATAGCATCAATGTAAACTTCTCAGGTGTAACCATCAGAGAAGAAGCAGATTTGAATAGACTAGCTGACGCAGTTGGAACACGTATTGCTGAAGAACTACAAAGAAAAACTAATTTGAGAGGAGGTTTCGGATGACAAAAATTAATGAGTTAACCATCGATGGAGTGAAAACATCATCATTTAAATGTGAGATTCTGGTTGAAACACGACCACAAGTCATCGTATCCTCCTCAAAAACTAGTCTTTTAGAACATGATGGAATCAGTGGTGCAATTGTTCAATCAAATAGACATCGTGGGGTGATTGAAAAAAGCTACCATATCAGCTTAATTAACCCAACAGATGGAGATTTATACCGTTTTTCTTCTCTGTTAAATCGTGAAAAATTTTGGTTGGAGAATGAACAAGAGCCAAGCGTGAAATATTGGTGCTATAAAGTGGATGATTTCAAAATTATTAAAGATGATTTTGGTGCATGGACGGTAGATGTGAAATTCACTTGTCACCCTACCAAATATTTCAAAGACACTGATACACAGAGATTGACAAGAAGTGGGACTTTAACCGTGCAAGGTTCTGCTCTTGCCTTTCCTAAAATCACAATCGTTGGCCAGAGCGCTGTTGAGACTTCGTTTACAATAGCTGGTCAGGTCATTAGGCTTGAAAGCCTCACAGAATCGCTTGTAATGGTCAACAATCCAGACAATCCAAGCTTTAGGACCACAACAGGAAAGCCAGTTAAATGGTCAGGGGATTTTATCACAGTTGATCCAGCGAAAGTGAAGAATGTTGGGGTTGTTCTAGGTCAAGGTATTCAATCGCTTGAAATCGAGACGGTTTGGGGGTGGGCATAATTGCTTTATCTACTTAATAAAGATGTGAGAACCGTTCGATGGAACGGGGAGCCACTTCATGAAGCAACTTCGGCAATTGTTAAAGAGACCATGAATGGTGATTTCACCTTAACTGTGAAATATCCTATTTCTGACTCTGGTATTTATCAACTTATTCAAGAAGATATGTTGATAAAAGCGCCGACTCCTGTTCTTGGTGCGCAGCTATTTCGCATTAAGAAACCTATTGAACACAATGATCATCTGGAAATCACAGCCTATCACATTTCAGACGATGTGATGCAACGTTCTATCACACCAGTAAGTGTGACTAGTCAGAGCTGTGGCATGGCTCTTTCTCGCATGGTTCAAAACACCAAAACTGCTTTGGGAGATTTTTCTTTCAATAGCGATATCCAGGATCGTAGGACCTTCAACACGACTGAAACAGAAACTCTGTACTCTGTATTACTTGATGGCAAGCATAGTATCGTCGGGACGTGGGAAGGTGAGCTGGTTCGTGATAACTTTGCGATGACTGTCAAGAAGAGTCGTGGCGAGAATCGTGGTGTTGTTATTACAACGCACAAAAATCTGAAGGACTACCAACGCACAAAAAATAGTCAGAATGTTGTCACAAGAATCCATGTCAAATCGACTTTTAAGCCTGAAGGCTCTGAAAAAGAAACGACTCTCAGAGTAACTGTTGATAGTCCTCTTATCAACTCATACCCTTATATCAATGAAAAAGAGTATGAGAACAACAACGCAAAGAGTGTTGAAGAGTTGGAGAAGTGGGCACAGTCTAAGTTCTCAAACGAGGGAATTGACAAGGTCTCTGATGCTATCAAGATTGAAGCTTATGAACTTGATGGGCAAGTGGTCCATATGGGCGACACGGTCAATCTCAAGAGTTGGAAGCATAATGTCGATGCATTCAAGAAAACTATTGCTTATGAGTTCGATGCCTTAAAAGAAGAGTACATCTCTCTGACTTTCGACGATAAGGCAGGCACTGGTGGTTCTAGAGCTTCTGGTGGGCTATCTAGCGCAGCCGATGCAATTCTTGGAGTGACAGAATCAGCTCAAGAAATTGCCCTCGAAAAAGCTCTTCAAAATGCAGACTTAGATTTTGATCACCAAGCTGGATTGTTAAGGCAAGAAATTCTAGACGGCATCGAACTCGCTAAAGCCAAGGCAGAGGAAACCAAGCGTGCTCTATCAGATGAAATCGACAATCGTTTTTTAGGTTTTGATAGCAGCATGAACGAGAAGCTCGAAGACCAGCGAACCAAAATTGAAGAGATTCGAGCTATTGGTTCAACAGTTACTCAGACCGCTGAAGAAGCTTTGGAAGAAGCTAGAAACGCTCTTAAGTCTGCTAATACTTCTAAAGATTTGTCCAATTCAAACTTTGCCAAAATCGATCAGATTACTGACAGAATCAAAACGCTTGTGACTAAACAAGAAGTTGACCCTCTGACAGACAGGTTAAGAATTGCTGAAAACAGAATCGAAGTCCAGGCTGACCAGATTACTGAAAAAATATCTCGTACTGATTTTGACAGATTGGCCAATGACAAAGGTTTTCAAAATGCGACTCAAGTCCAGAATATAGTAAAGAATTCGGTTGACGGATTTCAAAGGACCATCTCACGTATCGAAACCAAACTAAGAGATGTTATTCGTAACGATAACCTCTTGCAAAATTCTTCCATCATCCCGTCAGGAGATGGTTTGGAAGGAACCTGGGCATTAAGTGTTTCTGGTGGTAACGGTAGAACCGAGGTTATTGATTTAAGAGATGCCCCGCATACCGCTATAAAAAAAGGTATTCGTATTGTAGGAAATACAAACGGTGGAAATAAAGACATTGCTCAAAGGTTAAATTTAACTATTGGCGAGAAATACACAATGTCCTGTTGGGCAAGGGTTTCATCGACAAGTACAAGTCAAAACGTCCATCTTTTAATACGCTCTTGGACCACAAACGAAACTAATCGTATATTATTCAAAACCATCTCGAACAAAGATTGGGTACGATACCAATTTACGTTTACTGCAGATGCTATATTTAACAGTATTCAATTTGGTCAAAATGGTAATGGAAGCCTTGAAATTTGCGGTATGAAGCTTGAGCATTCTGACCGCATGACAGACTACGATATTTCAAGTTCCGAAATTGTTAGTATTGTAGAACTTAATGATGTACGAGATACCGTATCATCACACACTCAAACCTTGCAACGACAAGACCAAGCGATTTCTCAAGTTATTCAGACTGCTGATGGTCTAGTTAGTCGTGTATCTAATTTCTTGGATGACTTTAACCTAGTATATGATCCAACAAACTTCAGCAAATGGGCCAAGAAACAAGCCGATGCGAATGTTATCGAAGTTCAAGCTGGAACTAAGTTGCTACGAATTACCAACACTGGCAAATCTCAAAACGTCTATCACGGATTCGCATTGCCACTTAACACCTCAACCTTTACCAAGGGCGAGAAACTCAGCTATCGTATGGAAGTGTGGGTGGATGTGTTACCAGATGGACCACTTGGTATTGAATTATGGGCGAGTGACGGTGGACTTGCATCGGATAGAGTTACTCTTACGAAAACTGGAACTCAAATCATCACAGGTACGATGACTGTCCAAAAATCATCGACTAAAACAAGGGATCTCCCTCTCGAAATTTGGTTAATGAAAAACGGACAGGTCGCAATCAGTCAGGTATCGCTTATTAGAGGTGACAAACCTCCTAAACGCTTCAGCGATACCACATCTACACAAGATGTAGTCACTCAAACTCAGGTATCACAGCTGAATAATTCCTACGCTATCCAAACCCTTACGGGGCCTGGTGCGGTTTCTTCTCAAATCAATCTGAATAGCAATAACATTCTGATTGAAGCTGCTAAAATCCGTCTAAAAGGTAGAACGCTACTAGATGAAATCACAGCGATAGACGGTTATTTTAAACGTCTTTTTGTCGGAGATGCTAGAATAGGAACTTTGAACACTGATATCATTCGCTCGAATTCGATTGCGGCAGAAAAATTGATATTTGATACTGCTCTAGCCAAGAAGCTTGTATCTAGCGATGTATTCACGGACACTTTAGCTGCTAAAACTGCATTTATTAACAAGCTACGGTCAGTAGTAGTATCAGCAACCTTACTTGAAGGTTATAAGGGTAAAATCGGTGGCTTCCAGATTGGTACGCATGAGAAGGACCCGACTGTTTTCTGGTTGACTGGAAGTAATAGCTTTAGAGTCGGCATGTCAGACGGGGGATGGAAAGCAGGGCAAACTGCTCTTTGGGTTAACTGGGGCGATAACTGGGGTAAACCAGGTAATCAGGCTTGGTTCGTGAAAAACACTGGTGAAATGCATTGTTACAACACTGCAAGATTCTGGAACACACCTGTCGTCAACGGTAATCTTAGAGTTACTGGCAAGATCTACTACGACGAACGTTCAAATGGGGGTGGATATGGATTTTGGATGAGTTCACCACGATATACACACATGAACGCTCAAAATGGTTATCTGTATTTTTATCTAGACAACGGTACATACGACTGGATAACACTCAACAAAGACTTGTCAGACCGTAGATATAAGACCAACATTCAAGATAGTCAAGTCAACGGGCTGGATGTTATCGAAAAACTCAAAACATACTCTTACCGCAAAGAGTATGACGGTAAAGTTGAAGATATTTCTTGTGGTATCATGGCTCAAGATGTCCAGCAAGTCGCACCAGAAGCATTTTTGGAAAATCCAGACGGGGCTTATTCGTACAAGGTATTTGAATTAGTACCTTATTTAATTAAGGCTATCCAGGAATTAAATCAAAAAGTTGAAAGGTTAGAAAAAACAACATGAACGAACAAATTGATCAACAAATTGACCAACTGGTCATCGAAGAACTAGGAAATGATGTTGCTGCTCTTTCTCACAAGGCAGCAACATACAAAGCATTGTGTCGCATTGCAGAAACAGAACTGCAACAACTCAAAAACATTATCAATTCAGACGAAGAATTGAAAGCAAAATTTGAAGAAGTAAACAAAGCTCAACAACCATAAAGAAGAAAAGGAAAAATAATATATGACATATAAAGTAGTAAATAAATACTTGCAAGAAAACAACCGAACTTTCGTAGCAATTCGACAAGATGTCCCGTACACAGCATTTGACCGTGTCTTAATCGGCAATCACATGAATGAGTCAGATGAAGATTTGATTAATTCAGTTATTGCTCAAGTAACGACTGAATTTAATCCTGCTGAAGGTGTTAAAAAACTTCAGGAAGATTTGCAAACACAAGCACAAGAATATGAAGTCAAGCTTGCTGAGAAAGATGCAAAAATCGCAGAAGTTAAGGCAGTTGCAGATTGGGCGGTGCTTGCTCGTGTGACAGATACAGACAACCCGCTAGATCCTACAGTTTTCAAACGTGGATTGGAACTTGTCGAACTCGGACAAACCGGCAAGACATACAAACCACAGGAAATCTTCACACTTTTAAATCCAAACCATGTCGAGAAATTCCAAGAAGGTCAACGTGTCATGGTTCAAGTGAACGAAGAATTCACATATCAAGGACAAACGCTCGAAGAACTAGCAAGTCTTGAGCAAAACGGTAAATTAGGCATCTGGAAGTGGACTGAACCGAAGAAGGAAGAACCATCTAGCGAGCTAAACACTCAGCCTGTTCAATAGGATTACGTACACTAAAAGGGGGTGATTCAATTGGATTGGTCGGTATTTATGGAACGTATCACGACAATTCTTGTGGTGATGATTCCAAGTTATTTTTCTTACCGCAGCACTCAAACTTCGAAAGAAGCTGATAAGCGTTTGAGCGATCTTTCTGATAAGATCGTGGATCTCGAAAAATCAGTTCACGTAGTCGAGGAAATCGGGAAGGATAACAATAAAAATCTGTCAATGATTGGCAAAGGTCTGCAACGAATCCAACGGTTTCGATTACAAGAAAATTTGAAAAAAGCTATCAAGCGAGGTGAGACGAATCAACATGAGATTGAAGAACTCTCAAAGCTTTACGAGAGCTATGTCGAACTAGGTGGCAATGGAGCAGTCAAGGTATTGTTCGAGAAATTTCTTGAGCTAGAAATTAAAGAGGAAAATTAAAATGAATCAAATTAACGAAATCATCATTAATGCAGCAGTCAGCATTCTAGTTATTTTGGTAGGTATCGCAGTTAAGGCTGCCAAAGAATACCTGATCCAGAAAGGTGGAGAGAAAACAATTAAGATTGTTGAAATCTTGGCCAAGAATGCAGTTAATGCAGTTGAACAAGTATCAGCCGCGACAGGATACAAAGGTGAGGAGAAGCTGGAACAGGCACGTATTAAAATCCGTGCTGAACTAGATAAGTACAACATCCACATGACTGATAGTGATCTCGACACATTCGTTGAGTCAGCAGTCAAGCAGATGAATGATGCTTGGATGAGCAAATAATATATGAGAACCCTTTTGGGTTCTCTTTTTACTATTTTTAAGAAAGGAGCGACATTTGAAAAAAGTCATCGAAAAGAAGCTTGAAATCACATCGAATAATAGAGATGTGGATAGACTCTACAAAGAAGTCTTCAGTATGGACAAGAATATCGCTGAATTCAAGTTCACGATTGATAATCTAGATGCTAACAAGGTTATCTGCTTATTCTATTTCAAGCGTTCAAAACGGTACTCAACTGTCAAAGCGACAATCGAAGAGAATACCTTCACGATCAAGTTTGATACCTCGTTGATTACGATTGATGAGCCTGTTGTAGGATACATCTACTTTGAAGAGATTGAACAATCCGCTGACGTGTATAGCTTCCAGTTTAATGTTCGAGTCAGTGAACTTGATAAGTCTAAGAATGCGCCTGTTATCGAACAGAAGACAGGTCGTGTCGTAGATATCGAGAACATCGTTACCAGGTCAGAATTAGAAGAAATTCTCAAGACTGTTCATGTTGGCAGTGCAGATTACGATGATTCAGAAATCATTAAACGTTTAGCAGCATTAGAAGCTAAACCCGAAATCGACACAAGCTTATTTGCTACAAAAGAAGAAATAGCAAACAAAGTTGAACGTAGTGAAATCAGCAATATTTCAGCCGATATTGAACTTTTGAAGGCAAAGCCAGACAATAACACTATCTACGATGATAGCGCCTTAAAACAGCGTATTTCTGCCTTAGAGAGTAAACCCGATAGGGATACGATCTATAATGATTCAGAAATCAAGAGCCGATTAGAAAACTTGGAAAATAAACCAGGTGTTGATACTAGCAGCTTAGTCACCAAGCAAGAATTGGAATCTAAAGGCTATCTGTTACAACATCAAAACTTGGATGGGTACGCTAAGAAATCTGAAATCCCTCAACCTTATAATGATACAGAAATCAAGCAGAGGCTTGCGACTGTTGAACAGAAAGGGCAAGATTATGCCACAAAGGAACAATTGGCTTCAATTCCTAAAACCCCTCAAAAATTGAGCATCGAAGGAAACACCCTAATTTTATCCGGTGGTGGAGGTAACGTAACCCTACCAACTTCGACTAGTCCGAATAACCAGGTAAACCAGTATGAAATCCACGGTCAAGGTATGCCAAACGGAAAAGTAGTTGCTCCAGTCGGTACTACTTACGTTGATACCAATGCGACAAACGGGGCTTTGAAGTGGATTAAAAGAACCGGAAACCACAATCAAGGGTGGGAAGTATTGACTGGCGATACTGGCTGGCGAACCTTGAATATTCAATCTAAGCTAGGAGCTTCTTATTTAAAAATCAGACGTGTAAATAACATGGTTACCTACCAATTTGGTGGGTTAAGTTGGGGTTGGTTCGGAGTAGTTCGCCGTGGTGGCCCGGGATATGTCCCGCAACCGTCCGACCGTGAAAGAAATGTGTTCATTCTAGGGCTAGGTGGAGTCCCTGTCGGTTTTAGGTCAGAATTTAGTTTGATAGGCGGCATATATAATGATAAGGGAGTGTCCTATGGAACGTGGTATTTAGGAGGTGCTGGGGATAGCAATATGCTACGCTTCCAATTTACTGACCCTGTCCCTACAGATAGAGATATTGGGGACATCCGTGTAAGTTCAATCTCGTATCTCACGAGCGAACCTTGGCCGGAGCGATTGCCATAAAACGAAAGGAAAAAATAAATGGATATTGACAAAAGCAGATTAAGAACAGACTTGCCACAAGTGGGCGAACAACCATACAGACAAATTCATGCACACTCAACAGGAAATCCAAATTCAACTGCTCAAAATGAAGCGGACTACCACATGCGCCGTCCTGTTGATTCAGGATTTTTCTCGCACGTTGTCGGAAACGGCCGTGTGATGCAAACATGGTACACAGATATGGGAGCCTATGACGTAGGAGGCGGCTGGAACGTTGAAGGATACGGACAAGTTGAGCTGATTGAAAGTCATAGCACAAAAGAAGAATTCATGCGCGATTACAAGCTCTATATTGAGCTTCTGCGAAACCTTGCGGATGAAGCAGGGATTCCGAAAACGCTGGACTCTGACAGTTTAGCAGGAATCAAGACACATCAGTATTGTACGTACAATCAGCCACGAAATGCGAGCGACCATGTGGATCCATATCCTTATCTTGCAAAATGGGGCATTAGCCGTGAGCAATTCAAGAAAGATATTGAAGGGGGTCTGTCTGAAGCTGGATGGCGCCAAAATGCTTCTGGCTGGTGGTGGGAAGAGTCAGACGGCTCTTATCCTACAAAAACATGGAAGCAAATCAAGGGAGAGTGGTTCTACTTCAATGAACGTGGATATTGTCTAATCAATCGTTGGTTTAATGATGGTAAAGATTGGTTCTACCTTGATAAACGTGGCGCAATGGTTACAGGCTGGATGTTCCTTAACCATCGCTGGTATTTCTTCAAACCAGATGGTCGCATGGCTACTGGATGGGTTAAATATCGTGAAACCTGGTATTTCATGGAAGAGAAAGATGGCTACATGCTATCAAAACAATTCGTCAAATCAGGTGACGGCTGGTATTACTTGAAGGCGAACGGTGAATTACACACAGATCCAGCATTCAAGACAGAACCAGACGGGCTTATCACCGTCGTCGACAAACCAAAAGAAGAAAAATAAAGCATAGAAAGGCTTTCAGAATTTAATTACACTTGACCGCTGGCTTATGCTGGCGGTTTTTTGTTTGCAATAATAAAAGCAGTGACCGAAATCACTGCTTATCAGCTGTAGCAAATTCATAGAGCTTTTCTGCTGTTAGAAGGGCCATTTTGTCCATGCTTGTTTTTCCTTTTCTAAGGTCAGAAACAGTAGTCCACGGAACTCCAGCGCCTTGCGAAATAGCAGATGTAGACATCGAACTGTCTAATAATTCTTGAATAACTTTTCTCATATTATTTGTCCTTTTTATTTTTGAGATAAATGTATACATTAATGGCAATTATAAAAATAGCTATTGCACTAACCATTGCTTTTCCTCTTTTCATTTGATAAAATAGAGGTGTGAGGGGCTTTCGCCCCTACCTCTTAGCGTTTACCTTTTTCTTTTGCGGGAGTTGGGTTTACGCTTTTTGTTTTGACTTGCTACCGTATGACGGTCACTAGACTTACAACAGCAGTTACTGCTTCAGGAATATTATCTATTACCTTTCCAAGCTAGGGAATACAGTCTTTTGTTTAAGTTTCTTATCTTGATTATATCGTATCATGGCCTACAAAGGAAGTCAAAAGTTTTGATGAAGGTTTTTGAAATATTTTTGGACTAAATGTATCTTCAAAAATATTTTTATATATTTATTTTTTGTACGGAATGATTTATGTTAAGAGATTTATTTATCACAACGATAGAGAAAAATGTTCCGTTTAATTGTAGATAATGATTTGATTTTTTAGGAAGTAAAGGGTAAAATTTAATTAATATGATAATTAGTTAGGAGTTTGATTATGAACGGTTTAGTTTTAGGTTTGGATATTGGTATTGGATCAGTAGGTGTAGGTATTCTAAAAAAAGATACTGGTGAGATTATCCATACGAATTCTCGTATTTTCCCAGCTGCAACTGCTGATAATAATGTTGAAAGAAGAAACAGTAGACAAGGTAGACGATTAAATCGTAGGAAAAAACACCGTGTTGTTCGCTTTCAGGATCTATTTGATGACTATGGTTTGTTAACTGATTTTTCTAAGGTATCCATTAATCTTAATCCATATCGGCTTCGAGTACATGGCTTGAATCAGCAACTAACGAATGAGGAGCTGTTCATAGCTTTAAAGAACATTGTTAAGAGACGTGGGATTAGCTATTTAGACGATGCTTCTGAGGATGGTGGTGCAGTATCGTCTGATTATGGTAAGGCAGTTGAGGAAAATAGAAAATTACTTACTGAACAAACACCTGGTCAAATCCAACTAGAGCGTTTTGAAAAATATGGTCAAGTAAGGGGAGATTTTACTGTTGAAGAAAAAGGCGATAAGCACCGATTAATTAACGTTTTTTCAACATCTGCTTATAGAAAAGAAGCTGAACGAATTCTTAGAAAACAGCAAGAATTTAATAATCAGATCACGGATAAGTTTATAGAAGATTACTTAAAAATCCTTACAGAGAAAAGAAAATACTATCATGGGCCAGGTAATGAAAAATCTCGGACGGATTATGGACGTTTCAGAACAGACGGTACGACGTTAGATAATATTTTTGGTATTTTAATTGGTAAATGTACATTTTATCCGAATGAATACAGGGCTTCAAAAGCTTCCTATACTGCTCAAGAGTTTAATTTGCTAAATGATTTAAATAATTTAACAGTTCCTACAGAGACCAAGAAACTGAGTGAGGAACAAAAGAAAACAATCGTTGAATATGCGAAGTCGGCGAAAACATTAGGGGCTTCAACCTTATTGAAATACATTGCTAAAATGATTGATGCTTCAGCAGATCAGATACGTGGTTATCGAGTTGATGTAAACAATAAACCTGAAATGCATACTTTTGAAGTCTATCGAAAAATGCAATCGCTAGAAACAATTCTAGTTGGAGAATTGTCTAGAGAAGTTCTAGATGAGCTTGCTCATATTTTAACTCTAAATACTGAACGAGAAGGTATAGAAGAAGCGATTAATATAAAGTTAATGGATGTATTTAGTCAAGACCAAATACTTGAATTGGTTCAATTTAGAAAAAATAATAGTAGTCTATTTAGTAAGGGATGGCATAATTTTTCTCTTAAACTCATGATGGAATTGATACCAGAACTCTATGAAACTTCAGAAGAGCAGATGGCAATTCTAACACGATTGGGTAAACAAAAATTTAAAGAAACATCAAAAAGAACTAAGTATATTGATGAAAAAGAAGTAACAGAAGAAATCTATAATCCTGTGGTAGCAAAATCTGTCAGACAGGCCATAAAGATAATCAACGAAGCAACTAAAAAATATGGTATCTTTGATGATATTGTTATAGAAATGGCACGAGAAAATAACGAAGAAGATGCTAAGAAAGATTATATAAAACGTCAAAAGGCAAACCATGATGAGAAAAATGCTGCTATGGAAAAGGCTGCATTCCAATACAATGGGAAAAAAGAGTTACCAGATAGTATTTTTCATGGGCATAGGGAATTGGCTACTAAGATTCGTTTATGGCACCAGCAGGGAGAGAAGTGTCTCTATACTGGGAAGAATATTCCAATTTCAGATTTAATTCACAATCAGTACAAGTACGAAATTGATCATATTTTACCTCTATCTTTATCGTTTGATGATAGTCTATCTAATAAAGTATTGGTTCTAGCTACAGCAAACCAGGAGAAGGGGCAGCGAACACCGTTTCAGGCATTAGACAGTATGGATGATGCTTGGTCATATCGTGAGTTTAAATCATATGTAAAAGATTCTAAATTATTAGGTAATAAAAAGAAAGATTACCTTTTAACGGAAGAAGACATTAGTAAAATTGAAGTGAAGCAGAAGTTTATCGAACGGAATTTAGTTGATACTCGATACTCATCGCGTGTTGTTTTAAATGCTCTACAAGATTTTTATAAAGCTCATAAATTTGATACAACTATTTCGGTGGTACGTGGACAATTTACCTCTCAGCTAAGAAGAAAGTGGAGGCTTGAAAAGTCTCGTGAGACTTACCATCATCATGCTGTTGATGCCTTAATTATTGCCGCTTCGAGTCAATTAAGATTATGGAAAAAACAGAATAATCCTCTGATTTCTTATAAAGAAGGACAGTTTGTTGATTCAGAGACTGGAGAAATTATTTCATTAACTGATGATGAATACAAAGAGTTAGTGTTTAAAGCTCCTTATGACCATTTTGTTGATACATTGCGTAGCAAGAAGTTTGAGGATAGTATACTATTTTCTTATCAAGTAGATTCAAAATTCAATCGAAAAATTTCAGACGCTACTATTTACGCAACAAGAAAAGCAAAGTTGGATAAAGAGAAAAAAGAATACACTTATACTTTGGGAAAAATTAAAGATATCTATTCTTTAGGGACTAAAACCCCTTCTAAAACTGGGTTCTATAAGTTTTTAGATTTATACAATAAGGATAAATCCCAATTCTTAATGTTTCAGAAAGATAGAAAGACTTGGGATGAAGTAATCGAGAAGATAATGGAACAATATCGACCATTTAAAGAATACGATAAAACTGGAAAATTAGTTGATTTTAATCCATTTGAGAAATATAGACAAGAAAATGGATCAATCCGTAAGTACAGTAAAAAAGATAATGGTCCAGAAATTAAAAGTCTGAAATATTACGATATTTTATTAGGTAAACACAAAAATATAACTCCTGAAGGGAGTCGAAATACTGTAGCTTTGTTATCTTTAAATCCTTGGAGAACAGATGTGTATTACAATATGGAAACTAAAAAATATGAATTTTTAGGATTAAAGTATGCAGATTTGCCTTTTGAAGAAGGTGGTGCTTATGGTATTTCTACAGAGACGTATAATAAATTAAGAGAGAAAGAGGGAATTGGTAAAAATTCTGAATTTAAGTTTACTCTATATAAAAATGATTTAATTTTAATCAAAGATACTGAAACGAATTGTCAACAAATTTTTAGATTTTGGTCTCGTACTGGGAAAGATAATCCAAAAAGTTTTGAAAAACATAAAATAGAATTGAAACCTTATGAAAAAGCA
>ERZ773013.377-NODE-377-length-28331-cov-31.906529_pt1 | contig 28331 bp, 20 predicted proteins | sample MGYA00511670_ERZ773013 | MGnify/ENA primary metagenome ERZ773013 (study PRJEB29015, sample SAMEA2738120) | human oral metagenome | biome: human oral; feature: human-associated habitat; material: saliva | place: China | collected 2257 ... | reverse complement strand
ACTATTGGCGATACCGAATGCACGTCAGCATAGAACAATTAATGAAGAACGAAGATTTTAATAATACGATAACAGAACTGATTCTTAGGTCTGGAAGATAATAAGAATTAGGGTAATGGGGCGTATTTCTACTGCGCCCCACTACTTATATATATAAGAATAAGGTAAAAAAGAAATGAATAAATTTAAGGTATTGATTGTATTGCTGCTTTGTTCTGTTATGGCAATGGCACAAGGAGAAAGCGAAGGCAACAGTAGCAAGTGGGGGACGGCAGCTTCGCCTAATGGAAAAGTAGTGGTAAGGTTTGGTATTGATAACGGCAGACCTTATTACACGGTGCAGTATGGTACGAAAGATGTAATTAAGAAGTCGTTCCTTGGCTTAGAGTTAGCAAAAGATAAACATGCTAGTAAAGGTATGAAGGAAACCAGTTTGATGGACGGTTTCGAACTAATGCAGACAATAAAGACATCGCACGACGACACTTGGAAACCTGTTTGGGGCGAAACCGATGAGATACGCAACCACTATAACGAGATGACTGTATCGCTATTGCAAGCAAAAAGCAACCGCAATATAAAAATTTGCTTCCGTATTTACGACGATGGAGTGGGCTTCCGCTATGAGTTTCCGCAACAAAAGGATCTCAATTACTTTGTTATAAAAGAAGAACACACACAGTTTGCTATGGCAGGCGACCACAAAGCATGGTGGCTTCCAGGCGACTATGATACACAAGAACAAGAGACACAAGAGAGTAAACTATCTGAAATACGCAGTCGCTTCCACGATGCCGTAAACTGGAGTAACTCTTCTGTGGCTGTTTTCTCGGATACTGGAGTCCAAACTGCTCTACAAATGAAGTCAGACGATGGTCTTTACATCAATATACATGAAGCTGCCTGCATCAATTATCCTACAATGCATTTGAATTTAGACGATAAAAATATGGTATTCGAGAGCTGGCTAACACCCGATGCTACTGGTTTGAAAGGCTATATGCAGACTCCTTGCAATACGCCATGGCGCACAATACTCGTTAGCGACGATGCACGCGATATGCTTTCGAGCCATTTAATACTGAATTTGAACGAGCCTTGTAAGATAAAAGACACCAGTTGGATTCACCCAACCAAATATGTTGGCGTTTGGTGGGAGATGATTGTAGGCGAAAACAGCTGGAATTATACTGACGAATTTCCCTCTGTTCAGCTTGGAATAACTGACTACAGCAAGGCAAAACCAAATGGAAAGCACGGTGCAACAACCGCTAATGTAAAGAAATACATCGACTTTGCAGCCGAAAATGGTATAGACCAGGTGCTCGTTGAAGGTTGGAATATTGGTTGGGAAGACTGGTTTGGACATTCAAAAGACTACGTTTTCGACTTCGTTACGCCTTACCCTGACTTCGATATAGATTATCTGAACAAGTATGCGCACGAAAAAGGTGTGAAACTAATGATGCATCACGAAACGTCTTCTAGCACTCAGAACTACGAACGGCATCTTGAAGCAGCTTTCAACCTAATGAACAAATATGGCTACGATGCCGTTAAAACTGGTTACGTGGGCGATATTATTCCACGTGGAGACCATCATTTTTCTCAATCAACCAATAATCACTATATGCACGTCATAGAAGAAGCAGCCAAACACCACATTATGGTGAATGCGCACGAGGCTGTTCGTCCAACAGGACTATGTCGTACATACCCTAATATGATAGGTAACGAAAGTGCACGTGGTACAGAATACGAGGCATTTGGTGGCAGTCGCCCTGACCACACGGTTATTTTGCCTTTCACACGACTACAAGGAGGACCTATGGATTACACTCCTGGTATTCTTGAAACGCAGCTAAAAACATGGAGCAACAACCAAAACTATGTACATACTACGCTTGTTGGACAGCTCGCACTTTATCTTACAATGTACAGCCCACTGCAAATGGTAGCCGACTTGCCCGAAAACTACAAGAAATACAACGACGCTTTCCAATTCATAAAAGATGTTCCATGCAACTGGAGCAGGAGTATTTACTTGGAAGCAGAGCCTGCTGACTACATAACCGTTGCTCGTCAGGACAAGAATTCAAACGATTGGTACATCGGAGGAAAGTGCGATGAGAACGGACACAAGAGTGTTTTGAAACTCGACTTCCTCGATAAGGATTACGTTTACGATTGTACGATCTATGCCGATGCAAAGAATGCGGACTACAAGAACAATCCGAAAGCATACAAAATTACCCATAGAAAGGTGAAGAAAGGCGATGTATTGAAGCTGACAATGGCTCCTGGTGGTGGCTTTGCTATATCTTTGGAGGCACGTTGGAATGGCGAAGAACATGCCGAACAGCTTACAAAAGTGAACAATACAGATTTTTAGAAATACAATATAAGGAACTTAACAAAGCAACAATATAACTAACATGAAACTAAAATATAGTATTTTCACGCTAATGACTACTTTTCTGCTCGCACTAACAGTACAAGCACAAAGTGTTTTTAACGAAGTTAGCTACTCTCCAAAGCAAACTACGTTCAAACTGAATGCTCCCAAAAAACCTATACTGCGTATATACGACACAGGAAGGGGTGGCAATGCAATAAAAAAGATAAAAATGAAGCAAACAGCTACGAATGTTTGGGAAACTACAATCAATGGAGATTTGAAAGGAAAGTTCTATACGTTCGACATTGGACGAGGTGAAACACCTGGCGTTTTTGCCAAAGCTGTTGGCATAAATGGACATCGTGGTGCAATTGTAGATATGCAAACTACCAATCCAACTGGCTGGAACAACGACCATCGCCTGACTTTGAAGAATCCTGCAGACCTTATTATATACGAAATGCACCACAGAGACTTCTCTATTGACCCTTCTTCTGGTCTTGTAAATAAGGGCAAATTTCTTGCGCTTACCGAACAAAAGGCTATAAAACATTTAAAAGAGTTGGGCGTAAACGCTGTGCATATTCTACCATCGTTCGACTTTGCATCTATTGATGAATCGAATACAACAACTCCTCAATACAATTGGGGCTACGACCCTCTAAACTATAACGTTCCAGAAGGTAGCTATTCGTTCGATGCGGAGCAACCTACACGACGCATTCTAGAATTTAAACAAATGGTACAAGCCCTGCATAAAGCGGGTATTCGTGTTATTCTCGACGTGGTTTATAACCATACTTTCGATATTGCTGGAGGAAATTTCGACCGTACTTTCCCTATGGCATACTATAGATATACGGCTGATGGAAAACCAAGTAATGGTTCTGGCTGTGGAAACGAAACAGCTTCTGAAAAGTCGTTAATGCGACAATTTATGCTCGAAAGTATGAAATATTGGGTTAATGAATATCATATTGATGGGTTCCGAGTGGACCTTATGGGTATTCATGATATTGAAACAATGAATATTATCCGGAAAGAGTTGTCTGCTATCGACCCTAACATCTTCATTTACGGCGAAGGCTGGACAGCTGGATCTTGTGCTTATCCTACCGAGAAACTAGCTCTTAAGGCACACATAAAGCAGATGCCAGATATTGCTGCCTTCTCTGATGAATTGCGCGATGCTCTCCGTGGTCCATTCTCTGACAACAAACAGGCTGCCTTTCTAGGAGGTGTTCCAGGATTTGAGGAAAGCATTAAAGCTGGAATAGCAGGTATGATTGCTCACCCACAGATAGATTACACTAAAGTAAACTACACCAAAGAACCATGGGCAAATCAACCTACACAAATGATTTCGTATGTTAGCTGTCACGACGATATGTGTTTAACGGACCGTTTAAAAGCATCGATACCAGAGACTGAATACGATTTAGATGAACTTATACGCTTAGATGAACTTGCACAAACTGCCATCTTCACCTCGCAAGGCATTCCTTTTATGCTCTCTGGAGAAGAAATGCTTCGCGATAAGAAAGGTGTACACAACTCATTCAACTCACCCGACGAGATAAATCATCTGGATTGGAACAACTTAAAGAAGTATCCACAACTATTCAACTACTATAAAGGCTTAATTCAGATGCGCAAAAACCACCCTGCTTTTAGACTGGGCAATGCAGAACTAGTACGCAAACATCTTGAATTTCTGCCAACACAGCACGATTGCTTGGTGGCTTTCCGACTGAAAGACCATGCTGGTGGCGACAAATGGAATAACATTTATGTTGTGTTAAACGGAAACAACACAATACAAAGCATTAATATTCCAAAAGGCAAATATACTATTGTTGCCAATAATGGCGTGATAAACGAAGGTGGAAATGGAGAAATGGAAGGTGGCGAAATAACCATCGACGCACAAACAGCACTTATTTTACACGATTAAACTACCAATATGAAACGATTATTTTTATTGATAGCTCTCTGCTCTCTGATGATTACAACCAATGCAAAGATTGAAATTAAGAAAATAGACCCTACCAATTGGTTTGTGGGAATGAAAGATGCATCGTTACAGCTAATGGCGTATGGCGCTAATATACGCAACGCAGAAGTAACAACAAACTATCCTAACGTACGTATAGATTCGCTTGTTCGGCTCGATTCGCCTAACTATCTGCTTATATATCTTAATTTAAAAGATGCACAAGCAGGAACTATGAACATTGATTTCAAAATAGGAAAGCAAACTACAACTGTGAAATATGCCTTGCTAAACCGAGAAATGAGCGGAAACGAACGTAAAGGATTCGACAATTCAGACGTTCTGTATATGCTTATGCCCGACCGTTTTGCTAATGGCAACCCAAAGAACGACATTGTAAAAGGTATGCAAGACCAGCTCTGCAATCGCAATGAGCCAAGTCTTAGACACGGTGGGGATATTGCTGGAATTATGCAACATCTTGACTACTTTACCGACTTAGGCGTTACTGCTCTTTGGTTTACACCTGTTTTAGAGAACGATAGACCTGCTGATGGTGGAAAATCTAGCACATATCACGGATATGCCACTACCGACTACTACAGGGTAGACCCACGTTTTGGCACTAATGCCGACTACAAAACACTGACAGACGCTTGCCACAAACGTGGACTGAAGGTGGTAATGGATATGATTTTCAACCATTGTGGCGACTATCATATATGGAACAAAGATGTTCCTGCAAAAGATTGGTTCAACAGTCCTAACTATGCACTACAAACTTCGTACAAACTTACACCAGTACTCGACCCATACGCTAGCAAAATTGATAAAGCCGAAACTGTAGACGGGTGGTTTGTAAGGTCGATGCCCGACCTTAATCAACGCAATCCGCACGTAATGAAATATCTCATTCAAAATTCAATATGGTGGATTGAAACTGTTGGAATAGACGGTATTAGAATGGATACTTATCCATACGCCGACCGAAAAGCAATGGCAGACTGGATGAAACGCATTAACCTGGAATACCCTAACTTCAATACAGTAGGAGAAACATGGGTAACCGAACCTGCCTACACTGCTGCTTGGCAAAAAGATAGCAAGCTAACAAACGAAAACAGTTACTTGAAAACCGTTATGGACTTTGCTTTCTTCGACCGACTTTCGATGGCTAAAAACGAAGAAACTGACGATTGGTGGAAAGGATTTAACCGTATTTACAACGTGCTCTGTTACGATTATCTTTACCCAAACCCTGCAAGCGTAATGGCATTTATAGAAAATCACGATACCGACCGCTTTCTTGAAAACGGCAAAGATACTTTAGCACTGAAGCAAGCATACGCTCTACTGCTAACTATGAGGCGCATTCCACAACTTTATTATGGTACAGAAATATTAATGAATGGTACAAAAGAAGTTACCGATGGCAATGTTCGCAAAGATTTCCCCGGTGGTTTCCCTGGCGATAAAGCAAATAAATTTACACGCAAAGGACGCACTGCCGCTGAGAATGCTATGTTCGACTGGACCGCTCGCCTACTCCATTGGCGCAAAGGTAACGACGTTATTGTTCATGGTAAGCAAATTCAGTTCATTCCATGGCACGGCATCTATGTAGTAACACGTCAATATAATGGCAGAACCGTAATGACTGTTATTAATGGGCGCAACACATCGGGCAAATTGGAAGTGAAACGCTATGCAGAAATTATTGGAAACAACACAACTGCCCACGATGTCTGCACAGGAGAAAGTGTATCGCTATCGGCAGATGTCCCACTAAAAGCGCGCCAAACAATGGTGTTAGAATTTTAAAGAAAACACTTTACGTTAGATAAACACATTTCTACAAAAGAAACACAACTCTACAATACATCTGCTGAATGGTTCGTTTAAACGCTATTCAGCAGATGTTTTTTTAACGCAAAAACTATTATTAAAGGCTCCAAGAATTTAGTTTTTGCACAACACCAATCTCACTACATTCTTCCATTCATCATATATGTCCGTATAATTTTATTCAGAAGTTAAGCCATTGAATACAGTGAGAAAGAGTTTTACTTACACGTAAGTAAAGTTCTACTTACACGTAAGTAAAGTTTTATTTACACGTAAGTAAAGTTTTACTTACGTGTAAATAATAACACAGAAACAGAGTATTGCTAATACGCAATGCATATTTTATTAGAATAGCAACATTAGAAAACCACAATAAAACCAATGTATCAACGCAGATTACAAGGTTTAACCCCAAACGGTTATTAGAGCTTAAACATATTTTGTTTTATTATAGAGCAGATTGTATGCCTTTACAACGTATGCGTAGCGGGCTACGCCAGGTTACGAAGACAGACAAGATGCCGATAAGAAAATAAACAATGTTAGGAAACAACACCCTAATAATAAGAACTATATTGTGGCTTAATTACTAGAGATTCGGGTTTAAATACAGCCGTACACACTCTTCAGAGATAGCATATAGTACTTGTACAACAGCAATGGAAAATTAGTTATCCAAAGAATATGCTTCCGAAATATATTTATAATGCACTCTACCATTTATCGCCTTTAGATATAAAAACATCATGGCTATTGCTATTATAACAAGTATCTTTATAAATTGGTACAAAAAAATAGGGGCGCCTCTTTTAAAAGAGACACCCCTGAAAATATATTTTTTCACTAATTATTATACTATCGCTAATTATTTACCGATGTATTTTACAGACTTTGTTGTACCATCAGTAAACTTAACAGACTTGATAGATACACCCTTACCAGCCTTAGACAGCTTGCGACCAGAGAGATCGAAGAATGTTTCGCCTACAACCTGCTTGTTTGCACCAGCTGCAACAGTTTCGATACCATTAGGATCAGTAGTAAATACTGTCTCAAGATCGCCACAGAAGAGAGACTTCTCGTCGCTCCAATAGCCGCCTAACATCTTTAACTTTAAGTCGTCAGCAGTTTGACCTTCCATGTATGTTTCGCCAAGTTTAATAGAAACACCATCAACATAGAACTTAATAGGGTCGTCTATAGGTTGTATTTGTCCATCTTTTAATTCCATATAACCTACCTGGATACCAGCCTTAGAGCCATCTTGAAGTTCTCCGTAGTATATGTATTGACCTGCAGGAATAGTAATAACGTTGCCATCCTTTGTACCTTTTATCCAAGCGTTGAATGGATCACCATCAATATAAGTACCGAAAGTAAGTGCGTTCTTCAGATAAACAGTCTTGCCATCAGCAGCTGTAACCATAAGCAAATCGCCTGCTGGCTGACCGTTTTCTGCCAATTTTGCAAGGTCAAACAAAGAAAGTTTCTGCTTACCGTCCTCACCTTTTTGGTACGCAAACATCTTACCGCTAACACGTTTGTAGGTTGTTAGAGTACCAGCTGGCTGGTCTTTAATAACTGTAGGATCGTTTTGTGCTTGTACACTAACGCCAAAAATTGCTACGAGAGCAAGGAGTAATAGTTTCTTCATAATTTAAATGTTTAAGTGATATAATATTTGTTCTTAAAAAATCTATTGCTATTATCTTGTAAAAGGCATTCTCAGCTTACACAAAACAGAGACATTTGCTTTTCTACAATTGCAAATGTAGGAAATGTTTTATTGGGCGACAAATTTTGATACTAACATTTTTAATTATTTAACACTAATTCTTTACTATCGATATAGATTTCTCTATATATGCTAACTAATACATATATATAGGCAACTGCAACACAGCAAATGTAAAATTAGCAGCATTGTGTTCACACTTCGCATAGAGAGTAAATTTGTTTACAGTATAGAAGATTATAGTTTCGCACATCAAAGATTTACCGAAGCAAGACATCTATTTTATCAAAGTTGCATTCTACTTTCATAGTTTAATCTATTTTCAGTTGGATAAAGATAGATTAATTAAAAATTTAATAGTATCTTTGCAAGTTGTATAGATAAGAAAGCAAAAGTAAAACAAAAGATGTCGTGCATATTAAACATAGAAACAAGCACTAATGTGTGCTCTGTGGCACTAAGCGAAGATGGTGCTTGCATATTTACAGAGGAGGATCATAATGGTCCTACCCATTGCGAACAATTAGGAAAGTTCGTTGATGAGGCTCTATCGTTTGCCGATAGCCATGCCATTCCAGTTGATGCAGTAGCAGTAAGTAGTGGTCCTGGTTCGTACACGGGGCTTCGCATTGGAACCTCTATGGCAAAAGGAGTATGCTATGGAACTAATATAAAACTTATAGCAGTGCCCACATTAGAGCTTCTTTGTGTGCCAGTACTGTTACATCACGAGGAAATAGAAGACAACGCATTGCTTGTTCCAATGATTGATGCACGCCGTATGGAAGTGTATGCTCAGGTGTTCGACCGTGCTTTACACGAGGTTCGGTCTATCCAAGCCGATGTTGTAGACGAGAATACCTATAAAGAATATCTTAACAAAGGTCCTGTATACTTCTTTGGTAATGGTGCTGAGAAATGTATGGAAACTATCAATCACCCAAACGCACACCTAATAAAAGGTATTGAACCTTTAGCTAAGAATATGCTTCCATTAGCAGAAAAGCGAATAGCATTAGAACAATATGAAGATGTAGCATATTTCGTTCCGATGTATTTAAAAGACTTTGTAGCAAAACAAGCAAAGCCTCTATTATAAATAAAGGTAGAAAATAAAAAAGAAACGAAACAGAATAAAAAGAAATAGTAGAATGGAGATAGAGGGATTGGACTATAATACTCAGCGCAAAAAACTATTGTTGCCTGAATATGGACGCGAAATACAAGATATGGTGAACTACTGTGTAGACCTACCAACAAAGGAAGAGCGCCAACAATGTGCCGAAACTATTGTTTCTATTATGGATAGAATGAACCCACAAAGTAGAGAAAACACTGACTATGAGCAGAAATTGTGGGATCATTTGGCTATTATGGCTGACTTTAAGTTAGACATAGACTATCCATTTGATGTTTCGCAAGCTCTAAAAATTACAACAAAGCCGAAACCAATGTCCTACCCAATGTCAAGAATACCTGTTCGCCATTATGGAAAAATGATGTTCGAACTATTCGATCAGCTAAAAACAATGGAAGATGGAGACGAGAAAGACGAACTCGTTAAGTTGGTTGCAAACCAGATGAAACGTTGTTTAATACAATGGGGACATGGTTCGTCAGACGATGAGAAAGTAGCTTCGGACCTTGCTCGCTTCACGGACGGAGCTATACAATTGGATTTAGATACCTTTAAATTCGATAAAATAAATCTAAAAGATTTACAACCAGCACGCAATAACAAGAAGAAAAAATAATATTATGGAATGTTTTGTTATTGAAGGAGGACATCGCCTATCGGGAACTATCGTACCACAGGGAGCGAAGAACGAAGCTTTACAAGTGATTAGCGCAACTTTACTTACCAGTGAAGAGGTTGTTATTGACAATATACCTAATATCTTAGATGTAAAAAACCTTATAAAGCTACTCAAAGATATAGGTGTTAAGGTTACTAAACTTGACGAAAACAAATACTCGTTCTGCGCTAACGAAGTGAATTTAGACTATTTAGATAGCACTGCATTTGTAGAAAAATGCTCTTCTCTGCGTGGTAGCGTTCTGCTTTATGGTCCACTTTTAGGTAGGTTTGGTAAAACAACAATAGCAAAACCTGGAGGCGATAAAATTGGACGTCGCCGTTTAGATACTCACTTTCTTGGTTTCAAAAGTCTTGGAGCACACTTTGAGCATAGAGAAGAGCGCAACGTGTACGACTTAAAAGCAGAAAAACTTGTTGGAACTTATATGCTTTTAGACGAAGCATCGGTTACGGGCACTGCTAATATCGTTATGGCTGCAGTCTTTGCTGAAGGTAAAACCACTATATATAATGCAGCTTGCGAACCTTATTTGCAACAATTGTGCAAGATGCTCAATGCTATGGGGGCAAAAATAAGCGGTATTGGAAGCAATTTGATCACCATAGAAGGTGTTAAAACTCTAAAAGGAACTCAACATCGCATACTTCCAGATATGATAGAAGTAGGTTCGTTCATTGGAATAGCAGCTATGATAGGCGATGGTATAAGAATAAAAGATGTTTCGATTAAGAGTCTTGGTATTATTCCCGATACATTTCGCCGACTCGGTGTGCAGATAGAAGAACAAGGCGACGACCTTTTTATTCCACGTCAAGAACATTATAATATTGAGACTTTCATTGATGGAACCATTATGACCATTGCCGATGCTCCATGGCCAGGTATAACACCCGACCTAATTTCGGTATTACTAGTAGTTGCAACTCAAGCTCAGGGAAGTGTACTCTTCCACCAAAAAATGTTCGAAAGCCGCCTATTCTTTGTTGATAAGCTGATTGATATGGGTGCGCAAATTATTCTTTGCGATCCACATCGTGCGGTTGTAGTAGGACATGATAATAGTCGCCCATTGCGAGGAGGTAGAATGTCGAGCCCTGATATACGTGCAGGAATTGCTCTACTAATTGCTGCTATGTCGGCTCAAGGAACTAGTCGCATCGACAATATATCACAAATAGACCGTGGTTACGAAAATATTGAAGAACGACTCAATGCATTAGGTGCAAAAATAAGTCGTGTGGATATTTGTTAAAGCAGTATTGCTAATGATAAAACAAGAGGAAGTTTATAAAATAGGTATACTCGGGAAACCACACGGAGTGCGAGGAGAAATACAATTTCGATTCACCGATGATGTGTTCGATCAATGTGATGCAGAATATTTAGTGCTCAACATAGATGGCATTCTTGTACCTTTCTTTATAGAGGAATATAGATTTCGTTCAGAAGAAATGGTACTTATAAAGTTTTGCAACATTGATACAGAAAAGCAAGCACGCGAACTTACAGGAACAACAGTTTATTTTCCACGTGCCGTAGCAGAAGAGAATAAAGACGAATTATCGTGGGCTCAAATTGTTGGATTTAATTTATTGGACAATAGGACAGGTAAGATTGTAGGTAAAATAATTTCTGTTGATGATTCAACCATCAATTTATTATTTGAAACAAAGACAGAAACTGACAATATCCTCTTAATTCCTGCTAACGAAAATCTTATAAAAGGGATTAACAAAGCAAGGCAAACTATTGCAATGGAAATACCCGACGGACTCTTAGAACTCTAGTTTAAAACAATGAAACAACAAATATGTATACTTGGTTCAACTGGAAGTATCGGTACACAAGCTCTTGATGTAATAGAGCAACATACCGATTTATACGAAGTTTATGCCTTAACAGCTAACAACCAATGGGAGAAGCTAGCAGCACAAGCACGTAAATTTCAACCTGCAGCCGTGGTTATAGCGAACGAAAAGCACTATAAGACATTGCAAAAGGAACTTTCCGACCAGCCAAATATAAAAATTTATGCAGGTAAAGAGGCATTAAAGCAAATTGTAGAAGCTGAACCTATCAATATGGTGGTTACTGCTATGGTGGGTTTTGCTGGTCTTGAACCTACCATACACGCTATTAAAGCACGCAAAAAGATTTGTTTAGCAAACAAAGAAACACTTGTTGTGGCAGGAGAACTTATTTGTAAGTTAGCAAACGAGTATCATACACCAATCCTTCCAGTAGATAGCGAACACAGCGCTATTTTCCAAAGCTTGGTTGGAGAGGACAATAACGAGATTGAAAAGATATTGCTGACCTGTTCTGGAGGACCTTTCCGTCTTTTCGATGCAGATAAATTAAAAGCTGTTACAGCTGCCGATGCTTTGAAACACCCTACTTGGGATATGGGAGCAAAAATCACGATAGATTCTGCTTCACTAATGAATAAAGGCTTCGAAGTTATAGAGGCTAAGTGGTTATTTGGTATTCCTGTAAGCAAAATACAAGTTTTAGTGCACCCACAATCTATCGTTCACAGCGCAGTACAGTTTATTGATGGTAGTGTAAAAGCACAATTAGGCGTTCCCGATATGCGTTTACCTATACAATATGCTTTTTCTTTCCCCAACAGACTTACATTAAAAGGCGATCGTTTAAACTTATTCAATCAGCCATTAGAATTCTTTGAGCCTGATATGGATAAATTTCGCTGCCTTGCTATGGCGTATGAAGCCATCGAAAAAGGTGGTAATATGCCTTGTATCCTCAATGCTGCCAACGAAATAGTAAATGAGGGATTCCGCAAAGGACAATGTTCATTTCTTAAAATGGGTGAAATTATTAACGAAACCATGCAGAAAGTGGCATTCGATGCTACACCATCACTTGATGTTTATTTGCAAACAGATGCGGAAGCACGTAGAATCGCGAGTGAATTAATGGTTAATTAAGAGAATAGAGAGTAAATAATTAGAAATAAAAAAACAGATTATAAAGTAACGAATGGAATCTTTTCTTATCCGATTGCTTCAGTTTATAATGGCAATCTCGCTGCTTGTTCTTCTCCATGAAGGCGGGCACATGTTCTTCGCAAAGCTATTTGGCGTCCGCGTTGAGAAGTTTTTTGTATTCTTCGATATGGCTATCGGCAAATGGAACGGTATGTTATTCAAGTGGAAACCTAAGAACGACGACACAACATACGGTATGGGGTGGCTTCCTCTCGGTGGCTATTGCAAAATTTCAGGTATGATAGATGAAAGTTTCGACACGAAACAGATGGAGAAAGCGCCACAACCGTGGGAATTTAGAGTGAAACCCGCATGGCAACGTCTACTTATTATGATTGGTGGTGTGCTCGTAAACTTCCTTTTAGCACTGTTTATCTACTCTATGATAATGTTTACATGGGGTGAAACCTACTTCAAAGTATCAGATATGCGTATGGGTATGCAGTTCAATGAACAGGCAAAAGCTCTTGGCTTCAAGGATAAAGATGTTATGTTGGGTACCGATAAGGGTGCATTCCGTGAATATGCTAATATCAATGGTGATTTCTTCCGTCAGATAGCTCAGTCTAAATATGTAGAAGTGTTGCGTAATGGAAAGAAAACACGTATTGAAATGCCAGGCAATTTAGATATGCTTTCGATGGTAAAAGAACGACCTCTATTTGCCGAACCATACATTCCATCACGCATTGATAGTGTTGCTGCAAACACTCCAGCTATGAAAGCTGGTATAAAAGCAGGCGATTTACTAAAATCTATCAACGGTAAAAATATTAATACATGGGCTGACTTCCATTATCAAATAGGTGTATTAAGCGATGTTGCCGCTGTAAAGAAAACCCATAAAGATTCTTTGGCTCTCCGCAACGTAGTACTTACGGTACAACGCAGTGGTTCTAACAAAATAGATACCATAAAGATGCAGCTCAATCCTGAATTAAAGATGGGTGTTACAGAAAGTTCTTTGCTTTCATATTATAAACCCACACAAGAGAAATTTTCTTTCTTTGAGAGTTTCCCTGCAGGCGTAAAATATGGAATAAATATTCTTCGTGGTTACGTAGGTAATTTTAAATATCTTGCTTCTGCCGATGGCGCAAAGAGTTTGGGAGGCTTTGGTTCTATCGGAAAATTATTTCCACCTTATTGGGATTGGTATATGTTCTGGAATATGACAGCCTTTTTGAGTATTATGCTTGCCTTTATGAACATTCTTCCTATCCCTGCACTTGATGGAGGACACGTTATGTTCTTATTATACGAAATAATTACACGCCGTAAACCATCTGAAAAATTTATGATTCGTGCCGAGTATGTAGGCATCACTATACTTATTTTGCTAATGGTTGTAGCCAACTTAAACGACATTTTGCGGTGGATAGGCGTTATGTAACATTTATATGATAAAGCTATTCAACACTGGCGAAACTCAAGAAACACTCCGTCAGGACTACAATCCTGACGGATCTGTACTACGACGAGCACAAATGCGTATGCTCGATATGGCTATCTATTTGCAGGAAACTGCCAAGAAGATTGGTATTCCGCTGAGATTAGACGGTGGAAATGTGCTTGGAGCATTGCGTCATGGTGGCTTTATTCCTTGGGACGACGATATAGATATGGTAATAAGTCAGAAGGATTTTAAACGTTTCTGCGATTATCTAAAGGCGCACCCCCACCCTAATTATGTATTGCAAGACAATTCTACCGATCCAGGTTTCTATAAAGAATGGGCTTGTCTACGTGATTTAAGAACCGAAAATCGTAGCCATGAAAACTTTAATAGTGAAAATAGACGTATTCACGAAGCACAAAAATATCGTGGATTGCATATTGATATATTTCCTTACGAAGGAAATATGATTCCTTGGTTGCAACATCTTGCAGCTAAACTATCGGTAAATGTAAACCTTAAAATGGCAGGACGATATCCTCGAGCTGCACAAATATGTTATAACTTATTACACTATTTTGTTTTTCCAATGTTTCGTTGCATTGGAAAGATATTTGGTAATCCAAGTTTGTATATGCACTCTTATGGGGCATGGTTTTACGAACAAAATCCTAAGCGCATAATGATACCTCATAAAGATATTGTTTTTGAAGGTTACACATTTGAAGGACCAGCCGATGCAGAAGAACTTTGTCGTATCGCATACGGAAATTTTATGGACCTTCCTCCACGCGACAAGCGCGACAGACATAAAGTTGATATTGTGTTCTTCGATGATGAGAATGCGCAATAAAGACAGAAACAAAACCAAAAACAGCATAAACATGAATATAGCCGTTATCTTTGCAGGTGGTTCAGGACTAAGAATGCACACAAAATCGCGTCCAAAACAGTTTCTCGACTTAAACGGAAAACCCATAATTATCTATACGCTCGAACTATTCGACAATCATCAACAGATTGATGCCATTATAGTTTCTTGTATCAAAGAGTGGATTCCATTCCTTGAAAAAATGCTTCGCAAGTTTGAAATTAACAAAGTTGTGAAAATTGTACCTGGTGGAGCTACCGGACAAGACTCTATTTACAATGGTTTGTGTGCAGCCGAAGCGTATGCGAAAGATGAAAAAGCAACAGTTCTTATTCATGATGGTGTGCGCCCATTGATAACTGAGGAAACCATAACGGACAATATAAATAAGGTAATGGAATGTGGTTCTTGCATTACTTGTGCACCTGCTACCGAAACCTTTATCGTAAAGCAAAAAGATGGGAGTTTAGAAATTCCAACACGTGCAAATTCTCTGATTGCACGTGCACCGCAAAGTTTTTATCTCTCTGATATTCTTTCTGCTCACCGCCGTGCTATTAGTGAAAATTGTCATAACTTCATTGATTCATGTACTATGATGAGTCATTATGGCTATAAGTTAGGAACGATTATCGGTCCAATGGAAAACATAAAGATAACCACCCCCACCGACTTCTTCGTATTCCGTGCAATGGTAAAAGTTCACGAAGACCAACAAATCTTTGGCTTATAGAAATGAATGCTATTCTCGAACAAGACGTAGAGCTTTTTGCCCAACAATTCGCCTTAAAAGACGAACTTCGTAAAAAGACAATTGCCATAACAGGTGCAACAGGATTGCTCGGAGCATGTATGGTTCGCTGCCTATTAAAATTAAATAGTCAGCAAAATCTTGGTCTACGCATATTGGCAGTAGTCAGAAATATAGCAAAAGCAGAAGTTATGTTTGGTAAACAAAACGATGTCTTGGGCTTTTATGCTTATGATTTTTCCAAAAATGAGGTTTTCAATCCTACCGAAAAGATTGATTTTATTGTGCATTTTGCCAGTCCTACAGCTTCAAAATACTTTGTAGAGAAGCCGGTTGAAACAATGGTTACTGTGTTTAATGGAACAAAAAACTTACTTGATTATGCACGTACAAATGAAATTCAATCTGTATTATTGGCATCGTCATTAGAAGTTTATGGAACAATTACCAATGATAGCAAGCCTCTTACTGAAGATGCACAAGGTTTTCTTAATCCAATGGATGTTAGAAGTAGCTATCCAATGGCAAAAAGAGCTGCTGAAACGCTCTGCCACAATTATGCTAAAGAATATGGAACACACACAAAAGTTGCACGTTTAGCACAAACTTTCGGTGCTGGAGTTACTAAAAACGACAATCGTGTATTTGCACAATTCGCACGCAGCATTATTAATGGCGAAGATATTATAATGCACACAAAAGGCGAACTCTGCCGTTGCTATTGTTATACTACAGATGCCATTGCTGCTATGCTATATATTCTTTTGCGTGGAAAAGATGGCGAAGCCTATAATGTTGCAAACGAAACCACTTATATCTCCATTAAAGATATGGCTACATTCCTTGCCGAAACATTCAATCCAAAGGTTAAAGTTGTAGTAGAACTTAAAGAGAATATGGGCTATTCGCCCACAACAAAATTACGTTTGTCTACCAATAAAATTCAACAATTGGGTTGGACACCTCATTACAATTTACAAGAGATGTTCCACCGCCTTATCGAATCGCTGAAACAATAGTTTATGCCTGCCAATATATTCCACAGAATCAGCCAGTCGCTCTTTCACATTTACAAGCGAAAAGATTTGCGTCAATGGGACATTACACCACAAAAGCACCTACCTATTTATGGTGTTTACCACATTATGTTGGACACTGGGTGGGAGAAACTGGCACAAAAGCAAATAGAGAACCTGAAAAACAGCGGACTGTTGGCAGCTACCGAAAAGCTTTTTATCAGCTGTATTGCAGCCGACGAAGCTAAAGTTGATGCACTAAAACAACTGATTGACAGCGAGAAAGTAGAACTCATAGCCTTCTCTACCAATCCTCAAAAGTACGAATACCCTGCCCTACAGTTTATTAAAGAACTAAGTCAGCGCAAAGATTGCCTTGTATATTATTTTCATTCCAAAGGAATTTCCTATCAATCGTTAGAATCAAACGACCATCTTTTCCGTTCCTTTCAACAAAAAATAGAAGCGTGGCGCGAAATGTTGGAATACTTTATATTTGATAAATGGCGCGTAGCTGTAAATGTTTTATCAAATGGTTTCGATACCTACAGTTGTTATCGTTGGCCTCCTCGAAATTACACTATGTATTCTGGAAGTTTCTGGTGGGCAACATCTGCTTATATTCGTAAACTTCCCAATTTTCAATCGAATATTATTTCTTCTAACCGTTTTTATTCTGAAGTATGGCTTTTCGAACGAAACCATCAACAATTTTCGGCTTTTGATACTATTGCCGACCTATATTTTGTGCGTATTCCACGTTCTATTTATGCCGAAAGAACACCTTCTTTTATAGATAAGCTACGGTTTTCGTTTATGTATAACTTCCGAAAAATACAGAAACATATTTTCCATTACAACTACAAACAACGTTGTCAGCAACGTTTTCAACAACTGAAAAAGAAGATATAACCTGTATTTAAACTATCTATAAATTCAAAAAGACTATTATAAAACAGCCAATTTTTATTTTAAATCTATCAAACTCACAATAAAATTAAGTCCATCTTTTGGTAGACTTTAGCTGTGTATAATACTTTTCGTCTTTCTGTGTAATTATATGTTCAACAAGCAATTTCTCTAATATTTCGTCCGAAATTTCCTCATCTTCTACGCAACCAGTATTTTTTGCTAATAGTTGAAGTGCTTCCTTTATGAAGAAACTTTTGTTGGAAACATCTAATTCATCATCATTTTTTAAGTTGATAATAAGTTTCTCTATAAGTTGCTTATTAGATTTGTTTACAAGAAAGTCCTCCTCATCAGAATCAAAATCTGTGTCATAATAGTTTCTTATTATTTAGGGATTCAATACATTCATATTGTTCTTCAAACATCTATAACAGCTTAGTTTAAAATCATATAATAACATTTTGGTTGGTTCAAAGTTGCGGGGGCATTATTCGCAAAATTTAATTTTTGCCGTATAGATGCAATGTTTATTTCATCGTTAAGTCGAGAAATTTAAACTTGTAGCATCACTTTAATTTTCATCATTACAAATTCTGCCTATTATTTATGCTTGTTTTAGCACAGCTCTTTCTAATGTTTAACGATGGAATCCATTATCTTCTAAGTCCATCAATAAATATTCTTGTAAACTACCGCTTACTTTTTTACCATTACACATTAATTCGAAAGGATGCTGTTGATTCTTAAATGTTGCTGTTCCATCAACAAACGAAAGAATATCAGAGACTGTTTCAATCATTATCATTTTTACAAATTCTTGTAAATGCTTTCGGTTAGAATTATCCAATGAATTGAACAATAGTTGCCCACTTCTCCAACTCTTATTCTTAAAAGGCTCTTGACTTGAGTCTTCTAATGTCTCAAAATACCTTTTAAAATTTTCAACAAGAATTATATCTTTAATTTCTTTAGCAATAAATTCTTCTGTCATACTTTTATTTTTAAAGTTGATTCTATTTCATCATTACAAACTTTGTCTATTGTTTATGCTTATTTTAGCACATCGGTTTCAAATGTTTAAAACGATTATCTATAGCTGATTTCTTTTGTTATGCATACATTATTTTAAATTAAGATGAATTAAACGCATTATAATAGTCGTAAAAATATAGCTTTTAGCAAAATTCACCAAAACTTTATAATACTGATATACGACGAATTAGCTATAAAAGCTGCTATAATAACCGAAAACAAAGTTACAGAAATATTTTGTATGGCAGATGAGTTCTTAAAGTTTTTTGATAAAAGAATAGTAAATGAAACATTAAGACCTATTTTGCAATAGAAAATACCATCGTAATTAAACGATACTAAAGGCAATAAATAAAGTGAATTAGAGAGGGTTTAGCTACGATAGCTCATTACGCTGAAAAATATAATTATAAAATAAAAAAATATAATTATGAATTTTAAAATTCTAATTATAAATTTGCTTTCTTATAATTAGAATTTTAAGAGAGTATAAATATAATTCTAAAACGATGCAAGTTTAACAATCCTAATGGAAATATAAACTTGCATCATTGTTGCTTACTTTTTAAGTGTAACAACCTCTTCGGTATAAAAACCTCTCACTTCTACTTCTCTATTGTTTCGCACAGAACGCACACGATAACCAATAGGAACAGATGCATTAATCAAGTCTCTTGATTTTGGTACATCTATAAAATCCATAAAACTATCATAATCATGTATCTTCCTTGCATATTCAAGTGGACCGCCAGCAACCATTACTTGTATCTTTTCAGACTTGAAATAGCGATTCCACTGTTTCTTATATTCGGTTTCTACGCTACCACCGAATTTAGCAAATGAAGCATCTATGCCGCCTTTTATCATTTTTGAGATAGAATCGGCACTCTCTTTTGTTTCAATAAGCAAATGTAACACACGACCATAATCTACACTGCTTACATAAACGGGTTCGTATTCTCCTAAATTATCAAAAGTTCCCCATTCATCAGGCTGTTTTGCATCCATTGATATGTTAAAGAATTGTTGTCTTACTTTTACCAAGACATAATGCTTGCCCGACGAAGAATAATTGCGTGCTTCATAGTTAAAATGCGCTTTTACAATACCACCAAGTACATTTACTTTCGTATGAATATTAAATGTCTTGTTAAAACTTTCTTTTGTTGTTACATTATTGCTAAGATAGGTAATGTATGCAGGTGCTTTGTCATAATTAATATAATCAACACTAGGATAGATTAAATCATTAATCCCCTGACGCACATTACTTAAAGTGGGAAGAACTTGTTTACTTACCTGTAGATTTTTTCCACGAAGACTTGCTGATAAGGTTATAGTTTTCGGGTCTTTAATAGGCACAGGCGAGTATTCACCTTCCATAAAAGCATCACCACGAAGAACACAACCAGGGAAAATTACCTCTGAAAGACTTTCATCTACCAATTCTACAGGGGTAAGTGTAATTTGCTTTTTTATAACTTCTCGATATTCTTTCTTATTTCCAACGACATTTCCTGTTGGCTCGGAAGATAGAACTTGATCTTCTACTCGGGTGAAAGTAACAGGTTTCATGTCTTTTAACGGATTAGGCGAATTTTCGTCTTTGCTGCAACTTGTAAACATTGCCGTCGCTAATAGAAGCGATAATGCTGGGAATAAATTCTTTTTCTTCATTTTATATTTATTTGTTGATTAATAATTATCCTCTAATCTCACTTTTTATCGTTAATGGGATATTGTAAAATTCAATTACAACTTCATCACGTCCTTTATCTTTTTGATAGATAGTGATTTTATCTATATTTCTGTTTTTTACCTCTGGTGCGTTTCTTTCATAAGTTTTCCCCTTTATAAAACGTATATCGGTACCCTCACTCAAAGTTCCTTTATATACATTTCCATCATATTTTATCTCATAAGTTTGTGTTCTATCTTCTTGTGAAACAAGGTATTTGTCATTTTCATTTGCACCATCATATATCCTAATATAATATTCATTATGATGCTCTGAAGCATGACTAAAGATTCCAAAGACGCCACTTGACCCGTCTCTTGTTCTTACGGGCTGTACCCATGCCGATAGATCTACACAATTGAAATTTACTTGTTTTTCAATTACTTGTTGTGCATCTTCTATTTCCGTAGTCTTCTCATAAAAAGAATAAGTATGTGTGAATGTTCCAGCTAACAATGGCCTAAGCAATAAAATATATTTTCCTTTTTTGTCAATGTTAATGATAGAACTTGTTACTTCAGACTGCTTCAACCATTTTTTATACGTAGTTGAAAGTATATTACCAGTTTCATAGAAACCTTCTTTTTGATATTTGTCAAACATTTCTTTTGATAAGAAGAATGCCTCATAGTCTTTCTTCAGTCGTCTATGCCCTTTTTCATAACTGTTATTTAGGTTAAAGACATAGGATGCATTCTCTTTCTGACTCTCTACATTAATATCATAACGTAGAAAATCTCCAACCATAATGTTATTAGGATTTTTCAATGGGTCAGAAAAGTTTTCGGTTATAGTTACCGTCAAGCTACTTTTCTTATCCGATGATTTCTTGTTCGGTGAATCAGGATCGTCTGATGAACAAGCTACCAATATAATTATTGAGAATAGTAAAAACCCTGTACATACTACAGAATCTATTCCTCTCTTCAGAGGGAATAAAATGATTTTCTTTGTTTTCATGTAGTTTTAATTGTTATAAATATCTGTTTCATTAATTTGTATTTACGTTAAGTTGCTGCAAAAGTATGTAAAATAAATGAGAAAAGACCAAAAAACATTTTATTTTCATTATCCTTAACGCGAAGAGATAGTATTCCCTATTAAGTTTGAAAATATATAAAATAATGATATAAAAAACATTGCGCTGAAAAAAGTAGAATTGTATTCTGCAGTTCAAACGCCTAATCTACATTCTTTTTTCATTTGAAAAGAAAATATAGACTATAGATATTTATACAATAGTAGCAACTGTTGTTTTCGCAATACCAAAGTATAATTTTGCCTGTTACATAGGATTATTTTTTACAAAGCCAAAGAAATTTTTAAGAAAAGCTGTCGTAAAGAAATAGGTAAAAATGCCTTTACGAAGAGTTCTGCTGAACTGTTTATAGCACTTTTACACGTAAAAGCCTATAGTAAGAAATATAGATTTAGGAGAAATAAAAAGAATGTGTTTTTTATTTTATCAAGGTTCGGTTACAAAAATTTTATGTAAGTTTGCAAAATAAATAGGTGTATATCAGAGTGTCAATACTTTATTGCCTATTTTGTTTATATAGAAGTTTTAAAAATCGCAAACGAATTAGAAATGAAGATATTTGCAATAGGAATGAACTATTCCGAACACAATAAATCGCTACACGACACGTTAAATAAAAAAGAGCAACCAGTGGTATTCTTGAAGGCTGATTCATCGTTATTAAAAGATGGTAAACCTTTTTTTATTCCTGATGATTTAGGACGAATAGAGTATGAAACCGAACTGGTAGTGCGTATTTGTAGGTTAGGAAAAACTATTCCAGAGCGATTTTCTCACCGCTATTATGATGCTGTAACGGTTGGAATTGATTTTACTGCACGCGATTTGCAGAAAAAATTGAAAGAACAAGGGCTACCTTGGGAACTTTCGAAGAGTTTTGATGGAGCAGCAGCACTGGGAAGCTGGATAGAAAAGGATAAATTCTTAGATATTCAGCGCATTCATTTCCACCTAGACATTAATGGTAAAACAGTACAAGAAGGTTGCACAAGCGATATGCTTTATAAGGTAGACGAAATTGTAAGCTACATTAGTAAGTACTTTACGCTAAAGACAGGAGATATAATTTATACTGGGTGTCCTACAGGGTGTGCTTCCGTTGCTATAAACGACCATTTAGAAGGTTATGTTGAGGATAGAAAAATTCTCGACTTTAATTGTAAATAAACGATATTGAAGAGAACATCTTCAATCAGAAATAACGAAACGAATGAAACGTAATATATTAAGTTTTATATTATTGCTACTTGCAATTTCAGCGCAAGCACAAAAACAACGTTTCTTCAATCTTACGGTTGAAGATGTTACAATAGATTCTTTACTACCACATTTTACGTATGCAATTCCTATTGGAGAGAATTATGCAGATTCTACTTACCAATTAGAGATACGCTATCCAGAGTTTCTTGATATGAGTGCTGCAGACATTTCACGCTATAATAAATTGTCGGGAATGCCACTTTCTAGCTTGCCAAATATACAACAACAAATGGTAGTAGAGCGTAAAAAAGGAATTCTTGAGTTTTCGCTCGTCCCTATTGTGGAACGTAATGGTAAAAAACAATTCTTAGTTAGCTTTATGATTGCACTAACTTCAAAGCCTCGCAATGTTCGTCAGGTTCGTGCTAATCGTATTTCAACAACAGGAAATACACAACTTTATGCAAATCATTCCGTATTATCGTCTGGTAAATGGGCTAAAATTCGTGTACCTGCTAATGGTATTTATAATCTTACTACCGATGTAATTCGTCGTGCAGGATTTTCCGATTTAAGTAAAGTGCGTATTTATGGATATGGTGGTAATTTGCAAGACGAAAGAATTTCATCAGCTTATCTGAAAGAATTTGATGATTTAAAGGAAGTTCCAAGTTGTTTTGTGGGTGGAAAACGTCTTTTTTATGGACGTGGACCAGTAAGTTGGGATAGCAATACAGCAACAATACGCACCCGTAACCACTATTCTAACTATGGCTATTATTTTATTACAGAAAGTACAGAAGCTCCTTTAACAGTAGACGCCAATACTTTTTTGACATCGGTATATCCAACAGCCGACGATTATCATAGTTTACACGAAATAGAAAATTACAGTTGGTTTCCAGGTGGACGTCGATTCTTTGAAAATACCCCTATAGCTGTTGGAAAAACACAAACATATACACTAACCAACACAGCAAAAGCAAGCAATGGAACTCTTGCTATTGGTGTGTCGGCAGGAAAAGGACGCACTTCCATACAAATAGAAGTGAATGGTGAAAAGAAAGGCGAACTAAGTATGTCTACAGGTGAATTTGATTATGGTGCTGAAATTGAAAGAAAATACCCATTAGTGGGACTACATGATGTAGATTCTATTAAGATAACAACACTTTCAGGAGGTCCTGCACGTTTAGATTATGTATCAATAACCTACGATAAACCTCGTTCTGCCCCAAACTTAACAGAGGGAACATTTCCTGTTCCTGAATACGTATATAACATTACCAACCAAGACTTACATAGTCATACTCCCGTAGACCTTGTTATTATAATTCCAACCAGTCAGAAATTGCTAAAACAAGCACAGCGTTTGGCTGCTTTCCATGAGCAACATGATGGCATAAAGGTACGTATTGTTCCTGCTGATGAAATTTTCAACGAATTTTCAAGTGGAACTCCCGATGCTATGGCATATCGTCGGTATATGAAAATGCTATACGATCGTGCAAAAACAGAAGCCGAAATACCAAAGTCGCTTTTACTTTTTGGCGATTGTGTATGGGATAATCGTATGATAACACCTGAATGTAGGTTGCTAAATACCGACGATTATTTACTTGCATACGAAAGCGACAATTCATTTAGTTTAACCGATTGCTATATTAATGATGGTTGGTACACACTTATGGACGAAGGAGAAGGTGTAAATCAAACCAATATAGACAAAGAAGATATAGGTGTGGGACGTTTTCCTGTAAGTACGCCAGACGAAGCACAAACTATAGTAGACAAGACCATTAATTATGCAATAGATAAGAATGCTGGCGATTGGCAAAATGTTATTATGTTTATGGGCGATGATGGAAACAACAATCTACACATGCACGATGTAAACGAAACAGCAGAAGCTGTTATGAATACATATCCTAATTATGTTGTTAAAAAAGTGATGTGGGACGCTTATAAACGTACTGGTTCTTCTACAGGTTTTACATATCCTGAAGTTAGCGCTATTATAAAACAACAACAGGCACAAGGAGCACTTATTATGGATTATGCAGGACATGGTTCTGAAATTCAAATATCGCACGAGGCAGTGTTACGTATTACAGATTTCCAAAACTTTACTAATAAAAATCTTCCTCTTTGGATTACTGCAAGCTGTGATATTATGCCTTTCGATGGAACTATTGCTACTATTGGCGAAGAAGCAATGTTAAACAAAAAAGGTGGCTCGGTAGCTTTCTGGGGAACTACCCGAACTGTATATGCAAGTTATAACAAACACATAAATACTGCTTTCTTGAAACATGTGTTGAGCTTTAAAAATGGAAAACCAACTACACTTGGTGAAGCACAGCGCTTAGCAAAAATAGATATGATAAACACAGGGCAAGACCAAACACGCAATAAGTTGCAATACTCGTTGTTGGGCGATCCTGCTTTGTCGCTTAATTTGCCTACCTTGAATATTGTTATCGATTCTATAGATGGTAGTGCTATCAGTAATTCTGGTCAAATAAAATTAAAAGGTGGTACCATTGCCACAGTAAAAGGACACATCGAAAAGAATGCAACAAAGGTGGAAAACTTTAATGGATTAATGTCTGCAACTGTGCGCGACACTAGAGAATTGATAACTTGTAAGGGACAAGAAGAAACAACGAACACTCCATTCAGCTACTACGACCGTCAAAAAGTACTTTATAATGGTTCCGACAGTGTTCACAATGGCGAATTTAAATTTACTTTTGCCGTTCCTCGCGACCTTAATTATACTAATGGTACTGGTCTTATAAATGTATATGCAGTAAGCAACGACCATACTTTACTGGCGAATGGCGCAGAAGATAGGTTTACAATAAATGGTTCAGAGCAAGTAAGTAACGATTCTATTGGACCTTCCATCTATTGTTACCTCAATACACCATCATTTGTAAATGGTGGTAAGGTGAATAGTACACCATATTTTGTTGCACAAGTTACCGATGCCAATGGTATAAATGCAGCGGGTAACGGAGTTGGACACGATATGCAACTCATTATTGATGGAGATATGATGCGCACTTACAACCTTAACGACAACTTCCGCTTCGACTTTGGTAGCTATACAAAAGGAACTACTTTCTTCAGTATTCCTGAACTATCTGAAGGACGACATCAACTGAAATTCCGTGTTTGGGATATTCTCAACAATCCTTCTACTGCTACACTCGATTTTACAGTAGACAAGGGAATGGCTCCTGATATAGAAGATGTGAGTTGCACAAATAACCCTGCCAAAACAGAAACAACGTTCATTGTAACCCATAATTATGTTGGGGCAAATGTAGATATAGAATTGGAAGTACTCGATACATCGGGACGTTTATTGTGGAAACACAAAGAAAATGGAATAGCATCGGGTAATGCCTACACAATGAATTGGGATTTAATCATTAATTCTGGTGCACGTCTGCAAACAGGTGTGTATCTCTATCGTGTTCGGATAGGTTGCGGTGGTGCCGTGAAAGAGTCTAAAGCAAAGAAACTAATCGTAATAAACAATAAATAAGTCTTTATGTACGTTTGTGTATTAATGAAGTGTTCGAATTACGAACCTGAGACAATTGTACAAACTAACAGATAAGAATACAGAAAGAATGAATAAGCCTTATAGAATATTGAGTCTGTTCTTGCTTACATGGATAGCTTCAGCAACGATGGCACAGGACAAGAAAGATATTTTTAACCCAGTAAACCATGCTGTTACTTCGCAAATGATAGCCCCCGATGCCCGTGCTGCTGGTATGGGAGATGTAGGAGTTGCCACTGATCCTGACGTAAATTCGCAGTATTGGAATCCTGCAAAATATCCGTTTACCATATCACGTGCAGGAGTTTCACTGAACTATACGCCTTGGTTACGACAGTTGGTAAACGATATGGATTTAGCTTACCTTTCTGGCTATTATCGAATTGGCGACTATAGTGCTGTATCTAGTTCATTACGCTACTTCTCTTTAGGCGAAGTTACGACTGGTGGTAGTACCGATGGGTCTGCTGCAATGACAATTAAACCTTACGAACTGTCGTTTGATGTTGCATACTCGCTAATGCTGAGCGAAAAATTCTCATTAGGCGCTGCTGTACGTTGGATATATTCAGACCTTACTTATAACTTTAACGAAGAAACTGCACCAGGGTCTGCATTTGCTGCCGATATCTCTGCTTATTATCAAAATTATATCAATATTGGTAGTCGTGAGTGTCAGCTAGGATTGGGTATGAATATTTCAAATATTGGTTCGAAAATTACATTTGGTGGCGATAATCGGTCTGAATTCATACCAACTAACTTGCGTTTGGGTGCATCGTTGATGATTCCAATTGATGAATTTAATCGGTTCACCATTGCAGCTGATGCCAACAAATTTCTTGTTCCTACCTATCCAAAGCGCAATTCAGATGAATCGGAAGTAGATTACCAAAATCGTTTACAAAAAGAGTATTACGATGTATCGTCTATTTCGGGAATCTTTAAGAGCTTTAGTGATGCTCCTGGTGGTGCAAAAGAAGAACTTCAGGAAGTAAACTGGAGTGTCGGAGCTGAATATGTTTACAACGACAAGTTCTCATTGCGTGCTGGCTACCATAACGAAAGCGAAAATAAAGGTAACCGTAAATACTTTACAGTGGGTGCAGGCTTCAAGATGAGCGTATTCTCACTTGATGCAGGCTATGTAATTGCAACGGCAAAGAGCAATCCACTCGATCAAACTTTGCGTTTCACCTTAACGTTCGATATGGACGGAATTAAAGACTTGTTTAATAGAAAGTAACACTTAATGCTGCGAGGAAGGAAACTTCCTCGCAAACGTTTCTGAATATGATAAGAGTAGGAATGGGATACGATGTCCATAAACTTGTAGAAGGTCGTCCACTCTATTTGGGTGGTATAAAGATAGACCACACGCTTGGTTTGCTGGGTCATAGCGATGCTGATGTATTGCTACACGCTGTTTGCGACGCTTTGTTAGGTGCAGCAAATATGCGAGATATTGGTTATCACTTCCCTGATACGGCAGACGAAACTTTAGATATGGACTCGAAGGTGATACTACAGAAGACAATAGAATTAATAGCTACAAAGGGCTATTGTGTAGGGAACATAGATGCTACAGTATGTGCAGAACGTCCGAAGATTAATCCACATATACCTGCTATGAAATCTTGTATGGCAGAGATTATTGGTTGCGATGAAGATGCAATATCCATCAAAGCAACAACTTCTGAACGAATGGGTTTCGTTGGCAGAGAAGAAGGCATAGCAGCCTATGCTGTTTGCCTCATAGAGAAAGTTTAAACACTAAGCTTGTTGAAGAATATCTGAAAAAGAATATAAGTTCATTCTCTTTATTTCTTATTCACACTCTCTTTTCTTTCTCTTTCTGGGTTCTGTATTATTTTAATTCTATCATTGACAAAAATTTAAATCAATAAAAAAAGAGAGGGTGTGTCAAAATGTACACATCCTCTTTTTATGCACAAAGCCCCGACTTTCTCAAGCCAGGGCTTTGCTATTTCCTAAAG
>ERZ773013.375-NODE-375-length-28402-cov-7.249374_pt1 | contig 28402 bp, 24 predicted proteins | sample MGYA00511670_ERZ773013 | MGnify/ENA primary metagenome ERZ773013 (study PRJEB29015, sample SAMEA2738120) | human oral metagenome | biome: human oral; feature: human-associated habitat; material: saliva | place: China | collected 2257 ... | reverse complement strand
TCTCACGCAACTCTAGAAGCCATGAATAACCGACTCATAGCCCCAGCCCGGATATCGAGTCTACCCGCGGAACTGCGATGCGATGCCTTGGCCGGTTTCCTCCAGGGAGCTGGCCGTAGTCCTCAGAGCTTCGGCAATCTCGTGGATGAGGTCACGGGCGTGCCCGATGCCCGGGCGCAGCTCGTAGAAGCGATTGGTGTAGGCGTGGGAGACCTCGCCCTCCCACTCCGTCTGCAGCTCGTCGAGCAGGGTGTCATCCTCACGATGGCGTCATTTACGTTGCTGTACTCGGTATCATACTCGCCCGCGCGGGCGCGCATCTGGTCCGGGGTGATCCTAATCTGTCTGCCATTTTGTATTCCTTTCTGTAACGCGCCTACCGGACGCGTCCAGTAAGATCCACAGCGCGGCCGTTGGGGAGCTATGTAGGGGCTCGGACACCCCAGGGCAATCGTGCTTATTATAGACCACCTCCTGGACAGCTAAATCTTCAGCCACTTCATATGGAGGCCTTTGCCACCTGACTTTGGTATTTGCCCCGGCGAATCAGCATTCCGAGTGCAACAGGATGGCCCGCTGCATGCAGGCGTGGCACGCTTCGGAGGGCTACGATGCTGGCTGTCTGAGCCCTGTCCATTATATTGACAGGGCTCAAAGTTCTACATATCAGGAATGCTATCGAGCAGTGCCTCCGCATAGGCGTTACACTCCGAGAGGATGATTCCCGGCTTGGGGAACACGATGGCGCGACGGGCACGGAAGGACCCGCTGCCGATCTCGTGGTAGCGCCATCCATACTTGTACGAGGGCTCCGCCTGCTTGCAGTCGGTGAAATACGCTGGGCAGCGCGTCGCACCCATCCCGCAGTCACGACTGGCCTCGACGAAGGCATCCGCGTCGTCGATTCCCTTGCCGCCTGGCATAGGCTCGCGCATAGGCCTCATTGCCCTCTTGAAACGCCTTGACGACGTCCTCCTCGGGCCGCTCGACAAACGCCGCATGATACTCACGAGGCGCGGGGTCAAACGGATAGCCGCGCTCCGGTATGACGCTCTCGCAGAAGCAGGCGGACCAGGCAAAGCGGTCCTCAGGGAAGGGCCGCAGGTACCAACCGCCGCCGAAGCCGGGGCCTTCACCACGCCGCAGGCCCCAAGATCGCCGATGACGACACCGGCGGTGCAGTCCCGCCCCCTGCTGTCGTTTGCGATGGAGAGCCCCATCTGAGTGAGTCTGTCGAGGGCGCTCTTGAGCTCAGGGTTAGGATTGCCCTCGGCGTCCACGGGCCCGAGGAGCCCCAGACGTCTGATCATCTGCCGCTTCCAGGGTCCTCGCTCGGACTTCTCGGCGAGGACGCGGCGAGCGCTGATCCGGTGCTCGTTCACCGCGACAGAGCACGTGTCGAAGCCGCCCAGCAGCACGAACAGGTCCTCGCTCGAGAACCTCACCTGCTCGAGACCTGAATCTCCAAGGCCCGCCCTGCCCCTGGCAAACAGCATCTCCTTGCCTCCTGACCAAACGGGGATTGGAACCCTATGGGCGAGAGGGACGACCGCCATCGTTCTTGTCGGTCTTCCCCTTCTCGCGTTGTTCATCCCGCTCGACGCTCCTTGCGGCAAGCCGACCGATGACAAAGCCGCCGACGACGATCACGACAAGCGTGAGCACGACAGTGACAACGACGATCTTGATGAGCGTGCCAGCGTCCACGACAACCTCCGATAGTGGGTGTGGCCAAGGGGCAAACCCCTCCTTATGTTAGCGCAAGATGGCTTCCGTTCACGAGCGCCCCCTGCTCGACGAGCGCGCCAATCGTCTCGTTGGGGTTGAGCTGGCTGCCCGCGAGCTCGGTACCATCAAGCAGCATGAGGTCAACGTCTTGCGACGCGTCATAGCGGGCCGCCTCCGTACGGGCGAGGATCGAGGAGATGAGACGTGCGCTCTGCTCCACCGTGAGGCCATAGGGCACTCGGAACTCATAGCTTTGCCCTGTGGCGGGGAGCTTCACGGAGAGAAGAATCTTGTCAGCCACAGAAACCTCCTACCTTGCACGCTTGCCAGTTGTTCTCACACCATCACCAGAGGCTCTTGCGGCGGCAGCGCGCTTTGCCTCGAGGTACGACGGCTCAGTCTTTCTGAGCAGATCGTTCATGTGCTCCCAGGTGAAGTCCTGGTAGCCCAGGTACATGACTCCATCGATGGAGTCGCGATCAAACATGATGTCGTTGCCCGGCTCCGTGAAGCCCACGGGATGAACCAGGCCAAAGTAGTCCCACACGAGCCCAGTGCTTAAGTCCTGCTGCATGTACCCAAAGATTGTGACGAGGTCGTCGCTGCCCGCAAGGTGCACGACCGAGCCCAGAGGGAGCCATTGTTCTGTGGTAAGCATCTTGGTTGTCGTCCCTTCTATGCGCACGCCTAACTGTCGTTGTCGTGGTAGGTGTCGATCTCGTGCCGAGTGGAAGAGACCTTCCCGGAAAAGTAATTGACACGGCTTTCCGAGTACGATTTGCCGACACGCGACTCTTCAAGACTCCCCCTATAGCTTTCGAGATCGCTCTCTAGCTGCTCGATAAGGTGCCTCAACTCCTCAGAGGCGCTGGTGATGGAGTCGTCATTCGGGTCCGCCAGGCGTCTCATGACCGATGTGGCATTTTCCGATCCGGCGCACCTGTCGATCTCCGTCCCAACGTCTGTGAGCCTTGCCCTCGCCTCAGAGTTTGCCGAAGTCAGAGTAGTCACCTTCGGCTCGGCAGCCCGGGCGATAGCAAGCTGCTGCTCGCGGTCGTCGACCAGTGCCGAGTACTTGGATATCCTCTGGGAGTACTCGTCAGCGCTGCCCTGCCAATAGCGTCTCTGACCACAGTAGTAGTCAAGCCTGCTATGCAACGAGCTCAGACTCATGGTTATCTCTCCTTCCTTCGACGCGGTAGCCCCCGCCTCACTCCGGGTAGTCAGGGATATCGAGGAGCGCCCCGAGGAGGTCGCCCGAGGGGTAGAAGTCGATCGAGGTGAAGGCAGTCTTCCGTTTCCACTCGCCGTCCGGGTCGTCCAAGCTGAGGCTCATCCCCTCATGCCAGGCGTTGCAGTAGCTGAGCAGCGCGCCCGCCTCACTCACGGCCACGAGCTGCCTCATCCGCAGCTTGCCGCGCCCACCGTCCGGCCAGCGCCAGCCCATCTCGTAGCTGGGCTCGACCTCGGTCATGTCCTGGACGTAGGCCTTGAAGCCCTTGTACCCGCCTCGCATGTAGGTGGAGAGCCTGATCGCGGGCTCGGGGTCTGCGCCCCTCCTTTTCGCGATTGCAGCGAGCATGGCCTCGTCGCCACTGTTCAATGCGCCCGCGAATGCGATTCCCTCCTCCTCGCCCCCGTCGACAAACGAGACGTGCCCTCCCCTCTCGGCGGGCGAGAAGGGATAGCGCCTGGGCACGAATATCTCGCGGAACTTCGCAGACCACAGGCTGCGGTCTTCCGGGAACGGCCTCAGCTGCCAGCCGCTTCCCGGGGCAGGCACGACCCCACAGGCGCCCTCCGCGCCGAGCGTCACGCCCATGGTGCGCTCCCTGGACGCCGGCTTGTCCGCTATGCCCACCCCCATCTGCCCGAGGGCCCTGAGGGCTCGCTCGAGCTCGGGGTTGGGGTTTCCCTCCTCGTCCACCCAGCCCGATGGAGCGAGCCGGTCCACCACCGCTCTCCTCCAGGGGCCCCGCTCGGGCTTTTTCTCCTCGATGAGGTCGAGGCGGAGCTTGAGCGGGTTCACCACGACGGCACATCCGTCGAACCCGTTGAGCAACACGAAGAGGTCCTCCGTTGAGAAGCGCAGCTCCTCGAGCGTGAGGTCCGCCAGGTCTACCTTCTTCTTCCTTCCGAACAGCATGTGTGCCTCCAGACTCTAGCCGACTTTCCGATCAGGCGGACGTCCCCCGCCTCACTCCGGATAGTCGGGGATATCGAGGAGCGCCTCGAGGAGGTCGCCCGAGGGGTAGAAGTCGATGGAGAAGAAGTGGGTCTTCGCGCCCCACTCTTCCTCCGGGTCCTGCAGGTCGAGACTTATCCCCTCGTGCCAGGCGTTGCAGTCGCTGAGCAGCGCGCCTGCCTCGCTCACTGCGATGACCCTACGCTGGCGCAGCTTGCCACGTCCCCCATCCGGCCAGCGCCAGCCCATCTCGTAGCTCGGCTCGACCTCGGTCGTATCGTCGACGTAGGCCTTGAACCCCCTGTACCCGCCCCTCATGTACGTGGAGAGCCTGATCGCGGGCTCGGGGTCGACGCCCTTCCTGCGCGCGATTGCGGCGAGCATGGCCTCGTCACCCTGTGCGAGCGCTCTGCCGAACACCGCCTTCTCGTCAGGTGTCTTCGGAAAAGAGACATGGCCGCCCCTCTCGGCGGGCGCGAAGGGATAGCGCCTGGGCACGAATATCTCGCGGAATCTCGCAGGCCACAGGCTGCGGTCTTCCGGGAACGGCCTCAGCTGCCAGCCCCCTCCCGGGGCGGGAACGACCCCACAGGCGCCCTCCGCGCCGAGCGTCACGCCCATGGTGCGCTTCTGAGGTGCGACGCTATCCGATATGCCTACCCCCATCTGCCCGAGGGCCCTGAGGGCTCGCTCGAGCTCGGGGTTGGGGTTTCCCTCCTCGTCCACCCAGCCCGATGGAGCGAGCCGGTCCACCACCGCTCTCCTCCAGGGGCCCCGCTCGGGCTTTTTCTCCTCGACGAGGTCGAGGCGGAGCTTGAACGGGTTTACCACGACGGCGCACCCGTCGTAGCCGTTGAGCAACACGAAGAGGTCCTCGGTCGAGAAACGCAGCTCCTCGAGCGTGAGACTCGCTAGGTCTACCTTCTTCTTCCTTCCGAACAGCATGTGTGCCTCCAATAGAGTGTTTTCGTTGACGTCGGCGTGCGAAAGGGCGCCTCGATTACTGGGGGGCGAACGCAAAGGTGGCGCTCGGCGACCCCCTCTGGGCGCTAGCGACTGTGTTAATCATATCCTGTTTGAGCTCGCTGTTGTCGAAGACCCTCTGGCCTTGGTCCAGGAGAAAGTCCACGCCGCAGCCGATAGCCATGCCAGCGACGGCGCCCACCGGGCCTCCGAAGCAGGCGCCGACCGCTGCTCCCACTGCCTTGCCAACACCCCATTTCACGAGGCCCTCACCCCCTTCCACCATGGCGGCGGCAGACTTCTGCGCGCGGTCCCCGGAGGTCGTCTGATACGCCTCCCTGGACTTCTGGAACGTGTCGGCGATGGTGACAACGTCGCCGACGAACCCCAGCGCCTTGCCGGCACCCTTCGCGAGCTTGCCTACAGAGGAACCGAGGTTCGCGGCGTCATCGATTTCTGATGCAGCACTCGCAAAGTCCTCCACATCACCTGACGCTGAACGGGCGCCCTTGCAGAACTTGCTCGAGAGGTACGCTCCGATTTCTTTCCCGCCATCGCGCAGGTTCTCGTAAGCGTCAATTGCCTCGGAACTAAGGCGTGCATCGTCCAGTTTCTCGAAAAAGCGAGACTTAAATGTGCCCGTACCGAAGAAGCTCGCGTTGAACCCCGTGGCTTCGGCTCCGATGGCGAGGGCGGCGCGGTCAAAGGAGTGGTCTTCGTCACTGCGCAGTCCCACCACGTTGAGCAGAAACGTCCCGGGGGCCCCAGAAGCGAGGCCCTTCGCATAGCCGGCGAAGCTCACCACCGAACCAAACGCGTTCGCGTGCCCGAGGGTGCTCCCGAGCGTACCGAGGATCCTCTTCGCCCACTTGTATGTATCGCTCTTCGTGACCGACGTCGCGGCTGAGTTGGCCCTCGCCGCCCCGGACATGCCGTACTCGTCGGCCATCGTGTCCCGCGTCGCGGAGATCATTCCGCTGTCTATGAACTTGCCCTTGTCCAAGGACGTGGAATCTGTGCCGCTCGAGTAGGCCGACTCGAACTCGGACGCGGACGACTGGAGCCTCGCCCACGCCTTCGAGATGCGCTGGACTTTGTCCTGCTGTTGGGAGAGGTCTTCTTGAAGTGAGGAGAGACTCCCGGTGATTCCCCCAGCCCCTCTTAGACCAGAGAAGGCAGCGATGGCATCCCCCGCCTTGGAGCTGAGGTCCGCCATCTCCTCCCGAGCCTCGTCGCAGAAGAGCCCGACTCTGCCGTCGGTGTCGCACTCCACCATGTCCCCAAGAGCCACAGACGCTCCCGCCTCGGACATCAGCGCATCCCTGTTCTTCTGGATGGTCTTCGCTTCGCAGACGAGACCGACGAACACCTTGTCGAGCCGCGCCATCGCCTGGCTGAAGATGCGTGCGTTGGTCTCGATGTTGACCGAGGCCTTTGCCTGTGCCTCGGCCCAGTCTCCTGACTGGACACTCGAGAAGCACAAGTTCTCCTTCGACGTCGTGGCAATGGTGTCGAGCAGCCTGCCTTCAATGTCGTTGATGCGCTTCTGTCCCGACTCAAGCTCGCTTACCTTAAATCTCAGTATGGACAAGGCTCTCACCTTCCAATACGATTCGTTACCGTGCAGCATCAGATGCCTGCTAGCGCTCGGGAGGGCGATACCTGACCTGCGTGAAGTCCTTCTCCCAAGTATAGGTCGAGGCGAGGTAGGTGTCTTTGTCTATGAATTTGCCTTCCGCGTTGCGGATGAGCCCCGCGTGGATCAGCACGTCCTGCTCCAGCGCCAGGGTGCAGTTGTCGATGCAGGCAAGCGTCCCCTTGAACGCGGAGGCAGCCTCGCCTTCCCAAGCGCCAAAGAGCTCGCTTCTCAGGTCTGCCGCACTCGTCCCGATTGCCGCGTAGTCTTGAGCGATGCCGTCATAGGCAACTGCCGAATTCAGCGCCGCCTGTTCGTCTACAAAGATGTGTCCAGCCATAACCAACCCCCAAACTCAGTCCGAGATTGTTGCAGCTACTTGCCCTGCCTTGTCTTGGCCTCCTGATACAGCCCGGACGCAACTGCAAGAGCCCTCTGGTGCTCGATTGCCGCGCGGTCCAAAAACCCTATCTGAAGGACCTCGGCAACCATGTCGCTGTCGAAGAAGTAGTCCTTGGTGGCATCTTGGCGGCCTTCCGGCCATGGGTAGCCCATGTAGTCCCACAGCCGGCAGGTTACGCCATCGAGCGCCATGCACCCCGCGACCACCACGGGGCGCTCGCCGTCCCTGAGCCTCACGACCGATCCGATGGGGAGGTATGAGACGACGATCCCCGGCTCCTGGCCCTGCTCCATGTCCGATCCCTCTGTTGCGTCAGTCATCTCTTGGCTCCCTTGTCTCTTTCAGGAGATAGAACGCTTCATCTGCCAGACGGAAGCGCTCTTCTGGCTCCACGCGGGCGCTTCCCTCCTTGGGCAGGCGCGTCCCTCTTATGAATATCCCGTTGAGCGACCCAAGGTCCTGTACGGTGATCCCTCCACCATCCGTCGAGAGACGAGCATGGCGGCGGCTGAGGTTTCCGTTTCCCTCGATCTGGACGTCGGCATGCACAGAGCGCCCCACCGTCACCGGTGCCGAGAGGTCAACGCTATGCCTGCTGCCATCGCGTTCGCGCACAAGGACGTAGGTCGGCCGGCGGCCACCGTCTGCCGCTGCCTGCGATGTCGTGCCTGCCCCCGACCCCAGAAGCACCGTCCTGCTCTCGTGCAGGCTCGCGGGTGCGGAAGGCGTGGACCCAGCGACCTCGTCTGCAGGTCCAACGTGGGTGCCGATAGAGGAGGGTGCGGTGGGCGAGACGCCCGCCACACCGTTTACGGCCCGCTTTGCCACGCCCTGACGGGCCGTGACCTCGAAGGCCGAGGCGCGGTGAGAGAGCATGCCGACCATGTCGAAGGCTACCGCACAAGATGGGGTGCCACCCCCTCTGCCGAGTGGGGAAGGTGTGTGGAGCGGGACGGGAGCCGCCTGAGCAGACGGTGCCCCTACCTCGCCACGATCCATGCCCAGCTCCACGGTCAAAAACGTCTGCAGCGCGGATATGGAGAGCACGGGAGTGCGGCGGACGAAGTCGTCGAGCTGCTCCCGCAGGCGGTCGTCGTCATCGACTACAAACTTCACATGGCTGCGCGCCGAGAGGTACGCGAGCATCGCGAGGGGTGCCATCCCTGGAGGCTCGGGACCGCCTGAGAGCGGAACGAACGCAAGCCGCAGGGCACCGCCATCCGCTATGTAGGCGTGGCCTGGGTCGAAGCACATGCCGCTTGTGGGATAGCCACGCTTCGTGCAGAGAGCCATCGCCTCGTACACCGTGGCAAGCATGCCGAGATACTGGGCGCTCGTCACCTTTGCCTTCAGGTAGTCCCTGAGCCTGGCGAGACCCGTCACATCGTAGTAGAGGCGCGGCGGCACGGCGTCCTGCTCGTAGGCGAAGGGGAGCAGGAAGGATTTGCCGCAGTGTGCGAGCCACTCGGCCTGCGCGTACTCCAGCTTCTCGCGCTTCTCGCCCACGACCTGCAGCGTGCGCGAGCCGCTGTGCCAGTCCTTGCGCTCCGAGAACCTCATCGCACGTCGCCCCCGTCCGCATTGGAGGCAGAGAGCAGGCGGACCGCAACGGCGTCCCCGCGCAGGGCGAGGTAGCCGTCGTCGACCGCCGCGGGCCTGCGGTATTCGGGCAGGGAGCGCGCATAGCGGAACATGGTCTGGTCGCCGAAGCCGCCACCAACCCACACGCCGTTGCCGTAGGCGGAAAGCGTCTTGTACCAGTCCTCGTACAGCGACTTGCAGCGCCACGCCTCGCAGGCCGCAACCAGGCCCGTGATGCCCTTGCCCTGCTCCTTGGCGATGTAGTCCTTGAGCTGCTTGGACGCCGTGGCGGGCAGCGCGGCGACGTCCTCAACGACGCTCGTGAGCACGAGGACGTCCACCGGGTCGCGCGCCAGGATCGCAGGCAGCAGCAGCTCGGGAACCTTCTCCGGGTCCTGCACCACGCGCTTGTCATCGACCTCGCCCAGCAGGCGTGCGGTGTCAACCACCAGGTAGGAGACGCCGGACGCGGCGAGGACCTCCCTGAGGCCGGCAAGGTAGCGTGCGTTGGCCTCCGCATCGTTGCCCATCACGAGCATCGGGAAACGCGAGAGGGGGAAGCACACGGGCTCCACGGAGAGCTTCCCAAGACCCACGGGAAGCATTCCCTCCGCCACCTGGGAGACGTCCATGTCACCCACGTGCACACGGTGCGGCAGCACCGGGATAGCACGCGCACGTCCGGAGCACTCCATGCGGCGGCGACGCGCCAGCTTCGCCACGGCCTTCGCGTCCGAGATCCCCTCAGCGGCCATGGCGGCGCCCTGAAACTCAAACGTCTCCTTGCCGATCGTGACGTAGCCACGCCGGTCCTGCCGCGGTACGACGGTGGGTGGCTTGTGCCCGAGGAGCGTGATCATGTCGGACTCGTCGTTGAGCATGAGGACCACGCTCGAGGCGAAGTTCGAGCGCAGGCGCATGCGGGCGGCGCTCGCCGAGCTCGCGCTCACGAGGAAGTGGATGCCGTAGCGCGCTGCGTCGCGCATGAGTGTGACGAGCGTGTCCTCATAGCCGGGATAGAGATCATAGAAGGCCGCGATATTCGCAATGGCCACAACGACCCTGCCGATAGGCGCATCGGGGTGGCTCGCGTCGTACTCCTCGAGGGTGCAGCCGGCCTCGGCCAGAACGGCACGGCGCTCGTCGCACTCGCGCTGGACCATGCGGAAGAGGTTGCCCGTGCGCTCGGCATCGCCCGCTATCACCACCCCACCGCACTGGGGCAGCTGGGCGAGCGTTGTCATCGTGCCGGAGCCCATGTCCAGGACGTAGAAAGAGACCTGCTCGGGCACATAGTCCTCGGCGAGCGAGTAGAGCGCCGTGGCCACGAGCGAGTCCGCACCTGAGCCCTGGGCGCCGTAGACCATGAGGTTGCCCGCCTTGGCAAGGTCCACCGTGTAGGGGAGCTGGCGCTGGCGGCCGGGGTCGTCCGCCTCGCCCAACACGGCCTCGCAGGCCCCGCCTGGGGCAAGGCCAAACTTCTCACGCAGCGCATCGACGGGGATGTGCGCGGGAAGCGGGTCGAGCCAGAGGCGCTTAGCCTCCTTGCCCTGCGCCTTGGCGACGGCGCAGATCTGGTCGAGCACGGCGTTGAGCTCGGACTCGTCTGTCTTCGCGGTCGTCGAGGGCGGCTTCGCGCTGTCGATCGCGTCACAGGTGTTATCCACGAGCTCGAGCGTGTCGTCCACCTTGGGCTCGAACTCGGCGCTCGGGGCATACACGGCGCCCGCATAGGCAGCCTGTCCGCCGCAGAAGAGCTCGTTGTAGCCCACGAGCATGTAGTAGCGCCCGGGCAGCGTGATCTCGGCCGCGTCCGGGCGGCGGATCATCTCCTTGGAGTCGCTGGCGTCGGAAACCTTGAGGCACACCTTGAAGTGCGAGTTGGACCAGATCTGGTCGTTCACCACGCCCGTGGGCTTCTGGGTGGCGAGGATCAGGTGCACGCCCAGGGAGCGGCCGATGCGTGCGGCGGAGATGAGCTCGTCCATGAACTCGGGCTCCTGCTGCTTGAGCTCGGCGAACTCATCAGCCACGATGAAGAGGTGCGGCAGTGGCTCCATGAGTACGCCTCGACGGTAGTAGCGCAGGTACTTGTATATGTCCATCGTCGCCTCCCCCGTCACGTCACGTGCGCGGTTGAAGGCGTCCTGGCGTCGCTTGAGCTCGCTCTTAATGGAGACAAGCGAGCGCGAGATGGCGGCGCCGTCCAGGTTGGTGATGGTGCCGGCGAGATGCGGCAGGCGGATTCGCTCGTTGTCGAAGGCGCCGGCAAGGCCACCGCCCTTGTAGTCGATGAGCACGAAGGCCACTTGGTCGGGGGCGTAGTTCACGCACATCGAGAGGATGTAGGTGATGATGAACTCCGACTTGCCGGAGCCCGTGGTACCGGCGATGAGGCCGTGGGGGCCGTGTGCCTTCTCGTGCAGATTGAGCGTGGCGCACTCGCCTGCGGCATCCCTGCCCACGGGGGTTACGAGCGTTCGGGACGCGTCGTCGTCCGCCCAGCGCTGGCCGATGTTGAGCTGTGCCACGTTACCCACCTCGAACATCTCGAGGAAGCCAAAAGAGTTGGGGAGGGCTGAGCGCTGGGAGGGCATGTCCAGGTGCACCCGCACGAGGTCGAGTGAGAACCGGCGCGCGTCGGCCTGGCCCACGAGGACGTCCGGCTCAAAGCGCACCATGGTGCCGGCGACGTCGTCCCGGTCGAACATACAGGCGGAGCCTTCGGGGCTCACGACCTTAGAGAGCTGGGCCGTGGACCCCATGCCCTGGAGAGCCCCCTCATTGGTAAGGTCGATGACGTAGGAGCACTCACGCGGCAGATCGGAAAGCCCCTCGCCCAGGAAGACGAGCGAAAATCCCAGGTTGCCGTGCATGCGCTCCAGCTCGCCGATCGCGTCCGAGCGCTCGCAGAGCGCCTTGTTCGCGCAGATCACAAGGTAGTAGGTACCGCAGTCGGCCACCTTCTCGAAGCGCGCCTCGCGACGCTGGTCGAGCACGTGCGAGAGGTGGGCACCAACGAGCGTGAGATCATCGTAGTCGCAAGCGAGGTAGCGCACGGTCCCAGAGTCGTCAAACAGGTGCGGCAGCGAGCGTGCGAAGCCCCACTCCGCCTCCTCAGCGGGATCGGCCACCAGCACCATCTTCACGTCCTGGTAGCTGTAGTAGGCCGCAGCCTGCATCATGAGGCCGCGCACAAATGCCCAGACGCGGGCGCGCGGGCCGACGATGCCGGCAAGCGGGTGCTTGGCGGGGTCGAAGGCGAGAGGAACCCCCTTCACCACCGGTGGGTTCTCGGCAAGCTTTGAGACCTTGTCCAGCAGCGGGTCCTCCTCCATAGAGAAGCGCCGCTGCGGGAAGCGGAGGTCGGCGTCGAGCTCGGTGTTGCCGCTCCCCACGCGCAGCTCCATGAAGTCGCCGTGGTCCAGGCCACGGTTCATGAGATGCGGCGAGAGCGAGGCCACGCGCTGCTCGATGGCAGGCATATCCTGGCGGCGCAGGCGCAGGACCTCCGCCTGCCTGTCGCACTCCTCGGCGAAAGCGGCCTCCATCCTGTTGAGGTAGTCGGTGTAGCGGCTCTGGCGGCGCCGCTCCTCCTCCGCGTCGCGACGACGCGTGTAGGAGCGCGAGATCACGGGCCAGATCACCATGCCCGCGAGCATCGATACGCACATCGCAATCGAGGGCAGGCCGCTCATCACGCTGCCACCGGCCATGATGCCCTGCACGGCGTTGGCAGCGCAGAACACCGACGCCATCCCCATGAGAAACGAGGGACCCATCTGCATGATGGCCGGCTTGTCGTCGGGCTTACTGGGCTGGGGTGGCTCGTCCACCTGGAAGGCGCGCCTGTGGACCGTGTAGGAGAGCCTCGGCGCGGGGAAGAACAGGCACTCCTCCCCCGTGGGCTCGCTCGCGGGCGGGCACGCCGCCCGGAAAGCGTCGTGGTCGATCAGGCCCATGCCCTCGAGATGGTCAAACGTGACGCCACGAGGGCTGTTTGAGACGAGCAGGCGCCTGCCCGCCATGATGCTCAGCCCCAGGATACTCACAACGTCTCCCGGGGCGAGCGCGACGCGCTGGTTGGCGGGGATGAGCCGCCCGTTCACGAAGGTGCCGTTCGCACTGCCGAGGTCCGTCACGCAGACGTCCTCGCCCACGAGGTCGATGCGCGCGTGGCGCTCGGAGACGTAGGGAGAGTCGTAGCGGAGCGTCGCGGCAGGACTGCGGCCGATGAGGACGCTGGCGTTGCAGGAGAACCCGCGCTTCTCGAAACGGCGCAGGCCACCTGTCGAGGGATAGGAGAACAGAACCGCCTCCGTGCCGTCCTGGGCGGAGCGGATGGAGAAGACGGCCTCTTCGTCGAGGAGAAGGGTCGCCTTTTCCATCGGCTCGCCCGAGGGACCGAGGACCTCGTGCGCATGGGCAGGCCGCACCGTGCAGGCGCCGTCCTCCATCTGGATCACGGCTGCGCCAGGGTGGGCGCCTACGAACAGCACCGACTGGGCGTCCGGGTCGAAAGCGCTCACACGCATCGAACCGTCGGCTATGAGCGTGAGGAGCAGGCTTGCCATGCGCATCCTTCCTGTGTGGCGTGGGTCGGTGGGGCCAGGGCAACGACAGAGCCGAGGCCACGGCGGAGCCGCCCGCAGACGGCCCCACCGCAGGGGGTCTAGCCGCGGAACGAGGCGGCGATGCTAGAGTCGGTCTCCTCCAGGTTCTGGGCCGTGGAGTCGAGGGCCTGGGCGATCTCGTTGATGAGGTCCTGGGCCTTCACGAAGCCCGGGCGAAGCTCTGCGAAGCGCTCGGCGTACGAGTCGCTCGCGGCACCCTCCCACTCGCTGCGCAGGGCGTTGAGCAGGGAGTCCATGTTGGAGATGACACTGCCGACGTTCTCAGCCTCGTTGCGGTACTGACCGGCGCGGCTACGCATCTGATCCGGGGTGATCCTAATCTGACCAGCCATTCTTTGTCCTTTCCTCGAGTTTCGGCCGACGCAGCGCGCGAAGGCCGCCATTCCCTATCGACACTCGCGACGCGTGCGCCGCGAGGAATCGTCCGCTAGTGTCCGAAGGGGTTCCTCCTCGACTCCATGGCCGCATGACGCCTACGCGCCAGCAACACCACGGCAACCACGATGCCCACCGCCACGATGGCTCCTCCCACGACGCGAGCGAGCAGGTCCGGTGTGGCAAGCACGTACTCCACGACGTTGCCCGTCACGCGCACGCCCTTGCAGGCGGCCGTCGACTCGTTGCCCGCCAGGTCGTGCGCGACCACGCGGTAACTGTGCACGGCATCGTCGGACGGTAGCCGCATGGAGATGGGCATGCCGTCCTGCCTGGTATCCCAGGAGGCGACCTCCTTGCCGTCCATGTACACCGTCAGGTCGCGAAGTCCGAGGTTATCGGAGCCGTCTGCAAGCACGGTCTTGCTCGGGTCGAGGTAGGTCGTGTCGCTCGAGAGCCCCACGAGCCCTGCCTCAGGCGCCGTGGAGTCGACGGCGAACGAGACGGGGAAGTCGCCTTCGCCGTCTATGCCCTTGCCCTCCATCGTGTTCTGTGAGAGGTTGCCCGCTGCGTCCGTGGAAGTGAGGGTCACGCGATAGAAGCCGTCCTGCGCGAACAGGCTGGCTGGCAGCGTGTAGGTCGTCGAACTCCAACCCTGGTCATCCTCGTTCGGGTCGAGCGAGAAGTCCTGCCCGGCAACGAGGTCGCGCGAGCGATCGTCCGCGGCAAGGCTCACGCGCGATGCAGAGGTGTCCAGGCCGCTCACGTTCACCTCAACCACCTGGACGTCGCGCGGCTGCCTGAGATAGGCGCCCACGATGTCGTCCGAGTCGCCTGTGAGGTAGTACGTGGAGCCGAAGCGGTTCACTGAGAAGCGCACCGTCTCGATCGTCGTGTTGCCGGCGAGGTCCATGCCGGTAGCGGTGTAAGTGTAGACGTCGTCGTACCTCGGCTCCGCGGGCACGTCCGCAAAGCCCGTACGCATGTCGGTAGCCGTGGACTGCTCGTACTCGCCGTCGAAGTACGCATCACCCGTGCGGGCACCAACGAGCTCGGTGCCCGAGCCCAACGGGTCGAGGTTCGTGTCGGAGAAGCTCGCGGAGGGCGCGAGGTCGCCAGCGTATGCGGTGCTGTTCGCCACGCCGTCGATGTTCACCTGCGGGGCCGTCATGTCGATGACAAACTCGCCAGAGTCGTAGGGCTCGGCCACGTTGCCTGCGAGGTCGGTGGCGGCGACCTTCAGCTGGTAGTGCGTCTCGCCCGCGAAGGAGGCCGTCGCCTGCCACACGGAGCGCTCCTTCGTCTCGCTCCACCCGCTCACGGAGGGCACCACGCCACCGGAGAGCGCCTCGGCGTCGATTGACCCGCCCTCGGGCGAGAAGTTCCTGTCGTCCACCACGATCGTGGCGGTGCGTGACGCCTTGTAGTACATGCCATTGGCCACGTCGTCGTTGTCATAGGAGACCCTGAGTGAGGGCGCCGTCGTGTCCACCACGAAGTCGTCGGAGACAACGTTGGAGGCATGGCCCGCGGGGTCCGTGAAGGAAGCCTCCAGGTGCCAGTCCGCATCCTCGTCGCACTCGATAGAGGCGACGTAGACGGCCGTACCGTCAGGCTGCTCCACGGGCGAGAAGTCCTTCGCGCTCAGCGTCGTGGAGGGATGGCCTGCGCCGTCGCAGTACGCAGCCGCGATCTGCGTGTCTGGCGCATAGGCGGCGAGCAGGTCGAAGTTGGACTCGCTCACGGAGAACGTGGCGGTGCGTCCGGCGTTGTAGTACTTGCCGTTGCGGACATCGTTGTTGTCGTAGGTGACGCTGATCTGCGGTGCCTCAATGTCTATCGCGATACCCGTCGCGCCGGCCGGGAGGTTCGTCACCCCCACAGCGACGAAGCTGTCTATGCTCGCAACGTTGCCGGCAACGTCCGCGACGCTCGCCCAGGAGCCGTCGAGCGCCATACGCGCGCCGTCGCCGTCGAAGGCGAGCCACGCCGTGCCCGACAGGCCATCCGCGGCGAGGTTGCAACCGGTCGAGAGCGTCGCCGTGCCGGCGGCGTGTGCCTGGAACGTGCTTGCGTCAACGCCGGAGAGGTTGTCACTCAGAGAGAGCGTCCCCGTCTCCCTCCCGGTGGCGAAGACCCACCCCCAGGGCTTTCCGCGGTTCTCGCCAGAGGAGTAAACGGGAAAGGGCGAGGTCTCTGAGAAGTTGGCGATGCCCAGCTCGGGGGCAGTGTAGTCCACGCCAAAGGAGAGCTCCTGCGTGAGGGGGCCCTGCCCGTCGAGCGTGCGCGCGACGCCCCGGTAGGAGACCTCCACCTGGTACTCGCCCTCGCGCGGCAGTGTGCTCCCCTCGGCGCAGGGAAGCGTGACCGTCGCCGTCCAGGTGGTCTGGGAGCCGTCGGTCGCCTGGAAGCTATCGGGCGTCAGCGAGAACGCAAGATCCTCCGAGCCCGAGTCTGGAATCGCGACGGTGCCCGACGCCAGCGAGGCCCCACTCGCAAGCACCCGGTACACGGGGAGCCATGGGTCCACGACGCTCACCTGGATGGAGGCGTCGCCGCGGTGGTAGTGCGAGTTCGCGGAGGCGGGAGTGTCCTCGCCATCCACAATCTGCGCGGAGAGCGCGAGGTTCGTCCCTTTGTCCACGAGGACGGACGAGAAGTCCCAGCCCTCCTTCGTGCGTTCCTCGTCCGAGAGGGAGGAGATGTAGTCGGCAAGCGTCGCGGAGAGCATGTTGCCGCACTCGTCCGATGCCTCGATGCGAATGTCTTCGAGCGAGTAGAGCCCCTCGCCCTCCAAGGGAATCTCGGCCCAGCCGTCGGAGCCGACGGAGGGTGAAAGCTCCGTCTGCGCCTTCTCTGCCGAGGCGCCAAGGCCGTTTGTGCAGGAGAGGGTCGCGCGGACCGAGCTCGCGTCGAGCCCGGAGGTGCCCTCCTCGCTGGCGCCCGCCGCATCGGTACTCGTGCCGTCCTCGTGGGGAAAGAGATCCTGCAGGCGCACGCGGATGGTGCGGCTGGAGCCCGCGAGCACACGCGAGCCGTCCGGCAGCGAGGCGATGGTCTTCTCGCCCTCGTACGCTGCGCCCGTCACCTGCGGCGCCGTCGTGTCCACGCCAAACTCCACCGAGGAGCCTCGCCAGAAGAGGAGGTGGCTGAAGCTGGCTGAGTACCAGCCGTCCGGCAAGTCACCCGAGGAGAGGGGCACGTCGAACTGGTACCAGCCCCTCCTGCCGGGGACCGCCACGAGGCGGCTTGCGCCGGAGGCGTCGACGGCGACGTTGGGGATGTCCTGCCTCGCGCCTTTCGCATCCGTCCTCGTGACACCGAAGTGCCCCTCGAATCCCGGCAGGGCGGCGATGAGAGGCGCGAGACGGTCCCTCACCGCGTACGTCAGGGTCGAGTCGGTCGGGTAGAACACGCGCCCGTCCGAGATCTCGCGCACCTCGTCGGGACTCGACGTCTGTACCGAGAAGCCATACGAGAGGCTCCCCTCCCGCTGCATGGGCTCGGCCGTCTCCACCGCGATACCGGAGATGCCCCAGCCGGCGGCGGCAGCCGATTCCGAGAGCGCGTAGGTCGCGCTGTTGCCGGCCTTGTCGGTCACGGTGACGCGGACGTCGGCCAGGTCATAGTAGCCATCCTCGCCCAGCGTGAACTCGTAGGAACCATCTGCGCCTCGCAAGGGCTCGCCCAGGTCGACCTTCTCGCCGTCTGCGTCTCCTACAGCCTCGCTGCGCGACGCCATCACCGAGCACGAGGCGACACCGGAGGCGTCCGTGGCGGAGCCGCCGGCGAGGTCGGCAAGCTTGAGGGAGACGGTCGTGTCCGAGGAGACGAGCACCTTGCTGCCATCCGAAAGCGCGCTCACGCCGCCCTTGTCGATTCCACCCAAAACGCTGGCAGAGGAGACCTTCGGCGCCGTGCGGTCTATCACGAAACTTGCGAAGACGGTGGCGGCACCTCCGGGGATGAGCGACGAGAGGCTTCTGAACCTGGCGCCGGCACCCATGTAGGAGAACTCGACCGTGTGCCTGCCCTCGTCGGTGACGGTAGGGAGCACGCATGAGAAGGCGTCGTCCGGGTCACTGCCCTGCGCGAACGCGCTCGGCTGGACTGAGACCTCCTTGCCGTCCACCTTCACGGTGAGGGGATTCCAGGTCGCGTCCACCATGAGCTCGGAGAAGAGCGGATCGGCTACAGTGACGGTGGGCACGACCTGGGCGGCGTTGCTCAGCGTGACGGAACCGCCCGCGTCCGTGGGGTCATCCTCGTCGCCCGTGGCAACCACCTTGACGGATGTCGTATACGAGCCGGAAAGCACCCTCAGCTTGGAGAGCGAGGCCACCGTGGCGTCCTTCGCACCCGACAGGAGGTCGGAGAGCCTGGCCGTCGTCTCGTTGCCCGCGACGTCGGAGACGCTCACCGTCGCGGAGGAGAGGTCATAGGTGCCTTCTCCCCCCAGCGTCGACGCAGAGAGCTCGAACGTCGCGACGCTATCCTTCACGCTTCCCCGCACGGTGGCGCCGTCCAGCTTGAGCTCGGCGCTCGTGGCGTCGACGCCCGAGACCTCCTCGCCGTCCGGGCTGGGGTCTGGGGCGGCAGCGTCCTCCACGCCCACACTGAGCTTGATGCCGCTGGCATCCGTGGTGAGCGTGCCGTCAGAGATCCAGCACGTATCCGCCGAGATTGCGTCTCCCGAGGAGAGCGTGGCGGCGAGACTGCCTGGGCCCACCTTTGGCGCCAGGGTGTCACGGGCCACCGCGACGTACAGCACCTGGCCGGCGCTGTACGTCGTCGAGATTCCAGAGACGGCGTTCGCGCAGGTCATGTCCCTGGCAAGCTTGAGGTAGGCGCTCGAGCCCGAAAGGCCCGAGAGCTCGAGGACATCCCCTGCCCTGTCGCTCGCGAAAGTGCCGTCTGCCTCGAGCTGGTAGGTATCGGAGAGAGTCGCGCCATCGTCTGCCGCAGAGGCCTTCAGGGAAAGCGTCGTGTCGGAGGCGTTGCGCCACACGAAGGCAGAGCCGTCGTCGCGTGTGCCCACGGTAGCTGCGTGCACGTCGTCGCCATCGCCCATCTCGATGTCGGCGAGGGCGTCGGCGGGAGCCACCGCCACGTCCGCCGCCCTCGTGGGGGTTGCGGCGAGAAGGACCTTCGAGTCCAGCTCCGAGAGCTCGGGCGTCGTAACCCCGCGACACGTGGAGCCCCACGCCACGAAGTCGGAGAGCTTGCCGCCGTCCGTCGAGGTGGGATAGGCCACGTTGGGCAGCAGGGCGAAGGCCTCGCCCCTCACGAAGCAATCTGCCACAGATGGGTAGCGCCAGGTGGACATCGAGAAGAGGGCGCGCTCGCGCTGCTCGTCTCCGAGCCACGTCGGCACGTCCACGCCATAGGGGACCGCCAGCGTCTGGACATCATCCCTCACGCGGAAGGTGCCCTGCGAGAAAGGCAAACGGGCATCAGCGAGGCTCGCGGAGGCTGGCTGGCCCTGGATCGCGGCCTGGCCTCTCGGGGCGTCAGCAGGCGCACCCTCGGCATGTGCCGGGCACCCAAGGCCAAGCGTGAGGCCGAGCGTGAGGCTGAGCCCCAGCGTCACTATCACGTTTCCGCGCAGGCACACCCTGGAGGACCTGCCTTCCGGGGCGTCCGTCGCATCCTTGTCAGCGCTGCTCAGAATCATTGGTCCCCTCGCCTCCCAGCAGGGTCGTCATCGATTCCGATCCGGATGCGTCGGCAGCCTGCGAGAGAAGCGTCGTATCCGACTCGGAGGACGGCTCCTCTGCCTGGGCATCAGTCATTCCGGTGGTGCGCCGGCCAAAGAAGCGTACGTGGAGAGAACCGCTCGGTGCCTCCGCGGAGCCCAGTGCCCCTCCTCTCCAGCTCGGCGTGGCAAGCGCACCGGCAGCAAAGCGGCTCACGCCCTCCTCGCGCATCTCCTGGATTGCCGCACGCGCCGTGGCGCCCGTCAGCTCGCCGCGCACCTCACGGATGTGATGGGTCACGAAGTAGGCGACGGCTGCGATGGCAAGAACCACGGCAACTGCATACCCAACCATCTCAACCATGCCGAAAGCCTGCACGCTCATTGTTGCACCGTCCTTGCGTCCACGAACGCATCATCGATTGCCTGGCTCACGCCATCCGACGTCGAGAGCGCGCTTGCCTTCTCCGTGTCAAGGAGAGGCGTGGTCGGCGAGGTCTCGTCCGCCAGCCTGCGGGCGTCGGAGGCGAGGGCCTCCATGTCCTTCTCGGACACGTCGTCCGCACGGAACTTGCGGGGGTAGGTCGTGAGGGAGTCGAGCGCCAGGTTCGCGGTCTCGAGGCGCATGACGTCGTTGTCGGAGTCTGCCATCGTCGCGACAAGCTTCTGGAGGTTCGCAAAGTAGGGCCCGTAGACGCCCTCGTCGGACCCCTCGTTAATGAGCGGGACTATGTCCTGGTTGAACTCGGCGATACCGGCGTAGACCTCTGCTAGGTCGTGGTTTTTAAAGTCCGGGTCGCTCGCCGCGGCACCCATCCACTCGACGGCGGCGCGGATGCGCGCGGAGCGCCCTTCCACCTGCGTCGTGCGGTCGAGCGACGACGTCTCGGCAGGGTCCACGCCGAAGTCGTACCAGTACAGCTTTCCGATGTCAAAGGCGAGCCCGGCGTAGCCCTCAGAGGAGCGCAGCTGGTCCAGGTTGGGGAGCAGAGCAGACCTCAGCTCCGCCTCCTCGTCGGTTGTGAACGTACCGTCCTCGCGAAAGCGCTCTACAAGCCCCTCGTAGGGATCCGTCTCCTGCGGCTTTATCTGCGCGGCTCGCTCGTAGGCCGCCACGGCCTCGCTGGCGTCTGAGGTCTGCCTGCCGATCTCCATCCAGTGGTCATAGTCGCTGTTCGTCGTGACGACGCGGCCGACGGTTCCCACGATGCCGACGGCAAGGGCGACGCACGCCGCCGCAGCAAGCTCGACAAACGTCCTCCACGTGCATCTCAGCAACGCATGGCGACGCTCATCCTCATCGGAGCGGTGCATGAGCGCGTGGGCCATCTCGGCGCAGTCCGCGTAGCGAGCATCGGGGTCGGGCTGCGTCGCATGCGCAACGACGCGCTCGATGCCCTCGGAGAGTTCGGGGCGAATCTGGCGCACAGCAGGCAGCTCGCCGGCTGAATCCGCTGGGTCCTTGCCTGTGAGCAGACAGTACATGGTCGCACCGAGCGAGTACACGTCGGAACGGACGTCCGTGCCGCGGTTGGGGTCGGCCTGCTCGGGAGGCGCGTAGCCACGCGTGCCGAGAAGGTCCTCGTCTACGAGGCCGTTGTCCTCGACGTCCTTGTGGAGCTCGCGGGCAATGCCAAAGTCGATCACGGCGACGCTGCCGTTTGGCTTGAGCATCACGTTCGAGGGCTTCATGTCGCGATAGATGACCGGGGGATTCAGCTGGTGCAAGTACTCGAGGACGTCGCAGAGCTGGATGGCCCAGCTCGCTACCGCGTCCTCAGGCTGCGGTCCCATGGAGAAGACCACGTCGGCGAGCGTGCGGCCCTCTACGTAATCCATGATCACGTAGAGCGTGCCCGACTCGTCGACGATGTCCACGATGCGAGGAATCGCGGGGTGATCGAAGCGCTTGATCATGTTCGCTTCGGTGACGATGCCTTTAACGATCAGGTCGCGCATGGCCGGGTCTTCGACGCACTTGATCTCCTTGGCGGCCCACTGCTTGTTGAGCACCTTGTCGAGCGCAAGGTAGACGGTAGACATGCCGCCGCTGCCGATAACCGTAAGCAGCTGGTAGCGGCCGCCTATGAGGTGTGCTCCGCAGACCGCCGGTACAGCCTCGACGCGCTGCTTGCCCTCGCCACCAGACGGAGCGTCGTCGTGGTCTCCCACTGCATCACCGTGGTCTCCCACTGCATCCTGAACGTCCGTGATCGCATCCTCTCGTCTAGCTCATTCTTCTGGATAGAAAGTATAGTGCAATCGTTCTGAGACTATCAAGGAGTTTTCAGGAGACTGTGAGGATGAGGGCAGCACTTGCACCCTCGCTTGTACCCGCGCGCTACTCAGACTTTGGTCCCAGGATCCACTCGGGACTTTGACACTTAGCCGACAATCATCGAACTAATTCAAGCCACAAATTTCTGGGTCTACCTGGGATTTGTGGCTTTTCTTATACGTCGGTTTATGGTAGACGTATCTGTGGTATTTGGTGTCAGTTGCATGTGGATTGGGTAAAGATATGAAGGTTCAGCTAACAAGGACCAAGACCAACGAGACCTTCTATATAGCCAAGACCTACCGGGACAGGAAGACCGGCAGATCCACCTCAAAGATCGTAAGGAGACTCGGGACCAGATCCGAGCTTGAGCAGACACTTCCCTTTGACACCGACGTAGTGGCATGAACAAGACAGCAGGCAAAGAAGATGAGCGAGCAGGAGGGCGAACTCACCTGCAAAGTTACTATCTTCTATGACCCCACAAGACAGATAGAGGCCGGCAAACGACGTACGTTCAACTGTGGCTACCTCTTCTTGCAGGATATCTACACAGCGCTCGAGCTTCCTGAGATATGCAAGGGCATACAGTCGCGAAGCAAGGCCGAATATGATCTGGACTCGATCCTGTCCAGACTCGTATACGGACGTGTGATAGAGCCCTCGTCCAAAAGGGCGACTGCACAGTTCGCGCGTGAGCTGACAGAAGGGCCCTCCTGCGATGCCCACCACATCTACCGGGCGCTTTCTGTGCTGGCAGAGGACTTGAAGCAGATACAAAAGGGCTCTTCGATAAGAGCAAGAGGCTGCTTGACCGCCACCTGAAGACGATGTATTGCGACTGCACGAACTACTACTTTGAGATCAGTGAGGAAGATAGCTTCAGAAGGTACGGCCCTTCCAAGGAACACCGTCCCAACCGATCTGTGGCATGGGGCTCATGATGGACAAAGACAGGCTTCCTGTGGCCTTCGACCTCTACCCGGGAAACGAGTCCGAGCAGCCCACCCTCATCCCTCTGGAGGAGAGGCTCGAGAGCCAGTTCGGCCTCTCCCAAGTTTATCGTCTGTACCGATGCCGGGCTCTCGAGCGTGGCCAAGCGTACCTACAACAGCAAAGGCAGGCTTCAGTTCGTGTGCACGGTGTCCTTGAAGAGCCAAAGGAAGGAGATCAGGGACTGGGCACACGATCCGTCAGGCTAGTCATACACAGCTCAGGGCGGTACCTTTGACCTTGATGAGCTGAGGCACTCCGCAGACGACCCTCTGATCCCAAAGAAGACGAGGCAGGTCCTTTTCTCCAAGACCTTCTACAAGACAAGGTGGGCCTCACTCAGGGATCCTAAGACAGATGAGGAGCTGGGACAAAATCTCATCTGCACCCTCTCCCTGAAGTAGCGCGCCTACCAGAGGTCCATCAGGAAGGCACAGCTAGAGCGTGCCCAGAGGGCCTGCGAAACAGGTGCAGCCAAAAGACAGCGCAAAGGCCCCAAAGATCCTATGCGCTTTGTCACATCTGCCTTTGTGACCAAGGAAGGTGAGCTCGCAGACAAGACGCTCTTTTCCGTTGATGAGCGAAAGGTGTCAGAAGAGGCAAGCTTCGATGGCTTCTGTGGGCTGGCAACCTCTCTTAATGACGAGGATGTCTTGGGCATCGTGCGCATTGCAGGAGGGCGCTGGCAGGTCGAAGAGTGCTTCAGGATCATGAAGAGCGAGTTTGAGGCCCGTCCTGTGTACCTCTCACGCAAGGACCGTATCGAGGCCCACTTCCTCGTCTGCTTTCTGGCCCTGCTCATCTACCGGATCCTGGAGAAGAAGCTGGGTGGCAGATTCACCTGCCCTGAGATTGTTGACACCTTAAGGAGCATGTACATGGAGGAGGTCAAAGGCGAGGGATACCGTCCTCTCTACCTGCGTACAGACTTAACCGACGCCCTCCACGATGCCTTTGGCTTCAGAACCGACTTTGAAATCGTGCCCCAGGCCCAGATGAGAAAAATCATCAGAAAGACCCGCCAGAAGCAGTCCATTACCACAAAGAAGAAGGCCAGCAAAGACAGCAGATAGCTATCTCTACCAGTCCTTATGTGCAAGCTATGTAGGGTTAAGTATCAAAGACCGGATTATACAGCAGCTGCTTGAGCCGTTAGAATGGAGACACGAGAGCATAGGGGGTGCGACATGATGCCGGCAATCAGCGAAGAGGAGGTCATTTCTCCCTATAAGGAGCTCATGGCGTATGAGTATCTCTATGCGGTCGAGGGAACTTCCCGAAGCAAAGTATCGAACCTCATCCAGCAAAATGGCGGACTTCCGAGTACGGCTGCTTATGCAATTGACGGCATCGTTCCCGACGAAGAAAAACGTTCCGAAGTGATTCAGTACGTAAAGGGAAGGCTTGGAACATTTTCTGTTCTGGTGGATGGAACGCCACAGTTCCCGCATGGTCTGAGGGCGCAGAAGAATCCGCTCCCGGTCTTCTACTATCGCGGCGATATCAATCTGACGCAGTCAAGATGCATCTCTGTCGTTGGCACTCGCCATTCTAGCGAGCGTGGTGAGCGAGCGGCTTATCGTATAGCTGCTGCGCTCGTTCGGCATGATTTCACTGTCGTCGATGGACTTGCAGCAGGTATAGATACGGTAGTGGCCGAAACAGCTCTAAAGGCAAAAGGCAGAATAATTGGCGTTATTGACACGCCGATTGATAGGTATTATCCAAAGGAAAATGAAGATCTGCAGGAGCAGGTAGCTACGGAGCATCTCCTTATTAGCCAGGTGCCCATCTACCGCTATGATCATCAGCCAATCAAGACACAGCGCTTCTACTTTCCGGAGCGCAACATAACCATGGCTGCCCTGTCCGAAGCTACTGTCATCGTAGAGGCAGGCGAAACCAGCGGAACAAGGACGCAGGCCAGTGCGTGCATCGAACAGCATAAAAAGCTTATCTTGCTGTCCTTTGTTGTCGAGCAGACAACTTGGGCTGCGAAGATGGTAGAGCATGGTGCAATCGTAGCGAATTCGGTCACCGATGTGCTTTCTGCGATTGACGGCTCATGAATAGCAACAGGTGGCAGATGGTCGATGAACTTGATCGTCCGATGAATCTCCATGAAGGGGATTTAAGGGGATTTCTACTTCTACTACCTGATCTACACCCCTCGGGGTGGCTACCGGCATTCGGAAGCCAACCAGACAGTTCTCAACTACAAAATACCGATTGGCACAGAGAGGGGTTTGCGTGCTCGTCCGGATCGGGCTCGTTACAAGCTGAAGGCAATTCACCAATACTCGGATGCTCTTGTCGAATTTCTCGAAAGCAGACATCCGAAAGCCACTGGCGAGAGTCTCGCATCGCTGGGATATAGGGTCGGACTCGTACCTATCCCACTATCAATGCGGCCTGATAGCCAAGATTATGATGACCGCAATGAACAGGTCTGCAGAGCGGTATGCAGCAAGCTGGGACTTCGTCTTTGCCATGATATCGAGACTGCAGTGCCTGAGATTGCATCTCACGTGGGTGATACACGCAAGATAGAGAATATCGAAGATACGCTGCAGAGAGTCGCAACTGATGCGAACACCTGCGAGTTCGTCTTTCTGGTAGATGATGTTCTGGTCACTGGAGCGCATTTCTCAGTAGCGAAGTTGTCACTCTGTCGTACTGGTTTTCAGGGTCAGGTGTTTGTATTGTTCTTGGCCCGTGCACAGTACTGAACTTGGCTTATTTCTTGTGTCCTTCCGTTATCTGTGGTAGATTCTCACACGCTGAATAGGGCAGAGACGCTGCCCTCCGAGGAAAGGAATGGAGCCTTGCGCATCTAGACACTGCTCTTTAAGAGCACGTGGGGACGGTTCATGGACACCATTATGTCCTTAATCCCTGTGTCTGCGAGGTCCATCATGCAGTTTTCTCTTTCTCACGTAAGCTATTGCTATCCCGGAAGCGCCAATCCGGTCTTTACTGACATATCCTGCACGTTTGCCAAAGGATAGCATGGCATCATCGGCGCCAATGGCTGCGGAAAGACGACGCTTGCACAGCTCATTGTAGGCAGGCTCGCACCTGATAGCGGCTCTGTCACGAAAGGACTTGTCACGGCGCTTTACGCGCAGGATGCCACGGAGGAGCTAGCAGGCCTTTCCGACTTCGCGTGCGATTGGAGTCCTCTTGCTCAGAAGGTGTGCCGTGCGCTTGCGATAGAGGACGGGTGGCTCTGGCACTACGATACGCCCTCCTCAGGCCAGCAGAAGCGCGTGCAGATAGCCTGCGCCCTGGCTGCAGCACCCGATGTGTTGATCCTGGACGAGCCAGCAAACCATCTCGATGCACTGGCGAGGGTGCTGCTCACAGAGATGCTCCGGGATTTCTCTGGCATAGGACTTCTGATCTCCCATGACAGAGTGCTCCTTGATGAGCTGGCGGTCTTCTGCCTCTGCTTCGAGGGGGATAGCGTGAAGATACGGCCTGGCAACTACAGTGCCGTGCGGGAGCAGGAGATGCAGGAGCATGACACATCGCTCCATGCATGGGAGGCTGCGAGAACAGAATACCGGCGTCTCGCGCAGGAGCAGCAGAGGCGCCGTGAAGAGGCAGACCGCTCTGCTGCAAAGCGCAGCAGGCGCAATCTCGATCCCCATGACCATGACAGCCGGGAGAAGATCGGATGTGCCATCGTCTCGGGCAAGGACCGGAAGGCTGCAGACAAGGTATGCCAGCTTGACCAACGCATGCAGGGGCTTGGCAAGAAGGCGGGGGCTGCAGTCGCCTAGAGCTATGACGGAGAGCTTCTTGCCTTGGGTGTGCGCTCGAAGAGAAATGCCGTCGCGCATCTTCCGGCCCAGACGATTCCTTTCGGCGATGCAGGGTATGGCATAGAGATTTCGGAGCTCTTCGTGGAGCCGGATGAGCACAGAGCGCTTGTCGGTGCCAACGGTACGGGCAAGTCGACGCTCATAAAGGCACTCGTGGCGCATGGCATCCCCGAAGGCGTGAAAGCGGTCTACCTTCCACAGGAGCTCTCGCCCAAAGAGGCAAAGGCTCTGCTTCTGCGCCTTCAGAACCTTGACCGTGCAGAGCGGGGAAGCGTGCTCTCGCTGGCAGTGCAGCTCAACGCGGAGCCTGAGAGCTATCGCACAGGCATAGCGGTGAGTCCGGGTGAGCTCAGGAAACTTGCGCTAGCATTTGCAGCGCTCGACGGGGCAGAGCTTCTTGTGCTCGATGAGTCGGCAAACCATCTCGATGTGCATGCTGTGGAAGCGCTCGAGCGCTTCCTGGCGAGCTTTGCAGGCGCGCTTGTCCTTGTCTCCCATGACCGGCATCTCGTGGAGGCGGTCTCTTCTGCCATCTGGCGCACGGAAGCTTTGCCGGATGGGGGAACGAGGCTCCTTCTGTCCTGATTATGCAATGCAGCCGTTTCTTTCAGACTGGCATCCATTCGGCCTTGCCGCGTTTCGATGCAGGTATGAGGGGGACAGGGACAAGCGGCAGAACCATGCCGGCTAAGAAGTGACTATGTATAATTTCACGTTCCATGTACCTACGATCATCCACTTCGGCAAGGGCCAGATCTCGCATCTTGCAGATCTTGCGGGATATGGCAAGAAGGTTCTCCTGTGCTACGGCGGAGGCTCCATCAAGCGCAACGGCACCTATGATCAGGCAACGAAAATCCTCTCCGATGCAGGCCTTGAGATCTTCGAGCTCTCTGGCGTCGAGCCGAACCCACGCATCCAGACCGTGCGCCACGGTGTCGAGCTCTGCCGCAAGGAGTCCATCGATATGGTCCTCGCTATCGGCGACGGCTCCACAATCGACTGCGTAAAGGTCGTTGCAGCCGGCGCAAAGTACGACGGCGATGCCTGGGATCTCGTGATCCATCCTGAGCTCATCAAGGATGCCTTGCCGATCTTCTCGGCGCTTACGCTTGCTGCTACGGGCTCCGAGATGGATGCCTTTGCCGTCATCTCGGACATGACAAAGAACGAGAAGTGGGACACGGCAGGAGAGTGCCTGAAGCCGACAATGTCTGTGCTCGATCCGACCTATACATTCTCGGTTCCGGCACGCTAGACCGCAGCTGGCATGGCAGACATGATGAGCCACGCGTCCGAGAACTACTTCTCGATGGATGATGGTGCATACGTGCAGAAGCGCATGGCAGAGGCCCTGCTCAAGACCATGATCCACTCTGGTCCGATCGCACTTGAGAAGCCGGATGACTACGATGCCCGTGTAAACCTCATGTGGTCTGCAAGCCATACAATCAATAGCCTCGTCGGCGAGGGCTGCGCTCCTGCGTGGTCGTGCACCCGATGGAGCATGAGCTCTCTGCCTTCTACGACATCGCCCACAGCGAGGGCCTTGCTATCCTTACGCTTGCATGGATGGAGCATGTCCTCTCTGAAAAGACGGAGAAGCAGTTCGCGACCTACGGCCGCAATGTCTGGGGCCTTACTGGCACAGACGATGCACCGGTCGCCCGCGAGGCCATCGCCCGTACCCGCCAGTTCTTTACGGAGACCATGCATATGCCGGCAACGCTTCATGAGGTGGGGATCACTGATGAGGAGCACTTCGATGTGATGGCCCAGAAGGTTGCAGATGGCTCGAAGGGCTCGTTCGTGCCGCTCACGAAGGAAGACATCATCGAGATCTACCGTGCTGCAAAATAGCAGGCAAACAGGTAAGATTTCACCAGAAACTCTGGCGAAGTGGGAGCTGCCGTTGGAAGGCCTGGCGCTACAGACGGCAGCTCCCTCTATATGGAGCATGATGAAGTCCCGTCTGTCCTGAAGCAATTCAGGAGGGACGGGGCTCTGTTGCAACGGTCGCACATGCATACCGAAGTATGAGCATTTGTTGAGCCTTCGGTAGTTTCTGTGGGTGAGAAGTTCATCTAAGCAGCCTTCTTCTTCG
>ERZ773013.374-NODE-374-length-28404-cov-3.230132_pt1 | contig 28404 bp, 23 predicted proteins | sample MGYA00511670_ERZ773013 | MGnify/ENA primary metagenome ERZ773013 (study PRJEB29015, sample SAMEA2738120) | human oral metagenome | biome: human oral; feature: human-associated habitat; material: saliva | place: China | collected 2257 ... | reverse complement strand
GGGGAGCCATGCCACTTGACAATGCTCAGCCCATAGTAAGAAATGGGGCTATTCTCTGCGGGGGCAAGAAAATGGTGCCGACGCATGCGTGGTAGCGAGCGGCGCGGTAGGCCCATCTGTAGCTGCGGGAAAAGGCGTTCCGGTGCCACTGGCACCATCGCCGCCTCCAGGCACCCGACCCCCCAGAATCGTGCAGAGCTTACGCCCGTTTTTGCCCCGCCGTTCTCGCCGGCGCCCCTTCGTGCTACCATGCCCCCTAGGCAATGACGGAGAGGTTTGGTCGTCGCGTCGCCAGCGGACAAGAGATGGGGCTCACCGGCTGAGAGGTCCCTCCAAGGCTGACGTCCAGAGTTCACTCCACCAGCCGCAACCTCAAAGCGGGCCACGTGGCCCTGCGAGTAGGGAAGCCGTAGGCCCCACGGCACGGGGCGTAACGAGTGGGTGCGCGCGAGAGAAAACGGGCGCGTCAATCAAGGTGGTACCGCGGAGACGTCCGTCCTTGGGCAGCATGGCCCGGGACGGTTTTTTATTGGCTTTGGAAAGGAACGCACTATGGCGATGTCCGATGACCTCAAGTCCATTGAGACGCAGGCAGAGGAGGGACTTAAGCGCGCTGAGACCATGGAGGCCCTGGAGGCGCTGCGCGTCTCCATGCTCGGCCGCAAGGGCAGGCTCACGGCCCTCATGCACACGATGGGCCAGGTCCCGCCCGAGGAGCGCCGCGCCATGGGGCAGATGGCCAACACCGTGCGCGCCAAGGTAGAGGCCGGTATCACCGCCCGCCGCGAAGAGCTGGCAAACGAGCTGCTGGAGTGCCGCATGGCCGCCGACGCGGTGGACGTCACGCTTCCCGGTCGCACACTCTCGCCTGGCACGCAGCACCTCATCAACCAGATTCGCGAGGAGATCGAGGACATCTTCTGCGGCCTGGGTTACACCGTCGAGGACGGCCCCTACGTCGAGACCACCTACTACAACTTCACCGCGCTCAACGCCCCTGAGGACCACCCCAGCCGCTCCGCGCGCGACACCTTCTACGTGGTGGACAACGCCCCCGAGGGCAAGGAGACCCACGTCCAGGGTGAGTCTGACATCCTGCTGCGCACCCAGACCTCGGGCGTGCAGGTGCACACCATGGAGACCCACGAGCCTCCCATCTACATGATCTGCCCCGGCACCGTCTTTCGCCCGGACACTGCGGACGCCAACCACCTTCCGCAGTTCACGCAGGTGGAGGGCCTCGTCGTGGACGAGGGCATCACCTTTGGCGACCTCAAGGGCACGCTCGACTACTTCACCCGTGAGATCTTTGGCAAGGATCGCGCCACGCGCTACCGCCCGCACTTCTTCCCGTTCACGGAGCCCAGCTGCGAGGTCGACGTCTCCTGCGGCGTGTGCCACGGCAAGGGTTGCCGCTTCTGCAAGAACACCGGCTGGCTGGAGATCCTGGGCTGCGGCATGGTAGACCCCAACGTCTTCCGCTACTGCGGCATCGACCCCGAGAAGTACACCGGCTTTGCCTTTGGCATTGGCGTCGAGCGCGTGGCCGCGCTCCGCTACGACCTGCCTGACCTGCGCATGCTCATGACTGGCGACATGCGCTTCCTGAACCAGTTCTAGGTAGGGCCAAAGGAGAGACACCCCCCCCGGCGCAGTCGCGTCCGGGAGGCGAGAGACAAGAAGCAGGGCGGTGGCTTTCTCCGCCCAGAAGGGAATGCAGATACCATGCGCGTTTCGTATGAGTGGCTCAAGGACATGGTGGACGTGCCCGAGGACCCCAAGGACCTGGTCAGCGAGTACATCCGCACCGGCACCGAGGTGGAGGGCGTCGAGCGCGTTGGCGCCGACCTCGACCGCGTCTACACGGCCCAGGTGGTGAGCAAGAAGCCGCACCCGGACTCCGACCACATGTGGCTCTGCCAGGTCTCCGTTGGCGACAAGAACGTCGACGAGAACGGCAACCCCGTGCCGCTGCAGATTGTCTGCGGTGCCCAGAACTTCAACGAGGGCGACCACATCGTGACCGCCATGATCGGGGCCGTGCTCCCCGGCGGCGTGAAGATCAAGAAGTCCAAGCTTCGCGGCGTCGAGTCCTGCGGCATGAACTGCTCCGAGCGCGAGCTCGGCCTGGGCAACGACCACGACGGCATCATCATCCTGCCGCCCGATGCGCCCGTTGGCATGCTCTACACGGACTACCTGGGCAGCTCGGACACGGTGATCGACTGCGAGATCACCCCCAACCGCCCAGACTGCCTCTCGATGGTGGGCATGGCGGTCGAGACCTCTGCCGTTCTCGACGAGGACACCCACATCACGCTTCCCGCCATCAAGGACGAGAAGGGGCCCGATGCCCACGACCTGGTGGACGTGCGCATCGATGACGCCGAGCTCTGCCCTCGCTACACCGCCCGCGTGGTGCGCAACGTGAAGATCGGCCCCAGCCCCGAGTGGCTCGCGCGCCGCGTGATCGCCGCCGGCTCCAGGCCAATCAACAACGTGGTGGACGTCACCAACTACGTGATGTACCTCACCGGCCAGCCGCTGCATGCCTTTGACCTGGGGAAGCTCCAGAAGCGCGAGGGCGGCAAGCGTCACGTGGTGGTTCGCGCCGCGCGCGACGGCGAGCTTCTCACCACCCTCGACGGCAAGGAGCGCGCGCTCACGCCCGACATGTGCGTCATCACCGACAACGGCGAGACGCCCATCGCCCTCGCCGGCGTTATGGGCGGCCTTGATTCCGAGATCGACGAGAGCACGACCGACGTCCTTCTCGAGAGCGCTACCTTCTCCTCCGGCCACGTCTCCCGCACGAGCCGCAACCTGGACCTCATGAGCGAGGCCTCCATCCGCTACGAGCGCCAGGTTGACGGCGCCGGCTGCGCGGATGTCTCTAACATCGCCGCAGCGCTCTTCGAGGAGTGCTGCTCGGCCGAGGTCTGCCCGGGCATCGTTGACGTCTACCCCGCTCCGGTTCCCGCGCCCGTGATCACCATGCGCCCTGCCCGCGTGCGCGCGCTCGCCGGCGCGGACATCCCGGACGACTTCATGGTCGCGCGCCTCAAGCGCCTTGGCTGCAAGGTCGAGCCTGCCGAGAGGGGCGCCTATACGGTGACCGCACCCACCAACCGCCCTGACCTCACCCGCGAGGTCGACCTCATCGAGGAGGTTGTGCGCCTGTGGGGCGAGGGGGATATCACGCCCACGCTTCCCGCTGCGCGCAACCACGCCGGTGGCCTGACCGTTGACCAGCAGCGCATTCGCAAGATTGGCCGTACGCTGCGCGCCTGCGGCCTCTCCGAGACCACCACGTACTGCTTTGCCGACGCCAACGACCTCTCCAAGCTGGGCATGAGCGAGGAGGGCCGCGGCATCCCCGTCAAGATCATCAACCCGCTCGTCGCCGATCAGGCCGAGATGCGCCGCTCGATTCTCCCCGGGCTTCTCCGCTCGGTGGCATACAACCTCGACCACGGCGTGGATGCGGTGGCGCTCTACGAGATAGGTCGCGTCTTCTTTGGCCATGAGAACAAGAGCCAGCCTGACGAGCCCAGCTTTGTGTGCGGCGTCCTCTCCGGCCACCGCGACGACGAGTGGTGCCAGAAGTTTGAGGACTACGACTTCTTTGATGCCAAGGGCGTGGTCGAGCAGCTTCTCTCGGCGCTTCGCGTGACCAAGGTGCGCTTCAAGGTGGCGGACCCCCAGGCCTACGGCTGGCTGCAGCCCGGCCGCGCAGCCGAGGTCTACGGCAACAAGGGCGAGCTCATGGGCTGGGTTGGCAACATCCACCCCAAGGCGCTCAAGGCATTTGGCGTCGACGCCCCCGTGGTTGCCTTCGAGCTCTCGGTGGAGTCGCTCCTGCGCCTGGCTCACCGCGAGCTGCCCTATGTCGACGTGCCTACGCTGCCTGGGGTGGACGTTGACCTGGCCATCGTTGTCGACGAGTCCGTTACCTGCGAGCAGCTCGAGCAGCGCATCAAGAGCGCCGGAGGCAAGCTTCTGGCGGATGTGCGCCTCTTCGACGTGTACCGCGACCCCGTGCGTGTTGGCGTGGGCAAGAAGTCCATGGCCTTCTCGCTCACCTATCGCTCTGCCGACCACACGCTGACCTCCGAGGAGGTGGACCGCGCCCACAAGAAGCTCGTGGACAAGGTCTGCCGCGCCACTGGCGGAGAGGTCCGCGGCTAGCGGTCTTCCCGCGCTGCAGGAACGCGCGCTCGTGCCGAGCTGGAACATACATACCGCCCACGTCGAGCGGCTCCTTCGCGAGGAGGGGGCCGCTCGGCTGGGTGTGTGCGACGTTAACGTCTTTCTCTTTGGCAACCTTCTGCCCGACATCTACGTGGGGTACATGGTGCCGGTACCCGTAGCCCGGCTGCGCGACTATCGCGAGACGCACTTTGCCGACGGCGGTGCCATTCCCTCGCCTAACTACCAGGCGTTTTGGGAGCGCTACGTCGTGGGTGGCGGTACAAGTGCCACTGGTCCCGTGCATGACTTGGTGCTTGGCGCCTGGGCGCACCTCGTGTGCGACTCCGTGTACAACACGCATACGCGGGCGTATATTGCCTCCATCGGCGTGAAGGCGGGCGACGTCACTCGCAAGCGCAAGCAGCGAGACTTCGCGCTCTTTGGGAGATCCTTTGATATCTCTCTGCGTCCGCGCGTGACGCCGGAACTCATAGCGGCCTGTGCCGCGTATCCCCAGTATTCCATTGGCGAGGAAGACGTGCGCGAGGCCGTTGCCGTTGCGGGGCGTATTGTGGACGAGAATCACGCGGGCCTCATCTGTGGGGTTCCCGAATACGACCTGCTTACGCCCGAGTTCTTCTCCAAGGCATCTGCCGAGGCAAATGCGACGATTGTCGCCGGACTTTGTAGACTGACCTCATAGCCACGCCTTCCACCTGCGGCGTTACGTCTCACGTTGCCAATCTTGCCCCCGATGTTACGCGTGGTTCACCGTCCCGCAAAGGTTGGTGGCCACCATGGGAGGGGAACGGTCGGGTTCCCCCGAACACCCGGCCGTCTCTCCCGTCCCTCGGTCTTTCGAGGGACCCCTTCCCGGTGGCCACGGCCCTAGACTGCGGCCATTCGCTTCGAGCCATGAGACAAAGGGACAGTCCCTTTGTCTCATCCAAATCCGTACATGTTTGTGAAACGTTTATCGCGTATGGTGTATGGTTGAGTTGCCGGCGAGGCGCTTTCGGGCGTCGTCTGCACTGTCGTCTCGCCCATGACGTGAGGAGCAACGATGAGCTGGTACGAACCATCTTTTGTCTATCAGGTATATCCGCTGGGGCTGTGCGGTGCTCCGCACGAGAACGATGGCGTGGTGGTTCCGCGCCTGCGCAAGCTCGTCGATGACGGTTGGGTTGACCACATGAAGCGCCTTGGGGCAACTTGCCTCATGCTCAACCCCGTCTTTCAGAGCCTCACGCACGGCTATGACACCACGGACTACACTACCGTCGACTGCCGCCTGGGCACCAATGACGACCTGCGCTTTGTTGTGGATGCATGCCATAAGGCGGGTATTCGCGTGCTGCTCGACGGCGTTTTTAACCACGTGGGTCGTGAGTTCTTCGCATTTCGAGACGTCCGCGAGAAGGGCCAGCAGAGCCGCTACGCCGGCTGGTTCAACATCGACTGGAACGGCAACAGCGAGTTCAACGACGGCTTTGGCTACGAGACGTGGGCGGGTGTCTCAACGCTCGTGAAGCTCAACCATAGCAGCTTCGAGCTCAACGACTACCTCGCCGACGTTATCCGTGGCTGGGTTCGTGACTTTGACATCGACGGCCTGCGTCTGGACGTGGCGTACTGCCTCGACAGGGGATACCTCGGCTACCTGCGACAGATTGCAGATGACATCACGCAAGAGCGTGGCGAGAAGTTCGTTCTGGTGGGCGAGACGATGTTCGGTGACTACAACCAGTGGATGGGCGACGGCCTCTGCGACTCGGTGACCAACTACGAGGCCTACAAGGGGCTCTGGTCGAGCTTCAACAGCGAGAACATGCACGAGGTGGCCTATGCACTGGAGCGCCAGAGCGGCAGCCAGCCCTGGGACCTCTATACGGGCAAGCACCTTCTCGACTTTGTCGACAACCACGACGTGCCGCGCATTGCGACCAAACTGGATGACAAGCGCCAGCTCAAGCCGCTCTACGGGCTTCTCTTTGCCATGTGTGGCGTGCCCTGCGTCTACTATGGTAGCGAGTGGGGCATCGAGGGCGAGCAGCACTATGGCGACTACGAGCTGAGGCCCGCGCTGGACGCACCGGAGTGGAATGACCTCACGGATTGGGTTGCCGCCCTGGCACGCGCGCGCGAGAAGAGCGGCGCTCTTGTGTGGGGCGACTACCACGAGCTGCAGTGCCAGCCTCAGCAGCTGGTCTTCCAACGCTGCCATGGGGACGAGCGGGTCATAGTGGCGATAAACGCTTCGGCCGAGCCTGCCATGGCGCACTTCGACGCCGGTTGCGGGCGAGCGACCGACCTTATCACAGGCGAGCCGCATGACTTTGGCGGGGGTTCGGAGCTTGCGCCCTTCTCGGCGTATTGGTGGCTCTGCGAGCGATAGAACGCTGACGGTGTGTTCGTCGCCGGAAGGGCGTTATTGTTGCAAATCGTGCCAAAAGTGGCCTTCCGGCGACGTTCAGGCGCCGTTATCGCCCCAATAAAAAACCGCCCCGGGCGAGAAGCCCGAGGCGGTTCGCGAGAAACCTGGAACAGACCCTACTGGACCTGCGCCACCATGGCCATGTTGGTGCTGGTGGTGTAGTCACCCTGGCGAGGGGAAGTGTGGGGATCGCCGGCGGTGATGACAACGATGTCACCGGCATCCACAGCCTTGTTCTCCTTAGCAACTTTGAGGGCGTTGTAGAGCGTGTTGGAAAGCGAGCCCTGCTCCGTGGTCTTGAACGCGTAGACGCCCCAGTAGAAGCAGGTGCGGAGGATTGCCTCGTCGCTCGGGCTCATGGCGTACAGGGGGATGTGGGGACGGAAGTTGGACACGATGCGCGCGGTGCGGCCGGAGTGCGTGGGGCACAGGATGCACTTGGCATTGACGCGATCGGCCATCTCGACGGCGGCAAAGCCCGTCGCGCCGTTCACGTTGCGCACGCCGCCACGGTCGTGGTAGACCTTGCGCTCCTCGAGGTAGTGCTCGGTCTCCTTGGCGACCTCGGCCATGGTGTGCACGGCGGCCACCGGGTACTTGCCGGCAGCGGTCTCGCCGGAGAGCATGACGCAGTCGGTGCCGTCGTAGATGGCGTTGGCGACGTCAGCGACCTCGGCACGTGTGGGGCGCGGGTTGCGGATCATCGAGTCGAGCATCTGCGTTGCGGTGATGACCGGCTTGTACGCGTTGTTGCACTTGCGGATGATGGTCTTCTGGATGTGGGGCACCTGGGCGGCAGGCACCTCGACGCCCAGGTCGCCGCGGGCGACCATAATGCCATCGGAGGCCTCGAGAATCTCGTCGAAGTTCTTGACGCCGAGCGCGCTCTCGATCTTGGGGAAGATCTGGACGTGCGGCGCGCCCATTTCGACGCAGATGTCGCGAATCTGCTTGACCGCAGCGCCGTCGCGGATGAACGAGGCGGCGATAGCGTCGATGCCCAGCTCGCAACCAAACATGATGTCAGCGCGGTCCTGGTCGGTGACGGAGGGCAGGCCGATGTTCACGTTAGGAACGTTGACGCCCTTCTTCTCGCCAATCTCGCCGCCGTTGGTGACGACGCAGTGGATGTCGGAGCCGTCCACGTGGTCGACCTCAAGGCCAACGAGGCCGTCGTCGATGAGGATGATGGAGCCCTTCTCGACCTCGTTGGGGAGGTTGAGGTAGTCGAGCGAGATGTGGCCCGCGTTGCCATGGAAGTCCTCGGTGGTGGGCTGGGCGGTCACCACAATCGGGTCGCCGGTGTTGACGGTAACCTTCTTGCCATCCTCGAGAAGGCCGGTGCGAACCTCGGGGCCCTTGGTGTCAAGCATGATAGCCACGGGGATGCTGAGTTCTGCGGAGATGCAGCGAACGCGCTCAATCATCTGACGGTGATAGTCGTGGCTGCCGTGGGAGAAGTTGAAACGGGCGACGTTCATGCCGTTCTCGATGAGAGCGCGAAGGACATCATCGCTCTCGGTTGCGGGTCCCATGGTGCACACGATCTTGGTCTTCTTGCTAAATGCCATTTTTCTCCTTTACCTACAGTCCTCTTTGGTGCGTTGTCTATATGGTTAGCAGACGACGCTCCTGGGCACGAAGTCCGTGCCACGGGCGAATGCCTGCGCGTTGTCGAGCGTCACACGGGCAATCTCGCCAAGGGCCTCCTTGGTGAAGAACGCCTGGTGAGAAGTCATGACGACGTTGGGGAAGGAGCAGAAGCGCGCGGTAATGGAGCTGCCAAGGATCTCGTCCTCGCGGTCCTGGTAGACGTTGGCGTTCTCCTCCTCGTAGACGTCGAGGCCGGCTGCGCCGATCTTGCCGGCGCGGATGCCGCGGATAAGCGCGTTGGAGTCGACCAGTGCGCCGCGGGCGGTGTTCACGAAGATGACGCCATCCTTCATCTTGGAGATGGAGTCATCGTTGATCATGTGGTAGCTCTCCTCGTTGAGGAATGCGTGCAGCGAGATGAAGTCGGCGCGGTTGTAGAGCGAGTCGTAGTCGACCTTGCCGTCCTTAACCTCAACGTACTCGTCGACAACGTGCTCCTCGTCGATGAGCTTCTGGTTGGGATAGAGGTCGGCACCGATGACGTACATGCCAAAGCCCTTGCAGATGCGGCAGAGAGCAGCGCCAATGCGGCCCGTGCCAATGATGCCTGCGGTCTTGCCGTGTAGGGTCACGCCGACGAGGCCAGTAAGGTCGAAGTTATTCTCGCGAACGCGGATATAGCCCTTGTGGATGCGACGGTTTGCGCAGAGGGCAAGACCCATGGCGTGCTCGGCGATGGCCTCTGGCGAGTAGGCGGGAACGCGGGTGACCTTCATGCCAAGATCCTTGGCGACCTCGACGTTAACAGCGTCGAAGCCGGCGCAGCGCATGAGGATCAGCTTCACGCCAAAGCCGGAGAGAATCTCGAGAGTCATTGCGCCACAGTCAGCGTTCACGAAGGCGCAAACGGCGTCATACCCACGGGCGAGGGGAGCCGTCATGGGGGTGAGGTTGGTCTCAGTGAAGTCGATCTTGATGTCCGGATAGTCCTTGAGTTCCTTGGTGAAAGAATCCTTGTCATAGCTGACGGTTCCATAGAACAGAATCTTCATCGTTGCCCTTTCCTCGAGACCCTGTGGAATCAATCTCGCACGCCTTCACGTGCTGTCTTAGCGTAAGTTTACCGCATGGACAAGACGTCGTGGGGCATCCGGGCCCAAGTCCTTACGAATGAGATATGAGAGGGTTGCCTCCACGAAATCCCCAACGCGTCCGTTGGGGTTTGTTGCCCGTCGCATCGGGTAGAATGTGTCGGTATTGACCATGCGTCCGGCATGGCAGCCTTGGTGAGCCCTTGCCCCTCCTGGGGAATTATGATCGGGCATCAATCTGCTGGGCGCCAATGACCCCAGGAGGAAGTAGTGAAGGAGTATCTGCAGGAGTCTGCGCAAGTCATCAAGGATGTTGCGTCAGACGACACCTATGGTCTCACCGTGGATGAGGCGGCTGCACGCCTCGAGAAGGATGGTCTCAACAAGCTAAAAGAGGCCGAGAAGGACCCGCTCTGGAAGCGCTTCTTTGCCCAGATGGCAGATCCGATGATCATCATGCTCATCGTGGCTGCGGTCATCTCGGCGCTCACCGGCCTGGCGCAGGGCGAGGCGGACTTCGCCGACGTGGTCATCATCTGCTTCGTGGTTGTGATGAACGCGGTCCTCGGCGTGGTCCAGGAGTCCAAGGCCGAGGAGGCCCTGGCTGCGCTCCAGGAGATGTCCGCCGCCCAGAGCAAGGTCGTGCGCGGCGGCAAGGTCATCACCACCCCGTCCTCCGAGCTTGTCGTCGGTGACCTCGTGATTCTCGAGGCCGGCGACTCCGTGCCGGCGGACTGCCGCATCATCGAGAGCGCGTCCATGAAGATCGAGGAGGCCGCCCTTACGGGAGAGTCCGTGCCGGTCAACAAGATTGCCACGGTCCTCGACGTGCTCGAGGAGGGCAAGGACGTCCCTCTCGGCGACCGCAAGAACATGTGCTACATGGGCTCCACCGTGGTCTATGGCCGCGGTCGCGCCGTGGTTGTCGCCACGGGCATGGACACCGAGATGGGCAAGATCGCCGACGCCCTCACGCGAGCCGAGGACGAGGAGACGCCGCTCCAGAAGAAGCTGGACGAGCTCTCCAAGATCCTCTCCATCATCTGCATCGTGATCTGCGCCCTGGTCTTTGTGGTCACCTGGCTCAAGCACGGCATGGGCTTCTTTGACAATATGCCGCTCGTTCTCAACACCTTCATGGTCGCCGTGTCGCTTGCCGTCGCCGCCATCCCCGAGGGTCTGGCCGCCGTCGTGACCATCGTGCTCTCCATCGGCGTCACCAAGATGAGCCAGCACAACGCCATCATCCGCAAGCTCTCCGCCGTCGAGACCCTTGGCTGCACGCAGGTGATCTGCTCGGACAAGACGGGCACCCTCACACAGAACAAGATGACTGTCGTGCGCCACTTCACCGAGGACCAGGATCGCCTGGTGCGCTGCATGGCGCTGTGCTCTGACGCCAAGTGGGACTCCGCGCACGAGACTGCCGTGGGCGAGCCCACCGAGGCCGCCCTTGTGGCAGACGCCGCCAAGCTCGGCTTCACCTCGGGCGACCTTGACGCCGCCAATCCCCGCGTGGGCGAGGCGCCCTTCGACTCCGGCCGCAAGATGATGTCCGTTGTCAACAAGGCGCCCGATGGCAACTACATCCAGCACACCAAGGGCGGCCCCGATGTCGTTCTCGCCTGCTGTACCAAGGTTCACACCGCCAATGGTGACGTACCCATGACTGACGAGTGGCACCAGCGCATCATGGAGGCCAACAAGGCCATGGCCGACGATGCGCTGCGCGTGATGGCTGCGGCACGCGTGAACTACGGCAAGACCGCGCCCACGGACTTCTCTCCCGAGGCGCTTGAGCACGGCATGACCTTCCTTGGACTCTGCGGCATGATCGACCCGGTTCGTCCCGAGGTCAAGCAGGCCGTGGCCGAGGCACACTCCGCTGGCATGCGCGTGGTCATGATCACCGGCGACCACATTGACACTGCCGTGGCCATCGCCAAGGAGCTGGGCATCATCGTCGACCGCTCGCAGGCCATCACCGGTGCCGGGCTCGACCGCATGTCCGACGAGGAGTTCGCCAAGGACATCTCCAAGTACGGCGTGTACGCCCGCGTCCAGCCCGAACACAAGACCCGCATTGTCGACACATGGAAGAAGCTTGGCAAGGTCGTTGCCATGACCGGTGACGGCGTGAACGATGCCCCGTCCATCAAGCGCGCCGACATCGGTGTGGGCATGGGCATCACCGGTACTGACGTGACCAAGAACGTGGCCGACATGGTTCTCGCCGATGACAACTTCGCGACCATCATCAATGCTTGCGAAGAGGGACGCCGCATCTACGACAACATCAGGAAGTCAATCGCCTTCCTGCTCTCCTCCAACCTCGCAGAGGTCATCTCGGTCTTCGTGGCGTCGCTCATCGGCTTCACGATTCTCGAGCCAACGCACCTGCTGTGGCTCAACCTCATCACGGACTGCTTCCCCGCGCTTGCCATGGCCATGGAGGAGGCCGAGCCGGGCATCATGAAGCGCGAGCCTCGCAGCGCCGACGATGGCGTCTTTGCCAACGGCATGGGCCTCGACTGCCTCGTCCAGGGCATCTTCATCGGCGCGCTTACGCTCATCTCGTACTTCATTGGCCTGAGCATCGAGGGCGTGCCGCTGTCTGCCGTGCTCTCTGGTGCCGATAAGGGCCTCGACGGTATGACCATGGCGTTCCTCACGCTCTCGATGGTCGAGATGTTCCACTCGTTCAACATGCGCAGCCGTCGCCGGTCCATCTTCAAGCTGCCCACCCAGAACAAGTGGATCTGGGGCGCCTTCGCGCTCTCGCTGGTGCTCACCTTTGTGGTCATCGAGACCCCGCTCGCCCAGGCCTTTGACTTTGCCGAGATCAGCGCCTCGGAGTACGGAATCGCAATGCTGCTCGCAGCCGCCATCATCCCGCTCGTCGAGGTCTACAAGGCCATCATGCGTGCGGTCGAGAAGGGCAGGAACTAGTATCCATGGGAAGGCGTGCGCCAAAGAGGGGCTCCCAGAGGGGTTCTCACAAGCGTAGTGTCACGAGTGCCGGCAGGTCCCAGCAGGGCCTGCCGGCCCTTTCTTCTCTCGCAGACCTTCCCGCATTTTCCGAGCTTGCCCCCTCGGAGCGACAGAGGAGCGCCTTTGGCCAGGCGGCTGCCCAGGCGGCACGCGCGCTGGGGTGCGACGTGGACGAGATGGCTCTGGGCTGCGTGGTGCGCCTGGACCGAGGCTTTCCGGCTGTGGTGACCAAAGACGCGCTCTTCCGAGCGGAGTTCTCGGCGCACCTCACCAAGGGGGGTGACTCACGCGTGGCCGTGGGCGACTGGGTTCTCGCGCGCGTTCCTGCCGGTCACGATATGGGCCTTATCCTTGAGATTTTTCCGCGCGAGAGCGACATAGCCCGGTGGAGGGGCGGCTCGCGCGGGGAGCGGCAGACGCTCGCTGCAAACGTTAGCATGGTCCTTATCGTCCAGCAGCTTGGTGCGAATGTCATCTCGTGCGAGAGAGTCGCGCGCTCCGCAGTCATTGCGCGCGATTGCGGGGCCGAGGTTGCCGTTGTTCTCACGAAGGCAGACCGTGCTCCCAGCGCAGTGCTGGCAGAGGACGTTGCCGCCGTACGGGACGTCTTGGGTGAGGGATGTAAGCTGGTGATGACCTCCTCTGCCGGGGATGCAGAGGCAGAGAGGGCCGAGAAGGACGCCGGCCCCCTGAGTGTTCCTTGGGGGCTCGTTGCCGTGCGGTCGCTCGTTCCCGTGGGGACCGTGGCCATCGTGCTTGGGGAGTCCGGTGCGGGAAAGTCTACGCTGCTCAACGCCTTGCTTGGACATGATGTGCTCGAGACCGGTGCCGTGCGCGGATCCGATGATGCGGGACGCCACACAACGGTTGCGCGTCGCATGGTTTCGGTCCCCGGGGGCGGCGTGATTGTGGACGAGCCAGGGCTAAGAAGCCTTCCCATCGTTGGCCACGAGCGTGGTCTTGCAGCAGTGTTCCCCGAGGTGGCAGATGCTGCTCGGGGCTGCCGTTTTTGCGACTGCACGCATACGCACGAGCCGGGGTGTCAGGTGCGAGAGCTTCTCGCGGAGGGACAGATTTCCCAGCGTCGCTACGACGCGTATGTGGCACTGGCTGCCGAGATGCGCGAAAGTGCGCGGACGCTCGATCCGGACATTGTGCTCTAGGCTGCCGGGCGCGGCGTGGCTCCGTGACAACGAAGGACTGATGAAAACGGTACATTTTTGATATGGGTCGCGCCGCTGCGGGCACACAGTTCCTTCATAAGTTTACCTGGGGTCCTGAGCTGCGCAGACGCATCACAAAGTCCTCTGATGCGGTTGTACTCGTATGCCCAGCCAATAACATGAAAATGTATTTTCGCATCTCTATATTGCTGCGATAACAATCAAATGTGACAGCTACCTGCAAGAAAGGTGCCCGCAACCAGTCGCTCTTTCTTGGAAAGACAGCTGTAGCGGGCCTTCCCCACCGGACAATTTTAATAAGTCGCACCGCCTTACGGGGGAGGGGAAGCCCATGCCACGCCGCTTCAAGATCGTCCTTTCTGCAGCGTTTGCCGTGCTTGCGATTGTGCTGTGCCTCGCGTATGGCGAGAGCGTTAGGGCAGAGGAGAAATCTCGACGCCAGGAGACGCTCGCGCGCTACGGCGGCGAGGTGGTGGAACTTGTGGTTGCCACGACCGAGCTTGAGGAGGGACAGGTCGTGTCCGCAGGTGATGTAGCGAGAAGAGACTGGGTCTCCGACCTCGTACCAGAGGGGGCCATCACGAACCTGGACGATGCCGTGGGCAAGAAGGTCATGGTTGCCATTGCTTCGGGCAGTCCGCTCACGCAGCTCAACTTCAGAGAGACAGGCACGGCTGTCGACGTGCCTTCAGGAACGATTGCCGTTTCTTTGCCCATGGGGGAGAAGCTCGGCGTCGGAGAAGGCGTTTCTGCCGGTAGCAGACTCGTTGCCTACCGAGTTGCGGATGGTGTCGCAACGGTGCTCGCCAAGGCCGTCACGGTGCTTTCGATTCCCGAAGGAGCAAAGGCGCTCTCTTCGGGGAGCCAGGCCATGACCGTCGCGCTTGACCCGGGGGATGTCTCTGCCGTTCTGGCAGCGTCAACCGAGGGGAGCCTTCGATTTGGCCTGCCGGCGGATGACGTCAAGGGCGTGGATGCCGGCGTTCCTGCGGCGCCAACCAAAGTTGACCAGGAGGGGAGCGAGTGATGAGACGAGCGTGGGTTGTCTTGTGCCCCGAAGAGGAGCGGCCTGTGATGGTTGCCGCATTAGAGGCGATTGGTTCCAAGGCGGAGTACGAGTTTGCCCAAGACGCCGAGGATCTGCGACGGCGCATGGCAACATCTGTCCCCGGCGAGAGGTCGGCCCTCATCGGCCTAACCAAGAGCGGGGTCTCCGACATAAACCTTGCGGCCGCCATTGCCTCCGATGGCCATGCCGAGGAGGTCGTGCTCGCGCTGAGGTCACCTTCGGGGTCTTTGAGGTCTCGTGCCGCGCGAGCTGGCATTGACCGTGTTGTTGACCTGGATGGCGTGTGCAGCGCGTCATCTGAGGAGAAGGGTGCCACGCCGGCTTCGGGGTTCCTGCCGGAATGTGACGGGGGTCGTGTCTCGGTGACTTCGGGGCCGGCGCTGGCACTGTCTGGAGTGCGCGCGCCTATAGTCACGTTTTGCTCTGGAAGAGGGGGCGTTGGCAAGACCTCGGTCGTGGCATGCGCTGCGGTGGCGGCTGCCTCTTGGGGCATGCGGGTCGAGGCGGTGGACCTGGACCTCTCGTGTGGGAACCTCTTTGCCATGTTTGGGCTGCCCCGTGGCACTGATCTCTCGGCTCTATCGATTGATGACCTAGGGGACAAGGAGCAGCGGCTGGGACGACTTGGCGCTTCCTGTGGCGAGCGCGTGCGCGTGTGGGGCCCCTGCGAGCGCCCAGAGACAGCCGAGCTTGCTAATGCAGCTGTCCCCGGCTTGTTAGATGCGCTTGCGAGCGCCTCTGACCTCGTCCTTGTGGACACCTCGCCGACATTCACCGAGGCGGTGGCACTTGCAGTGTGTAAGAGCGACCGTGTGGTGCTCGTGCATGACAGGCGTCCAGGCTCGCTGGCATCACTTTCTCGTGCGAGTGGGCTTGCGGTGCGCCTAGGCGTGGCGAGGACGCGCATCGCACGCCTGGAGAACTACGTGGACGTTCGAGACAGGACGGACCCCGCGTTTGGCAGGGCCGAGGTTGGACTCGAGGCTGCCCGAGCGTTCACGGCGCTTAATGGCGGGGGCGAGGTTGCGGACTACCTGGGGTATGGGGACGTCGCGGGACTCCTGGAGGTTGGCTCTCCGTTTGCGGAATCTGTTGCGGCCTGCCTGGCGCAGCTTCTGCAGGAGCTTGGCGCACTTCCAGAGGTAGAGGTGGCGAAGCGTGCCGCGGGGGGCATCGCCCCACGGCGTAGGGGGCTCTTTGGGCGCAGGAGGGAGGCGGTCTAGGTGTCTGTTCTAGATATGGTCCGCGAGGAAGAGGCGCGGAGAGGGACTTCTGCCTCGGATACGAGAGACTTGCGCCGCCAACGGCAAAGCCTCAAGTCTGAGTTGGTCGAGAGACTGGGACTTGCAACAATTGCCTCGATGCTTTCTGCGGGCGATGCCATGCAGGCGCGCTCTGCACTTGCCGTGACCTGCAATGCCATTATCAACACAGGTGGGTACGAGGGCCTGTCACAAGAGGACATAACCCATCTTGTGCGTCAGGTGACGGACGAGATCTGCGGACTCGGACCCATACAGCCTCTCCTCGAGGATGAGAGCGTGTCCGAGATCATGATTAACGGCTGCGATGCGCTCTTCTTCGAGCGTGGGGGCGAGGTCTTCTCGGCGCCTGCGGTGTTCGACTCGCCCGAGCAAATCATGATTGTGGTCGACCGCATTTTGGCTCCCCTTGGCCGCCGGCTTGATCGCAGCTGCCCCATCGTAAACGCGAGGCTTGCCAACGGCGACCGCGTGAATGCCGTTGCCGACCCCATTGCCATTGGCGGCCCGGTGGTCACCATTAGGCGCTTCTCCAACCGCATTGCGTCCTTGGACACGCTCGTCGGACTTGGTTCGCTGCCCGCATGGTATGCGCAGCTCCTGCGCTGGGCCGTGAGGACGCGTCGTGGAATTGCAGTGGCGGGTGGCACTGGGTCGGGCAAGACCACGCTCCTCAATGCGCTCTCCTGCGAGATAGACCCCAGTGAGAGGATCGTGACCATAGAGGACTCTGCCGAGTTGCGTTTTGACGCACATCCGGACGTGGTGAGCCTCGAGGCGAGGGGTGCCTCAATAGAGGGCTCTGGCGAGATCACCATTCGCGACCTCGTCAAAAACTCCCTGCGCATGCGTCCCGATCGCATCGTGGTAGGCGAGGTCCGCGGCGAGGAATGTGTGGATATGTTGGCCTCAATGACGACGGGACACGATGGGTCCATGACCACGCTGCATGCCGGAACTGCCGAGGAGGCAGTGCTTCGTCTGGTGCTTATGGCTCGCTTTGGGATGGACCTGCCTGCGGACATCATCGAGGAGCAGATTGCCTCGGCGCTCGACCTCATCGTGATGTCGAGGAGGGCGCCCGATGGCGCGCGTTACATCACGACAACTCACGAGGTTGGGTGGTCCCGCGAGGCGAAGGCGGTGGACCTGGGCGAGTGCGTCTCGTTTGATGTTGCGGAGAGGACCTGGGGGCTCACGCGCGAGCCGGCCTTTATTGAGCAGGGGATACATGACGGGATTCTCGACGAAGGCGAGGTGGAGCGATGGAGATCTTCCTTCCGCTAGCGGCGGCCGCCTGCTCGTTCACTGCCGTTCGCGTGCTTGTTGCCAGTGGGGAGCGGGGAGCTAAGACCCTGGCGTCGCGGATGCTCCGCTCCTCTGGACGCTGGGCTGTTCGGCACCTGGAGTCTCTTGGGCGAAGCGAGGGGGTGACCGCGCTTCTCGAGGGAGAGGATTGGAGACAGGCGTCCGATGTGCTCGTCGCGCTCTCCCATGAGGGCCGTCCTGCATTGCGCAGGGAGTCTGCCTGTGCCGCGTTGCTTGTCTTGGGTATAGGGGTGGCTTGTCTGGGAGGACTTCTCTTCTTGTCGCCCATCTCGGCACTTGCTCTCGCCGTCTTGGAGAGGGCTGCGCTTGCTGCGTGGCGGTCTTCTCGCGACCGCCGCCGCTCACGAGAGATATCCAAGGAGATGCCCGGCGTGCTCCGGACGCTTTCTGTAGCGCTCGGTGCAGGCCAGACTCTCTCCCAGGCCATCGAGCACGTTGGGTCTCACGGGCGCGGGCCGGTCTCTTCCGGCTTTGCCTCCGCTTCCCTCGAGTTGCGCTGTGGCGTTTCTACCGAGAATGCACTCGAGTCCCTCTCCTGCAGACTGAATGCTCCGGGGATGGGGCTTCTCACCACGGCTCTTGTGATTTCGCATCGTACGGGGAGCCCGCTGCGAGACCTGCTCTCGCGCTCGGCCACGCTTGTCGAACAGCAAGGGGAGTTTGAGAGAGAGCTGGAGGTCAAGACCGCGCAGGTTCGACTGTCTGCCCGCATCGTGTGCAGTCTGCCATGCTTTATGGTGACGCTCCTTGCGGTTATTTCCCCAGATTTCCAGCGGGGCCTCTTCTCGCCGGTCGGCTTGGGCTCCGTTGCCTTGGCGGCTGCGCTTGACTCATTCGCGGTCATCGTGATTCGGCGGCTCATGAGGTCGGTGCTCTGATGGATGGATTTGCGCTCGTCGCGACAAGCGCGTTGTGTGCCGTTCTCGCTGGGCTCCTGGTAACAAGCGGTTCTGGCGTCGCGGTTCGTCACACAGAAGCGGGGGGCGGCCTCAATCGAGTTGTTTCTAATGCTCGCACTGCACTGAGCTCCCTCCCCGCAGTTTGTCGCGCGAGAGAGCGAGACCGAATCGCGCGTCGACAATCTGCCTGCCTGCGAGAGATGCCCACTCTTATTGACGTGATAACGCTTGGACTCTCTGCCGGTCTTTCCTTTGATGCTTCGCTCTCTCTGTACTGCGACCGCTATCAAACGGAGCTCTCCCAGGCGTTTGCAGAGGCAATGCTCAGCTGGCAGGCGGGCGTGAGTAGTAGGGAGGAGGCTCTTGAGGATATGGCCAGCGAACTTGGGGTCGATGCGCTCGCACGCTTTGCGGCAGTTGTCGGGGAGTCGCTCACCTTTGGCTCGCCGCTTGCGCTGGCGCTCGAGGTGCAGGCAAGAGCGATTCGTGATGAGCAGCGTGCTCAGGTAGAGGAGGAAATCGAGAAGGCTCCGGTAAAGATGCTCGTGCCCTTGGGGGTCTTGGTTGTGCCGGCAATGCTTCTCGCAATCCTGGGGCCGCTTCTCGCGTCGGCGGTCTCGTTTGGAAGGTAGTGGATCTAGTTGGGATTTGGTGGAAGGGAGCGTCATATGACATGGGTGGGCGTTGTTCAAAAGGTCCAGAGAACGGCAACGGACGTGCTTCGCGGCGAGCGCGGACAGGGCACTACGGAGTACGCGATTCTCGTGGGGGTGCTCGTCGTCATAGCAATCGTGGCGATTATTGCGTTTCGAGAGCGGGTTTCCCAGCTCTGGGAGGCCATAGCAAGCGGCATCAACTCTCTGTGAGAAGAGCCTGCGTTGCCTTTGCCCTGACGGCCGTTGTGTTTGCTGCCATTGCTGCGGGCGTGTTGGCGAACCGTGGGAAACCTCCTGCACTTGTCGGCGACGATCCGTCGTCTGCTGGCGTGCTTGCTACCAGCAGCCCTGCCAATGATGCGGGTGCCGGCGAGGAGGGCAAAGGGCAAGGCTGGCCTTCGGAGTGGAAATCCTGGACTTTTGAGGAAGATGCGGGTCAACCCTCCGGTACCGCTGCGGTGTCGGAGGCAGCTGCCAGCCTGGTGCGCGAGTACGAGGGGCGTGGCGACTGCGTGCTCGTGAGGTCTGGCTATCTCGACCTCTCGGGCAAGGTTTGGAGCATGGTCGTGGAGGGATCGGGATGGGTCGATGTGTGCATAGTGCAAAGCACCAACGATGGGAAAAGCGAGTCCAAAGTCATGCACATGGATGCTGCGGAGTGGGCAGCATCTCTGGGCGAGCTTGGACATGGTGGCTAGGCGAGGCGGGCGGCCAGTCGACGCTCGAGTACGCGCTGGTTCTCATGGCGTTTCTCTCAATGCTTACAGCTCTAGGGCTTGTGTGGCATGCCGCTCGTGATGGGGCCCTTGTGCGTGCAGCGACAGATGCCTCAGCACACCAAGCGTTGGGCGGAACGGCGTCCTGGCTCCAGGACCTTATGGGGTTCTGAGATGGGGCTTGGGGAAAGGTATACGGCTTTTTCTAGCGAGGACGGCCAGGCAACTGTCGAAGCGGCTGTTCTTCTCCCGGCGGTCATGGTAGTGCTTGCGCTTCTCCTCCAGCCGGCGATGCTCCTGTATACGCGAGCAATCATGAGCGGAGCAGCTGCCGAGGGGGCGCGGCTTGCCACAACCGCGACGCATGACGAAGTGACCTCTCTCGTAGACGGCTATGTGAGGAGAAGACTCAGAGCAGTGCCGGATGTCTCCTGCTTTCACGCCGGTGGCGGCGATGCCTGGGAGGTTGCCGTTATGCAGGACGGAGGCCGCGTGCGGGTCTCTGTCGTGGGCCATGCCCAGCCTCTTCCCCTGGTTGGCGTGATGGCTGGATTGGTTGGCCAGACAGATGGAGAAGGAGTGCTTCTCTCGGCCGAGGTCGAACGGGACATGCGCTCCGAGTGGGTTGGGGGTGACTACGGTGATTGGATTGCTGCATGGGGTTAACAGCGCTACGCCCGCAGTAGGTGGGGAGGCAGGTGGACCGCGTCTGGGCCTCTCTCTTTTCCTGGACGAGGAGGGTGGCTACACCACTGTTGCCGTTGCGGTTGCCCTGCTCGTGAGCATCTCGCTTGTCTTTGCGGCCGCTTCGGCTGAGTGGGTGATGGCCCGGTCGTACGAGGTTCAGCCCGTGGCAGATGCCGCGGCGATGGCAGGGTCAAACTCCGTTGCGGCATATGTCACCATTGCTCGGGTGCTCGACGCCTGCGTGCTTAGCCTAGGGCTTCTCGGGGTGACGGTCTTTGGTGCGGGGCTTGTCCTCTCCTGCATCCCCATGGCCGAGGCATTTGGAGGGACCGTATGCGATGCCGGGAAAAAGGTTCTTGATGCCCGGCGGGACTTTGCGAAAAGTGCGGCTGAGGGGCTTGAGCGCATGGAGAAGGTCTTGCCTGCGATCGTGGTTGCCAACTCAGCCGCCTGTGTCGCAGAGAACGCCCGCGTGCAGGGGCTTCCCTACATTGGCTGCGCGGTGCCGTTTCCCACGGAGTCGCAATCTAACTTCTCGTCCCTTGCCTCTGAGCTGTCCTCGGATGAGATGGAGAGGGACGCCGAGGAGTTGCGAGACCTTGCGCAGCAGGTAGACGAGGCAAAGGCCAAGGCAGACGATGCACGTCTGCGTGGGTGGATGGCAGACTGCGGAAACTCGCCCTACTGTCTGGAGGAGCGCGCAGCCACGCTTGCCGGCCTTTCTTACGAGAAGAACCCGCACTACCCAAGTGCGGAGGGATGGGGCTTTGGAGTTCCCCTTTTGCGGGCGCGTGCCTACTATGCGGTTCGCTTGGCGAAGGAAAGCCCGATGAACGCATCGGTAGACGAGCTTACGAACTCTGCCGTTCGCGCCATCTTCTATGATTATGCGCTTGCGCAGGTGCGAGGCGGGACCTACGTAGAGCACGATGACGGTTCGGTTGATATTGACCTGCCAAGTCTTCCGCACAATACAGAAGAGACCAAGGCTTGCAGCCTCTACACCGATGACAACTGGCCGTGCAGCCTGGAGGATGCGGGGACGGTTCTTCACGCCTCGCTCGAATGTCCTGCGGTCACTGGTGCCTCTGCAGGCAAGGCTTCCCTCCAAGACCTGGATTCGGGCGTGGTGGCGAAGTGCGAGACCTGCCGTATGGATCTTTCTGCCATGGGATCGGTTGCTGCGGCCTCGACTTCCACGTCAAACGGGTTTGAGCACTACTGGCGCGATATCGTCGAGGCATCCAAAGACTACGAGGACGCTCGAAATCGGCAGGCTGAGGCCGAGAGGGACCTCAAAGAGAAGGCGGATGACGCGCATGGTTCGTTTAAGCGCGCTCTGGACCAGCTTTCCGTCGTACGGCCGCGAATCTGCCCGCCTGGGGCATGGGGCTGCGTGTCCGTTGTCGCAAGGACCGAATCAACGACCATCCCCACAGAGCTCACGGCGTCGTTCCTCTCCTCGGGTGAGCTTCCGGCAGGGGCGGCAGTCTCGGCTTCCGCGCTTGCGCCGGACGAGTCGACTGCCGAGAACAACGTGCTGGCGAGCTTCTTTGATGGCGTTACCTCGCAGGGGACGGGTTCGGTCTTGGGTGGTGCCATCGATGGGATCTGTGAGCTTTGGGGACGTCTGCTCGTGGGCTATGGGTCGAGGTACGAGTCGGTCTCATCTTCGGTGACTTCTTTTCTCGACAACGTCGATGGAATCTTTGGGGGAACCGTGGGGGCATGGCTCCGCGGGAAACTCAAGGAGACGATCGCGGACTGTGGGTTTGAACCGGTGGACATGAGGCTCATGAAGCCCGTTCTCGTGGGTTGGTCCCGCGTGCTAGACCAGTCGGGATATGACGCCGCAGTCAAGGTGCGTCAGATGGTAGAGGCGCTTCCCGCCGATGCGAGTTCGTATGACCTTGCCACAACGCTTGGCATCTGGGCGGCGGACTCACTCGGCTGCGGAGAAATCACCATCGCGGAGCTCACTATTCCGGGGACGAAGATCTCGATTCCCCTCACCATCCGGCTTGATGACCTCTTGGAGACATCGTGAACGGCATTGGGGGTGGTGTAGCTGGCCGGCTGACGAAGGACGGCTACTCAGACAGACAATCGGGGCAGATGACCGTGGAGCTTGCCGTGCTTGTTCCTGTGGTCATCGTGGTTGCCCTCATCGTGGTGAACCTCATGGAGTTCGTGGAAGCCTGCGCGGCGTTCGATCGCCTGAGCTTGGACGAGGTTATCGCCGAGGGGGTGTCTCCTCCAGGCGAGCAGAGCGTGGCGGCATCTGTTGTTGCCGTTGAGGCTGCGCTCCGCGCGGCGCTTGGACGCGAGGGCTCCTGTGATGTGGAGGTGAGGGCAGAGAGCGTGTCTGCGGGGGAGGGAGAGCGCCTGCTCTCTGTGGCGCCCCTGCTCACTCGCTACACCTGCACGTTGGTGTATAGGCCGTGGCCCAGGGAGCTTCGCCTCCCCGGGATTACGTATTCCGCGCCGTTCGCGCTACGACACGAGCGGACGCTTGTCATCGATAGATACCGACCGGGGGTGGTGGTCTGATGAGGTGGATGTGCGTCGAGATAGAGAACCCGGATATTGAGCAGAGCTCGCCTACGTTGGGGTTCAGGGTTCTCTCGTCGTGGTTCGAGAAGCTCGTGGGCCTTCTTGGCACGGATCCCTCTGCGCCACCCGTGGTGCTCATGAGGTGTGGGTCCATCCATACGTATGGCATGGCGTACCCCATAGACGTTGCCCTCGTGGGAAGCCGTGGCGAGGTGCTTGTCTCCCAACGTGCCCTGCCCCCAAGACGCGTTCTCTCCCATGCCGAGTCGTTCTGTGCCTTTGAGCGACCTGCCAGCCCTTGTCCCTGGCCGGTAGTTGGAGAGACGTTACGCGTGACCTCGCTTTCGTTTGCGTACGAACACGCGACGCAGCGCTGCGTTGCTCTTCCGTGCCCCGTGGGGGAGGTGACTGGGCCATGAGTGGATATGCAACGAAGGTCTGCCCCCGTTGCGGGGAGGAGCTCTTTGCCGACATGCGCGTCTGCTACGGCTGTCTCTACGAGTTCCCACCTGCGGAAGATGCCGCCTCGTCCATTGATGCGGAAGCCGCTAACGCGGGAGAGGCGAATCCAACTGCCGGGGAGGACTCGCTCCCAGAGCTCAAGGAGGTCGAGCCGTTTCTCTGGGATGCGGGGCTGCCTCCCTCCGAGTCGAGCTGGGAGGACGATACCCTCGACCTTTCCAGCCCTGTCGGAGAGAATCCCACCAGCGCACCTCCTAACCGAGACCCTCAGCCGCTTTCGAGCACGGTTCTTTGCTGGGTACGCACGCCTGCGGTGGACGTGAGGCTTCCCATACCAAGGGAGGGGCTCGTAGTGGGTCGAGATCCGTCAAGCGACGTCGTTCTCCACTCGAGGGCCGTCTCTCACTCGCATGTGCGTATCCTTCCCGCCGAGGAGGGCATGCGCGTCGTTGACCTGGGGGCCACTAACCCTGCGCTCTTCTCGGGAAGGGAGGTGAGGGGAGAGGCCCTTGTCCCCCTTGGCTGGACGGTCTCCATATGTGGGACATTCGTTACGCCGTTGCGTCCCTAGTCCTGACCTTCGCTCTGGTATGCTGGGATCGCGATGCCACAAGGTCTTCCACAACCATGCATTGGGGGATTTCTATGAGAGACTGGCACCCTGCTTGTGTCCAAGGGCGGCGCCGAACTGCGCTTCTTCTGCTACCTTTGCTGGCCGTGCTCTTTGCTTTGGTGCTCGGTGCCACTCCGGCACGCGCGGACGACTACAGCATGACGCGGACGAGCATAGACGCTACTCTCGACACGTCGGGTGGACTTACCGTGACCGAGGTACGCACCTTCGACTTCGACGGGGATTTCCATGGCGTGTACTGGAAGATCCCCAAGGGGGAGAACAGTTCTAACGGTCGCACGGTGAGCGTCCAGGTGCTTGACGCTGGCATTGTGGAGGCCGGCCAGGCCAGGTCCTTCACGGAGTCTTCGGCGGGTGCAAACGAGACCTACTCCATCACCGACTATGGCTCCTACCTGCAGATTAAGCTCTACTCTGCGCAGAGCTACACCACAGCCAAATTCTACGTCTCCTACATTGCCGACGGCATAGCCACCCGTTGGTCAGATACCGGCGAGCTGTACTGGAAGTTTGTCTCGGATGGCTGGGATGTCGAGTCGGAAAACGTAACCTGCACCATCCATCTGCCGGTACCGAGCGGAGAGTCCGTCGTGGGTGGGGACAACGTGTGCGCCTGGGGACACGGCCCCCTGGATGCAAACCTTGCGTTTAGCGGAAACGACATCGTCTACACCGTCCCGGGTGTTGGCTCGAGCGAGTTTGCCGAGGCGCGTATCACCTTCCCGGCAAGCTGGATCTCCTCCTGCCCCGAGACCTCGGGCGAGAGGCTCAGCTCCATTCTCGCTGAGGAGCAGAAGAACGCCGATGACGCAAACGCACGCCGCGCCATGGCTCGCGCGGCCGTGTATGGGGTCACGGGACTCTGCCTTGCTGTCGCCGTGGCGGCAATCGTTGCCACGGTAATTGCGAGGCGTCGCTACAAGGCCACGCACACGGCGCAGTTTGACGACAAGTACTTCCGCGACGTGCCCACGGGCGACCACCCGGTGGTTCTCGCCATGCTCGCCACGGGGGAGGACCCAGGGCCAGAGGGCCTTACCGCCTCGCTCATGCGCCTTACCGACGAGCATGTCGTTCAGCTCGACAAGGTCAAGCTGAGCACGAAGAAGATCCTTGGATCAAAGCAGTTTGATGACTACCGCGCATCCCTTGTGGGGCCTATACCCGAGAGCACTCTCGGCACGCCTGCGGAGCGCGCATCTGCCAGGCACGCGGACGTTGCGGCGGTCAACTTCCTCTTCCGTCACCTTGCCCGTAAGATTTCGAAGCCCAACGATCCCTCGTACACCGGCGATGAGCCTGCTCTCTACTTCTCTGCCATTAAGAAGTACGCGAAGTCCAACCCCGAGTCGTACTCCGATGCCTACAAGTCTTGGCAGTCATCGGTCAATGCGGAATACCTGCGGCGTTTTTCCGGGAACGGATCTCTCAAGGGCTCTGGGCGTGGCATTGCCCTCCTGCTTGGCTCGCTGTCCATTCTCGCTGCGTTCCTGGAGGTGTTTGTCGTTGGCGCCATGTTCGAAGGTGACGTCTCCCTCGTGCTTGGTGTCGCGGCCATCTGTGGCGCATGCGGCGCTCTGTCCCTCTTCCTGGTGAGCGGCAAGTTCTTCAAGGACATCAGCACGGCGGCCATCGAGACCAAGGCCAAGGTTCTCGCCCTCAAGCGCTGGCTGCAGGAGTTCACCCGCCTTGAGGAGGCGGTACCGAGCGACGTCATCCTCTGGAACCGCCTTCTGGTGATGGCGGTGGCCCTTGGGGTTGCGGACAAGGTCATCGAGCAGCTCAAGGTTGTCATGCCGGAGCTTCTCGACGATCCGGACTTCATGCCGGTGTACTCCTGGTACTACATGGGTCATTCCGGAATGGGCTCTCCTGCGGACGTCTTTGGCGGCGCCATTCACGATGCCTCGGTGGCGGCGATCGCCAATTCGATCGACGCCAGTGGCGGCGGTGGGGGAGGCGGCTTCTCCTCCGGTGGCGGTGGAGGCTTTGGTGGCGGTGGAGGTGGCGGCGCTTTCTAGCGCCTGGGCCCAACTGCGCCGCCTCCCTCGTCCCAACGAACCGTCCCGCCCTCGTGCGACTTTGCGGTTCTCTCGGCTCCATGGCCGCGAAGCCCTGCAGAATCGAATATCATCAAAGCGGTATATGTAAGCGCTTGCCAAATGCCCCGGCGCATCGCACGGGGCGTTTGGTGTGGACGTGACCAATGGGCGGACGAGCCTTTGCACGTGCCGCTCGGAGGCGGGTGAAGGGAGAGCTATGTACAATGTGCGCATGATTTGCGAGGACACCTGGTGGCTGGGTGCCTCTGACCGCAGGATTCAGCTGTTCGAGAACACCTATCCCGTGCCCAACGGCATGTCTTACAACAACTACCTCATCCTCGACGAGGAGACCTGCCTTCTCGATGGCGTGGACGAGGCGGTCTCGCGCCAGTTCAAGGAGAACCTCGCTCACGTCCTTGACGGCCGTCCTCTGGACTACCTTGTGATCGACCACATGGAGCCCGACCACTGCGCCGTGATTCCCGACCTTGTCCGCAGGTGGCCCGACCTCAAGCTCGTGGGCACCCCCAAGGCCTTCGACCTCGTCCGCCAGTTCCACGGCTTTGACCCCGAGCCCCACGCCATCAAGGTCAAGGAGGGCGACACCCTCTCCATCGGCCGCCACACGCTGCAGTTTGTCCTGGCGCCCATGGTGCACTGGCCGGAGGTCATGGTGAGCTTTGACCAGCTCACGGGCACGCTCTTCTCGGCAGATACCTTCGGCGCGTTTGGCGCGACCGGTGGTGCCATCTTCGCTGATGAGGTCGACTGGGAGCGCGACTGGGCAGACGAGGCGCGCCGCTACTACACCAACATCGTGGGCAAGTACGGCCTGCAGGTGACGTCGCTGCTCAAGAAGGCCTCCAAGCTGGACATCAAGGAGATTGCGCCACTGCATGCCCACATCTGGCGCCGCGACTTCGACCAGATTCTCTCCCGCTACCAGAAGTGGGCCGCCTACGAGCCCGAGGACAAGTCCGTTACCATCTTCTACGGCTCCATCTACGGCGGGACCGCCAACGCCGCGGACATCCTCTCGGCCAAGCTTGCCGAGGCGGGCGTGCACGACGTCCGCGTCTACGACGTTTCCAAGGCCCCGGTCTCCGAGATGGTCTCGCAGGCGTTCCGCTCGCCGGTGCTCGTCTTTGCGTCTGCCACGTACAACATGGGCATCTTCGACGGCATGCGCGAGCTTCTCGAGGACCTCAACGCCCACGCGATGAAGAACCGCACAGTCGGCGTTATCTACAACGGCTCGTGGGCACCGCAGGCGGGCTCGCTCATGCTCGACGCCATCCAGCGCATGAAGGGCATGGAGGTGCTCGACCCCGAGGTGCACGTGACCTCTGCAGTTGACGAGGGGGCGCTCGAGCAGATCGATGCCCTTGCAGCTGCCATTGTGGCAAAGCTAGGGGAGTAGGGAAGGCGGCTGGCACCAGGCCGGCAGCCAAACGGCAAGAATTTCGGCCCGTGATGCTCGTGCGTCGCGGGCCGTTTTTCTGGCGAGAGGGAATTAATTATTGAGACATTGCGCCTGCGTCCTTCTCACTGGTAGGACGTGGAGAAGCTTACGCGTATCTTGCTTGACCCTTCAAACCGGCGATCCAAGCATGACGAAGCCGGCGGGGGAGGCCAGGCGGGCTGGCGGATGCGTGCCCAAACGCTTCTCTGCGGCGACTAGCGTCTCTGTGCCTAGGACCGCCGATGCAAATGATCCTGGTCTTTCCGTGGCGCTTGGTCTGTCGGGGGGGCTTGCCGTTCTCGGCGTGGTTACGCGTCGTCGCCGTCGCGTCGAGGAGTAGCCAGCGACAGGGCGGGTTTGGTGAGTTTGGGGCGGACCGGATCTAACAATCCGATCTGTCTTCCAATGAGCTGTTTAATCATTAAATCCCAAGAATTCGAATGCGCTCACGAATAGCTTCCTCGGCTTCGCCACACAACTGTTCGTAGGTAGTAGCTGGAGTCGTTGCGGTCTCGCGGCCACGTCCGGGGTGAAGGATATCCCAGCGAGAAACCTTGCCAGCAATCCGCCCCCTTCCAGACGCATGGTTGCCAAATCCCGGAACAATAGAGTTCCAAATGGGGACGTAACGAGCAATAAGAGCAGACTCAGTTAAAGGAACCCAGACAGCATTGAGCACAAGCATCCGACACTGGAACTCTGAGACCTCAATATTCGTTGCAGCCTCAATGGACTTGAGATGATCATTTGCGACGCGATCAAAAAGTCTCGTACCAGCTTGTGGCGTGTCTACTACGCTTGGATTGAGTTCGTTGCCAGTGAGGGTCTTGGGTTCTGCCTTACCAATGTATATCGGGAGTGTGCCTGGGTTGGCAAAGTTAATATCAGACATCTCGGAATAGGCGGGAAAATCTCCGCAGTAGAAAAGGGCATAAACCCCGTCACCATAGAATTTTTCGACATCCGCGAGTGGCATAAGCTTGGAAGCCATAAGCTCGCGAGCCAACGTCTCGGAAAGCGAGGCATAGTCCAACGGGTTATATGTGCGCGGCTTCATATGCCTCTCTCCTGTCTACAACGCTTGCAAAGCCTGAAGTCATCCTTTTTCTGGCCGTGTCCTCGCGCAGTGCGCACGCAACGGAGGAC
>ERZ773013.372-NODE-372-length-28525-cov-12.169055_pt1 | contig 28525 bp, 16 predicted proteins | sample MGYA00511670_ERZ773013 | MGnify/ENA primary metagenome ERZ773013 (study PRJEB29015, sample SAMEA2738120) | human oral metagenome | biome: human oral; feature: human-associated habitat; material: saliva | place: China | collected 2257 ... | reverse complement strand
TGATGATAGCGACGTTGGGCTGTACCTGCAGGGCGCACTCGAGGGCGATGTGCGAAGCAGAGCGGCCCATGAGCTTGATGAAGTGCCAGTACTTGCGAGCAGAGTTACAGTCGCGCTGGATATTACCGATGACTTCAGCGTAGACCTTAGTAGCGGTGTCGAAGCCGAAGGAGGTCTCGATCTGCTCGTTCTTCAGGTCGCCGTCGATGGTCTTGGGGCAGCCAATGACCTGGACGGGAGCGCCGATGCTCTTGTAGTACTCTGCGAGGACTGCAGCGTTGGTGTTGGAGTCGTCACCACCGATGATGACCAGCGCACGGATGTCGAGCTTCTTGAGGATCTCAAGACCCTTGTCGAACTGAGCCGTTTCCTCGAGCTTCGTACGGCCAGAGCCGATGATGTCGAAGCCGCCGGTGTTGCGGTACTCGTCGATGATATCGGCCGTCAGCTCGATGTAGTTGTGCTGTACGAGACCGTCAGGACCCATAAGGAAGCCATAGAGACGGCTGTCGGGATGGATCTTCTTCAGACCGTCGAAGAGACCTGCGATGACGTTGTGCCCACCAGGAGCCTGACCGCCAGAGAGGATGACACCGCCATTGATGGGCGTGCCAGAGGTAGCCTCGCTCGAAGCTTCGAAAGTGAGCTTGGGGAGACCGTATGTGTTAGGGAAAAGCTTGGCGATAGCTTCCTGATCGCTGACGCTCTGCGTAGCTGCACCGAAGACGGTCTTCACGCCACCTTCCAGTGCCTTAGGGAGCTTGGGGCTGTACTTACTACGAGCCTGCTGGAGTGCACTCTTAATCATTATTGCTTGTTTGGGTATAATAGAACCTATGGATTTGCGGTACAAAGATCTTAAAATTTCTTCATAATAGCCCCCACTTTTCCTTTTTACCCGTAGATAAAGGCCTTTTAGATGCTCGCGCGCCCGCTCGCGAAGGCGATTTATCGGCCACCCACCTCCATTTTTTGCCCCGCTCACCTCACCTTCTTCACCCCTCTCAAGCACCTCTATCACAGCGCCTCCCGAGGTCGTCACAGCACACACCTCACAGCCAACGAAATTTGACCAGTACTGGTCGCCGTTCTGACCAGTACTGGTTGCTTGCGTGACCAGTACTACTTACTATGAGTGACCAGTACTGCTCGCCGTTCCGACCAGTACTGGTTGCTTTCGCGACCTATATTGGTCGGCGGGTGGACCTATATAGATTCATTCAGCGACCTATATAGATTCACTCGACGACCTATATAGGTCAGCCCACTGACCAATATAGCTTCACACCACCCTTCCCCACTGCTCCGCATACAGCGGTATATAGCTACGTGCGATCATTCTCCTAAGAGAAGCGACTTTATCTGTAGCCAAGAGAGGCTATCAATGAGATAGAAACTACCACCTTACAGTCAGCGTAAGTACACCATACATATAAGGTAATAACGCCGTATCTTTGTGGTTGTAACTCTGAAGCAGCCCATAAACCCAGCATAGTACCCAGTATAACCAAGTCCCGACGAGGATATTTTAGTGCCCCCTTGCTCTTGAAGCAACGCCCTACAATTCACTCTCGGCATGGACTACAACTCACTATTAAATGATCAAGATGACTCCAGAAGAAAGCTATTTATTCTTTCTAAAGAATTGTACCACAGCCAACAAAAGCGCTGATAACTATAGGAGCTTCGCTCGAATCAATGAAACAATAGCCAGATTAAAGGGGCTGCCGAGTTTTGACATATACAGCATCTTGGAGGTTTCCGAATTAGATCGCATCATTGAATCTCTTAAGAAGGACGAAGACTTCCTTAACTATAACAGCAAAGGAAACAATCAATACTCCAATGCTCTCGACTACTATCGGCGCTATCTCCTTGCGCTACAACTATCCCATGCTGCTCCGAGCAAAAAGGAACAATCATCGGTGCCTTCATCCTTACAAACCATCTATTTTGGGGCTCCTGGCAGCGGGAAGTCACACAAGGTAGCTGAAGATCTTGCAGGGGTAGGCAGGGAGAACATCTTTCGCACCACCTTCCACCCCGACTACGACTACGCCAGCTTTGTGGGCTGCTATAAACCAGTAGGAAGTTCACCCTCACGCCAAGAGTTAAGCTTTGAAGAATTAAAGAGTCACATACAGAAAGAAGTAGACAAGAACCCAGAGCATACCATGGGTAAGTTTACCATAAAGTACTACCGCTCCATTCAAAAGCTACTAAACACTCAGCAAAAAGAACTACGTGCCGAAATTCAGAAATGTTTGCATCGTTCCACTAATGGCGAGACTCAAGCATCCACTATGAGTAAAGCCATTGCCTTAGGGGAATACTTAGAGAAAGAGGGATTATGGCGCGATGACTCTACCATCACCTATGCCTTCACTCCACAGGTCTTCACCAACGCTTATGTGCGTGCTTGGGAGCATCCCAATGAGAAGGTATACCTCGTGATCGAAGAGATCAACCGAGGGAACTGCGCACAGATCTTTGGCGACCTCTTCCAGCTCCTTGATCGTAAAGATGATGGCACGTCCTGCTATTACATCCGTGCGGATAAGGATCTTGCCGATTACCTGCAGCATGCACTGAGTGGAGATGCCAAGCGTGGAATTGAAGAGGGTAACTTATGCCTACCCTCTAACCTCCACATCATCGCTACGATGAACACCTCCGACCAATCTCTATTCCCTATGGATAGTGCCTTCAAGCGCAGGTGGGACTGGGAGTATATCCCCATTAACTACAGCGACAAGGTAAAGTCGGGGCAGTTTGAGATCGTCATTGGGAAGGAGGAAAATCAGAAGCGATACCGATGGATTGACTTCCTGAAGGAAATAAACAAGCACATCCTCAAGGTGACAGGATCGGAGGACAAGCAGATGGGGAACTTCTTCATCAAGAGTTCAATCAAGGAGAAGGAGTTCAAGAGTAAGGTAATGGCTTACCTCTGGCACGAGGTATGTAAAGATGAATACCGCACACAAGGTAACTTCTTCCGCTTTGGGGAAAGGGCTGGCAATGGAGAGGAGTTCAGCTTCAATCAGCTGTACGATGGGAAGATCGATAGCACAAAGCTTCTACAAGGCTTCATGACCTACCTCGATGTTCGAGCGATTGGTGAAGAGAGTGCTGGAGAAGAGAACGAGTAATTGATACAGCATAGCCGAGATGAAAGTCCTCATCGAAGACTATCATTACGACCCGACTGACCTCCCTGAGCTGAAGGGCATTGACCCAACGAAGCTCTCGGGAGGGCAGATCAAGCTCCCCTATGTAGGCTACTACCATGACGGAGGGACGGATGAGACGATCTTCATCTTGCCCAAGGTCTTCATCATAGGAGGGAAGGCGTTCGGACGATACGAGCCTGAACTCCTACTCTGTATGACCGAGGAGAGCGAGCAGCTTACGGAGACTGACCATGCCTTTCTCTTTGAGCTATCTACTTGGATCTATCAGGCCATAGCACTCTTCTGCGAACGCCACCCCGAGAATGGGATTACCTCCCACCGCGAACTGGCTGGTGTCATTGGGCAGCGGAGAGATGGTGAGACGACTTTGCTTGATCTCATCCTTGCCCTAATCCGCTTTGGCAAAGAGCATCAGTCGCTCTTCACCTACATCGCCACGATCGCACACAGCGGGCGCCACAAGATCCATTGGACGAAGACGATACGCACGACATCCCCAGTCCTACAAGACGGCAAGCCCTACTATCTCAAGTGCAAGACCAAGGAGAAGGCTATCAACTATGACGAGGAGCTGATCTGTCTCTTCTACTCTACCCTTGATTATCTGAAGCAGAGCTACCACTTCGTAGCGAAGCGCAACCTCAACTATGAGACCGAACGTCCCCACCGCATAAAGAACCTCATTGAAAGCGGCAAAGGCACTCGCCGCCTCCGCCAAATAAGAGGGAAGTACTTTACTGACGAGCTGGTGCAGCTCTGGCACCTACTCTATGCCTTCTACGAGCGAGCCGAAGAGGCCGCCCAAGGGAAAGCCCACGATGAGCGCCTCTTAGTACGCAACTTCAACAGCGTCTTCGAGGACATGATCGATAGTCTGATCGGAGAAAAGGCGCTCCCCTCAGGACTGAAGGAGCAGAAGGACGGCAAGATCATCGACCATATCTATCAGGACAAGTCACTGATAGGGGATGGCAATATCTACTTCATCGGGGATAGTAAGTATTACAAGGAGGACAGCACTGTAGGGCAGCACTCCAGATACAAGCAGTTCACCTACGCTAAGAATGTGATCCAATATCACATCGACCTCTTCCACAAGAATGCGCAGACCTTGCGCTATCGAGACGAGCTCACCGAGGGCTACAACCCGACTCCCAACTTCTTCATCCGAGGGATTATTGATGAGAAGGACTTATCCTACAGCGACCACAAGCTGACGCGCTACCAAGAAGACGAGAAGAAGTGTAGTAACAAGCACTTCGAAAATCGCCTCTTCGACCGTGATACGCTCCTTGTCCTCACCTATGAGATCAACTTCCTCTACGTCCTCTCAGCCTATGTGCTAAGCCATGGCTATGGCTCCTGCTCCGATAGTTTCCTGCGGGAGCGATTCAGAGAAGATGTCATCAATGCCTTTGAGGAGCTATATAGCTTCTATGAAGTATGGCCCAAAGCATCTGCAGAGGAAAAGAAAGACTTTGTAGAGAAGCACTTCAAGCAGCTCCTTGGCAAGATCTATCAGACAGAAGACGAAGCGCTGATCTTAGCCCTCAAAAAAGAGGGCGAGACGGTCATAGATAAGAGCATCCTCGACCTCATCCCTGAGAGCCAACGCAAGGACTATCCTCTCAGCTAAGAGACAGGGCGGGGCAGGTATGCGGGGCATGGCGTATCTTTACGCCAATAAATGACTCAACCCATGGCAGACAACCGCTCCACCCGCCCCTATCAGCTGGGGCTCGCCCTCAGTGGCGGCAGCATCAAGGGCTTTGCCCACCTCGGCGTCTTGAAGTACCTCGACGAGGTAGGCCTACGCCCCGAGATCATCGCAGGCACCAGCGCTGGCTCCATTATGGGTGCCTTCTACGCATCGGGCTATGCGCCTGAGGAGATCCACGAGCTCCTCTCGCAGACGGGCTTCATGCAGATGACCAGCTTCACCACCAAGGGAGGCGGGATCTTCAGCACGACGAAATTCCTCAATCTCCTGAAGAAGAACCTCCGTCACCGCAAACTGGAGGATCTACCGACCCCCATGCGTATCGTAGCCACCGACCTAAACCAAGGAGAACCACACGTCTTTACTGAGGGCCCCTTGGCTAAGATTATCCTGGCTTCATCAAGCATCCCCATCCTCTTCTGCCCTGTAGAAATCGACGGTCACACCTACGTCGACGGTGGGCTCTTCCGCAACTTCCCCGTCACAGCCATCCGCGAGGACTGCGAGGAGGTCATCGGTATGAACCTCGGCCCTATGCAGAGCGCAGAAATCCCCATGAATATAAAGGACATCGCTAACCGTGCATGGGAACTAATCTTCCGCCAGAATACCACCCCTGACTGTGCAGCCTGTGATTATCTCCTTGAGACGAGCGAGGTAATGAAGTTCGGGATGTTTGAGGTCAGCGCTTCCGAGCAGCTGATGAAGATAGGCTACGAGCTGGCGAAAGCTGAGCTCGCCCCGCTGGTCAAAAAGAAGAAGGACGCAAAGAAGCCTTAGCCCCACCACCCACCGACACCTATGCAGCAGAAGATCGTCATCTACTCCGCCCTCACTCGACTCTGGGGAAATAAGAATACGACCCACCAGCCCCACGGCACACTCTCCGAGAACGGCTCGGGGAAGCTCCGAGACTTCACTCCCGAAGCCCTCGCCTATATCCGCAGTCTCGGGGCAACCCACGTCTGGTATATCGGCCTGCTGGAGCACGCCACGAAGACCGACTACAGCGCCCAAGGCATCCGCCCCGACCACCCCGATACGGTGAAGGGGCAGGCTGGCTCGCCCTATGCTGTCAAGGACTACTACGACGTCGACCCCGATCTCGCCGAAGATCCACACACGCGACAGGCAGAGCTGGACGCCCTCATCAAGCGTACCCACCAGGCAGGGCTGCAGGTCTTGATGGACTTTATCCCCAACCACGTCGCCCGCACCTATCACTCCGATGTGTGCCCTAAGGGCGTCGCAGACCTCGGCGCTACGGACGATGTACAGCTGGCGTTCTCTCCGCGCAACAACTTCTACTACCTCCCCGACACCTCACTTATCCTACCCTTATCCACAGAGTCATCCCCATACACCGAGTGCCCCGCACGCGCTACGGGCAACGACTGCTTCAGCCCCTACCCCAGCATCACGGACTGGTACGAGACGGTGAAGCTCAACTACGGGGTGGACTACTGCGGAGGAAGTGGTCTACATGCCGACCCCATCCCCGATACGTGGGTGAAGATGCGTGATATCCTCTGCTACTGGGCTGCACGTGGTGTTGACGGCTTCCGCTGCGATATGACCGAGCTTGTCCCACCCGCCTTCTGGGCTTGGGCGATCCCCTCGGTGCGCGAGCAGTACCCCGAGACGCTCTTCCTCGCAGAGATCTACCAGCCCCACCGCTATGGCGAGTACCTGCATGCAGGCTTCGACTATCTGTATGACAAGGTCGGCGTCTATGACTTCCTCATCGCTCTCGGCAAGGGCACACGTGACGCAGCGGACTTCACTGGTGTGCGTGATGCCGTCGGTGGTGAGCAACCAGCGATGTGCTACTTCACGGAGAACCACGACGAGCAGCGCCTCGCCTCGGACTTTGTCTTCGCCTCGCCCCGTCAGGGCTTCCTCGCTACGGCTGTCGCAGCCCTAAGTGGAGGCAATCCCCTACTCCTCTACTTCGGTCAGGAGCTGGGCGAGCAGGGCATGGACAGCGAGGGCTTCAGCGGGCGTGATGGCCGCACGACGATCTTCGACTACTGGAGCCTCGACAAGCTCCAGCGCCTGCAAGCAGGTAATTACACCCCCGCCCAGCTGACGGACGAAGAGGCCAGCCTACTCAGCGACTACCAGCGCCTCGCCTCCTGCTACACCGATCCCATCATCAGCCGAGGGAGCTACTACGGCCTGCGTGCCGAGGGCTCTGGCAGAGAGCGCGTCCTCGTCTTCGCCCGCACTTCGGAGGAAGGACTCTACCTCGTGCTAGCGAACTTCTCCAGCGAGCAGGCAGACATTGCCCTCCCCCTACCCGCTGAGTTCTTCGCTGCTACGGGCATCACCGAGGGCACAGCCTTCCGTGCCGCAGACCAGCTCACGGATGCAGTGGACTTCCTCTGCCTCACCACGCTGGCTCCCCTTCGCCTGAGCCTCGCTCCCCACGGCCTGCAGATCCTTCGCCTAACCGCCGTGTAAAGCAGCAGGTCTCGCACACACATTCGTACAAAAAGGCCCGCCGGCTACCCTCCTTCGTGGAGCGTAGCCGGCGGGCTTATTATGGGGAGTAGCCTCCCTTAGTGCAGGGTAGCTGAGCGGACGATCTCGCAGACCGTGGGGTGCGGGAAGACGATGCGAGAGAGCTCAGAGAGCTTCATGCGCTGCTCGACAGCCATGATCGCAGGCACCAGGATCTCCGAAGAGCCATTACCAAAGAGGTGCGCACCGAGGATGACACCCTCCTTGTCCGTGAGGAGCTTGCAGAAGCCATTGCCCTGCTCGTTCTCGATGATGAAGCGACCAGAGAGCGTCATCGGCACACGATGCACCTCATAGTCGACGCCAGCCGTACGCAGCTCCTGCTCCGTCTGACCGACAGCAGCGATCTCGGGATCGGTATAGACGATACCAGGGATAGCGCGGTAGCTCATCACATCCTCCGTGCCGGTGATGTGGTGTACAGCGACCTGCCCTTCGCGAGCAGCCGTGTGAGCGAGCATAGACGTACCATTGACATCACCGATGGCATAGATACCAGGCACCGAGGTCTGGAGGTGCTCATCGACGACGATAGCCCCACGCTGGAGCTCGACACCGACCGTCTCCAGTCCCAGACCATCGGTCACAGCACGGCGGCCGACACTGACCAGCAGCTTGTCAAAGGGGATCTCCAGCGTCTCACCCTCATGCTCAGCGATGACCTTCCCATCACGCACGGCAGTGACCTTCGTGGAGAGGTGGAACTTCACCTTGCGCTTCTCGAAGGCCTTCTGCAGCTCCCCAGAGAGCTCTTCGTCCATAGGCCCGAGGATCTTAGGCAGCATCTCGACGACCGTGACCTCCACGCCGAGCGTAGAGAAGAAGGAGACGAACTCCATACCGATGACCCCGCCACCGAGGACGACGAGGCTCTGTGGGAGCACCTCGACCTCGAGCGCTTCCTTAGCTGTCCAGAAGGGCACGTCGCTCAGCCCATCGATGGGTGGGATGAAGGCACGTGAGCCCGTAGCGATGATGACGTGGCGTGCCGTATAGCTCGCCTCGCCTGCAGCGATGGTGAAGCCCTCATCACCGCGACCCGTGAGACGAGCCTCTTCGGTGACGATCTCGACCTCATGGCCCTGCAGACCAATACGGATACCCGCACCGAGCTTCTTGAGGATCTTCGTCTTGCGCGCCATCACCTTACCGAGGTCGAAGGCTGCTTCGGGGATCGTAAGACCATATTTCTTGCCATCGAGGGCTTCGGATAGGAGGTGGGCTGAGTGCAGGAGTGCCTTCGTAGGTACGCAACCTTCGTTGAGACAGACACCACCGAGCTTATTCTTCTCGAAGATGACGACGCGGAGGCCGTGGGCTGCTGCATGCTCTGCAGCGTCGGTACCGCCAGGGCCAGCACCGATGATAGCTACATCGTAGTTCATGAGTTTGAGTGTAGTGAGTGAGTTATATAGGTATTATTAGCTAAGACCCTCGATGTGTCCATCGATGAAGTCGATCTTTTCTGCTTGGGGGACGCGGGGCAGACCTGGCATACGCACCAGCGCGCCGAGGACGAGGACGATCATCTCGGCACCCGTGTTGATGACGACGTCGCGCACCTCGAGGTCGAAGTCACGCACGCTACCATAGGCCGTGGGATCGTCGCTGAAGGAGTACTGCGTCTTGGCGATACAGACGGGGAACTTCGACCAGCCGTGGCGCTTGATACGCTCGAGCTGGCGCTGTGCCTTCGCCGAGAAGTGGATGGAGCGTGCGCCATAGATACGCTGAGCGATAGCCGTAGCCTTCTCCTCGATGGAGGCGGTGAGGGGATAGGTGAACTGCAGGGGCTGCGAGGGCTTCTGCTCGATAGTCTCGACGACGAGGCGAGCCAGCTCTTCCGCACCAGCACCACCTTCGCCGAAGGCCGTGTTGACAGCGAAGCCCACACCAGCGGCGTGGCAATGCTCACGCACTAGTGCGATCTCCTCCTCCGTATCGGTAGCGAAGCGGTTGAAGGCTACGACGACGGTCTGCCCGAAGCTCTTGAGGTTCTCGATATGGCGGTCGAGGTTAGCCAGCCCATGGCGGACGCCCTCGATATTCTGCGTCTTGAGATCCTTCTCATCGACACCGCCGTGCATCTTCAGCCCGCCGAGGGTAGCCACGAGGACGGTGAGTGCAGGCTGGAGGCCTGCCGTGCGGCACTTGATGTTATAGAACTTCTCTGCGCCAAGGTCCGCACCGAAGCCGGCCTCCGTGATCGTATAGTCGGAGTGCGCCAGCGCCATACGGGTAGCGAGGATCGAGTTGCAGCCGTGGGCGATGTTAGCAAATGGGCCGCCGTGGATGAAGGCAGGGGTATGCTCAGTCGTCTGCGCCAGATTGGGCTTGATAGCGTCGAGGAGGAGAACGGTGATCGCACCCGCTACCCCGAGGTCACGCACGGTAAAGGGCTCACCCTGCTTCGTATAGCCGAGGAGGATATTCTCGATACGGCGGCGCAGGTCTTCGAGTGAAGTCGACAGACAGAGGATCGCCATAATCTCCGAGGCAGGCGTGATATCGAAGCCCGATTCGGCTGGGATACCATTGACCTGACCACCGAGGCCCGTGACGATGGAGCGCAGAGCACGGTCGTTGACGTCGAGGACACGCTTCCAGAGGACTTCGCTGAGACCCTTGTCCGTATTGCGGTTCTGGTAGATATAGTTGTCCAGGAGCGCGGTGATCATATTGTGTGCCGAGGTGATGGCGTGGAAGTCACCGGTGAAGTGCAGGTTGATCTTCTCCATAGGAAGCACCTGAGCATAGCCACCACCAGCAGCACCGCCCTTCATACCGAAGCAAGGGCCGAGAGAGGGCTCACGCAGTGCGACGACCGCCTTATGACCGAGGCGGTTCATACCGAGAGCGAGGCCGATAGAGACCGTTGTCTTGCCGATACCAGCCTTCGTAGCGGTGATGGCGGTGACGAGGATGAGCTTGCCAGGCTTATGACCAGCTTGGAGCTCGGAGAGGTCTACCTTGGCGAGGTACTTGCCGTAGTGCTCCAGGTGGTCGGTGGGGATAGCCACCTTGGCAGCTATCTTTTCGATCGGCTCGAGGGCTATCGAGCGGGCGATTTCGATGTCGGTCTTCATTACCAGAAAGAGAGTTAGGGGATCAATGATGTGAGTAAAAGAGCTTCCTATTCGGGAGAGAGATGGGGTGAAAGCAAGCCGTGCGAAAGGACTGTAGAGGGGACTAACAGTTCTTTCGCACGGACATATAGAGGTTACTTGAGGTACTTATCAAGCCAGCCGAAGAAGGTACGCTGCCAGAGCAGGGCATTCTGCGGGCGGAGGATCCAGTGGTTCTCATCGGGGTAGATGAGGAGCTCGGCGGGGATGCCACGGAGCTTAGCCGCGTTGAAGGCCGCCATACCTTGGCCTGCGAGGATGCGGTAGTCGCGCTCGCCGTGGATGACCAGTATCGGCGTATCCCAGTTGCCTACGAGCTTGTGGGGGGAGTTGGCGAAGGTGCGCTGAGCGACTGCATTGTCCTTCTCCCAGGGAGCACCGCCCATATCCCAGTTAGCGAACCACATCTCCTCGGTCGTCATGTACTGCATCTCGAGGTTGAAGATACCAGCGTGGGCGATGAAGGCCTTGAAGCGCTTCTGGTGCACGCCTGCCAGATAGAAGACGGAGTAGCCGCCGTAGCTGGCACCGACACAGCCGAGACGCTCGCTGTCGACCCAAGGCTCCTTCTTCAGCTCATCGACTGCGGTAAGGTAGTCTTGGATATTCTGCCCCGAGTAGTCACCGCTGATCTGCTCGTTCCACGCCTTACCGAAGCTGGGGACACCGTGGCGATTGGGAGCGATGACGATATAGCCTTGCTCAGCCATGAGGCGCATATTCCAGCGGTAGGAGAAGAACTGACTGACAGGGCTCTGTGGGCCACCCTGGCAGAAGAGCAGCGCAGGGTACTTCTTCGTCTTGTCGAAGTTCGGTGGGAGGACGACCCAGACGAGCATGTTGCCCCCGTCGGTCGTCTTGACCCAGCGCTTCTCTACTGAGATCGGAGCGAGGCCGTCAAGCGTAGACTTATTCTCGGCCGTGAGCTGCTTCGCTGCACCCGTCTTGATGTCTACGAGGTAGAGATCCGTAGGCTCGATGTAGCTCTGACGACCAGCGAGGATCTTACCGCCCTGCACATCCAGCGAGGTGTAGTCGTGCATACCCGTGGTGATCTGGCGTATCTTACGACCCTTGAGCGCGATCTCCCAGAGCTGGGCTTCGGCGTGCTTCGTCGAGAGGAAGAAGATGCTCTGGCTATTAGCTGCCCACTGGAGCTCATCGACATCGTACTCGAAGCCGTCGGTGAGGAAGGTCTTCTGCCCTGTCTTCAGATCCTGGACGAAGAGACGCTTGAGGTCGGCTTCATAGCCGTCACGCTCCATACTGATCCAGCTGATGCGCTTGCCATCAGGCGAGAAGCGGGGGTGCGTGTCATAGCCACCCATCCCCTCGGTGATATTGCGAGTCTGCCCCGAGGCGAGATCGTAGAGATAGATATCGGTGTTGGTGGAGAGGGAGTACTCCATACCCGTCTTCTTGCGGGAGGAGTAGGCTAAGGTCTTACCGTCGGGGCTCCATGAGAGTTCCTCTGCCCCGCCGAAGGGCTTCGTAGGAGCTTCGTAGGGCTCACCTTCGAGGATGTCCTTACCGCCCGTGATCGCTTCACCTCCGACGGGGGCGATGAAGATATGGGGGATCGTCTCTACCCATTCGTCCCAATGCTTGTACATCAGATCGGTGACGATACGACCCGTAGCCTTAGGCAGGTCGGGGTAAATCTCCTTAGTGCTCTTCCCGAAGGAAATCTCCTTGATATAGGCCAGCTGCTTCTCATCGGGTGAGAAGAGGTAGTCCGAGAGCCCGCCCTCGATATTGGTCACCTGACGGCGGTCCGTACCATCGGGAGCCATCGTCCAGACCTGAGGAGCGCCACTCTCCGAGGAGATGTAGCTGATGCGACGGCCCTGCTGGATCCAGCGAGCGCCATGTACGCCAGCGACACCCTGGGTGATCTGGCGGCGTGCACTGCCATCGGAGGAGATGGTGAAGAGCTCGGTGCGGATCTTATTGTCCTTGATGCTGGGGAAGCCCACGCTGTAGACGACCGTCTTGCCGTCGGGAGAGAGGGCGGAGGCACCGACACGAGCGAGCGAAAGCATCGTCTCGGGCGCCATGTGCTGCGACTGCTGAGCCACAGCAGGCAGGGTCGCCGAGAGGGCTGCTGCCGTAGCAAGAGCGGTGATGTGCTTCTTGATCTTCATAGCGATATGCGTATTGTATATGTATGTGGTCTGGGATTAGGAGAAGCGCAGGCCAAGGGCTTCCTTGAGCTTGCGCACCTCGGGGTTGATCTCCGCGAGCTGGTTGAAGCGATCCTCTTGGGTGAGGACGATCTTCGCTTGCTCCTCTACAGTCTTCTCGCGCAGGACGAGGTGGAACTTACGATTCTGCAGCGTCGTGCGGAGGAACTCTACGAGCTGAGGATAGACCTCCATCACCGTGGTATGGATAGCCTCACCTGGTGGGAGGGAGATCTCTGCCTGCACACCGTCTAAGAGCTTCGGTAGCTCGGGGCGCAGGATATTGCGGTAGAGGATCTGTGAGGGCGTCAGCACCTGCTCGACGAAGCGCACCCAAGCTCGCTGGAGGTCATCCTCCGTGAAGTCCTTATCCTCGACAGGGGCAGGGGCCTCAGCTGGAGCCGTAGAAGAGGCTTCGCTGGGAGCGTCTGCACGACGGCGTGCTCCGAAGAGGCGCTTAGGAGCGGACGAGGGGGGAGCTGGCGGAGGGGGTGTAGCAGATGCCGCAGGTGCGGGTGCTGGTGTCGGTTCAGCTGCCGCTGGAGGAGGCGTCACCGCCGAAGGGGCGGACTTAGGTGCGGCCTGCGGTGCGGGAGGAGCTACGGGAGCTGTCTGCGCTTTGGGTGCAGGAGAAGCTGGGGGTGTAGTCGCAGGGGGCGTCTGAGGAGCTGCCTGTGGTGTAGCCGTCTGAGGTGCAGCGGGGGCTGGCGCAGCAGGGAGATTGAGGTCGGAGTCCCGCTTGAAGAGAGGGACCATGCTGAGGAAGCTCAGCTCGACTAAGAGGCGCTTATTCGTCGCCCCACGATATTGCTGGTCAGCCTGCACCAGAGTCTTGAGCGCAGCGAAGAGGCTGGCAGGTGTGCACTGCTGGGCAATAGTCGCATAGGAGGCTGCTACGGCATCGGGCTTCTCCAAGAGCTGGAGCGTGTCGGGATGCTGGGCTACAAGGAGATCACGCACGAAGGCGGATAGCCCCGTGAGGATCGTCTGCCCCTCGAAGCCCTTACCCATCAGCTCATCAAGGAGAAGCAGGACACTACGATGATCCCCACTCAGGAAGAGCTCAAAGATGCGGATGAAGTAGGTATAGTCGAGGACATTCAGGCTCTCCAGCGCATGCTGGTAAGTGATATGCCCACCGGCAAAGCTGGCGATACGGTCAAACATCGACAGCGCATCGCGCATCCCCCCATCGGCCTTCTCGGCGATGAGCCCGAGCGCCGTCTCCTCGGCATCGATACCCTCGCTATCGGCGACGTAGCGCAGATGGCGGGTGATATCCTGCACGGTGATTCGCTTGAAGTCATAGATCTGACAGCGCGAGAGGATGGTGGGGAGGATCTTGTGCTTCTCCGTCGTCGCTAAGATGAAGATAGCGTACGAGGGGGGCTCTTCGAGGGTCTTAAGGAAGGCATTGAAAGCCGCCGCCGAGAGCATGTGCACCTCGTCGATGATATAGACCTTGTAGCGACCGAGAGCGGGAGGCATCTGCACCTGCTCGGTGAGCTGGCGGATATCCTCTACCGAGTTGTTCGACGCAGCGTCCAGCTCGAAGATATTGAAGGAGCGCTGCTCCTCGAAGGCCTTACAGCTCTCGCACTGCCCGCAAGCCTCGCCTTCGGCGGAGAGGTTCTCGCAGTTGATCGTCCGCGCCAAGACGCGTGCCGCCGTCGTCTTCCCTACCCCACGGGGGCCACAGAAGAGGTACGCATGGGAGAGTTTGCCCGAGCGAACAGCGGTGCGTAGTGTGGAGGCCATAGCCTCCTGCCCGACGATACTACGGAAGGTATCGGGGCGGTATTTGCGTGCGGAGACGACGTAGTGCTCTGTCATTCTTCGAGGTCTGTGCTGGATCTATTACTGGTAGGACAAAGATACGTATTCCGCTCCAGCCTATGGAGTGCTATCTATAATAAAGTAGCGCCCCCCACCCGACGGATCTCAGTCCGAGGGATGGGGGGTGCCTATTATGTGGGGAGGTGACGAAGCACCCTTAGCTTACTTCGTGAGGCCGCGGAAGCGCAGAAGGCTCGACATATCGGGCTCCGTGAGGCCGGTGAAGTTCGTGAAGAACGTGCCGACAGGGGCGGTATTCCCGCGTGAGAGGACCATCTCACGGAAGCGCTGACCATTCTCACGCGTCAGCCCACCGTGTGCGGCGAACCACTCGTAGATATTGTGGTCGAGGACCTCCGTCCAGAGGTAAGAGTAGTAGCCTGAAGCATAGCCACCAGCGAAGACGTGCAGGTAGTAAGCCGAGCGGTAGCGGGGAGATACGAGAGCGAAGTCAAGACCAGCACGAGCGAGCGCTTCACGCTCGAAGGCATCTACATCGCTCACCGTCTGACCAGCAGGGAGCATCCCCCAAGCCATATCGATCGTCACGGCAGCGAGGTTCTCAGCCAGTGCATAGGACTGTCCGTAGGTAGCAGCAGCCTTCATCTTGTCGATGAGAGCCTGAGGCATAGGCTCACCCGTCTTGTAGTGGCGGGCGTAGTGGCGCAGGACGACAGAGTCCGTCATCCAGTGCTCGTTGAACTGCGAGGGCATTTCCACGAAGTCACGGGGCGTATTCGTACCCGAGAGCGTCTCGTACTTCTGCGAAGCGAAGAGGCCGTGCAGAGCGTGGCCGAACTCATGGAAGAGCGTCTCTACATCCGACGAGGTGAGGAAGGCGGGAGCACCCTTAGCAGGAGCCTCGAAGTTGCAGACGTTGTAGATGACAGGCTTCGTACCGAAGAGCGTGCTCTGCTGGACGAAGTTCGACATCCATGCCCCACCCGTCTTCGTTGGGCGACGGAAGTAGTCCGTATAGAAGAGAGCCATAGGGGTATTATCCTGGTCAAAGACCTCGTAGACCTGTACACCATCAGCATAGACAGGGATATCAGGACGGGGCTTGAAGGTCAGGCCATACAGCTGGTTGGCTGCGTAGAAGACTCCATTCTTCAGCACGCTATCCAGCACGAGATAGGGCTTGAGGTCGGCTTCGTTGAGGTCGTACTTAGCCTTCTTCAGGCGCTCGGCATAGTAGTCGAGGTCCCAAGCAGCGAGCCTGAAGTCCTTACCCTCCGTCTGCTGAGCGAAGGCTTCGAGTTCGGCGACATCGTCAGCAACCTTAGCACGGCAGGCGGGAGCCAGCTGGCTGATGAGGCGCTCTACGGCCTCGGGACGACCAGCCATCTGGTCGCTCAGTGCCCAAGAGGCGAAGTTGGGCAGCCCAAGGAGCTTTGCCTTCTCGGCGCGCAGGGCAGCGATGCGGGTGATCGTGGGGTGCGTATTCGTGCTATCACCGCTCGAGCAGCGTGAGAGCGAAGCCTCGAGGACGCGACGACGGACATCGCGATTGTTGAGGTCGACGAGGTAGCCTGGGCGTGACGTATTCGTCTGCTCCAGCAGGTACTTACCCTTGTGCCCTGCAGCGGTAGCTGCCTCGGCTGCACGGGTGATCGCTTCTTCGGAGAGGCCGTCGAGCTCCTCGACCTTGTCGACGAGGACAGCAGCTTCCTTCGTGCCAGCGTTCACCTGATTCGTAAACTTCGTCTGCAGCACAGCGATCTCGCTATTGATCTTCTTCAGAGCTTCCTTGTCGGCAGCTGAGAGGAGAGCGCCCTCATGGACGAACTGATCATAGAGGACCTCCGTGAGGCGTAGATCTTCACCCTGGAGGCTGGAGCGCTGGTCGTAGACGGCCTTGATACGAGCGAAGAGCTTCTCATTCAGGAGCAGCGCATCGTGGTGGGCGGAGAGCATGGGCGTCGTCTCTTCGTCGATCTTCTGCAGCTCCTCGGTGCCGTCAGCACCTACGAGGCCTGAGAGGATAGAGGTAGCACGTGCGAGGAGGCGACCGGACTTCTCATACGCCAGCACGGTGTTCTCGAAGGTCGGAGCAGCCGTATTGCTCGTGATGCTGTCGATCTCGGCGAGCTGGATACGGATCCCCTCCTCGATAGCGGGGACGAAGTGCTCAGGGCGGATCTTACTGAAGTCGGGAGCTTGGTAGTCAAGCGTGCTCTCGGTGAGGAGGGGATTCTCCTTGGTCGAGCTGGTCTGGCAAGCAGTGAGCATAGCGAGGAGGCTCAGAGTGGCAATGAGTCGTTTCATAGGTGTGTGGGGGGAATTAGAGGTGGGAGGTCGCTGGGGGAGCTACACCAGGGGCTGGGGCTCACCGATCCAGGCGATGGCCTCATCGATCGTGTGGATCTGAGGGGCGTAGAGGAGGCGTCTGAGATCTTCGATAGTAGTCTTGACGCAGTAGTCCCCTGCGAGGCCTGCGACGTCGATGCGGCGGGCGTTCATAAGGAGGTCGGGCACTGCGTCGTGGAAGGCACTATAAGCATCCTTGTGGCGAGTCATTGCCTTGGGGATGAAGAGGACGTTTTGCCCCTGACGCTTGCGCTCCATGATCGCATCAGCCAGAGGGGGATAGAGAGCCGCCCCCGTCGTGTAGCGGACGCAGTGGATAGGCCATGGGCCACCAGAGACATCGAAGCTACAGTGGTCGGCAGGATGCTGGTCCATGGTGACGACGATAGCGTCGTACTCGGCATAGTGCTCCTTGACGTAAGCGGTGAGGTAATCCATCGCTGGGATCGCGCCTTCGATGGCGAGGGAGCCGGTGATGAAGTCGTTCTGGGGATCTACGATCAGCAGGATGTTCATGATTAGAGGTAGTGGGTGTGGTTTTTGGGGGTAAAGAGTGAAGGGGGGGAAGGGTGGCGCGCGGGGAAGGCGCCTGAGTGCCCCAAGGCTGAGCCTCTAAGAGAGGGCACTCAGGCGGCTCCGCTACGCCGCAACTCGAGTCTTATCAGAGCTCGAGATCGAGGTCGAACTGCTCATGCCAAGGCAGGCCCTGCTTCATGAGCTGCTCCATGAAGGGATCTGGATCGAACTCCTCGACGTTGTACACGCCTGGGCGACGCCAGAGGCCCTTGAAGAACATCATCGCACCGATCGTGGCGGGTACACCCGTGGTGTAGCTCACGCCCTGAGCACCGGTCTCCTGATAGGCGGCCTGGTGGCTGCAGTTGTTCCACACGTAGTAGGTCTTCTCCTTGCCGTCCTTGATACCGCGGATACGGCAGCCGATAGACGTCTCACCCGTGTAGTTCTCACCGAGCTCACCGGGGTTAGGCAGGATTGCCTTGAGGAACTGGATGGGGACGATCTCGACACCGTTGTAGAGGACGGGGTCGATACGCGTGATACCGATATTCTGCATGACACGTAGGTGGGTCAGATACTCCTGCCCGAAGGTCATCCAGAAGCGTGCACGGCGGATCGTGGGATAGTTCTTCACGAGCGACTCAAGCTCCTCGTGGTAGAGGAGGTAAGACTCACGCACCCCGATATTGGGATAGGTCAGGGGCTTGTGGATCTCCTGAGGCTCGGTCTCGCGCCACTGTCCATCCTCGTAGTACTTACCCTTCTGGGTGATCTCGCGGATGTTGATCTCGGGATTGAAGTTCGTGGCGAAGGCCTTGTGGTGATCCCCGCCGTTGCAGTCTACGATATCGAGGTAGTGGATCTCATCGAAGTGGTGCTTGGCAGCATAGGCGGTGAAGACCCCGGTCACCCCTGGGTCGAAGCCACAGCCCAGGATAGCCGTCAGCCCAGCTTCTTCGAAGCGCTGCTTGTAGGCCCACTGCCAGCTGTACTCGAACTTAGCCTCGTCGAGCGGCTCATAGTTCGCCGTGTCGAGGTAGTTGACGCCGGCCTCGAGGCAAGCATCCATAATATGGAGGTCCTGATAGGGCAGAGCGACATTGATGACCAGCTCTGGCTTGAAGGACTTCATCAGAGCGACCAGCTCGGGGACGTTATCAGCGTCGACGGCTGCCGTCTGGATCTTGACATTGGTAATCTCGGAGGCAATCTTATCGCACTTGCTCTTCGTGCGGCTGGCGAGCATAATCTCAGTGAATACGTCGCTATTCTGTGCCACCTTCTTGGCCACTACCGTACCGACACCGCCGGCACCGATAATGAGGACTCTTCCCATACGCTATTCTTAGTCTTCTTAGGCTAAAGGATAAATAATACGATTTCCGTCTATACCACTTAAGGTACAGATCTACACAAAGGTACAAAAAGTAGAGGTAAGCCCTTCGCTCCCCGAGAAGAGCATCGCATACCCGCAGTGCCTCCCTCCCTATCTACGGGGGTAGCACTCCCCTACTCTCACGGTGAGATCAAGCGCCAAAGGCTGGACAAAACACGACCTCCAAGAAGGGGTGATATGGACCACTACTGGTCGATGAGCGAACCACTACTGGTCAGCAAGCGAAGCAGTACTGGTCACTATCACGGACCAGTACTGGTCGGATGAGTGACCAGTACTGGTTGCATCCCCCCCCCCTTTAGAGCTTCGCCCAATAGCGCTCATAAGCCGACTACTACCTGCATAAAAAGAAAGGCGAGCCGACCCACAGACAGTGAGCCGGCCCGCCAAGGGAAAGAGCAAGAATGAGTGTGTGCTATTTCTTCGTCAGCGAGAACTCAAGGATCGTGTGAATCCCCGTAGTCCCCGAGTAGGCACTCTTATAGCTACCACCCTCGAAGAGGAAGAAGTGCAGGCCGTGATGCCCTCGGGTCTTCCCTGCTTCCGAAGGAGCGAAGGGGAAGGCGGGGTGCTCAATAGACACCGCATCCCACGTAGCCGAGTAGGTGTAGTCGGCAGCCCACGTCAGGTCGCCCGTAGCCTTGCCATTGGGACCTGGGAACCAGCCAGCATACGAAGCGAGGATGAGCGATGCCGTCACACCCTGGGGCTTCGTCAGCTCCTGGGGCTTGATGGTCAGCGTATTCGTCTTCTCTTCGAAGGCTACTGGGATATCAGCAGCGAGCCCCTGCAGGATGAAGCCCTTCTTAGCTTGGTCAGCGATGAGCTTGACGTCTGCAGTCTTCTTCTCGCCCTGGTAAGCAGCGATGTAGGTCAGCGTATAGTCGCCGAGCATCGCATTGTAGCCGAGCGGGCCATAAGACTGTATCAGGCGGAAGCTCTTGGTGTAGAGATCACTCAGCTTCAGCGTGAGGTTCGCCTCGCGCTGGAAGACATTCGTGCTCTCGACCGTGATGAGGAGTTTCTTGTCCTCGATCTTGAAGGATGCCCATTCAGGCAGCCCCTCGATCTTGACCTCACTGGGACGGATATCTCCGACGAGCATGAGCTCGATGGTGCCACCCTTACGCTCGATGGTGTAGGCTGACTCGAGATCGGAGACATAGCTGTAGGCACCGAGCTGGGAGATGGCTACCTGCTGGGTCTCGCTACCTCGCGTGAGGATGATGAGGCCCGTACGGGTCGTGGGCTCCGTAAAGGGAGCTACGGTGAAGCTAACCTTTGCTCCATCGGTAGCGCCAAGAGTGATCCAGCTGGCTTCCGACTTCGCGGTGAAGCCCCCTTCGGCAAGCGTGATCGTCCCCGTACCACCAGCAGCAGTGAAGTTGTGATCTGAGGAGAGGACACGTAGTGTGCGCTCGGTCTTCGTAGTGGGGTCGTCCTTGCGGCAGGAGCTGATGCCCCCGAGGAGCGTAAGCGAAGCCAGGAGGAGCACCCCAAGCGAGCGATGTATGATCTTCATATCTCTTACTTATTTCTTAGTGAGTACGGGCTCAGTGAAGCGAGAGTCACCGAAGGACTTGTATTCGCCTGTACCGGGCTTCCAAAGGATGAAGGAGTAGGAGGTGAAGGTACCCCAGAGGCCATTGTCCACGAGCGTGTACTGATCGCCGGCCGTATAACTTTCGTTGCGGCGGCTATACATACCGTAGCCATTCCCCCAAGAGAGGTTACCCAGCTTAGAGTCCCATACGCAGAGGTAAGCACCACCAGAGCCCTCGAGCTTCTGCGTCTTGATCTCGAAGCGATCCTTAGCAGCGTCGTAGGTAGCGTAGATCGTGAGGTTGGACGCCATACCCGTGATGCGATACTGATTGCGTGCAGCCTGCGTGAAGGTGACGGTGCGACCATTAGCCCAACCCGAGCACTTCAGCTCATATTCGCCGAGGTACTTGGCAAAGCCAGCGTAGTCGGGGTCGGTACGTGCCGTGAGCTTCTCACCCGCAGGGGTGTTGTAGCTCTTATCTGCATCCTGCCACAGCAGCGTGGAGACGCCGTTGTACTCCTTGTGGAACTGCAGGCCATCGGGCGTATAGACGTAGGGGACCTCCGTCTTCTTGCCCGTCTCAGCATCCTCGATCGTGAGGATGTTGTACCCCTCATTGTCGAGGTAGGCGACGACGCTCTTACCACCGAGCTTACCCGTCAGACCATAGAGGTGCTGCTGGTACATGCTCTGCGAGGTATAGGCGCGGGACTTCAAGTCAAGCACCTTCGCCAGGTATTCCTTAGCGGCTACCTTGGGGCGGAACATACGCATGATGACCCCCGTCTTACGGCCCTTCAAGTAGAGCGTATCGGGAGAGACCGAGCGGACGAAGGAGAACTCATAGTCCCCTTCGAAGCTCTTCCCCTCACCAGCCCCATAGGACTTGTCGGGGTCAGAGAAGAGATGCAGTGCCGAGTTGTAGGTATCAAAGCTCAGCGAGACCATCTTATCGGACTTCAGATGGTAGTTGCTCTTGACCTCATCCGTAGAGTGCCCCTTCACAGGAGCATCCGAAGCCATGAGCACTTCGTTCTTAGCGCCGAAGGTCATCGTCACAGGATAGCCCCCGTAGAGGAGCTGGCTGTGAGGATAATACTCCAGCACCCAGCCCGTGGAGGAGGCGGTGAGGATCTGCTGTAGCTCCGTCGTGAGGGCATCGACACGCTCCGAAGAAGACTTGTCGAAGATCGCATCAGGCTCCTGACGGCATGAGGGAAGTACCCCGAGGACAAGGCCTGCTGCTGCGAGGAGACCAAGACGGGCACCATGAAGGACAGCCCGCCCTATCGCTATATTCTTATTCATCGTAGTCTATGAATTAGGGGGTCTGACATTAGTGGAAGTACTGGGTGATGACCTGGCACTTAGCGTGGTCTGCATGCTCACCCTCCTGTAGCTCGAGGAACTTTGGATGGCGCATCAGCTCCTCGACGACAGCGTCACGAGCAGCTTCGTAGCCAGCGAGCATACGGGCAGCCTGTGGCATCCCACGGAGCGAAGAGCCGAGGAGCTCCTGCCAAGAGCTCTCGATGAGAGGCAGACGGACCACCTCCTCAAGACGGCGCTGGGCGATAGTGCGGAGCTGATCCATGTCGATACCCCACGTACCCTTCATGTACTTCTTGATGATCTCCATCTTCTTATTGAGCTTCGCACGGCCTTCGTCACCAGCGGCATTCATCACCGCATCCCACTGACTCTTGGGGTAGGTGATGTAGCAAGCCGTCATCTCAGCGATATCCTCGCGAGGCTGACTGCTGGCGTAAGCCGTGATGAAGCCCAGAGGCGCATAGTCGCTGAGGCTACGGCGGTTGAACCACGAGGTGGGAGCATAGCCCTCAGAGATGGCGTCGTACTCCGTCGTAGGCCAGATCTTATTCTGGTGAAGGATGTGGCTGAACTCATGGTGCATGACCTGGAAGAAGGTCGTATTGAGCCACTGAGGATCATTGACATTGAGCCAGTTCGCCTGGTAGAGCGTGACCTTCAGCCCACCTTCGGCCGTACCGAGAGTGATGGTGCCGTCGCCGTTCCACGAGGCCGAGCCGACGATGAAGAGCTGACGGGGGGACGTCTTGCGCATGAAGTCGACACGCCCCGTGGCTTCGTCATAGGCGCCATACCATGCGTGCTGGATGATCTTAGCGAGCTTCATGCTGTTCTCGAGCTTGGCAGGCGCGAGGTTGCGTGAGCGGTCGGCCTCGATATCATCCAGGGTATAGATATAGCTGACGTTGTATGCGTCGGTATAGTTCTCTTTGAGCCAGCGGTCGAAGCTCGTCATCTCCTTGGTCTCTGCCTTAGAGACGTGACGAGAGGGATCGGGCTGGTCGCTATCCTTACACCCACCGAGTGTAGCCACGAGAAGGGCTGCACAGAGGGAGAGCTTGATCTTATGTAGATACATAGTGTCTGATCTGATAAGGGGGTTCGTGTCTAATACCCAGGGTTGGGCTCTACGCCTACCGAGCGGATGCTGGCAGGGATCTGGAGGGCACGGCGATGGTCGTCGGTCTTGAGCGTCATCGTCTCGCCCGTGTAGAGCTTGTGGGTGATCTCGATGCTGTAGCGCTTGATATCATCCCAGCGCGTACCATCGTGCATGCTGAGGATACGGCGGGCATGGAGGACGGCGTGCATCATATTCGTCTGCATACCTGGAGCGATGTCGAACTTCGGATGCAGGGGCTTGGAGACCGTCTCTTGCTTGCGGATCATCGCCTCGCGTACATCGTCGGGATCAGCGGGATTGATGACGACGTTGTAGTAGTCGGAGATCTGCTGAGCTGTAGCAGCCTGCCCCTTCTTAGAGACGTACCAAGCGGAGAGGTCGCTGGCAGCACCGTCGAAGTCGGAGAGCATCACGCGGGCCTCAGCTCTCCACAAGAGGACGCGATCCACCGTGAAGGGAAGCGCCACGACGTGGGGCTGACCCGTGCGGGCCACGACGTCGGTGATCTCGAAGAGCTCACGATACTTGGGGTAGTAGAGTGCGCCATTGTTCGAGCCGAAGAGGCGGTCGTAGACGGGGAAGTAGGGCCCCCATGGGCCTGGGCTACGATAGGTCTGCGTCGAAGCTACGTGCCCGTTGTGAGCGTAGCGGTAGGACGTCAGCGCACGGACCCAGAGTGAGCGCGTGACGATGAGCATGAGGTTAGCAGGCTCGTCATCGCGGATATAGGCATGGCAGATCTCGTCGGCGTTGGTCAGCTTGTCGTACTTCGACATGTCACGCAGATTGGAGACGACACCTGTACCGAGCACTTCGTCTGCATACTGCTTGGCCTTGTCCCACTTCTCGTAGTAGAGGTAGAACTGCGTGGCGAAGGCCTTCGCTGCTCGCGTCGTGAAGTGGAAGATAGGCTTGCTGTAGCGGTCGTCATTGATCAAGGGAATACCCTCCTCGATATCCTTAGCGATGAGCTCGTAGACCTTCGCCACAGAGAGGCGGGGTACGGCACGCTCGAGCTTCGTCTCGGGCTTCGTGAAGTAAGGGATACCGAGATCCTTGTCGCTGGTGCGGCCGTTGTAGGCCTGACCGAAGACATTGACCCAAATGAAGTTGGTATAGGCACGGCAGAGGAGCGCTTCACCGCGGGCGGACTCCAGCTCCTTGGGGTTGCCGAGTTCTTCGATGGACTTCAGAGCTTGGTTGGCAGTACCGACCATACTGTAGCAGGTACTCCAGAAGTTCGTCTCATCGTCCCAGGCCGTCCCGCTGGAGGGTTCCCAGAAGAAGGCTTCGTGATTGCCAATATGGTTATCCTCGAAGAGGCGGCCGTTGTCCTCGACGTTGTCGGTACGGTTCTCCGTGAAGCCCATAGGCAGGAGCGTCGGATAAGCCGAGACGAGGAGGCGCTCGATCTTGTCAGCACGGTTGAGCTCTGTACGGGTGTCGGGCATGGTATCCAGGTAGCGATTACAGCTACCGAGGGCGCCTGCCAGGAGGCAGAGGCCAGCCATTCTATATAGTCGTTTCATAGTGTACATGATCCTATTGCATGATTAGAAGCCAATGTGCACCGTAGCCGTGACCTGCTTAGGCAGCGGAGCAGCTACCCCACCCGAGCGGAAGAACTCAGGGTCTTGGCCATAGAGCTTCTTATCGGCGTACAGCAGAGCGAGGTTCGTGGCCTGCACCTTGAAGGAAGCACTCTTGAGGAAGCCCAGGCGCTTGACGAGTGGCGTAGGCAGCGTATAGGTCAGTGAGACCTCCTTGAGGCGGACGAAGCTACCATCAGCGACACGAGCCGTAGAGTAGTTGTAGGCTGCATAGCCCGTACCGAGGTTGGAGTAGCTGTAGTGGTCGCGCACCGAGGCGATGACAGGGATATCCGTCTTACGCTCATCTCCGAGGGTCGTCCAGCGATTGCGGTATTCCTTAGGCGTAGCCCAGAGGTCGGAATAGGCAGCATAGAAGGAAGGATCCAGGCGGAGCTTGTTACCACCCGAGTAGGTGATGAAGACGTTCAGCTTGAAGTTCTTGAACGTGAAGATATTCCCGAAGCTACCATTGTAGGTAGGCTCTGACGAACCCTCATACTTGAGGAAGTCCAGATCATCGACCTGCTGGAAGTTGATATCACGATAGTTGCGACGCGTGACTTCCTTCCCATTGACCATAAAGGTGGGGAAGCCCTCATCATCGAGCCCTGTGAAGGGGATCGAGAAGAGCGAACGTACGGGATAGCCCTGACGAGCGAAGCCGTTACCGGTGAGGAAGTTGAACATGTTGCGCTTCGTATCGAGCTCAGTGACCTTATTGAAGGTCGAGCCGAAGATGAAGTCCGTCGTCCAGCTAAAGTCCTTCGACTGGATATTCTTCGTCGAGACGGAGAGCTCGAAGCCGTGGCTCTTCATCGAAGCGACGTTGCCCCAGCGAGTACCCCCGATGGTATAGGCTGCACCGATGAGGTCAAAGTTGTTACGCCAGTAGATGTCAGCAGCGATGTTGAGGCGGTTCTTCAGCAGACCCATATCGACACCGAAGTTCAGCTCATGCTTCTTCTCATAGGTGAGGTCTTCATTCTCGAAGCTACCGATGTAGTTACGGTTCTCCGACTGTCCTGCCGAGGGTCTCCAGGCCGCGCGGCTATAGATGATGGCGCGGGAGTTGGTGACCCAGCTGGGGGCAACCCCTACGAGGGAGTATGAGCCCTTGAGCGTCAGGTGTGAGAGGAGGTGCTGCTTCTCGAAGAAGTCTTCGCTGTGAGCGTTCCATGCACCAGAGATATTCCAGGTGGGGAGCCAGCGAGCCTTGCGCGTGCGACCGAGTCTATTCGTCCCTTCGTAGCGGGTCGTACCCGTGATCGTATAGCGGCCCTTGTAGGAGTAGGTGGCATTGGCGAAGAAGGCGACCGAGCGGCCGAAGCTCTTCGACAGACCGTAGTAATCCCAGTTCTTCTCCGTGAGGCGCTTGAAGGCGCGGTAGTCCCAGAAGGGCGTCAGACCACTGTCGTACTGCATACCCCAGCCGTCCATCCAGCGCGAGACGCGGTCCTGTGAGTTGACTTCGGAGCCGAGGTAGGTATTGATGATGTGGTCGTTGTTGAGCGTCGTATTATACGTAGCAGAGGCACGGAAGTCATAGCTCTCCATAGTGCGCGTCTGCGTATTGTAGAAGCCCCCTGCAGGGAGGATGGTCTCAGGCAGGGAGTTGGGCTTGTCCTGATCCTTCCAGAGGTACTGGTTGCCATTGCGTACGGTAGCGTCCTGCATAGCGCGGAAAGCGAGTGCGCGGTTGGCATACTCCGTGACGATGCTCTCCATCGTCGTACCCGAGTCCTTGTAGGCACCGAGCAGAGCGAGAGTCAGCCCCTTGATGGGCTTCCACTTCAGCTCGAGCTGGAGCTTGACATCCTTCACACCGAGGTCGATATAGTTGTTGTCGAGCTCGTGCTTGATATTGAAGGGAGCGTAGTCACGGGTGTAGAACTCATTCGGGTCGAGCGTGCGGCTCGTATTGAGCGCGTAGGAGAAGGGGTTGATGTCGAAGCCACGTGACACCTCACCAGTAGTGGCGTTAGCATCCTGAGTGACCGTACCTGGAGCACGCTGCATGCGTGAGGAGAGGTTGATCAGGGCAGATACCGAGAGCTTGGGTGAGAAGGTATAGGTAGCGTTGAGGTTCCCCGTGTAGCGGCGTACGTTGCTGGCACGCATCCATCCTGGATCGAGCATAGCCGAGACGGATACATAGGTCTGGAGGTTCTTCGTCCCCCCTGAGAAGCTCAGTGAGTGATTCTGAATGAGTGAGGGAGAGAAGAGTTCGCTGAACCAATTGGTATTGCGCATCTCGGCATCGCGGAGATACTTAGCACGAGCCTCGGGCGTGTTCTCCAGCCCGAAGACCCCCGTCGTGGGGTTGTAGTCGTGGGTCAGGTGATACATCTTCCCGTAGATACCCGAGGAGCTGTAGTTGTAGACGCGGGCGAAGTTCAGCCAGCCCTTACGCTCCATCTCGTTGTAGACCTCCATCTGGTCCTGCGAGTTCATGATATTGTAGTCGCGGTAGCTGGGCACAAAGCGCGAGGTGAACTCCCCCGTATAGGAGAAGGAGCTGCTACCCGAGCGACCCTTCTTCGTCGTGATGACGATGACCCCTGCCATAGCCTTTGCCCCGTAGATGGACGTTGCCGAGCCGTCCTTGAGGATCTGGAAGCTCTCGATATCGTCGGCATTGAGGCCTGCGATAGCCGAGCTGAGGAGCGTCGTAGCATCCCCTGAGCTGAGGTCATCAGCGCCGACGTCTACGACATCCTCCTGGATGACCCCGTCGACGACCCAGAGGGGCTTGGACGAACCCATGATCGAGGTCGCCCCACGCACGCGGATCTTAGGTGCTGTACCGAAGGTCCCCGAGAGGTTCTGCACGGAGACCCCTGCGGACTTCCCTTCGAGACCGCGGCTGATGTCAGCCATACCTGCCATCTTCACCTTGTCGGCCTTGAGCTTGTCGCTCGCACCCGTGAAGAGGCGCTTGTCGGTGGCGACCATACCCGTGACGACGACATTGTCGAGGGTGGTGGCTTCGGGCTGGAGCTTGATGACCATACCGTCCTTAGCTGTGACGGTCTGACTCTTGTAGCTCACGAAGCGAATGAGGAGCTGGTTCTTGCCAGCAGGGAGCTTGATGGTGAAGTCACCCTTGGTGTTGGTCGTGACACCCACCTTCGTCCCAACGACTAAGACGGAGGCCATAGGTAGGGGATCTCCGCTTTCGTCGAGGACCTTGCCTCGGATGGTCTGAGCTGTACCCTGGGCTAAGAGGTCGCCCCCTAAGCCAATGACCAGGCCTATCATCAATAGTCCTAATCGGATCCAGCCCATGCCCAATCGAAGTACTCTTTGATTGTTCATAAGCAGTGTGTAGTTTGTTTGTGTAAGTGATTAGCGTGTATGCATGGCGATGCGGGCGAAGGCAGGGCACAGAGCTGGGTGCTCGGATCAGCTGAGGGATGCACTCCTCCCATGGTATCGTGTAGCTATTTCTTCATACAGTATCGTTTAATCGTGATGGTGTCCGGTGACAGAGTAGAGGTCAAGGGTAGCTCATACTGCGGGACCACTCCATGGTACATTGGGCTCGCGACGCTACACCTTTGATTGGCGTGCTCTATCGTTGTCAAATGTATGGATTTCCTTTATACACACCAAGACTCAGACTAAATAAAATTTGCGCTGTGTGCGTTGCCGAAAATACCGAAATCCCCTCGCACTGATATTTTCTAAAATAATTGCCTTTCAGAGCCATGACAAAAGGGTGGTATTCACAGCGTATTTAAGCACGCCACCCTACCCCACTCCCTACATATTGCCACATTCTCCCACTATTCTGTGGTATAGACTCCCACCTAAGTACTCTACGCAGAGGTAAAGAAAAGAGCCAATATCCTTGCTTTTCATGCCGCATTCACCCCTCCTGCGGGGCCATTCTCTGCCTCCTCAAAGGGACGCTTCCGAAGGGCTGTAGCACAGGGCAATACGAGGGCGGGAAAGTAACCAATAGTGGTCGGTGAGTAAAGCACTATAGGTTTGCAGTAGCAACCACTACTGGTCCGACGCTGAACCAGTAGTGGTCGGTGAGCGAACCAGTAGTGGTCAGAGCCGCGACCAATACTGGTCGGATGAGTGACCACTACTGGAGACTGTTGCTCCGCGTAGGGATAAA
>ERZ773013.370-NODE-370-length-28569-cov-11.395174_pt1 | contig 28569 bp, 20 predicted proteins | sample MGYA00511670_ERZ773013 | MGnify/ENA primary metagenome ERZ773013 (study PRJEB29015, sample SAMEA2738120) | human oral metagenome | biome: human oral; feature: human-associated habitat; material: saliva | place: China | collected 2257 ... | reverse complement strand
ACGAGCGCTCTGGCTGGCCGTACCATAGTTGTTGATACGGATCGCTCTATTGCTGTTCTTATCGACGCGCTTGCTCTCGAAGATGCGGTGATCGCGACGGAAGGATGGCGTCTCCTCGAGGATGAGGAGGAGCTCTTCGTCATCGAGCTCATCGATGTGCAGGGCGACAGGCTCGGCCTTCGTGCGCTTGGTAGCGGCACCACCATAGACACGCTCGATGAGGCGCTGCTGCTCGTCGTGCTCCTTCTCTTCGCTGATCTTGGCCAGCGGATCCTTCGCCTTGGGCGTCGTGGGTAGGAAGATATCTTCGTCAAAGCCGAAGCCCGAGGCGAGGATCGTCACACCGATCTTCTTGCCGATACCTTCAACGCGAGCCGTACCATAGATCGTCTTGACCTCGTCGGAGAAGTCCTCGGTGAACGCCTGGAGCTCGGTGAGCTCGGGGATCGTGAGAGGCTCTTCATCACCCTCATAGACGTTGATCAGGAGGTGACGTGCCTTGCTGATATTGTTGTTGTTCAGGAGAGGCGAATTGAGTGCCTCCTGGATAGCCAGAGTCATACGCTCGGGCCCTTCAGCGTAGCCGGTGTTGATGACAGCTACACCGCCATTGCGCAGGGTCGTATCGACGTCAGCGAAGTCGAGGTTGATCGTACCGGCGATATTCACCAGGTCGGAGATACCGCGTGCGGCATTGCTCAGCGTATCGTCCGCCTTGGCGAAGGCTTCGGAGACGGTGAAGTCCTTGTACACCTCGATGAGGCGCTGGTTGTTGATGACGAGGAGGGCATCGACGCTCTCGCGCATCTGCTTGACCCCTTCGAGTGCCTGGAGTATCTTAGCCGTACCCTCAAAGAGGAAGGGGATCGTGACGATACCGATAGTCAGCAGGCCTGCCTGCATGGCGATCTTGCCGATGACGGGTGCTGCACCCGTACCCGTACCACCACCCATACCAGCGGTGATGAAGACCATGCGTGTATCGCCCTCGATGAGGGCATCACGGATAGCCTGCTCACTCTCGAGAGCAGCTTCCTTAGCGCGCTCAGGCTTGGCACCAGCACCGAGACCCTTGGTGACGGTGGGGCCGATCGTGATCTTGTCTACCACAGGGCTGCGGTCGAGAGCCTGGGTATCTGTGTTACATAGGAGGAAGGACACCCCAGGGACGGAGCCACTGGTGCACATCTTTGTGACAGCGTTACCACCACCACCACCTACGCCCACTACCTTGATGAGCTGCTTGATCTGACTTTCGCTGTATCCGTAGTTGATACTGCCTCGTTCTATTGTATCCATGTCGTCTAAAGGTATGGGCTAATAATCATCACCACCATCACTCTCACCGAAGAGGCTGCTAATACCCTTCGATAAGCCACTCTTGAGGCGCTCAAAGGCCGACGGACCCTTCTCCTTAGGCTCGCGCTTCTCTTCGTGTCTGTAGGACTCTTCGCGGTAGTCGAAGAAGTCGTCTTCATCATCATCCAGCGGGAGGTGCTGGGCTTCGCTGATGGTCGTGTAGGTGTAGGACTCTTCCTCCTCTTCCTTGGGCTGGAGCACGGGCTCAGCAGACTCGCTGGAGCGCGTCGTGGGCTGCTCCTGAAGGAGTGACTCGAGGGGACGGAGTTCGTATGTCACACCGGGATCGCTGGCCTGAGCGGCGAGGGCTATCTCGGTGATATAATTTGCGAGGAGGTTATTGTCGACACCTTCCTCGTAGATGTCTCGGCGGAGAGAAGCCTTGCGGTACTCGGGAGAGAGCTTACGCAGGGTCTCGAAGAAGTAGTTGGTCTTCGTCACGCCACCAGCGAAGACGAAGCCCTTGGGGATGCTCTCACCGCAGCCAGCTTCGTGGATGATGCTGACCACATTGTTCAGGATCTCGAGGATACGTGCGCTGATGTAGCGGTTGACCTCGAGCTGGCTGAAGTGCTTCGTAGAGCTACCGTCAGCGGAGGTAGCGATGATCTCCTCGGTGCGGGACACGGAGAGATTCATCGAGCCCTGATTGATCTTCAGGTTCTCAGCGTCGGACTCCAGGAGGGGTACACTGAGCTGCGTGAGGTCGCGCGTCACATTGTTCCCACCGAGAGGCAGGACAAAGAGGGCGACAGGGAAGCGCTCCTGATAGATAGCGATAGAGGTCGTACCGCCGCCGATGTTGACGTAGGCACAGCCGAGGGCCATCTCCTCCATCGTCATCGTAGCGGCTGCTTCGGCGATGGGGGTGGGGAGGATACCCAGCAGGCGTAGGCCTAAGCGATCTTCGATGGTCTCACGGACGTTGACGATGATGTTCTGTCGGGCTACGATGAGTAGGTACTGGGCCTCAAGACGGCGGCAACGCACACCTCTGGGGTTGGGCTCGCGCTTGCCATCACATCGGTAGCGGGGCTCTGTGATGGAGAGGATCGTCATGCCGGGATAGCTGGCATCACTGACCTGATCCTTGAGGGTGAGTAGGTGTTCGGGGGTGACGACGCTACCTTCTTCACCGAGGTCGATGAAGGAGTCATAGCGCTCGGAGCGCATAGAGCGACACTCCAGCCCTACATGCACGCCAGAGATCTGCGCCTCCTGGGGTAGGGCGGTGCTGAGCTTATCGAGGAGCGAAGAGATACGCTTGGCAGCCTCCTCGATGTTGTGTATAGAACCTTGGCGCACGCAGCCTGCCGTGGGGACACGGTGGGCGGCGATGGGCACGACGCGTCCCTGTGGGGACTTCGTGGCGAGCATCCCAGAGAGGGAGGTGCTGCCTATGTTGATGACGGCGTATATGCTATCCCTACGATCGTTCATTTCTTCTGTGGCTTGTTAGGTTTGCCCTTCTCGGCGGGCTTATTGGGTTTCTTGGGGGTGGGGGCTTGCTGAGGAGTGGGCTTCTTAGGATCCTTCTTGGAGTCCTTCTTCGGCTCTTTCTTATCGGTCTTCGCCTTGTCGCTGGGCTTGCTTGCAGGCTTATCCTTGGGCTTGTCCTTCGGGGTTTCCTTAGCCTTCTCGCGGGGCTTCTCTACGGCTGCGGGCTTCTTCGGAGCGGGAGCTGCAGTGACTGCTGGCGCAGGCTTGGGGGCGGGATCGGGTGTAGGTGCAGGCGCTGGTGTAGTGACGACTTCGCCTTCTTCGTCGAAGGTCTCACCCTCGGGGGCATAGCGGCTGCATGCGATGATCTGCGTGCCGTAGTCGAGGTTGACGTAGCTGAAGGCATTCATCCCGCGCTTGGGGAGCACGCTCTCAGCGAAGATGCGCCACTTACGGAGCTTCTCACTCCAGTTCGACTCGCGGCCCATGATGACGCGCGTCGTGCCGATGCGTGGGATGAGCACGATACCGTCGGTCTCGTCGACGTAGACCTGCCCGAAGTAGTCGGTGAAGTAGGGATCTTCGCGCAGGGCAGCCATGAGGTCGTAGACGGGGCCCGTAGCCATCTTGAGGTCTACAGCACCGCTGACGATGGGGAGGTAAGCCGCGAAGGTGGGGTTCACCGTGATGGTACCCTTACCCTGCGTGACGTAGTAACTCTTACCCGAGGCTTCCTGCACGATGTAGAGGGGGTGCTTCTCCGTCAGACGGATCTGCACGGAGGAGGAGGAGGGGGCGATGAAGGCCTCAGCACGCTTGTAGATAGGCATACTGAGCAGGGTGCGCTCGATCTTTCTGAGGTCGATGGAGTCAAGGCGCTTCCCACGTAGCTGGATGCCACGACGGGCAAGCTCATCGGTGATGCGGTCACCTGTGAGGAAGAGCGGTTCTCCACCCGCCTCGGTCTTTATCTCGACGGTGACAGCCTCGCAGCGGTCGGTGGAGGTGACGCGTGGGGAGCGGATGAGTAGGTACGCGATACCTCCTATCAGTGCGACTGACAGGAGGAGCAGGAGTAGGTTGCGTACGAGGGCTCTATTCTTCATAGCCTGCGGCGGATCTCATCTGCTACCTGGGGCACCAGGCGGTCAATATCTCCAGCGCCGACCATCAGGATGACTTCGGGGAGCTCCTGACGCTTCTTGAGCTCGGGGAGCAGGCCTTCCTTGGGCAGGACAAGCACATCCTTATGCTTCATCACGTCGGCGATCATCTGCGAAGTGACGCCTGGGATGGGGAGCTCACGAGCGGGATAGATATCGAGGAGAATGACTTCGTCGAGCTGGTCAAGGCTCGCGGCGAACTCCCGATAGAAGTCCTGCGTACGGCTATAGAGGTGCGGCTGGAAGATGCCGAGGATCTTGCGGTCGGGGTAGAGCTCACGCACCGAGCGGATGCTGGGGTCAAGCTCATTCGGGTGGTGGGCGTAGTCGTCGATGAGCACGCATCGGGGATCATCGATGAGGCGGTCGAAGCGGCGATAGACCCCACGGAAGGAGGCGACACCTGCGGCCAGCTCCTCGAGGGTAGCTCCACAGAGGTAGGCTACGGCCATAGCAGCCACGGCATTCTCCACATTGATGAGGAGGGGCACACCGAGCTCGACGTGGAGCGTACCTGCAGGGCGCCCTTCGATAGCGGGATAGTGCCAGTCGAAGAAGAGGTGCCCATCACGGATCTCGATGCCGTCGGCACGGAAGTCTGCTTCGTCAGCTCCTGTGGTGTAGGTGAAGAGTCGTGTACCTTCCTTGAGACGGGGCGTCACGGGGATGCCCTTCTTCATTACCAGAGCACCCTCTGCGCTGACGAGTGAGGTGAAGTGCTCGAAGCTCTCCCGATAGGCCTCGGGCGTATGGTAGATGTCGAGGTGGTCGGGGTCCGCGGAGGTGATCACCGCGATGTATGGTGAGAGATGGTGGAAGGAGCGGTCGAACTCATCGGCCTCGATCACGGCATAGTCGCTGTGCTCGGAGATGAGGCAGTTGGTCTGGTAATTATTCGAGATACCGCCGAGGAAGGCATGGCAGTCGACGTGGCTCGAGCGCAGGAGGTGCGCCAGTAGGGTAGAGGTCGTCGTCTTGCCGTGGGTACCAGCGACGCAGAGCCCGCGCTCACGGCGGGTCAGTTCGCCGAGGAGCTCAGCACGCTTCACCACACGGTTGCCCTGTGCGCGGAAGAAAGCCAGCTCGCGGTGGTCGTGGGGAACGGCTGGAGTGAAGACGACGAGGGTATCCTTTGTGCGGAAGGGCTCGGGGATTAGCTCGGGATCGTCTTCGTAGTGGATGGTAGCACCCTCTTCGCTCAAGGCGTGTGTGAGGGGCGAAGGCGTCAAGTCATACCCTGCTACGCTATCTCCCTTGCTGAGGAAGTAGCGCACGAGAGCGCTCATACCTATGCCACCGATACCAATAAAATACAGCTTCATGCACTATCTCTATTTTACCATTTTACGCAAAGGTACAAAGAAAGTAACACCGAGCGCCAGCGTACTTATATAAAGCGGGTAAGTTGTCACCTCCCTAAGCAAGAAAAAAGACCAGCACGGATCTGTTGTACCTCTCATGATTGGTATAAAGATGCTTAGGGGGTACAGCGCAAATCTGTGCTGTACCCCCTAAAGTCTTTCTTTTGGTAGGTATGCGGGTCGAAGTTACTTCCGTCCAGTCTTTTCCTCTGCCTCAGCACGGAGGTCACAGAGGAGCTTACCCTTATAGGTGAAGTATCGTACCCCCTGATAAACATCCGATGGATTACGAAGCTCGCTGGGCATATACTTACCAGCGAAGCTTGAGAGCTTGTAGTCATCACCCATATAGCCAATGGTGCTGTCATCAACAACGAGTACCTGAGTACCTGTTGGGACAAAGGTGAGGTACTCACCTGGCTCAATGCCTACCATACTGAAACGGAAGTGTGACTTGCGAGTCCCCTTAGGCTTCTGATCTTTGGAAGAACGACCAGTAGGGAGGCTTACCTGAGTATTTGGGACTTCAATTTCTCTTTGCTCATCATCCTCTTCATATACCCAACCATCTTCCTCGAGTTGCTCTCTATACCTATTGAGTTGCCCTTCATCCGCCTTGGTGAGTAGGGTAGAGACAACTCGCTTGATATGGTAGCAAATCGCCCACCTTCTTAGCTCGTCGACCTGTTCTACTTCTCGGAAGTCGGGGTGTAGCAGGATATCTTCTTCGAGTACTGTCTCATATTCGAAGTGGTAGGGAGTTGACTCATCCAGCTCAACGAGAAGGAGGCTACCACTGCTATCTCGAGAGTTGCGGAAGAGCAGGTAGCGGTAGGGCTTGATATCGAAGGGGAAATGATCATCGACTTGATCAAATATACCAGCCTTGACTTGCTCGGGAGCAATGCTGTCAATGAGTTTGTATCCAAAGCTATTCTCGGGGTCTGCAATGAGGTAGCGACTAGCCGTATTCTCTGTAATTTCACGACACTCAACATTCTTCTCTCCAAGGATGATATCATAGAAGAGCTCTGAGTTAAGCGTGAGGCGTAGGATCTCCTCTTCTTTGATCTTCTCCTTGACTCCCTTCATTAAGTCTCGCTCATAGATCTGCTCTCGCTGTGGAAGGAGTTTGGCCTCCTTGGCTCCGTAGGTGAAAATAGCAGGTGGTAGTTCCTGAGGTAGAACAAGCACAGGCCAATAGAAGGGGGATCCATTCCATCCTTGAGCTTCATCACCATTCTGACGTAAGAGCATGAGAACGGGGATGGTCTTAGCTAATTCACGCGAAGGCTTGAGGTCAATCGAACCTGTATCAGGTGAATTCGTAAAGTTGCCGTTTTCTCGATAGCGACCAATGCTACGATTGGTTCGGTGTAGGCAGTAGATATAGTCTTCTCCAGATTGGCTGGAGGCATATTCGATGGCACCCTTCATGTCCTGCTCATTCCATATATAAGCGAGGTTATTATACCGCTCCTCATATAGATAGCTACTACGGATGAGGTCGATAATCTCAAGGGCAATATTCTTGGGTAGCTTGCCAAAGTCCTTCTTCCCTATGGGTTTGAAGTTTTCCTTTAAAAGCTGATCTATGCGTAGGATAGTACGCCCTATATTGGTCTTATATCCTGCTTGGAAACCACGTGGATAGAGGCGATAGTGGCTCTTGAGGACGAGGGTGTCGGCAACCTTAATCTTCTGTGATGCACAGGGTTTTATGACTTTGTCATATCCCACAAAGATGGCTTCAAGAGGTGCGTCACCACTCTCTGCTTCCCAACTGATAAGGGTCTCACGGAGCTGGTCATCAATCTCATTCATGTGAGAGAAGACCTGGTAAATAGCAGGGGTAGTATGGAAGCGAGTGACCGCCATATCCTCTTTATCTCGAGCACCAAACATACGGGCGTGTTGTAGGACCGTATCCATTTGGAATCTCTTTGGGTCACGACCATAGAAGAAGCAAATCATCTTCCCAATAGTGATTCCGCGGTCAAGGATACTTCCTCCGACAAAGATGTTTGCCGTGCATGAGAGCTTGAGCTGACCACTATCGTCAAGCATGTTCGGTACATCGTTTTGGGAGTTCACTACGTAGATTCGGTAGTCCTCACGCTCAAAGATTTGCTGCATTCGCTTGATGACAGCCGTACGAGGGGGGAGCTTGACATCGATGAGTCCCTGGGCTCGAGCTTTCTTATTTGATTGCTCGAAGTCCGAATATATTTTGCGTATAGTATCATCCATCCGATCCTCTTGAGGGCGTGAGCAGATTGCACTACATACACCAGTGATGACAGATTCAATCAGTTCACTCTGCCATTTATGGAGCTTTTGAGCAATGTCACAATGGATAAGGGCGCTGGACTGATAGGCACGTCCCAGCTCTTCTTCTTGGATGCTTCGGATGGCGGTGCCGATGAAGTAGCTGGTGACTGCATCGGTGAGGTCTTCAAGATTCTTTGACTGAGTACCTCGAGTGATGTAGTGCTTATTTCTCCTTCCGAGTACTTCAATACACTTCTCTGAGATCGGGTGGAAGAGGTGAGAGTACATGGAGGCTTCGTCTCGTGACTCAACAAAGTATTGCTGACCACCGATATAATGGTCATGTACCGGAACGATGCTTGTGAATCGTGGTCTCCATGGTTGGGCATATCCACCATTGCTGAGCTCAATTATCCCATTGGGCTGGAGGAAGAGTGAGTAAGGTGTAGCTGTGACTTGCAGATAGCGGCTATAGGTTGGTAGCTTTGAGAAGTCATCAATTTGCTCGGATATACTTGCAAGGGAGACTTCGCCGTGGAGCTTGCGATAGTTACGGCTGGCGAAGTCGGCCTCATCATCTATGATGAGTACTTTGCGATCCAGGAGATGGGGGCTCTTCTTCTTGAAGAGGTGAGTTAGATGCTCGAGATTCTTAGTCTCTTTCTTACAGATGATTACAAGCTTAGTTCCAGGACGACGAGAGAATTGTGCCTGAGGGAAGCCATGGCGATGGAGCTCACTGATATCATGGATATATATTGTAGCGGGCTGGTGGAGGTCACTACTCTCCTTGAAGTGGCGGAAGTCACTCATCATACGCTCCTTAGTTTGTGTCGAGAGAGAGTTCACACCCTTTGTAAAGACAACACAGATATCTATACCTCGGTCAAAGGATAGCGCCATGATATTCACGAAAGCATTGGTCTTCCCACACTGGATCTTCCCAAGAAGTAACCCCGGATCCTTGGCTCGTGGATCATTCTGCATCAAGCGATGCACTGTACTACGGATGCATCGATCAAGCTCGGGGCTTACCTTAATCTTAGCTCGTGCCTGGAGTGTACCGTAGATATATTCATTGGGATTGACAGAGCTACGCTGATTCAAGATGCGTTTGAGGGCTTCGTCTTGTGTGAGTCCTTCGGAGAGGGTTAGGCGACCAAATTCCGCAAACTCTTCTTGTGTTAACTGGGGTATAGGTCTTTCCATGCAGCTATGTATTTATGGTGGTTATGAATTTGTTAGACAAATATAGCAATAAGCTGTGTGGCAGTAGTATTAGCTATTACTAAGTGGTACATATGATTATGAGGTACCCTTCGGGGTAGTGTACAAAGTAAGTGTTTACCACCCAGATAGATCTGCTGGAGGATATACCTCTCTTTATTGTACCTTTGTGTACCACAACTACTTCACATTAATTGGCTACATGGGTAAGAAACGATTACTATCGCTTGATGCGCTCAAGGGCTTTGCCATACTGCTGGTGATCCTGGGGCATGTTGGGTCCTTCTCCGATCCAGGGACGATCTCGACGCAGACCTTCCTGCATACATTTATCTACGTGGTACATATGCCGCTCTTTATCATGACGGCTGGGTACTTTGCACAGCGTAGAGTCGATAGTCTCTCTTCGCTCACGAAATTTCTTAGCGATAAGTTCATACGTCTGATCTTACCGGCTTTCCTTTGGTACACATTCTATGCCCTGTGGACGATAGGATCGGTGAACTATGCGGGGCTCTTGGGTAATCACTATTGGTTTACCTTCACACTCTTCAATCTGATGCTGATCTTCATGTGTCAGAATACGCTCCTCGGCTTTGTACTACGATGCTTCAAGCAGGCAGAGAACCGTGTGCTGGAGGTTGTGCTCCATGTGCTCTGTATGCTTGGGGTGTACTATGCACTCTCTACTCTGACCATCCCATCATCGGTGCCAGCTGTGAGAACTTGGCTTATGCTCAAGGATTTGGCTGCGTGCTTCTATCCTTTCTTGGTCTGTGGATGGCTTGTGGGTCGACTGGATCTGCTGGAGAAGTTGCGCTCAAAGTCCGTCATTGCCGTGGCCTTCCTCCTCTTTGTCTGTAGTGTGGTCTACCTGAGCAAGCACGCTGAGTGGAAGTCTTATCTGGAGTACGGCGGCTTACTGCATATGCATCGACTGATGGCGATATCGTTCTTTGTCCTGATGGTCTATGTGATGCACGAAGTGACAGAGCGAGAAGGGCGTATCGGGCGCTGGCTTGTGACGTTGGGGCAGTGGTCACTCCCCATCTATTTTGTGCATTACTTCTTCATCCCCGCCTTCCCTGGGATGAATAACTTCTTAGCGAATATCAGCTCTACGCTGCGTCTTTCTACAGAACTGTTTATCCTGATGGGTGGCACGCTGATGACCCTCTTGCCATCGCTTGCCGTCATCTACTGCATCCGCCTCAATCCTTATCTGGACTTTGCGCTCTTCGGTGAGAAGAGCCGCCTACTGAAGAAGTAAGTATTGCTCTATATCCTGAAGTACATAGCCCCGAGGTCCTCTATCTGAGTGCCTCGGGGCTATGGCTTTTACGGGATAACGTCCACTTCCACCGCCTTGCTGGAGCCTAGGTGGTAGTAGGCGCAGTGGGGATATTCGTAGGCATCGAGCCCGAGGTAATCTACGGGGAGGATGTAGATGGGGGGCTGATCCGCTACATAGGATGTCCCAGGGGCGATGCGGATATAGGACTTGACGTAGAATGCCTGCATACCCATTCCTTTTGTATCTGTGCGCTTCTCAAAGCGCTCTGCTCGGTCAGTAGGGGCGCTGATGAAGGGAACTTCCTTTTCTGTAAAGAAGGATGGTCTGATTGTTTCCTTCCCCATAATATCGGGGTCGGGTAACGGACCATCTATTCCCGGCTCCCAAGCATAGCCTGAGCGTTTGGAGTCGTATCCCCTGGTGATGACCTTGTGTCGCAGGTAGTAGACCCGATCTAGATCGAACTTCTCGACGGCTGCTTTCAGCTTCGCCAATAGGGTCGCTCGCTGTCTCTGAAACTCGAGATGAGCGTTCATGTCATCGCTCGTCTACTCTCTGTCCTTCAAGTTTTTGGCGTATACCTGGATGACTTCGTCGGTGTAGGTTAGGGTGCCGATCTTGATAAGAGTCACGATATAGTCTGAGGGGCGCAGCTCTACGGCCTCTGGATAGAGCGTCTTATCCTCCCGTATGGGCTCCGTCAGGATCTCCCCACGCTCTACCGCTTCCTTGAGGTCGATGATGAGGCTATCCTTGGGGTACTGTGGGAGGCTGAGGAAGTACACGGTATCTGGCTCATTGATCTTCTCGCCGAATACATTCATTTTAAAGGGCTTGATATGTATCTTGAGTTCGCCTTTTGCGAAGGCGGGGATCTCCATATCTTCCTGTGACCAAGTGAGTGCTTTGTAAATTCCGCTGGGATCATTATCATGGGGCAGACCTATGGGAGGCTATCGCCGAGGTGGAAGGCGTGTCCGTGGATCGTGGCGACAGGCTTTTGGGCTGAGGTACAGCTTATCCCAAGAAGAAGGAATGGGATGATATAGAGGTGATTATGCATGGTGGATAGCCTGTATTTGTTTGAGTTAATTCGGAGGGATGATGTACTTTCTTTAGGGTAAAGTTACTCGTTTTCTGAAGAGTCGGGTAGGCGATAGGTCGAGTGCGAAGCGATGCCCTTTCGTGCGATATGACCCGCTGTGACAAAGGTCTTTAGCTCTGAAGAGGCGGCCTCGGGGAGAGCCCCGTGAGCTACAAGAGCCGCGTATATACAGCACGTCCCGACAGTCTGCTGACTGCCGGGACGTGCTGTATAAAGTGATGGGGTAGGGGAGACCCTTACTGAAGGGCTACCCAGCGCACGAGCGCGAAGTCCATACGATGTGGGAGCTCGGGGTGCGAAGGCAGGATACGCAGAGCGCGCTTGTAGTGCCCAGGACGAGCCTGCTTGAAGCGGAGCTCATAGACCTCACGTGAGCCATTGCGCTCGACGAGTGTCAGGGCTGTCTTCGCTACGAAGCGGAGTCGACCCTGAGCGTCTTCGCGTGCGTCGACGAGCTCGACCTCAAGATCCGAGGTGAGGGCACCCTTGTCGAGGACAAGGCGTACCGTCTCTTCGTCGCCCGTGTGGCGCTCGTTGGACATATATGCTGCGCTCTCGGAGCACTCGACAGAGACGACCTGCATGCTATCCCAAGCCTCAGCGGTGGTGCGCTTCCACTCGGTGAGTTCGCGGGCGATACGGTTCGAGTCAGCGTGCAGGCGAGCAGAGCGCTCGGCGAGCTTCGTGTAGAAGCGCTCGTAGTAATCGTCCATCATGCGGCGCATGGTGTAGTGAGGAGCGATGAAGTTCATCGAGTTCTTCATCGTCTGTACCCAACCATCGGAGTAGGGCTTGCCGTCGCGCTGGAAGTAGAGGGGTACGATCTCCTTCTCGAGAAGGTCGTAGATCGTCGTAGCATCGAGCTTGTCCTGCAGCGACTGATCAGCGAAGGTACGCTTGTCGGTGAGAGCCCAACCAGCACCCTTGCGGTAGCCTTCGTACCACCACCCGTCGAGGACGGAGAGGTTGAGGACACCGTTCATCTCGGCCTTTTCGCCCGAGGTACCCGAGGCTTCGAGAGGACGAGTAGGGGTATTCATCCAGATATCTACGCCAGCGATGAGCTTGCTGGCAAGGCGCATATCGTAGTTCTCGAGGAAGATGATCTTCCCGAGGAACTGAGGCAGGCGGCTGATCTCGAGGATGTGCTTGATGAGGCCCTGACCACCACCATCGGCGGGGTGTGCCTTACCTGTGAAGAGGAACTGTACGGGGTACTTGGGGTTATTGACGATACGCTCCAGACGCTCGAGGTCGGTGAAGAGGAGGTGCGCACGCTTGTAGGTAGCGAAGCGACGACCGAAGCCGATGAGCAGGGCGTTGGGGTTGATGCCTTCGAGGACGGATACCGTCGTCTCGGGGTCACCGCTGTTGTGGAGCCACTTCTCGCCGTAGAAGGAGCGGATATGCTCGACGAGGCGGAGCTTGATGGCCTGGTGCGTCTCCCAGATGGTCTCGTTGGGGAGCTGCTGGATCTTCGCCCAGGTAGCTTCCTCGGTCTGCTTCTTGATGAAGTCCTTGCCGAAGTGCTTCGTGTAGAGCTCCTGCCACTCAGCAGAGGCCCACGTAGGCAGGTGGACACCATTGGTGACGTAGCCGACGTGCAGCTCTTCGGGGAAGAAGCCCTTCCAGACGGGGGCGAACATCTCCTGCGAGACGCGGCCGTGCAGCAGGCTCACACCGTTGGCCTCCTGACAGGTATTCAGTGCGAAGACGCTCATGGAGAACTTCTCGTTGCTCTCGGGATTCTCACGACCGAGGCTGATGAAGTCGTGCCAAGAGATGCCGAGACGCCCAGGGATGTGGCCGAGGTACTTGCCGAGGAGTTCCTCATCGAAGTAGTCGTGACCAGCGGGGACGGGCGTGTGACAGGTGTAGATCGAGGACGCGCGGACGAGCTCGAGAGCTTCGTCGAAGGGAAGACCTTCGCCCTCGACGTAGTCCAGGAGGCGCTGTACGCTCATGAAGGCAGCGTGACCTTCGTTCATATGGTAGACGTCCTTCGAGATGCCGAGGCGGTTGAGGAGGAGCACACCACCGATACCGAGGAGGTACTCCTGCTTCATGCGGTTCTCCCAGTCACCGCCATAGAGCTGGTGCGTGATGGGGCGATCCCATTCGCTATTCTGTGGGATGTCGGTGTCGAGGAGGTAGAGGCTGATACGGCCGACGTTCACCTTCCATACATGGCTGTATACGGTGTGACCAGCATAGGGCACCTCGAGGATGAGGGGCGTCTGTCCGTCCTCTTCGAAGATCTGCTCGATGGGAAGCTGGGTGAAGTCCTGGGCTTCGTAGTTCGCCTGCTGCTGGCCTTCGGGGCTGAGGCTCTGGGTGAAGTAGCCGTAGCGATAGAGGAAGCCGACGGCGGTGAGGCGGACATTGCTGTCGCTGGCTTCCTTGAGGTAGTCACCAGCGAGGACGCCAAGACCGCCGGAATAGATCTTGAGGATATTCGTCAGACCGTACTCCATGCTGAAGTAGGCGACAGAGGGGCGTACTGCGTCTGCAGGCTCGTTCATATAGGCCTGGAAGTCGGCATAGACTTCGTCCAGCTGCGCCATGAAGTCCTTGTCAGCGACGAGGGCTGCCATCTCCTCGGCGGAGAGCAGGCGAGTGAGCGTGATAGGATTGCCTTCGGTCGACTCCCAGAGCTCGGGAGAGATACGGCGGAAGAGATTCTGTGCCTTGGGGGTCCATACCCACCAGAGGTTGTGGGCGATCTCGTCGAGTCTACGCAGCTCAGCGGGCAGCTGGGCATAAGCATAGATGTTCGTCCAGACGGGATCGTTGGCGCGCTTTGTTACGATCATAAATATATTCCTTCTTCTAAGCAATCGAGACAGTCGGTCGACTATCCTTTTTTTACGGTGCAAAGGTACTGATAATAAACCACTACCCCTTACTTTACGACAAGATCGTAAAGCAAGGGGTAGTGGCGTCTCTGTGCAGTGGAGTGGGGGAGCGCCTATTTCTTCGCAGGGGTGAGGCCGAGGGCGGCTGCTTCGCGGAGCATAAATTCGTAGGCGGGCTCGTATTCGTTGGGGATCGTGCCGTCGAGGATAGCGTCCTTGATAGCGTCCTTAATGAGCCCGACCTCGCGGCAAGGCGTGAGGGCGAAGGTATCCATAATGAGCTGGCCTGAGATGGGGGGCTGGAAGTTGCGGATGCGATCCTTCTCTTCGATGTCGACGAGCTTCTGACGAACGACCTTATAGTTGTCGAGGTACTTGCGTACGCGCTGGGGGTTCTTGCTCGTGATGTCAGCTTCGACGAGGAGCATGAGGTCGTCGATATCATCTCCCGCCTCGAAGAGCAGACGGCGCACAGCGGAGTCCGTCACGCCCTCATCGACGAGGGTGGCGGGGCGCATGTGCAGGTCGACGAGCTTCTCGACGTAGTGCATCTTGTGATCAAGCGGAAGGCGGAGGCGGCGGAAGATCTTCGACACCATCTTCATACCGATGAAGTTGTGGTTGTGGAAGGTCCAGCCGAGGCGCTGGTCAAAGCGCTTGGTGCGGGGCTTCCCGATGTCGTGGAGGAGCGCTGCCCAGAGGAGCCAGAGGTTCATCTCGTGCCCAGGGCGGGCGGTGGAGAGTACCTTGGCCATATTGTCCACGACCTTGTAGGTGTGGGTGAGATTGTCCTTGTGCCCGATGCCGTCACGCGTCTCGGCGCCCTTGAGCTCGAGGAGCTCGGGGAAGACGAGCTTCATCAGTCCGGTCTTCTCAAAGAGCTCGAGGCCGATAGATGGGCGAGGGGAGAGGAGGATCTTGTTGAACTCCGTGGCGATGCGCTCGGCGGAGATGATCTCGATGCGCCCAGCATTTCGTCCGATAGCAGCGAAGGTGTCGGGGTCGATGAAGAAGCCGAGCTGTGAGGCGAAGCGTATGGCACGCATCATACGCAGCGGGTCGTCGCTGAAGGTGATGTCGGGGTCAAGCGGTGTGCGCAGGGTGAGTGCCTCCATATCGTGCAGGCCGTCGAAGGGGTCGACGAGCTGACCGAAGCGGTCAGCGTTGAGGCAGATGGCCAGAGCATTGACCGTGAAGTCACGGCGCTCCTGATCTTCCTCCAGCGTACCGTCCTCGACGAAGGGCTTGCGGCTGTCGGGTGTGTAGCTCTCGCGACGAGCGCCTACGAATTCGATCTCCAGATCGCCCTGCTTGACCTGTGCCGTGCCGAAGCGAGCGAAGACCGAGATATGTGCACCACGCCCGAGACGCCCCGCTACCGCCTGTGCCAGGTCGATACCGCGCCCGATGGAGACGACGTCGATATCCTTCGAGGGGCGGTAGAGGAGGAGGTCACGCACATAGCCCCCGACGATGTAGGCGTCTACACCGAGTTCGTCCGCGGCTTCGCCGATGAGGTGAAAGAGGGGGGTGTCTACCTTGTCGTAGATCTCATCTTCCTTTTCGTAGAGCAAGTCTTCGCTGAGCATCCTTTCTTAGTTGGGTTTCTTCGGCTGCAAAGATACGGGTTTCTTGCGTGGGGAGTGCGGTCACCCACGCTTTGCGAAAGAAAAACATCGGGTGCGTTTCACGTGGAACCCGCACCCGATGTCCTCTCGCGCTTTCGCGCGCGTACGTATATATATCTGCTTAGGGCTCGATGTCGTGGAGCACGCGATCAGCGTCGGTAATCTCGCGAAGAGGGCGGCAGGGGTTGCCGACGGCGATGACGCCTGCGGGAATGTCGCGCGTGACGACGCTGCCTGCTCCGATCACAGCGCCTTCGCCGATGGTGACGCCGCCGAGGATCGTCACCGAGCCACCGATCCACACGTTGTCACCGATCTTTACGGGCTTGCCTTGCTCGTAGCCTGTGTTGCGCTCCTCGGCGAGTAGCGGGTGGGTCGGGGTGTAGATGCTGACGTTCGGGCCGATGAAGACGTGGCGGCCGATGTCGATACGTCCTGCATCAAGCGCAGTGAAGTTGCTGTTGACGAAGCTGAAGTCCCCGATGTGGACATTCGATCCGTAGTCAAAGAAGATGGGTGGCACGAAGTAGCACCGTTCGCCCATCGTGCCGAGGAGCGAGCGGATGATTTTGCTGGCTTCTTCGCGCTGGTCAGGGTGCAAGGCATTGTATCGCTGGATGAGGTCTTGTGCTCGCAGTCGCTCCTCGTGGATCTCGGGGTCGATGGCGCAGAAGTATAGCCCTGCTTGGCGTCGCTCTCTCTGGGTCATAGTGTGTGGGTTGGTGTGGTGGTGCGTGGATAGAGTGAGTGTTCCACGTGGAACGTGTCTCTATTTTCTTCGCTTTCCTGTGTGTGCGCTTCGCTGTTTACTCGCGTGCCTTGCTGTCGATCCAGATGGTCACGGGGCCGTCGTTCGTCAGAGATACCTGCATGTCGGCGCCGAAGCGACCTGCGCCGATGGGGCGCCCGAGTCGCTCCTCAAGGGCGCGAATGACCTCGTCATAGAGGGGTTCGGCGATCTCGGGGCGGGCGGCGATGTTGTAGGTATCCACTCCCAGTTCATCCACCGCTTGCCTGATGAAGAGGAGGGGTGTGTTGATCCGATCATAGATCTCTTTTTTTCTTTTCGTAGAGCAAGTTTTTGCTGAGTATCCTTTCTTAGTTGGGTTTCTTCGGCAGCAAAGATACGAGTTTCTTGTGTGGGGTAGGTATTTGCTCTGGGGTGTGTGGTTTGTGTTGTTGCTTGTTCCACGTGGAATGGAGGATTGCGGAGGGGCGGCTTCTCACGCGTACGCATACCGTATATTGAGATCGTTGCATAGAGTCTTATCCTCTATTTAGAGTGCTAAGGCATAGTGCGTCCAGCTCTCTGATACATCTCTTCGAAGAGGCCGAGCAAGCCCTTCGCCTTATCGTAAGCATACCTCTTGTCCAGCGGAGGAAAAGTGTCCTTTTCACGAAGGAAAAAGCGCCTTCGCGTAATGTTTTTTCCGCATCTATGTACGTAGTCTTAAAGATCAGGTATGTAAATCTAAATATCTATGTACGTGGATATTAGTGCTACGTACGTAGCTCAAACTTATCTACTTATCTACCACTCGTCCATAACTTTGTATCCCTATGCGTAGCGATAACCTAATAGAGGTCTTCACAAAGCTATATAGGGATCAGTCCAAAGCTATATAGCTTTCTTCGTGCGAGGTGCTGTGTGTTTGATGGAATAACGTTATCTTTACGGACGTAAAGAATAATGACAAGATGAGGGGCAGAAACAGTATCTTCCGTCGGCTTTTAGTTGAGCTTACGGGTACCCGTAAGCAGAGTCCGCTTCGCAGACTCTGCTTATAATTTCTCTATCCCTCATCTGAATAGCCCCACGCTATACGACCGATCCGATCGGTCGTATAGCGTGGGGCTATTGTTTTTCTTTGTCTTCGGGCTACTGTCCTCCAGCTTGAAGAGAGTGTGAAGAGGCTGCAGTAAGACGTTGGTGGCAGTATGAAGATGCTTTTATCGGACAGCGATATCATTGAGTGTTAAGTAGATAAAGTGATTAAACGTTAGTAGACAATGGCAAGACCACCACAAGGGCGAACGAAGGTCCAAGGGGCGAATGCGCAGAAGAGAAAAACGCCACAAGCAAAGCCCATTATAGTAGCATTATTAGTAGTCCTGATAGGTGTAGCAGGGTATTACTTGCTTGTGAAGGATTCCTCTAAGGCCGTATCGCCTATTATTCCGACAGCTGCCAAGCAATATGCCTCGATAAGGGCCTGTAAGGTATTCATTGAAAACTCAGGCAGTATGGATGGCTATATGACTCCAGCCAATAGCCAGCTCAAAAGTGATCTCAATGCCTTAGTGTCTGCGATCTCACTGGTACAAGATCCTGTCAATAAGAAGCCTCTGGTTGATACGGTTGAGCTAAACTATATCAATTCTCGAGCTATATCCATTCACGAGCCGATATCTGAGTTCACAGCTAATCTTAACGCTGCGTCATTCCAGCGTGGAGGAGGTGATCGATCATCTACCTCCCTGCAGGATATTCTTAATGATATACAAGAGCGGACGGCACCGGGCGAGGTGTCCATCTTGGTATCTGATATGATCTTGGACTTGAAGACTGGGCAAAGCCCCGAGTCCGTATCGACGAACATCGAGGTTGCTCTTCGCCGACAGCTAAATAAGCGTCCAGAGTGGGCGATAGCCATCTGGCGGATGCTGTCAGACTTTGACGGTAAGTATTATCAGGAAGCAGGCTCTACTATGCTTCAGGCAAAGCGCCCTTACTACATCTTCATTATGGGGGATAGAGATCAGCTCTATAGTCTCTTGGCAGATGGTCAACTGCCAGCTAATATGCCTCTATATGCTAATAGGTCTCATCAGATGATCCTGGAGCCTACAGAGACGCAATTGAGCTATGCGATCAGTCCCAATGCTGTCTTTGGTAGTATCACCCTCGATCGAAAGGAGAAAAATGTGATTGCAGAAGCCTCCCTGGGTAAGGGGACGCAAAAAGAGCCCTCCTTATCCTTCGAGATAAAGCTGCTTCGTCCTCATCTGTTGCAGCCAGGGTCTTATCTCATAGATGCCTCCAACTACCAGGTGAGCCCCCGTGGATATCAGGTTACCAAGATTAGAGAAGGGGAAGATGGAAGCATCTACATCCGACTTGCAAGCTCATCGATCATAAAGGGTAATCTAATGGTCTCTCTGCTGCAGCAAATGCCAAACTGGGTAGCAGATGTACATGCAGAAGATAATATAGATATCCATCAACCTGGGGCCATTGACCAGACTTATGGGATCAAGTATATCCTAGGTGGCCTACAGCGCCCGTATGAAAGTACCTCCAAGGAGTTGTTCTCTCTGGGGCTAATGCTAAAATAAACTACTCTCTTTATCAACTATTCAACTATTCATAGAGCTTTATGGAAAGTATCTACCTCTTATTAGATCGTCTATATTGTACGCAACTACGAGATTATCTCTCTGGATATGACTGTCAGACAGAGTTGTTCTCAGGGACAAATAGTTATACCCAGATTGGTTTGCTCACAATCGGTCTTCAGCTCCTGGCTGCCTTCCTTTATTTTCGACTCTTTGATCCTAGTGAGTCAAAGGGGGCAAAATGGGGAATTACCTTGGGGTGCAGCTCCCTGGCATCTGCCGTGATAGCCTACTTTTGGGCGAGTAATGCGGAGGCAAATGGACTTATCGGACAATGCTTGCTACGTGATGATCAGGGGAATTCCCTAATAACTGCATCCGACTTCCTTGGTCTGGGGATAAGCAATGCGATCATCGCAGCCGTCTTCTTCTTCCTCTTTGGTCTGGGGTTCCGATATCTGAGTGCTAATAATCGATATATCCCATTCTAAAGCTATGAATGAAGTATACATACTGGCTATAGGAGGATCGGGGGCACGTGTGCTGCGTAGCCTGGTCATGTTGCTCGCTGCAGGTGTAGAGCCTAATGCCAAAATCATCCCACTCATCATTGATCCAGATAGTGGTGCAGGCAATCTGAGTCAAACAATAGAGCTACTCAAGCTCTATACCCAGATCCGAGAAGAGGCACAAGTGGACAACGCTGATCCCTTGGTGACATTCTCCACGCCGATAGAGATGCTGCCTGGAGCTGGCTACCAAGTGCAGCTTGATCAAATCGCGGGAACGAAGTTTCGAGAGTATATTGATATGGGAGTTGCGATGAGCAATTCGTCACAAGCTCTTCTCCGCAGCCTCTTCTCCAAAGAGAACCTTGATTTGGAGATGACCATTGGGTTCAAAGGAAATCCCAATATCGGGAGTATTGTCTTAGGACAGTTCGAAGGGAGCGATGCCTATAAACGATTCTTCAGTGAGCTACAAAAAGGAGACATCACGAAGAAGAGTGTTTTCATCATCAGCTCGATCTTTGGCGGAACGGGCGCTAGCGGCTTCCCCTCTCTTTTGAAGAGCCTCCGGAGTAGCTCGACGATGGTCTCTAAAATGCGTATGGGGGCACTCTCTCTGCTTCCCTACTTCAATCTGGAGAATAATGCGTCAAGTGCTATCGATAGTGCCACCTTCTACGCTAAGACACGAGCAGCCTTGAGCTACTATACCGAGAATATAATCAAGAATGTAGACATTGATGACTTCTATTTCATAGGCGACAAGTCGCCCAATAGCTATAGTAATTCTGACGGAGGGCAGACTCAGCGTAATCAGGCTCATCTTGTAGAGCTGGCTGGAGCTCTAAGCATCATTCACTTTGCACGTTTGGGGACTGAGCGACGTACTTCATCCTCTGCAACTATGTACGAGTTCGGTCTTGAAGATAGGCCTAAATCGGGTGATGCGATCGGGTTTAAAGCTCTTGGAGATGCGACGGAGCGAGAGCTTGCTGTCCCCTTGACCTCACTCTACCTGATGCATCGCTTTCTCGAGGAAGCTGACATCTTTACGGATAAAGATCCTTGGCTCAAGGAAATTCAAGCGAATCCAAGAGATGGTAGCTTCATAGATGATATTAACCGATTCCTGGAGCTCTATAAGGAATGGCTACAGGAGTTAGGGGGGCACAGTAGCCACGGGTTCAAGCCTTTTGAAATAGGCATCCAGATCGACAACCTTTTCAACTGTGTACTTGACTATCCTGTTCAGCCCAAGGGTTTCTTCAAGTCCATGATGGGCAAGACGGGACTTGCTCTATTTAGAGACAAGCTCAATAGGCTGGCCAAGGGGAATCAGCCTACTACCTACGGAGCTCTTCTAAATATGCTCAGTCTGGCCAGTTACGATCTCTCTGAGACTGAGATCAAACTGCCTACCAACCTCCAATAAGCACATAGACAAACAATGATACTTAGAGTACACTCTGATCAGAACTCAGATAACAGCAATAAGGATGGATGGGCGTCTACTTCTACTCTGACGGAAGAACAGATAGCTACCATCATCGATCCAGCTGGTGGAGATCCGAAGCTTGATGTAACCTCCATCCCGAGTCCTTGGGGGCGCTGGGACCTCATTCGTACTGCGTTTCGTAATGTCACCTCAACGGGAGAGTTTGACAAGAACAAGCTTGATCACAAGCTGATTTCCGATACGTTAGATGTTGCCCAAATCTTCTTCCACATAGATCGACTAAAGAAGCAAGGGGTCGTTGAGGTGCTTTGCTGGAATAGAGAGAAGGAGTTAGAGCTTCTTCGGGAGTCTGACCTCCCTGGTCACCAGATCTTAGGCAAGGCACTTGATAAGTATTTGGCTCAAGATGCGCAGAGCTTTAACTTTGATAGGCTCTCTTCGATCGCGCTTCTGCTGGTTGTTGATCCCAAGACGGGCGAAAAAACGATTGTCGGATCAACATCTTCGGTCACGCTCTTTAGTGTCGCTCCTGGAGATCTTAGCCATCTTAGTCCGTTCCTGAACTTTGGGACAGATCGCCTCTTTGATAAAGAGCTCTGTCCTCTACATAAGCGAGAGGAAGCCTTCATCATCTGGCTATACGCACTGCAGTCGGGCTACGCCTACTTCAGCCGCTACTTCAAGGAGATTGATGAATACCTCAATGCAACCAAGTCACTCCTTCCTCCAAGCATCCAACGGCAGATCAATGCGCTGACATCTGAAAGTCTGCAGAAAGACTATGACCCACAGGAGTATATGCCTGGCTCTCCCATATCCATACTGGATGACTTCAACTTGTTTACAAGTAAGGGGATGAGTGTCGAAAAGATTAGCGAGAAGTCTGACTTTTGCATCCGACCACTACGCAAGGAGCGGGAGTTCCTTCCGGAGCGTCTCCCATTGGTCCTTCCTGACAATGCCGGCTATGCGAGTCTCTACTATATCGTAGATCGCTGGGATACTGAAACGGAAGTGCCTACCTGCGATCCCCTTCCCCTAAATCAAAGGCGCCTACCAGGGAGTGGGGAGCTCTATCCTTACCTCTCCATCGGGGACTTCCTCGAAGACACCATTGTCACGCTCTATAACGAGATCAGGGAGGACTGTTTCTATCCTGGAGAGCGTACTCTTAGCCTCAAGAATGCAAAGCTGGGCTGTATGCTCCCCCTGAAGCCTCGCTTCTTTGACTATTTCAGCACCGATGACCTGGTCAACTATAAGATGCTCGAAATGGATCTTAAGGGAGAGGATATCATCGTGAAGCTCTCTATCCCGATCAAGGGAGGGAAGATGGTCTATGAGCGTACTTATAGCAAGGAGACAGAGGACGCTGCAGTCGGAACAAATCAGCCTGTCTACTGTAGAAAAAAATATAGGTTTGAGCTGGGGATGATTCCTACCAAGCGGCATCAATATCTATGCTATGTAGCTGCGAAGAGTCTTACACCCTCTCTGGACGCTTTCGTAGCATCAGGTGATTTAATCGCTCCGTCCTACTCGTCAACTCAGGACATCGGAAAGCGAGAGATCTACTCTCAGGAGTATACGCAGCACTTGGAGGTTCTTCGAGTGACTCTCAGTGGTATCTCTGGTATCCTCATCCCGATCCCTCGGGAGTCCTATACTCGTCAAGCCTCCAGTCTATCCTATGCGGTTGACTTGGGTACTACAAATACAGTGGTCGCCTATAAGGAAGATGATGGCAATCCAGCACTGCTTTCTTGGAAGGGCGCAGAAGTACTACGTATGCTCACGGACTTTACGCAAAGCTCTGACGGGCAGGTCCTCATTGAGAGTCACCTAACTTTACCCTACATCGGAGGGACTGGACCCAAAGGGTTTGATCCTGGGAAGTTCCAGTTCCGTACCGCACTACGTGTAAATCAGGACGACAGAGGGTATCATGGACCTTTCTCTAACTCAGCTCCCGATTTTACCTACCAGCGCTATGTCAGTAGTGGTGGTGAGCTTTACTCTGAGACTAAACTGAATATCAAATGGGAAGGCGTCAATGACTATTCCCTACGCTCCTATATTCACTCGCTCTGTGTCCTTATCTCGGCGCATGCCGAACTCAGAGGAGCACCTGAGATCAAGCTCTCTTGGTCCTATCCGAGCAGTATGAATAGTCAAGATCGCAAGCGTCTGACCAAGCTCTGGGAGGAGGCTGTCAATGAATACCTTGAAGTTCCGGGAGAACGAAAAGTCGAACTCATTTCAGAAAATGAAGCCGTAGCACCCTACCGGTACTACTATCGTACTGCTGGGATGCAAGGTCGTACGGTCACTATGGATATTGGTGGTGGAACTGCGGATATCCTTCTCACGGGCTATACCGAAAGTGATCCCATGTATCTCAGTTCCTGCCGGCTCGGGGCTAATACTCTATTGCGAGAGCCCTATAATAAGCAGACTCAGGGGTCAGGCTTCAGTAACTACCTACGAGACTATGTAGATGACGTGCTGAAAGCTGGTAAAGTTGGTGATGATAAGGCAAAGGAACTTCTACTGGAGCTACAGAACTGGATGCAGGATAATGTCGAAAGAGGTCGTACGGTAGAAGCTGTAGAGAAATTCTTTGCTCTCGGTCAATTTGCCTCAAAGCAGGATTATCGTAAAGCTCTGAATCTTGACCATGCTGAGGTCTTAACGGATGAGAATCTCCCTCAATCCAATCTACGTAGCATAGTTCTCCTCTACTTCGTCTCTCTAATTTACTATACAGCCTTACTCGTGAAGGATTCCGAGCTCCCTCCTCCTGATAGCTTCGTATTTAGTGGCAATGGTTCACGTATGCTACGGATTATCGGTGATGACGGTCTGCTCTCTGCAATCACCACTGAGATCTTCAAGGTGGTTATTGGGGAAGATGCCGCACACCCGAGCAAGAGAATAGGAGTGATGTATAGTGAGGAGCCCAAGTTAGCGACGACCTATGGGATGCTGTATAGAGAAGGCTCTAAGGGGGAATCGCCAGAGTCTCTCCTTTCTATCCATCAGGGAAAACTCCTCCGTGGAGACGAAGTGCCTGCAGTCTGGGATGAAGAGGAGCGTCGCACTCATCAGGAAGTTTATCTCGCCAAGACGATGGAAGATGTGGCCAGCCTATCTAACCTCTTCAAGCATATTGCAAATAAGCTAAGGCTTGTCAAGGAGTATGGATACACGGATATCAGCATCAAGTTTATTCTCCAGGAGCTGGAAGATGTAAAAGAGAACGAAACCCTCATCCGAGGGCGGCTCTTCTTCCAGCTGGAAAAGGAAGAAGAAATTGCAGAAGGCTTGCTACCCATGTTCGTCTCATTACGTATTCCTCAGATAAGCCTTTCTATGTATAAGAATCTGAAATCGGCTAAAGTCGGAGCTTAGCAAATAACCGAAGATATATGAACCAATCTGAACAAATTCGCGAGCAGCTCAATACTCTAAGCGAACTTGAACACCTGCTCCCCACACTTCTATTGGAAGTGGATAAGCAGTTGGTCCTGGAAGTGCAAGAGCGACTAAAAGCTCTAACAGATATGACTGAGAGAATCCTCCAGATGTTAGAAATAGGATCCGACCTCTTGCAAAAAGCACGATCTTCCCTTGAAGGAGATCCTTCGAGTCAAGGAAATAGGCTGGATGGTGAAGATCATCAGGATAAATTCGTCTCCAGTAGCCCCCAAGATGAACCATATAGGGATACCCCCGCAGCAGGGATATCTCAAGCTTCAATGGATATCTATTACATCAAGTATAGCGACCATAATTCCGAAGAGGGATACTATCAGAATAATCCAGATGAGGATACTCGATTCCAGATCACTGTTTCTCAAGCTAGCCCTCATGTTGGTATTCTTCGGATCTACGATGAGATAGACGATGGTGACAAGAAGGAGCTTATGCAGCAAAAGCTTAAGCTGATTAATAAAGTGGGGGGGCTGCTCTCAGGTTTCAGCATACCAAGATCTATTGAAGAGGGAAGGGTTAGCTTGGATCCTGATTGCAAGTCCTGGAAGCTCGAAACTCCGATAACAATCAATTTATAGGAGGGGGCATCTCTGCACTCATATCAGCATCGTATCCTCCATACTTAACTTACACTTGATATATGGCGAAACCGAGTAGAGACACTCGGATGCGAATCTCACAACGTAAGGCGAGTCGTAGCAGACGAAAGGGGAATATCCTACAGTGGTTACTCCTTGGCATAGCTTTACTTGTGGCTCTATCAATCCTACTCTCAGGACGAAGTCGATCGGAGAGGCGCACGTTCTCTTGGATTTTCACCCCTGAGATATTACTACGCACTAGACTATCATAACTCTTTATATCCATCTTTATGGCTTGGTTAGTACCCGAGAATAAGCTGGATGCACAGCAACGCCTCTTCCTGGACTCAGAAGCGATCTTCAAACAGAATGTCTGGATCAAGGGCTTTGCTGGATCTGGCAAGTCAATCCTCATCCTCTATAGCGTCAAGAAGATACTTGCACGTAATCCTGAGGCAAAGCTTTTGCTTGTCGTCTTCACCCACTCGCTCATCAAGATGTTCACGGCGGCATTTGAGGAGATGGGGCTTAATGTCCAGGTGGAGACCTACTATGCGTTCATGAAGTCTCCTTCTCACTACGACTATATCCTATGCGATGAAGTCCAAGATCTGACCGAGCGCGTCATCGTAGCCTTAGAGCGACATGCCGATCGCGTGATCGTCGCTGGAGATGCTAACCAATCGATCTATTTATCCGATCCTCAATGGAGGGAGCCTACGATCGATAAAAACTACTTGAGCAGTAGAGACTACCAAGAGCAAGAGCTTACGATCATCCATCGCTTGCCTAAGTCACTGATTGAGGTCGTCAACCACTTTATGCCCGATATGCATATCTTCTCGGCAAAGCTCGATATGACGAAGCCTGATGTGCAGGTGCGCGTATGCAAAGCCAAGCGTGTGGAGGATGAGATCCGCTATCTGCTCGATCGTGCGCAGAAGGCGATACAAGGAGGCTATACGGTAGCCGTGCTATTGCCTACTCAGGATCTTATGGTACTATTTGTCAACTGGGTCCTTTACTGTATGGGGAGACAACAGTGGGATCCACCCCAGCGAAATCGCTGGGGGAAGTATGACTTCTTTCTGTTAAATAGGGGACTCTCTAATGCAGGAATCCCCTTGCAATGTATAGCGAATGGAGATGGTGCCTTCTCCTCAAGTATCCCCCAGATAAATGTGATGACCTACCATAGTAGTAAGGGACTTGATTTTGATAACGTATTCATACCCTTTGCCTCGGAGGGCATACCTATCTTTGGTTCGGATGAAGAGCTGTCTCGCCGTCTCTTTATGGTAGCGATGACTCGTACGCGATCCAATCTATGTATCACTTACACGGGTACTCCTTATGAGGAGCTCAATAGCTTCCAGTATCTGTGTACGATGGTAGAAATCGAGAACCCTGAAACAGCTGATACTCAGCGGAAAGGAGGCAATAAGTGGGGGATATAGTTCAGACCTCTGAGTATATTGCTATCATACGCAGAGCAGAGTTTGTCGACCTATTCAAGTATGGTTGGCTTCCCCTCCCGCATAGCGTGCGACTTGACCAACCTATGCGAGCGGGAGAGGGGCGCGAGACATTCGATGAGCTGGTACGCTGGATGCCTACCTATGAGTATAGCTTTGAGTACCTCCTTATTCGCTTCCTCGATAGCGATGAGGATATCCTGGTGCGCACAGTCCATATCGAGCAGATAATGGCTGTCTATACGTTTGATGAGCGAGCACAGCATGAACTATCCATCTCCTTTGATCCTCGTATTAAGATCCAGGTGTCGGTATGGACGGAGTGGTTTCATGAGAAGTGGAGACAATCCTTCCGTCAGCAATGCGAACTGGGTGTGGTCGCTATCTGGAGCCTTTTTGGTCTTTCTGATGAAGACAAGAGAGTCTGCGAAGAGACTATTAGTAAAGAGATCCAAGACAAGATCTTTGAGCTCATCTTCTCTGGGAGTAGGCCTGAAGGCGAGCTTCCTGCTTGGGTATATCTCTTTCTGTATGAGCGACACGCTTTTTACCCTAAAGACAAGAATAAGGGGTACTTCCTGGACTATATACACATATATCTGAGTGTCCTCGAAGGGAAGGAGCAAGACATTGACGTAAGGGACACAACAATAGAAGCTGTAACTCTCTTGAAGGGTGCTAAATCTGATACGTTTTCGGCTCTGCAGGATTCAATAGCCAGCTCTACTCTTCATGTTAAAGCTAACGAGAAGGCTCCCTACTTCCATGACACAGCTCCGCTTTTTCTCTATCTAAAAAGTCGCTGTGTCGAAGGTTTTGACAAAACGCTTTTAGAGGCTAAAACCAAGGCGGCGTTGATAACTGAACCTTATAAGAGATTAGCATTATATCTGCTGGGACTGGCACTGGGGTACGATAAGGTTTACGACGTATATTATGATAAACTACCTTTACCCATCTTCAGCGATAAGCCCAAGTTACCGGCGACGTTGAAGAAGCGAGTGTGTGCCCCCTCTACTCAGTCTCATATATCTGCTAAGAGGCGGATAGACCCTAAGCCAGAGGCCAACACGCCGAGGATGACTCCTTTAGCCTCTCAACCGATTGCTTGGATGAAGCCTAAGGATGAGAGACTGAGAGCCAATATAACTATTCTTCCCGTATGTACCGATGAAGAGAAGAGACAGTTAGAAGAATCCGAAGGATATACCAGCCTAACAAAAAGGCAGTTCAACTGCAAATGTGTTCAGACAGCCTTAAAACAATACGAGTATGAGGCTATAGATGAAGGGGAGCGTTTGTTTCCCGTGGTTGATAAACATAAAAGTAAGCAAGATATTAATTCACCAGACTATCCTCTATTCGAAGAATCATGAAGCCATTCAACTATCAGCAGCGAGTCGCAGTCTTGCGTATCTTACGAGATATTATCTACGCAGATGGACGTGTAGACATTCGTGAGACAGAGCTATTCGAAAAGCTCAAGCAGGAGCTATGTATCACAGCGCAACTCCAAGAAGACGTACAGAATCGGTCTGCCTTATTAGCTCTGTATCAGGTGCGTTCTTTAGAGTCAGAGCAAAAACGCTATTTGGTGGAGTTGATGCGTTCGATGATCGTGGTCGATGAGGATATTGATTCCCATGAAGTCGTTGTCTATGATCTCGTCTGTGATGTTATCGGAAGTGAACGTCTACCTCTCCGGACGTGGTTGGATATAAAGGAGGAGGAGGCCGCTTCCAACCACTCACTATAGGGTCCACACTCTTTCTTAATGCAAACTATTGCAGTCTGCTAAATCTTTATCCTCGCACCACCACGCAGCTGAAGGATAAAGTATACTTATAAGCGTTTTATCAGGCAGCAAATTAAAAGTAGCGACTACGCCCCGATCTATGTCGGGGGCGTAGTCGCTACTTTTTTCCTGTGTGTGCGCTTCGCTGTTTACTCGCGCGCCTTGCTGTCGATCCAGATGGTCACGGGGCCGTCGTTCGTTAGAGATACCTGCATGTCA
>ERZ773013.365-NODE-365-length-28717-cov-3.962843_pt1 | contig 28717 bp, 22 predicted proteins | sample MGYA00511670_ERZ773013 | MGnify/ENA primary metagenome ERZ773013 (study PRJEB29015, sample SAMEA2738120) | human oral metagenome | biome: human oral; feature: human-associated habitat; material: saliva | place: China | collected 2257 ... | reverse complement strand
TAGTGATAGTTACCCATAATCAGCAGATCGCCAGAGAAGCCGACCGAGTCATTGAGCTACGTGATGGGATGATCGTCAGAGATACAGCCGCCCCCAACCGACCGGCAGAGACGAAGGCGGAGGTGCTATGATCAAGACTCTAAACGCTATCCGTCTCGCCAAAGCAAAGTTCCACACTAAGCGCCGACTGACCATTCTGTCACTGATCACCTCAGGGTTGCTCTTCGGCGTACTGATAGCCACGATTGTCATCGCTAACGGGGTCATCACCAGCCTGGATCATTTCATCAAGGAAGTAGGCGGTAAACGCTATCAGGTCGCCATCAACGCCAACATCCCGACCAATAAGATTATCGACAAGTTCAACAATCCATCTCACCGGACCATTGACGAGGTCAGGAGCTTCGAGACCCAATATCGGGCTGCCAAGAGTAAGCAATACCAGGCGCAGGGGCTAAAGTATGACCCCAGCGAAGATGCACCGGCGCTTAAACCAGACGAATTCAGCAACAAGAGTGAACCAACCAAGTACCAAGTCACCATTGACCGTAGCTCAAGCATCACCAAGCAATTATTTAGTCAAGAATACGAGCGATGGGCCAAGTCAGCCACCAATAAGACCACTAATCTAGTTGCCACCGCCAAGAAGTATGGCTCCACCGGCTATTACCCCAGCCCCAATGGTGACTTAATCTACAAATTTATCGACACCAAGCCAGTCATGGATGGTAAGGAAGAGCTCAAAGATTGGGTAGATAGCAAGCTAATCTACGATGATAACCCGATTAGCTCCGCCCACTACACTAGCGCCGCCGGTAAACTGACGGACAAATATATCACTTATCATGGTCAGCTCAAAGGCATCCCGGTAGTCATCCCCGCCGCTCACTTAGCCAAGAAATTCGCTCGTCAGCTTGGTATTAGCCCGCAGCCACCCGCTGACGATCAGGCTAGGGTGGACTGGCTCAAACAGATCAAGACTAAAGCGAGCGGCTTCACTTATCAGATCTGCCATCGTAACAAAGTCGAGCAGGACATCTTGACTAAGATTCAGCAGGCGAGAAATGAGCTAGCCAGTACTGATTCCAAGGATTCTAATGGTAGTAATGCCAATAAATCGAAGACCGCCTGGGTGCCGACCGATGGGGCGGGGCTATATTACCGCCTGCCGACCACGCCTTGTGGCGATATCACCGTCATCGCCGATAAGCGCACCGCCGAACAGAAAGCAGAACAAGACAAGCAAAATCTACTCAAACAGCGCCAAGGCGAGCCAATCTTGCCGTACCATCAGCTCATCACTATGCAAGTCGTAGGTGTGTCTAACGAGTCGGATACACAGGACGACACCGGTAAAGACCTTGTCGGCATTGGCAAGTCAATCTTAACCGCTCGTCCATTCTTCCATAGCATGGCACTCATCCCAGCTAATCTTTACAGCCAACTACCATCCAAGCAGAAGCTTGACAATGTCATTGGCGAAAAGCCCGACATACTTGACTCTCTGGACTTGTCCGACCGACTTGCCAAACAATTTCCCTACGGGCTGCTGGAGTTTGCCTCTGCCCAGCAGGCCCATCGGTTCATGACCGAACAAACCACGACCGAGCAAAAGGCTAACGACAGTAGTAGGCCTTATATAGCCGAGCAATACGGCGTCAACTTTCTGGTACTTGACGAGCTGGCGAGACAGCTCAGGCAGACCATCACCATCGTCGCTGCCGTTATCGCCGGACTGGCTATCATCATCATCTGGACTACCATCTCTCGGATCATCTCCGAGAGTCGGCAAGAGACCGCCGTCTATCGGGCTATCGGCGCCAAGCGCCGAGACATCACTCTGATATACCTGGTATACGCCCTGATGCTGGCAATCTTGACTATTATCATCGCCGGGATTATCGGCATAGGCGTATCGGTCGCCATTAACCAGGTCTTCGCTCCGAGGCTTACCGCCATCGCTCGGTCATCGGTCAGCATCATCGGCGGATCATCACAGATCAAGCTATTTGTCATCGACGAATCAACATTGGCTCAGCTGGCACTCGTCAACCTCAGCATCATCGTAGTGGCGCTAATCGCCAGCATCCAGCCAATCATCAGCAACACCCATCGCCCACCCGCCAGCGACCTCAGGGCAGAGTAAATCTCCAGCTCCATTAGCCAAAATTCATAGTTTACAAGGCTTGAACAAGGCTTGAACAATGTTCACTTTCTTGGTACATTAAGCTTAGTCCTGCCATTAAGAGAGCAGGCGGGGTGTACCCCACAACACATTGTAGGTTGATATGACTAGAAAGCATCCCAAAGGAAGTCCTAAGTCAGATCAGTCAAGGGCACAGAGTGCTGCACGAAACAAACCGAGAGATTCCAAGAAGTTTGACCAAAAGAATAAGCACAACGGAGCTTCGCTTGGTCAGTCTGGACAACAACAACGGCGCTAGATCGTAGCTTTTATCAATCCTTCAAAAACACTCAAGACCTACGGGTCTTGGGTGTCACCAGGTAAGACCTCATTATCGCATTATGACAGATTGCCGTGACACTATAGTATATTTTCTACCATTTGTAAACGATTATGATGATTATACGATTGACATCTACTGTCACTATATCTATTTACTCATCCACCGACAACTAGCTAGATATGGGGTAGATTTTCCGTATATTGTAGGTACTCTATCGGTGACATTTAACGCCCATTTCGTTGTTATCAGCATAAACGAGATAGCTGATCCACAAATAGCCACCCTGCTAGACAAAATCGTCAAGTCAATCCACACTACTGAGTTAGCCGATGATTTGTTAGCATCTAGTATACTTAGGGCGGAAACCGAAACAGGGTGTTGCTGGTGCATCACTAATCACGCCGAGCTGAGCCAAGCATTAGTCAACATGTTGCGTAATAAATATATTCGCCCAGCAAATAATGGTATCGTGACAGCGCCCCACGATAAACAAATTAGCACCAATCAATTAATGCCGACATGGCTACATTTACGTTCATCGCACAAATTATTTGAAGTGGCGCTAGTCAGCTTTAGCCTGGATAATGCTTCAATAAATGATCGCATCTTAGTACCACTTATATCAAGTATCATTGCTAACCACACTGAATCATCTTTAGCGCCTTTTGGTGCCCGTTACCTAGGATGCTCAATCATCGATGATGGTCAAGATGTTATTTTGAAATATGATGCCGTGGTTCATAGTCGCCAGCGACGAAAGATAAAACAGGTACTTGCTAGACTAAATTATCTTAGAGTTAGAAATAGCGACTTATATCTTATGCTTAAAAAGCATACTCGCCAGTTAGCGACCAACTCCAACACCATCTATGACGATACTGGAATCATCATGTCACAGAGACTACTCAGCAAATACGCCACCGGTAATAATCTAGCTGCAACCTTATCACGGTTATACCTATGGCGAATAGCATACACTAAACCATCGGCAACCGACTTTTATCGTATAACACATAACAAGGAGCAAGAATGACAATGCTACGCCAAGTATACCATCAATACTGGCTGCCAGTAAAAAATACTGACGAACGCATCATTCATTTATATGAACACTGCTATATAAATATATTTGAACAGTTTCAGACACAGCACTACGGATCACCCTTTAATCCGATATACAATATCGTTGCACAAAGCTTCCTGCACTACATTTACCTGAACATCCAATGCTACAACGACACAGAAAAGCTCATTGACAATTACATAGTTCACAGCGATCGCATACACATCCCTGATGAAATAATTAGTAGGGGGATAGCCGAGATTGAGACAGAACAATCCACGCTATATACAGTAAATAATCACGCCAAACTACGACGTGAGATAGATAGACTGTCGCAGCTCAAGTTTATTAAACAGGATGACCTATCGAAAGTTATATATACGCCTATAACACCACCCACCCAAGCTATCTCTACCAATACAATCAGTACTGAAAAACGTCGTGAATGCTTTGAGATAATCACTGCCGACCTAGTCATCCCACACTCAACAGCTAAAGATAAGATCATCTGCCAATCTATTGATGATTATTTAGCACAAATTATCTATTCGCTGCTGTCGCCACAGATAATATATTGGCACGACCACACCATTACCAACAATGATGACACTATCCACCTTACATACTCCTATCGCACTCGGCGTTTGCCGACCCACCAAGCAATTACCCCCAGACTAAATGCTATCCTTAGAGATGGTTTAAGGCGAGTTGATCTAGTTAGGTTAACCGAGTGCCTATGCTCCACCATTGACAGCTGGACGATGATAAACTTGTACAACAACTTCAATATCATGTCGGGAAGGGAATACATCATCAAATCTATCACACCGTCGGCGCTACGGAATCTCTTTGCTAAATTAACTTTAACCGAGGTAACCCGTGAGGCTCTACCCGATCAAGAAGACATCGGCGCACAAACTACCTATAGCCTGCGATAGACACCCTGCATTCCAAATGAGATTAATCAATTACGTCTTGATGAATGGAAACAGCTCAATGAACACTACGGTGAACGGATTAAGACATAGTAAGGAGGTGAATATGTCAAACATAGAGCACGAAGCAAAGATTATAAATATTAGTCCAGCAACGATTCGTCGCAGGCTCAAGAAAATCGGTGCAACCAAGGTTGGTGATTATCACTTTCGTCGTTACGTCTTCGACACTATACCGGCATCGCCGGATCGTTGGGCGCGCCTCCGATCAGATGGCAAGTCCACTACGTTAACAGTCAAAGAGATAAGTAGCAGCACCATAGACGGCACTAACGAATGGGAAGTTACCGTGTCAGATCTTGCTACCACTCTCAAAATCTTAGAAAAGATTGGCATAAAGCCACGAGGCTACCAAGAGAACAAGCGCGAAGAATACCGGTTAGAAGGCGTCCAGATCGCCATTGACAGCTGGCCAAAGTTAGAACCATACGTCGAGATAGAGGCGACCAGCTCGGCTGAAGTGATAGCAACCGCCTCTCGCCTTGGCTACTCCGAGCAAACTCTGGTGGCAGAGAATACCGCAGAGCTATATAGAAGAATAGGCATAGATATCAAAAAGATTGCTGAGCTAAAGCTTGAAGACTAACTAAAACTAACAGGCGATAGCTATAAACCGCCTGGCGTGGTAGAATCAGACTATTATGACAAGGGGAAGAAAGAAGAAGCTACAACAACACGTTCGCACGAGCATCGTCGCCCGAACCATCTACCGCATTATCTGCGTCACGTTAGTAGTCGTCGGTGTCTTTGGGCTATACCAGGCTCTTACCATCGCCGACGACTACGTCGCCTACACTAAGCGTACCACCACCGCCAAGGCAACCATCCGAGGGGTGAGGCGCACGACTGACCGCTACGGCAATGAAAGCTGTCGAGTAAAGTACGATTTCAAGCTTGGCGACAAAGAGTACAGCAGCAAGACCGGCTGGCAGCCAGCTATCAATTACGCCGGCTGCTACATCAAGACTGCTGACGAGACAGCAGGACAATCACAGCCGGGCAAGTACCGTGAAGTCAGTCAGGTCAAGCAAGCCACCATTCGCTACGATAAGCTCAACCCGGCTAACAACTCCTATGGTGATAATCAAAAAGATGAAGAGTGGCTACTCTTCATCGCTATTGCCACAGCTATCATTAGTGCTTTACCGTTAGGCATCGGCTTCGTTGGGCTGGTCGCTATTCATCGAGCTCTTGAGATTGAAGAGGATGCTCTAGAGGAGGACCAGCGAGCCGCTCGCAAGCAGAAAGCGAAGTCAGAGAGGGATTAGTCCGTGACGCACAGCACCAGCCGTCGTCTCATCGGGATAATGTTTCGTCCCGCTTGCCAGATCTTGATCTTGATCGGGCTGGCTACTCTACTGCTATCCGTCGTCACCATCTGGCAGTACCAAGCTTCAACCAGACGTACCAAGGAGACAACTGCCCGGGTAATCAGCATAAATAAGATAACCGGCATCGGTAACGACGAACGTGGTCGCAACAATCAGGCTTGCCAGGTAGATTATCGCTTTCGGATCAAAGGCGATGAGTACACCGCCATCCTAGGCTATCGCGGCGAACCAACCACCGATAAATGTCGCCTCCACAATGGACAGCCAGTTAAGATCAAATACGACCCGAATCACCCCGCTAATAACGCTTATCTGCCCGACCACCAGAACTCGGGCAAAAAGACGCTCCGCCAGACTATCTTTGCCTCCGGTAGTATCGCCGCAACCGGTATCATACCCATCATTATCGGGGTAGTCGGGCTGCGCATTGCCAAGCACCGTCATACAGAGAGATGGCTCAATCGCATCTCGGCTGACCACAGCGAAGATGAAGAGCCTAAACCGCAAGCAGATACTACCGACCAAGTAGCGCACGACGCCAAGCCGACCGACCAAACAGGAGCAGAAGCTGCTAAACCGAAGATCAGCAAGACCAAGAGAATTGCCAAGACTACACCAAAATCCGGCAGTAAATCGAATAAGAAGAAAAGCACCTAGCTAGTCTGTAAGCGCCGATAGCTAAATTTGACGCTAGGCCGCCAGCTACCCACCGCCGTGGGGTCGTATTGCTTGATCACACCGCAGGTCACTTCTCCTATTTGCACCAGGGCGGGACAGTAGGGTGCCATCGTCTTGTAGTAAAAGAGGTCTTCGCTGGTCACCACCATTCTACCCGGAAACATAGCGTCGAACTTGTCTCTAGCGACGGTGTCGAAATACGCTTCGTCGTCATGGGGCGGCAGGTACTTCAGTGCTTTTAATCCCATCCGACTGACGATTTTACGGGCGTCTCGCAAAGTTAGACGCATCGGCGAATCAATGAAGCAGTATAGCTGATGCTTTTCGCTCAGAAAGACTGTTGCCACGGCACTGCGGCCGGCTGGTATCTGCCGGACGATGATCGACTGAATCTTAGTATCCAGCTTGAACTCCTCATAGATACGGCGCTCTAAGCTAACTTCATCGTACAGCTGATCATTCATAACTACCGTAATTTTAACATATCCGGCGCTGACATATGGTGTTATTATGGTTATGGGTAGTGCTGTCTGTTTGGTCTTTCATGATACTACAAACATAGCACTACTCGTTTTGCTTGGAGATTAGGCAGGGTCATGCGATAAAGCCAATAAATATATCGCTGGATTTAGAAAAGTATGTAATTACATTCAACAAAATAACGGAGGACTATTACGTGGAAACTGAACTAGAGCTAACTTATCTGGTTAAATCAATACCGAAAGAGGTCGCCGGTGTATCACCCAGCCATCTGCTAGATATCTACATTCCTGATACCCCGGGTCATGCTCATTTGCGTTTACGCCGGCAAGATAACCATTGCGAGATAACCAAGAAGACACCCATCAAGGATGGCGACGCCTCGGCTCAGGTAGAGCAGACCATTAGCCTAAGCAAAGATGAATTCGAGGCACTTGCTGTAGCTAGCCAAAAGAGAGTTGCTAAGGATCGGTATAAGATGCAGATTGACGGTAGTAAAGCCGAGCTTGACGTTTTTACCGGTAAGTTAGCCGGGCTAGTGCTAATTGATTTCGAATTTGATTCGCTTGACGCCAAGGCGTCGTTCACTCCGCCTGACTTTATCTTGGCAGATGTTACTCAAGAAGACTTCATCGCCGGCGGCTTGCTGGCCGGCAAGAGTTATGAAGATATCGCCCCCGAGCTGACTAGATTTGGCTATCAGCGCCTGCACTTATAGCCACCATTTTATCTTCTTTGCGTATAGCAGCTTGCGCTATAGGGTAGCCATCCTTATTGGATAGCCCAAACTGGCTGGCAGCTAGCAGGCAAGCAACCTTATACTATCAGACAATTGCAACGTATGATTGCCTGTTAGCGCCAGCAATACTTAAGCCGTCAAAGCACACTAACTCAGAGCAATTAGGGCATTAATGTAGAAAGTGTATTTGCAGCCGCACCGCTTTATGCTATAAATAAATCTGTCTTAAACAATCAATGGTAGCAATACCACTCAAGAAAGAACATTATGACAGAAAGACCATCATTTATTGTTACCGGCGCAAGCGCCTCGGACAGTAAAGAAGTGTTTGTGGCGACCGGTAATGCTTCAAAACTAAACGACTATCAGATTTACCTGGGCAACGAATATAAACTAACATCGCCAAAATCAGCCAACATCAAAATTGAAATCCCCGAAGGTATTGATTCAATTGAGGATAATGCTATCGCTAAAGCTAGGGCGTATGCCATCAGGACAGGCAAGATATCAATCGGTGATGACACTGGTTTCTTCATCAAAGAATTAAATGGCGAACCGGGAGTAGCGTTACGACGATGGGGTGGTGAGCTACCGGAAAGTACTAGCAATGAGACATTTTGGAAGTTTCTGCAAGAGAAAACCAAGAATCTGAAGAACTTTGATTGTTATTTCAAGCAATGCGTTGCCATAGTCTCGCCAAACGGGGTTTATGAGATCGTCTACAATATCAATAACGGCTTTCTTAATAAGGACAAACTACAATTACCCTACAACAACTCCGGATATCCTATCGGAGCGGCTTTTGAATCGTATAATCGTCATAAAACGTGGGATGAGATGACCGATGCCGAGAAGAAAGAGTTCGATAAGCAATTCATAAGCGAACTGAAAGAGAAAATTGACTGCGTCATAGAACTATCCAACTGACCGCCTAAATTCATACCATATCCATTCGTGTAACCCCGTCAATAGCTATAACCACCCAGGATAGGGTAGAATATAGTCATGGATTATGAAGCTGAGTTTAGCAGGCGTCTCAAAGGATTAAATGCCCAGCAGCGACAAGCTGTCGATATCATCAGCGGCCCCTTAATGGTGGTGGCCGGACCGGGCACCGGCAAGACTGAGCTATTAACTATGCGAGTCGCCAATATTCTTGATCGCACCGACACCGACCCCGCTAGTATCCTCTGTCTGACTTTTACCGAATCGGCTGCTGGCAATATGACCAAGCGCCTGTCCGGCATCATCGGATCAGTTGCTTATCAAGTCGAGATATGCACCTTCCACGGCTTCGGCTCATCAATTATCGGTCGACACAGTGAGTACTTCTACGATAATGCCGACTATCAGCCGGCTGATCCCTTGACTCAGCTGGAGATTTTGACCGAGGTCATTGACCATCTGAGCTTCGACAACCCTCTCAGAGCCAGAGACCCGAAGGGTAAGCCCATTTACCTGGCCGGACTACAAAAGTTGATCAGAAACTTTAAGGATTCCGGCTTGACTGCCGAGCAATTAGAACTGCTGGTCAAACAAAATATCGACTTTTGCCATCAAGCCGAGCCCTTTATTCGACAAGCTTTTGCCGACAAGATCTCCAAGAAAACCATCAGCCTTTGCCAAGACTTAGCCACTGAGATAGAGCGACTGGCGGACGAAACACCGACACTTGACTTCGCCGTGGCGCCCTCTCTAGCTCAGCTTTTCTATACTGATCTAACAAGAGCGATTGATGAAGCGGAAATGGATAACACCACCAAGCCGATCACCGCCTTTAAGAGAAGTTGGCTGGCAAACAATGACCGCAAAGAGCAAGTCATGAAGATTGAGGAGCCTTGCCATAAGCTGAGCCTGGCGATCGATATTTATCGTCAGTACATAGTAAAGATGAATGAACGGCAGTTATATGACTTTAGCGATATGATCAATCAGGTTATCCGAGCAATAGAAGAGCATCCCGGACTAAAGGCTGATCTGCAAGAGCAATATCAGTACATCATGGTCGATGAGTTCCAGGACACTAACGGTGCTCAGATGCATTTACTTAACCTCTTGGCAGACTATGACGATCAGCCCAACCTGATGGTTGTCGGCGATGATGATCAGGCTATCTACCGCTTCCAAGGAGCAGACATTGGTAATATTCAGTCATTTGCCGAGCGTTATCCCAGATTGTGCCAAATCAACCTTAGCCAAAATTACCGCAGCGGAGCAGATATCGTCGAGCTGGCGACCAAGGTTGCCGGCGATATCAGCCAGCGTCTAACCAATGCCGACGGTACACCCAAAGAGCTGATCGCCCATCACGATGATTATGACTGCAAGATAGATTGGACCATTGCGGTCAGCGAGGAACAGGAGCTGGATCAAATCGCCCGGCAGATCAAGCGGGCTATTAACACTGGTAGCGATAAGCCGAATCAGATTGCCGTCATTGCTCGACACCATAAGAGTCTAGCTAAGCTGACTGCTTTTCTGACTAAATACGACATTACTTTCAGCTATGAAAGGCAACAAGACGTCTTCTCGTCAGAGCTGATCAGATTGCTATTAGCTCTGGCTAGGACGATCGTCTGTATCGCCGAGCATAATATCAACGATGCCAATGCTTACCTGGCAACAGTCGTAGCCCATCCGGCTTTTGGACTGAGCGGAGAAGACTTCTATCGCCTCAGCCTATCAGCTCAGAAAAAATGGGGCGATTGGTTTGAGTCGTTGGCACAGTTCAAGCCGGCGCTAGTCCACTGGCTCAAGGATCAGGCGGTCAAGTCTGTCGATAGCTCGCTGGAAGTGATGTGCGCCGGGCTGATGAATATCACCAATATCCCCGATGACGACGACTTTCACAGCGACCGCACAAGTCGGCCTCTGTCGTCAGCCACATCAGACTACACCTCGCCTATCTACCAATACTACTTCGCCCCGGATAAGCTGGCTCGGGGTAGCCTGGCATACCTGTCATTTTTGAGCGATTTCAGCACTCTGAGTCAGGCGCTGGAGCAATATCATCCCGACCGCAAGAGAACCTTGAAAGACCTGCTGGTCTTTGCTGATCGGTATGCTGAGCTGGGCGGTCAGCTCCAGTCGACCTTTCGTTATGGCAGGCAGGAGAGTGTTCAGCTACTATCCGCTCACAAAGCCAAAGGCTTGGAATTCGACACCGTTTATCTGATGGATGCCGAGAGTGAGGAGTGGGGTAGTAAATCCCGAGGTGGAGGCGACAAGATCAAGCTACCGCCCAACATGCCTTTCGATAATGCCGGCGATACCGATGATGAGAGACGACGACTCTTCTTCGTAGCACTGACCAGAGCCAAGCGCAATCTCCATCTCTTTTCGCACAAATTCAGGCAAGATAAAGAACTGAATCAACTTGAATACGGGCTGGAGTACATCAAAGCCACCGAGATGAAACCGCCCGAGCCAACCGAAGCGACAGCTCAGCTTGCCACCGGCGTTTTCAGCTTCTTGCTAGACAGTAAGTTGGACAAGCCGGCTTTACTGGCTGACCGACTGGAGAATTATTCTCTATCCGCTAGTGACTTAAATACTTTCACCAACCTCCAGTATGGCGGACCGGAAACATTTCTCTTCCAGAATCTACTACGGATTCCTCAGGCACAGGTCGCCAACCAGCTATTCGGCACCGCCATCCATGCCGTCATGCAGAGCCTGCACAACTACGCCATGGACGAAGCTCACCCCAATCAGTTGCCGCCCATCGATGTTACTTATCAGGTTTTCTCCAGGAATTTCGATATCAATAGCCTCGATGAAGCTACCGCCAAGGTCTGGATAGACAAAGGACACTGTATTATCGACGCTTATTATGAGCAACGACAAGACAGCTTTCGCACTAACCAGAGAGCCGAGCTGAAGCTGGAGGCGACTATTGATGACGGTGTTCGCCTGAAGGGCAAACTGGATGCCGTCACTCTGAATCAAGCCAAACGCCAAGCGATCATCACTGACTACAAGACCGGTAAGCCTTTCCTCAGTTTTACCGGCAAGGGCAAATCCGCCACTCACCAATACGAGAACCAGCTGGCTTTTTACAAGCTGCTCTTCGAGAATTCGCCCAAGTATCATGACTGGCAAGCGACCGAGGGAATCATCGAGTTCGTCACTCCCGACGCCAATGACGGTCAACTGATTGCCCCCCGGTTAAACTATGCTGATGACGTGGATATGGAGCATTTCACTAGGCTGGTTATTGCCGTTTATCATCGAATCACCAGGCTGGATCTGCCGGATATATCAGAGTTCAAAAAGACGCCGGCAGGAACACTGGAATTTGAAAAGTGGTTAATAGAGCATGACTAACTTCTGGAATAATCTACCCCTGCCTTTCACTGCCCTGGCGCCGATGGAAGATGTGACCGACATCGTCTTTCGTCATGTCGTCGCTCGGGCGGCTCGCCCCGACGTCTTTGTGACCGAGTTTACCAATACCGCCAGCTTCTGCAGCGAGCAGGGCAATTTTTCCACCGTCGGTCGCTTGGCGCACGACGCCAGTGAAGCACCCATCGTGGCTCAGATCTGGGGAACTAAGCCAGATCACTTCGCCATCATGAGTCACGCTCTCAGAGAGCAGGGCTTTGACGGGATAGACATTAATATGGGCTGTCCCGCTAAAGATGTAGTTAAGATCGGTGCCGGCTCAGGTATGATCGGTAATTGTCAGCTGGCCCAGCAGATTATCTCTGCTACCAAGATGGGGAAGCTACCCGTCTCGGTCAAGACCAGGTTGGGCAAGGTCAGGGTTAATGAATATACCGACTGGATCTCTTTTCTGCTGAGCCAAGATATAGCCTGTCTGACCGTTCACCTGCGCACCAGAAAGGAAATGAGCAAAGTGCCGGCTCACTACGAGCTGATCTCCGAGCTGATCAGTTTGCGAGACCGGCTATCGCCACCGACCAGGCTGGTTATCAACGGCGATATCGCCGACTATGCCCAGATCACTACGCTCTATCATCAGTATCCCGGCGTAGATGGCTGCATGATCGGACGAGGCGCCTTCGCTAATCCGTTTTGCTTTGACCGCTCCGGCAGACCGCACAGCCGGTCCGAACTGCTTGACCTATTCCGCTATCACTTAGACCAGTACGATAAATATCGCCAGATCATGCCCGCCGAGAGACCCGAGCTAGTCCGCAATTTCGACTCGCTCAAGCACTTCTTTAAGATATATGTCAATGGCTTCGCTGGGGCTAGCGATTTGCGAGCCCGCCTCTACGCCTGCACCTCCACCGACGAAATCAGGCAAGTGCTGGCCGAAGTACCGCCACACCATGAAGCCTAATCTCTAGACATGCGTGGTGCTATGCCTGTAGTATAAAATATGTAAGCATGACATAGACCGGGCACCATGGCGGCATTTAATGCAACCGTGATAGACACATCCGACATGACACCAAACGAAGTATCAGAGGAAGTAAGCAGAAGCTTTGGTTTAGCAACAAACGAAGGAGGGTTAATATGATGCACTCAGCAGAATATCGTCATACCGAGACTTGGCCTTATCATATCTCAGCGGGTGGGGTAATCTACCGTCATCAGCAGGGACGACTAGAGGTGGTAGTACTCTATCGTAATCGGCCGGATGGACGACACTATCATCTGCCGAAAGGTACTTTACACCACGACGAGACGCTGGAGGACGACGCTCGACGAGAAGTGCTGGAAGAATCGGGTATACGAGCTGAGATAAAGGGTTACCTGGGTGCTTTTACCGATGATTTCATGAAAGACGGCGTCCACCTCAATAAGACCACTCACTATTTCGCCATGATCCCGCTAGAGAACACCGGCAAGCATGACGCCGAGCACGATGGCGTCGAATGGCTGGAATTCGACAAAGCTCGAAAGCTACTGGAGTCAAGCGAACCGATGAAGAAGGAGTATATCATCCTGGATCGCTTGCGAGACTTCTTGGATAAGTTTGAGCATACCGCATAGTCCGCCCTCTTTCCGACAGATCAGGGGTTTCCCAAGGGCACTTCCGCTAGCTAGCCCCAGATCTTTGCGACTGCGCTATAATATAACCACACTGGAGGAGGGGATAATGACAAGTGACTATATCAAGGGGTTGAACGATGAGGTTAAGGCGTATTACCAGGTACTTAGCCCCGAATTTCCCGATTGGTTGACCGAATACATCGACACCCCGGCTATGAGACGCCTCGAAGGGACCGGCATGAACTGGGGGTCAGACCATACCGATCTCTACCACAATAAGTATTGGTACTCCAACCTTACCCATAGCATAGGCGTGGCGCTGATTGTCTGGCACTATACCGGGGATCGTAAGCAAACCCTGGCGGGGCTATTCCACGATATCGCTACGCCGACATTCAAGCACTGCATCGATTTCTTCCGGGGTGATTATCTGAAGCAGGAGGCAACCGAAGTTGAAACCTCGCAGATGATTAGTGACTCTCCCGAGATCATGCACCTACTCAAGCGTGACCACGTCAAGTTGAGCCAGGTCAATGATTACAAGCTTTATCCTATCGCCGATAATGATACGCCGAAGCTTTCGGCTGACCGCTTCGAATATTCCTACTCAGCCGGGCTGGTGCTTAACCGTGTCTGGGAGATAGATCAGATCAAACGCACTTACGACGACGTCATCGTGCTGCAAAATGAAGAGGGGGTCGACGAACTGGGTTTTCAGCACCTGCCGGTGGCCGAAGAGTATATATCCACTATCTCTCAGCTGTGGCCGTGCTGGGTCGAAAATCGTCACAAGTTAACCATGCAGTTCATCGCCGATGCTCTCAAACGGATGGTTAAGCAAGGGCTGCTCCAGCCAAGTGACTTCTACCGCTATAGCGAGGACGAAATCATTAGCCGGATCCTAAATAGCGGCGACGAGTATTTAGTGAGTCGCTTCCAACGATTCCGGAAAGCAAAGCGGGTATACAGCAGTGATACTCCGGTGGCGGGGAAGTACTGCCGGAGCATCGTCACCAAACGACGCTACATCAATCCGCTCGTCCTATCGGGCGACGGCACGGCACGACGAGTCGGTGACCTATCGGCGAAGGCTAAGCAATGCCTGGACGACTATCTAGCCTACCGGCCCGGCCGGTACGCCTATCTCGACTTCGACTTCGACCCGGACTATCAGCTGGACTAGGTTGTTGGCCCTAAATGCTACAATATGGATATGCTAAAGGCTAAGAAACCACCGACCGAAGAATTAACGAAAAGGAAGGATGAAGCTATAGTTCCACGAACAATGGAGCTAAGCCGGTGCCAACCAGCGGAGTGATTGGCGATGCTTCTAGATAAACTAGAGTGGGAGCCAGTGATTGCCTTGTGCTAAATGATCAGCTATCTCCCGATTCATCATGTTCTTTGGTGTCTTGAGAGCCCGGCGCCGGCTCGGTATCAGACTCAGGTTTGGCGAGTTGTCGATTTTGCTTGGCTGCCTCGTAGCATTCGAAAAATGCTTTAGCAAGCTTGCCGAAAGTCGGATCATTTTCGTCGGGATTATCCGGGTTGGGGAAGTTGGCAATCTCAGTACTGACAGGGCCGAGATTAGACGGCAGGATAAACTTGGTATGAATCTCGTCAAGGAGCATGTATGGACAACCTTCAACATCTTTCTCATGACCATCCAAGCATAGCTCACCCTGAGAGTATGATTTATAATAAGTAACATCAAATCCTTTCACTTCAGTAACACCCTCACCAATGTCTAGATCATGATAGTTTATCACCTCACCTCGCTCGTTAGCCTTACGATAGACGTCTGCAATGTCGTTTATCTTACTCACGATAAAATCCGTCCTCTTATCGTATTCTAGCTGACTAATTCTGGTAATACATTGGTTGATATACCTGCTCCTATCGTCGCCGATTCTGTCGTTTTTTTCGTTCTCTTTATCAAACTGCCTTTTCAGCTCCTTTCTAGTAGGATCATCATAACTTTCCTTATAATGTCGACTACGCCAATAGTTACCTCTATGCTTGTCCCAATTATGTGAGTAATCAACCATATGTATGAGATCATTCACTCTCGCCACCTCCACATAATCAGCATCTCGCCCAAGCGAATCAATAAGCTTTTCTATATGGTCTTCGTACTTCTTATCATATATCTCACGATTAATGTCAACTATCGGGATATTAAAATATTTAGCATGGCGGAGCGCCTGGTCGGCGATCTCTCCCGACTCAGTTATGATATAGCTCGGCAGTAACGGCAAGCCGGTATCGGAATAACGTTTCAACAGTACTTCGTTATAACCGCCCCGACCCGGGCGAGGGTAGTTCAACCCATCCAGCACATCGTTGTAATTAATGTCCCTAACCGAATCATCAATTTCATTACTATCTTGATAATTTGGCGTTCCGCCATCGCCAATTTGAAAATCTAGAAACGAGCCACTGGGAGTTTTACTAAAGCCATAGCGCAATTCTCCTTTGTATGCGGCATCAATATTACTCTCTGAATTGATATATGATACAGATATAAGGTTGCCTCGAGTGTTATAATCATCATAGGCATAAGACTTATCAGCCAAAGCATCCTCTTCGTGTTTACTCCATATTGACGGATCATCAAACAAAACTTTTGAAGTGCCCACTCCGATATGCCCTTCATTCTGCCAGCTAGGTCGCCTGAAATCAACCGCATGAGATAGCATAGAGAAGGGGATACCCCTCAGATGATAAATAGGTATCTGAGCGCCGTCATAATCAATCACTCCCTTGTTCACTTCGTGACTACCGGACAGAACCTCTTCCTCGAGTTTATCGACAGTCAATAGACGTGAGTTGATCTCTCGCTCAATTATCTCCTGGTTTCGCTGACCGATGGTTAGCTCGTGCGATCTCTGGCGCATTACATCCATCGCTTCGACCATATCTCGCTCTAATGCTTCGGCTTCTTTTCTGTCTTCTTCTTCCCGTCGCAGACGCTCAGACACAGCTTGCTTCTTTTGTACCCAATCTCGCCACTGCCTCTGCGACTTCGTTTCGGCATCATGTTCACTAATAGCCAGGCTCATCGCTTCTCGATCACGGCGTTGCTCGCTACTCTGTGGATGGATCCTCATTACATCTAATGCCACACGGCCAACCTTTCGCAAGGTAGACGGTTTGCGAAAGTCCCGCTCTTGCTGATATCTATCTAATATCTCATCATCCGGGTCAGATGCGATATCATGCTTGAGTCTATCGACTCTCGACCGCTCATCTTCCTGATACGCATCCAGCGCAATATTCAACCAAGCCAGCCACGGCGCATCAGACTGATTTACCTGCTCTTGGTCGTTTGTTTGATTTGCATTGCCGTTCTTTTCTATTTTCATTGTCTACCTGTTTTATTTATATAATATCTGGTAGGCGGGGAGGGACTTGAACCCTCACGATATTGCTATCAGCAGATTTTAAGTCTGCAGCGTCTACCAATTCCGCCACTCGCCCTAACGCTTCTATTCTAGCACACCATAGCGCTAAGCAACGCTGTATTTATTAACCTAGCCTGACCGGCACACCAAACATAACGTACGCTCCTGATATTAGCGGTCGGGCTTGTTTTGGTATAGAATAGTATCAGATGAACGAGCAAGATAATGAAGAATACCTGATCCCCGGGTCATCAAGCCGGAAGGTCATCCAGCCGCCCGAAGCAACGCCGGTGGTTAACTATCCGTACGACCGGACTCATCAGCCAACTTCACATCCCGTTCAGCCCGCCCCGATCAAGCCGACCAAGCGAATGAAGGATAATCAGACAGTGACCTATTCCGCCGACGCCGAGTCAATGACCAATACCACCCGTCTTCAAAATCACATCTATCACGACGCCCAGCTGGCCGCCGATCAGATCTTATCCGCTGAGCGCCGGCAAGCCCAAGAAAAACAAAAGGAGAAGCAAGCCCAAGACCTAGCTCGTCAGCGTTATCACCAGGCGTGGCAGAACTATTATCAGAAATACTACGAGAATTACTACATAGCCGCCCTGCAGGAGCAACAAGCTCGCTTCGCCAAGCAGCAAGCCGCCGTAGCCGATAGCCGTCAAAACGACGGGGTGCTTGACCAGGGTGAAGTTCAGCACGAGCTTAAGTCGGAGGTGCTGGAGAAGGTCAAAGAGACTGCCGAGCAGGCGAAGCGACACTGGTGGTTCTGGCCGGCGATCAGCGCAGTAGTAGTGGCACTAGTCTTTTTCTTCTTACAATACAACAGCGTGGTGATGGCTGGTGTAGTCAGCTTTATCAGCCCCGGCGATTCATCGACCCAGACGATCATCGTTGGCAGTGGCAGCAACCAGCCGATTAGCACCAGCCCCCACGTGATCATCCCCAAGATTAACGTCAACGCCCCGGTTGTTTATGGCTTGACTGACCTCAGCGAGAATAACGTCCAAGTCGCCCTACGCAATGGTCCGGTCCATTATCCGCTGGCCGGTGCGACCGCCACGCCAGGGCAGAAGGGAAATACCGTCATCCTGGGTCACAGTAGTGCTGATGTCTTCGCTCCGGGTGACTACAAGTTTATCTTCGTCCAGCTGAATAGACTGACACAAGGCGACTTATTCTACCTTGACTACGGCAAGACTCGCTACGCCTACAAGGTGGTCGATATCAAATCGATCTATCCTAATCAGATTGACCAGGTCAATCTTGGCTCGTCTAAAGCCTATGCCACCCTGATAACTTGCGATCCACCAGGCTCAATCGCTAAGCGCCTACTGGTAATCGGTGAGCAAGTCTCACCCGATCCAAACCGTACCGGCGAGAGCCAAGAAACTACCAGCAATAAGCCGGCTAAGCAGATCGTCGGCAAGCCCAAGACCCTGCTGGAGAGTATCTTTGGTAAGTAAGCACTGCCACTTCACCTTGCACTATTCCTCGGGTTCAGCTATTGGTCAATAACCATCTGCGAACGTTGCAAGACCGCCCCGCCCGAGATGCTATCGAGGCTCAGCAGGTACTTCTCATTAGCCGACAGGAAGGCAGGCAAGCGCCCACTAACCAAGTGTTGGGCGTTCTGCCCGTCAAACTCGACCATATTGAGTACGCCATTTTTAACATCCAGCAGGTGATAACCGTCCAGCCAGACCGGCTCGCCTCGACGAGCCAGCTCGAACGAGTAGTTCTCAGTAGTCTCGACATCGTAGCAGACGACCTTATTGCCTTTACCAGCCAGGACGAACCGTCCCGTCGGATTTACCTTCATCCAATCAATCCCACCGGGGCTACTCAGATAAGCTACCGATTTATTAAAATCGTGTGACTGGCGCTGACGCTTGAGTGGGTCGGGGTAGACTGAGACCATCTCACCCCGACCAACCGCCAGGTAATCAATGTCATTGTTACGGAAGAAGCCAATCAGGGTGGTCTGAGCGTCATCATAAGTCTTAAGCTTGGTAATCTTGCCATCGTCGTAAATCGAAATGACTTGGCTAGTCTTACTACCACCCATCTTCTTGCTTAAGTAGACGATCCGCCCACTGTCACCTAGTAGAACATAGCTGGTCACGCCGGTAGCTAGTGGCGCCGAGATGGATTTATCGGCATAGTTGATCTTGCGTAGATCCGCCCCAGTCAAGGTGTAGATCACATCGCCCCCGGCATTAGAGAAATGTAGCTCGGTCAGCTCCAAGCCAAAATCGCTTGACAGATTGCGAGTTATCTTATCTTGGCGGTCGTACTCCAGATACTCCGCCTGATCGCCTAGCTGATGCTTGACCAGCAGATAACGAGAGTCTTTGTCCCACTCGATGATTTTGAACTTACTCTCGCCGTCAGTCGCTAAGTGCAGATTGCTAAGCTCGATAGTACTAAACCTGATCTGTTTCGGATCAGCCAGGTCGACCAGGGTGATATCGCCCGTCGACTCGTTAGTCAATACTGCCGCCCATTTGCGATCAGGCGTTGGTAGCATGTCAACGACGTTAGTAAAGGTCTTGACCGATTCAGTCTTGACATTCTGCGGCACCAGTCGAGCATAGTCCAGCCAGCGCACGCTGCTAGGTAGCGCCGAAACCGTTTTAGACCAGCCTCGATAGCCGGTCAGTGACATCGAGACTTTAGTTTGCCCGGTCTTGATATTCGAGCGGGTTGGTGTCCTGGTAGACAGACTAGCACCATTTATGTCAACTACAGCACCCGTCGGAAAGGTGTTGAATTGCAGTAGCGCTACTTGCGATAGCTGCCCTGACATCAAGTCAAAACGATAGCCCATCGCCCAGCCAATGCAGACGATCACTCCGACCACGGTGGCTATAGCCATCACACCATAAGTGAAGAAGCGAATCGCCACTTGCTTGCGCTGCATAGTGCTGGGTGTATTAGAATGAGGTTGCTTTGACACTGCTATCAATATAGGCTAGCCCTGATAGCTGGTCAAGTGATCTACCGAGATGTGTCAGACACAGGTTTCATGACACCTGCCGGCTTTCTACTACAATACGCCCAGCGGAACTCTGCAGTCCAGAATGTAGTGAGTTAGTACACGGGATGATTAAATTAAATTGTATAATATAGGTCATGACAAAAAAGTAAAACGATTTACTTCGTTACCTCTAACCGGCGTAAGTTCGCTAGTCTAAAGAAGCTCCTTCAGCCGCTCGACATTGACCTTCGGCGACTTGACTACGACTTTGACGAGGGTCGCAGCCTGGACATTCGGTCAATCGCTGAAGACAAGCTGGCTCAGGCTAAGAAAGCTTTTCCCGGTAAGCACATGATCGTTGACGACCGTGGCTTCTTCATCCCGGCGCTAAAAGGCTTTCCGGGGCCATTTGTTAAGTTGCTACTTGATAGTTTTAGCTACCCAGGAGTCATCAAACTGATGCAGGATGAGACCGACCGTCGTGCCATCTTCTCTTTCGCGGTCGGTTATTTTGACGGCACAAAAGACCATATTTTTGTTGCCGAAGAGGAAGGCTTTATCACCGATAAGCCCCGTGGCAATAATCTGCACGGTTGGACGGAGTTGCTGTATATCTATGGTCATCCCAGTTTCCCGGGACGTAGCCTGGCTGAGCTAAACGACAGTGAATGGCAAGAGTATCTAACGGCAATTGAGGGTGTAGACGCTTTTGTTCTACTAAGAGATTATCTGTCGAGTAAAAAGACTTAGATTCATTCATTTTACCTCGACAGCCGGTCAAGCACACAGGAATTGTGCAGCAAGGCCACGTGGTGTAAGATAGGCTTAGGTAAAGAGAAAAGAGAGTTATCTTATGGAGAAAATATTAACTATCAAGCCAAGTAACTTGACCGAGCTTCAAATGGGTAAAGTAAATCGTCTAGCTTCGTTGGGGTTTGAGCAGACTGAAGCCGAAATGTATCAAGATACAAAAAACCATGTCCTAGAGTCTGAACAAATCCAGCTAGGTTATGTTGACGAAGAGCTTAAGGGATTTGCTTTGTATAGTTCATGTATTGGGGGCTTAGCAATAGAGCTTGTTGGAATAGTGGTGGAGCCTCAGTACCAAGGGCGAGGTTTTGGTAGTCGGCTATTAGCTCATTACGTCGATAATAACCAGCCAGATTATTTGACAGCTTACACAAGAAATCCGTCCACGGTAGGAATATTGAACCGATACAACGGAACGTTTCCTATCAATAGCAGCGAAGAACTGGAGTCGATAGCGGGAGACATGGAGGGCTCAGAACTCATAGATGGGGTTGCTTACCACATCGGTCGGTACGGACAAAATGGACTCTACGGAGCTAATGATCCTGCCGGTCGTTGCTTAAGAGGTGATGACATCGCCCTGAAAGAGAAGTTCTCCAAGCTCTCTGACCCGGGCAGCGCTTTGGTTCTAGCTGCAAAGGTTGATTAGTGATGACAAAGATACTTGCGATCATCTCCACTCACGGCAATGAGCTACTAGGTCCAAACTTACTGGCGTATATGCTCACTAAGCGGTCTAAGCTATTGGAGGACATGGAGTTTGTTATGGCTAATCCACGTGCCTACGTAAAAGGTGTACGGTATACCGAATCAGACCTGAATAGGAGCTACGGGCTTGATCTGGATACCTACGAAGGACATCGAGCAAAGATGATTGAGGAGCGCATTCGACTGTTGCAGCCGGAGCTGGTACTGGATTTTCACACAACTACCGCCGAGCAGCCGGATATATTGATAACGGCAGACAAGGACAATAAAGTGGCACAAAATTTCATCGGCGCCAGCACCACGGGGAACATCCTGGTAGTTGAGCCACTCAACGACATTACTACAGTGGCACCAAATTTTGTGGCTTATGAAGTGCCAAATTCACATCTGAACGATGACCTATATGGACAAATATGTGCCGATATAACAAGGTTCTTGGATAATAAAGCAGCGGAAGTCAAACGAACTTTCTACAAAATGGCAGGGAAGATTATGCCCGAGGAAGAGAAAAATATTACCGATCTTAAGAACTTTGTCTACAACGATACCCTACAAGCCATCCCGGCGTTTCTTGGCGAGAAAGCATATAAGCAGGATGGTACATACGCCGGATTTAAGCTAAAAGTATTATGACTAGCTGACTAGTTACCCTTTATGCTCACGCCTGTCAACAAGGCACTTGAACTTTATAGCCATAATCGGTAAGATACATGTTAGGAAAGAGAGGGATATGGGGATAGTAATTATTAATGGCAAGCGCTACGACTCGGTTACGGGGCTGATGCTATCTGATCGGCGAGACGAGCTAGAGCTGGCTTCATCCGAGACTAACCGGCTAGATCAAATAAATCAGACTAATAGATCAGATCGGGCAAGTCGAGCTAAACCTAAGGTAGATGACACTCCGCCAGTCTGGGTTGGCAGTTACATTGACGGTGGTAGTGAAGATAGTCAAGCAGAAAGTGACGCCGGTGAGACCATCGCTGTTCGCCAGGTTAAGGCTCAGTCAAGCCCTACCAAAGCCCCCGAGCCAGACAGCACCAAGCAGGCAAGCGACCGCTTGGCTGATTATGTAGAGCTATTTACGCCAGCTGACGATGATGATACCGACAGCAGGACAGAGCAAGTAGAGATGGAAAGGGCAGAACAGGCAGTTGCCACTACCAATCCAACCGTGGTACATTCGCCACTTCGGCTTAAGTCCGCCCGACGAATTATCCAGGCCTCCCGCACTCTGAACCGTCGTTTCGTCAGGAAGCCTCTGCGGGAGACAGGCGAGTACGCCGAGTCGATCGCCGTACGACACATCAAGCAGGTCAAAGCTAGCGCCATCATTGAGTCAGCCAGGTCAGTCAACGATATCCCCGACGAGACCATTGACGAAGTGATCGCTACCACCGAGAACGACTTCACTCCCGTCTTGACTAAGAGCCAGGCGACCAGTCTAAAGGCGCTCGCTAAGAAGAGCAGCCATAGCAATCAGCCGGCTCCGAACACTACCACCTCTAAAGATACTCAGGTCGAAGATGCTACCGACGACCAATCGGCGCTCAATCTCAGCAAGCTAGCTCCAACCGACTATGACGACTTGATGGATGATCGAATTGATCAGCTAACCAAGATTCTCCAGGCTAGTAACGAGCTGGACCAACAAGATCGGGCCGTAGCCAAGCGTCGCCTTGGTCAGCCAAAGAAGCATCGTTTCCGCTTCTCCACCATCATGGCGACGGCCGGAGCGATGGCAATCATCGTCGGGCTGGGTGTCTACGTCTCCTTGCCGACCATATCCGTCAAGCTGGCAGCCAGTCGAGCCGGCATCAACGCTAAGAACCCCTACGCTCTGAGTGGCTATAGCCTGGACAACAATATCGCTGCTCAGCCCGGCAAAGTAACCATCAGCTACAAGAGTGCCAGCGGCAATGGCGGCTATTCGGTGACCCAGGAAAGCGATAAGTCAACCACTGATTATGCCTTGCGCCTCAATGTCTCTCGTCAGAACGGCGGCAGCTACCAAGAGATGGATGTCAACGGCAAGACAGTCCTACTCTATGGCAATAAAGCCACTTGGTTGGCCGGCGATATGCGCTACACCATCGACGGTAGTGACCTGATGGATAGCAACCAGCTCCGCAGTATCGTTAAGAGTCTCTAGCTGTAGGAGTACCCAAGCTTGATCCTTAGCTGAAGAGCCACCCCGTGATAAAATTAAGTATATGTCTGGTCGTAAGTTGCCAATCGTCGCCCTAGTAGGGCGAACCAATGCCGGCAAGTCGTCGCTCTTTAACCGACTGATTGGTCGACGTGATGCTGTAGTGGCCAGAGAAGCCGGTACTACTCGTGACTCAATTTACCGCCGGGTTGACCGGCCGCAGGGGTCTTTCATCTTGGTCGATACCGCCGGGTTGAAAGATGACCCCGCTGATGATTTCGAGGCAAGTATCCAAGACCAGGTGGCTGATGCTATTACCTCGGCTGACCTGATCCTACTGATCAAGGACTCGACCGAGGATGCTACCGCTGATGATCGTAAGCTGGCCAAGCAGATTCTGCGCTCGACCAAGCCAGTGGTGCTAGTCCTCAATAAGATTGATATCGCTGAGCATTTTCCTCTGGAGGATTATCTCTGCCTCGGCATCAAAGACATTATCCCGGTGAGTGCCGAGCACAACCGACACATCGACCGACTGGAACGCTTTATCATCAGCCATATTCCTCACGTTCACGCTAAAGCAGCCGGCGAGCAAATCAAGGTTGCCCTGATCGGTCGCCCTAACGCCGGCAAGTCATATCTCTTTAATACTCTAGCTGGTAAACAGCAGGCGGTCGTCGCTAATGTCGCCGGCACCACGAGGGATATTAACCGAGTCGAAGTACGCTATCACGGCAAGACTATTGAGTTGCTTGACACCGCCGGAGTACGGCGCAAAGGCAAGGTAGAGCAGGGGATTGAGCAGTTCAGTGTCCTCCGTACCGCTAGTGCCATTGAAGAGGCAGATATTTGCCTGCTACTGATGGACGTAAATGAGCTTAATACCTCGCTTGATGCTAGGTTAGCCGGGCAGATTATCGACGCCGGTAAGGGTCTAGTGATAGTCGTCAGTAAATGGGATTCTGTCATCGGCAAGGATGCCTACACCAGAGATGCTCTAGCCCCCAGCATCAGTCGCACCTTTGATTTTGCCTCATGGGCGCCACTCATCTTTACCTCGTCAACGACCGGGCAAAACGTGGCTAAGATCTACGATCTGATCTTGTCTATCGACGCCGAACGTCGGCGTACTATCCCGACCAGTCAGCTTAATGACTGTCTGCACCAAGCCATCGCCAAGCACAAGCCGGCGGGGCTAAAGAATACTCATCCTCGCCTGCGCTACGCCGTCCAGACTGATGTGAATCCGCCTTGGTTTGTCATTTACGGTAGCAACCTTAAGTTTATTCACTGGTCGTACAAGCGTTACTTAGAGAATTGCTGGCGAGAGAGCTTTGGCTTTAACGGCACCGCTATCAAGTTCAGCTTTCGAGATGAGAAGCAGATCAAAGCTAACCAAGAACGCCTGGCTAATGGTAAACTAGTTATTGACAAGAAGTCCGGTAATAAGCGCAGGGCACTATAAAGGAGGGAAGATGAGAAAAGTCCGCAAGATCTTAGGAACGATAGTCAGGTCAGTCACCGTCTTAGCGCTCGTTTTAGCCTCGACCGGGCTGACAGCCCAGGCTGCTCCCGCCGACAATCTAGACAGCCAGATTAACCGGGTCATTGAGCGGGCGAACAGCCAAAGCGGTGTCTCGACTAGACAAGAGGGTGACAGTCCCGTTAGTACCGGTGGTCGCTCCAGCAACCTCAGCTCTGATAGCGGCACCTCCGCCAGCTCCACCACCCGCCAAGATGACCCGACTCTGCTCAGGTACCCCTATGTCATCAATAACTACGACGTCAAAGTCAGCGTCGATAAGTATAATAAGTACCATATTGACGAGACCATTGAGGTCACTTTCAACCAGCAACGCCACGGTATCTTTCGCAGTATCCAGAATGTCAACTACGCACGGCGATCCGACGGCTCAGTCGCCCGAATCAACGCTATCGTTACCAACCTCCGAGTACCCACACATCAGTTCGAGACTAAGCGATCGAGCGGTCTGACTAAGATTCGCCTCGGCGATAGTCACCGCAACGCCGACAAGCACGAGACCTACCGGATTAGCTACGATTACGATATCGGTCATGACACTCTTGAGAATGCCGACGAGCTCTACTTTAATATCATCGGTACCAACTGGGAGACCGTGATTCAGCACGTCACCTTCGAGATCACCTTGCCCAAGAGTTTTGACAGTAAGCCCGGCTTTTCGTCAGGACACTACGGTAGTTCGGGCACCAATATCGGCAGGTACGCCATCTCAGGTAATAGCATTATCGGTGAGACGACTGAGGCGCTCAACCCAAGAGAGGCCCTGACCATCCGACTGACTTTGCCCGAGGGCTATTTCGAGATTGACCATAGCCGAGACGCCCTAGGAGTCATCGGCATGATTCTGATGGTATTAGTCAGCGCAGCTTACTTCATCATCGCTATCATCAAGCGCCGCCAAGAGCGCTACAAGGTAACGCCAGTGGTGCAGTACGAGCCACCAGCCGGACTGAATAGTCTCGAGGTAGCTCTGGTTGATCGAGGCGTCAACATCAGCCAAGACGTTGTCTCGCTCCTGATTTACCTAGCCGACAAAGGCTATATCAAGATCAGCACCAAGGACAAGAAGGCGAAACGTGACTTCACGCTGACCAAGCTCAAGGATTACGACGGTAAAAATGAGGCGGAGAAGGAGTTTATGGCGGGACTGTTTAATAGTAAGCATCCCGACAGTGTCACCAGCAAGCAGCTGACCAATCAGTTTTACACCACCGTCAACGCCATTATCAGCGCCGGTAAGGACAGCAAGGTCAAGAAGTGCTACTTCGGCGAGAAAGACCCGCTGCGGGCTAAATTGCTGATCGTTAAGATCTGCGCTTTCGTTGCCCTTCTCATCGGCGTCCTACTGGGGGTGATCGCTGCGGTTGGCCTAGTCGAGGAGAATATACTCTACGCAAGCCTCTTCGTCATATCCGCCATTATTTTCAGTGGCACCGCAACGGTCAATAACGGCAAGAAGTGGTCGGCTGTCGGGGTGACCATACTGTCGCTCGTATTTGTCAATTCCTCCGTCTTCTTGTGGCGTGACTACCTTAGTAGCACCCCGCTGATGGTCTGCTGCGCTATCTCAGCCAGCCTGATCACTATCGCCAGTGCGATTGCCAGCCCGATCTATCACCGCACCGAGGCAGGCTACAAGCTGAAAGGTGAGATCATGGGCTTTAAGGAGTTTATCGAGACGGTCGACAAGCCACGCATTGAGGCAATGGTCGAGCAAGATCCACAGCTCTTCTACCACATCCTACCATACGCCTACGCCCTTGGTGTCTCCAAGGCTTGGGTTAGCCAATTCGAGGGTATCGCCGTCCAGCCTGCCGACTGGTGCGACGTGGCCGGAGCGTACAACTACGCCAGCGTAGTCAGCTTCATGGATCATGGTATGCCCGCTCTGGCTACCAGTATGGGGGTTACCCCCTCTGGTGGCGCCGCCATCGGCGGTGGTGGAGGTTTTGCTGGCGGTGGCGTCGGTGGAGGAGGCGGTGGTAGCTGGTAAAGTCACTCCGGCCGGTCTAACGCTTAAAATAAAATATGAGGGAATGAAGATGAGACTACTACGACGAATCACTGCACTAATCTTGGTGCTCGCTCTGGCGATAGCGACTACTGTCATCACGCCCGGTCCGGCTAGTGCTAATAGCATAGCGAGCCGGCCTGCTAGTGGGCAGCACCAACAGACTGGCCCCGGTTCGCCTGATTCATCCAGCTCATCGTCCTATTCGCCGACAGGTCATACGACCAATACTAGTGCGACCACCCCCGGTGCCCCGACTTCCGATCAGTCGTCAGCCGAGCCGGCTCAGCCGACCACCAGCCATAGCGACGCTAAAGCATCTGATGATGAGATATCCGACGACGAGTCGAGCGATGTTGACCCTTACGTCATCGATGCTTACGACGTCAAAGCCACGGTAGATAAATACAACAAGCTCCATATCGAGGAGACGATCAAGGTCACTTTCAATAAGTACCGCCATGGTATCATTCGCACCATCAATAAGATTAACCACGTAGCCAGAGCCAATGGCTCGAAATCAACCGTCTACGCCATCATTAGTAATGTCAAAGTATCTAGCCACAGCTCTGCCGTTCGGGAAGGCGGTGACAGTACCACTATCAAGCTTGGCAGTTCTCTCACCTACGCCAAGCGTCACGAGACCTATCGCCTCAGCTACGACTACGATCTAGGGACTGATCCACTCAGCAGTAGCGATGAATTTTACTTTAATATCATCGGTACCGACTGGAATACTAATATCGGGAGAGTCACCTTCCGCATCACTATGCCCGAGGAGTTCAGCGGCAAGCCCGGCTTTTCGACCGGCTCTTACGGCGAACGTAGCGGCAGCGACATCGTCAAATACAATGTCAACGGTCGGGTAATCGCCGGTCATACCACCGGTAGGTTGCTCGCCGGCGAGGCACTGACCATCCGACTAGAACTACCCCAGGGCTATTTCAAGCTGGATCCGGTCAAGACGACGATAGCCAAGTTCGTCTTCATCGTGCCGGTGATCACCGGTATCATTGCCTTAGTACTTTCGATCATGATCCTGAGAAAGGAAAAGAGTAAGTCCACTCCGGTCGTCCAATACACCGCTCCCGACGGACTGAATAGTCTCGAGCTTGTCTTTGCTAACGACAATACCATTCCGCATAAGAGTGCCGCCTCGATGGTAGTCTACCTGGCTAATAAGGGCTACCTAACCATTGACATTGACGGTGAGAGCTTCACTCTGACTAAACTGAAAGATTATGATGGTCAGAATGAGTCGGAGCGGATCTTTATGAATGGACTATTTAATAATGATCACCCCGACAAGGTAGCTAAGGCGGAGCTGGAAGGAGAGTTTTATAAGACCGTATCTGCTACTATCTCCACTATCAGCCGAGGTCGGC